>Ga0068857_100000110_pt1 | contig 48641 bp, 78 predicted proteins | sample KBSCornC72_FD_66591 | JGI IMG/M metagenome (GOLD analysis project Ga0068857, IMG submission 66591) | Corn rhizosphere microbial communities from Kellogg Biological Station, Michigan, USA - KBS Corn C7-2 | ecosystem: Host-associated > Plants > Roots > Rhizosphere > Soil ...
CGATCTACGATGTCTGAACAGAACGGTAAAAGCGGCCGAAGGACAGCAAGGTCGGGCGCCTGCCGGCGGCGCAAGCGTGCTACTTCAGATTCCGCAAACGCGATGAGGTACTTCGTCAGCCGTTCGCGTTCACCGGGTGACCACGGAACGGCCACGGCGGCATCCATGTACGCTTGTGCCCGCTCAGCAAGCGTCTTCGGCACGCTCACGCGTTCTCCCGATAAAAATTGGACAGAATCTCAGCTGCTTGGTCTTTGGTGACGCCGATGCGCGAGTTCAAGCGATCGACAGTTTTCTGTAGCCGGTCTTCGCCAGGCCGCAGCGCGATCGACTTGATCCACTCGGGGCGTGCGCCGATGCGGTAGAGCGCGACGCCGTACTTCAGGCCAACGGGATACGTCGCGTAGGCCTGCGGCACGTCGCTGAATCGTTTTGGTTTGCTCCAGGTTCCCATCGGGCGAGTCCTTTCAGTCGCGGTCAGTAGGTGCAAGGGGTTCACAGAGACACCCAGCTTGCGTAAACACGGCATGCGATCCTTGGGAACAAGTGCGCTGCGTGCACACGCTGTTTTTCATCACATCAACAGCGTCCAGGATGCCGATGAAGAGAAAAACAAGAAATGTGAATGCAAACAAGGCGATGACTACCACCATTGCCCGTCCGCACCACTTCAACAGCGTCTTCACGTGAAGAACTCCTCTGTAGCCGCCAAGGCGCTGGCGCTGCCTTCGATTAGCCCGAGCGTGCGCAGCTTGCTTACTGCGCCCAGAAAACCGCCGCCGCGGGCCTCGTACGGCGTGCCATCACCCTGATCCGTCGAGCGTGCAATATCTTCAGCAGAACGCCGCGCCGGGTACACACTGACCAGCACGCGCAGCACTTCGCGCTCAGCGCGCCGGTTGAGCTGACCCATCCAGTAAGCTACGAGTGCCTTCCCAGTTGGGAGCGGTGCCACGTCTCCGATTGCGCTATCACCGGCTTCCGTGATCATGAATTTGTCGTCGGCTTCGGTGATGTAGCCAGCAGTGCGCAGCTTAGAAAGCGCCCCCAGGAAGCCACCACCGCGACCTGCGTATCCAGCGGTCACTGCCAGACGGCTGCGATCCAGGGGGCCCCGCTGCTTGAGCGCTGTGAGCACAGCCCGTTCGGCCGCGCGGTTGAGGCGCACACCGCCAGTGGGAGCACCGAGAGGTGTGGGAGCGGGAACGCTACGCAGACGCGGTGCTGGCGGCGATGACACGTGCCAGATCTTTCCGTCGATGCCTACCATTCTGTTGTCGGATCCGGGCGCCCCCGAAGCTTGCGCCGGTTCGCGAAGCTCTGCCTGCGCCAACCGGAGCGTCGCCGCCAGCGTATCCAGACGCTCCTCGTGTGTGCGCATCAGCTCTTGTAGATCGATCACCACGCCTGGAACCGCACCGATGTACTTATCGAGGATCCGTGTCAGCTTTTCGCGGGCATCCGCGCATGCCTTCAGCGCCGCGGTGTTCGCGCGGATCGCGGCAGAGTCCTGCTTCACAGGTACGGGGACGGGAGCCGCCTTCGCCGCTTGCTCCAGCTCGGCGATCCGTGCTCGCAGCTGCTTCTCAGTCACTAGCGTGTCTTCGGCCTCCTTGGGTAAATCGGCCAGCTGTGGAAGGAGGTGCCGGATCTTCGCAGTCGGTGGCGGTGCAGCACTCTGCCGGCGCCCGGCTTCTGGGTGCTCCGTCTGGACGATCCCGATCTTGATCAGTGTGGGTTCAAGGCACCCAAAGGCGCGTCCGAGGGCGTAGAAGCGGCCCGGCTGCAAGAGCTTGATGTTCTGGAAGAAGTCCTGTTTGGACGCCTTCGTGATTCCGAGACAGTCAGCGGCGCGTTCACGGTCGATGTCCAGGAAGGTCTGCCCAACGAGCACGTTCTTCAGTTCAGCCGCGAAATCTTTCGAGAGCTTGCCCAGGCGCTGTGTGGCGGCCACGATGCCGTAGCCCCGCTTGCGGCCTTTGGCGGCAAAGTCGATCAGCGCCGCACGGCACAGCTTTTCGGCGGCCGACTCCTGCACGCCGTGTCCCGGCTGCGGCGCGAACATGTGCGATTCGTCAGCGTAGAGCAGCAGGTTGCGCCACAAGCTCTTGGGAGCGTCCACCAGGGCCTGCACGAATGCCGCGACCCACAACAGCTGGTTGGCCTTCGTCATCTCGTACAGGTCGATCACCGCGCTCGTGCCCAGCTCCAGGAGCCGGAGCGCTAGCAGCTTGGCCGAACGGAGATCAGCTGGCGTATCGCCGCCCTTCCCGACTAGCACCACGTCGTACTTCGAGCGCAGCGTGGAGAACTCGCCCTCGGGATCGATGATGATCTGTTGCACGTGACCGAACGCCTGTTCGATCATACGGCGGAGCGCCCACGACTTTCCCCCGCCAGAGTTGGCCGTCAGCAACGCGTTCGACGTCAGCAGCAAGCTGAGGTTCACCGCGAACGGAATGTTGTGTGGCGCGGTGCCGAGGTTGACGGGATCAAGGTTCGGTTGGTTGCTCATGGAGTCGGTTCCCTTTGCTGTAGTTGCCAGTCCTCGCGCCGGGCGAGAACCTTGAGGCGGCGCGTTTGTGCGCGTACGCGATCTCCCCAAGCCATGTGCTCGGCCTCGTTTTTCCACGGACGCCGGTTGTACGTCAGGAAGAAACGGCGGAAATCCGCCTTCCACCACGCACGGTAGTTGTTCCAGTCTCGATCGTGCTGAGCGCGCTGTGGGTGGGCGTGGAATGTCACGTGCAGGCTTTCTCGAATGATTTGCGTGCGCAGCGGTTACGGTAGGCGCACCAGACGGCTGCTGCATAAGCTTTGGTGGCCTCTGTCGTCGGCATGGGATAACCGTTCCCGGCATAAACTAGTGCGCCTTTTTCGATGACGTTCACCATGCCCAGAACAAGGCACAGCTGTTTGCTATTTTCGAACTTCACGTATTCTGGCTTCCACGCAGCGTTCGGCAGTGGCAGATCAACTCCATCAACGCGCGTACACCCACGGAGCGCATCAGCTGCGAGCTGTGCGTCGGCTAGTTCGCGCTCGATCAGCTGTGCACGCTTCTGCACGCGCATACCGCCCAGGAGTCCAACACCAGCAGCGCTCAGCACGGCCGCAATTACAAGCACGACGTCGATCACGGCCCACCGTCCACGGGAGGCACAACGCAGACGCACTTGTTGGCCTTGAGCCCCTTGTGCCACAGAAGCCGCGAATAGCCGTGCGCAGGGCATACTGCTGTCGAGCACACACCGTCAAGATATGCTTCTAGTAGCAGCGCTTTTCGCCACTCGAAGAACTGCACGACGCCGAGCGCAAGCACGACGGTGCCGACCATCACCAGCACCCAGATCTGCACGCCGCCGACAGCATCTTTCATGGGATCACTTGCACAGGAAACAGCGCTTCCAGCGCGCGTCGAAGCATCGCAGCAAGCGCGTCCTGGACGATGAACGTGATACCCGCGTCTTTGATCACCAGGACGTCTTTGTTGGCGTTTCCCCACGCGCTGACCGTCACGTCGCCGCGGACGAACAAGGCGTCTACGTAATCACCGGAGCGATAAAGCGCTTCCCACAGCCTGTTTGCCTCGACATGCGGAAGACGCCACGTCCACCAAGCGAATGCACCAGGAGCTACTGCTTCGTATTTGGTGGGCCCAAACCACCCTGTTGTGGTCGCCGGGACGAACAGCCGAACAGCAATTTCGCCTCTGAATTCTGCCACATCGACACCGCAAGCCAGAACAGCGCTCACCGCGATTCCTCCTGCGCCAAGCGCCAGCGTGAACACCCGCAGCGTGTGCACGCGTGAGGCTTCTGGTCATGATGCCCGTGGTACAGACATCCCGCTGGCTGACACACGCACGTTCCACCACGCCACGGTCGCATGCCCTCGTCGAGTCCTGTTTCGAGATCGATGTTGTGTGGAAGGCCGACCACAGCCAGCATTTTTCGCAGCTCGCGTTGCAGCACGACACGCAGAACGTCTGGCACGATACAGTTGAACGGAAAAGGTGCTTTCGGTTGGTTAATTTCGAGCGCGCCGTGCATGGGGCTGGTGACTGTCACTCCGTGCCGTTCGAACGGTTCAGGTCGGTCGAACTGACGAAGCACGCTCGCATTTGCTAGTTCGTGCGCTTCGACGTGCGAAAGGATCCACGTCCAGCGGGCGAATTCATGCTTGAATCTGTAAGAGGTGTTTTCGTCAATCCACCCAGAATTTGTAGCTGGAACGGTCACGTGTATTCGAAGGTGCTGGCCAGGCGGATCACGGTCGACACCGATACCGAGTGCAAGAAGGTTCATCATTCCTAGGCCTCGTGGTTGTAGATACGCACGACTTCGACCGCGACGCGCACACAGTGTTTATGCTTTCGTGCGTGGATTGCTGCCGGTCCTTGAGCATTGCGGCTATTGAGATGCCAGCCGCACGTCAGGCATTCGGCGCAGTAGTCGGGCTTCGTGCCCCACTCACCACGGGTGTAGCCAGACGCTGATTTGTTCGTGTCGGGCATCAGGCTGCGTTCTCCTTCCACGGGCTCATGCCCACCAGCATTTGTGCCGCACACAGCGCCTGCGCTTCTTCACTGCTTTTCGTATGACGTCCGCGAAGCCACCGGAGGCCTTCGTCGCAATAGCGCAGAGTTCGTGTCAACGGGCGCGCGATCTGTTCGGTGTCTAAGTGGATAATGAAGCACGCCACTGCGTCGGGCTGTGCATGGCGGCCGGTAAGCTGCAGAACGCGCCCGCACTTGACGTGCCCGGAACCCGTCGGGATGGTCACGGCGTCTCCGATTCGAAGGGTCACGCAGGGTGCTCCGGGCCGGCTCCAGGGCCCCGCCGTCCGCTGGTGACGTGCTTCTTCCACGGTCCTGGGGGGTCACCAACACCATCCCAGGTTGCTAGCGCCAGCACGGCTTCGCCGGCAACCGTCTTGTCGTAGCACCAGCCGTCGTCGATGCATCCTGAGCCGTTTGCACGCTCGGTGGCCACGATGAGCCGCACGTTGAAGATCATCGGCACGAGGTGCGCGATGCGCCCATCAGGGAGCTTGCGGCAGCCGATCGCCCAAATGTCACAGGGTTCGGGTGAATTGCAGGTGGGGGTGCTCATGTTCGCACTGTATATGCGTCAGAGAGTTTGCGTCCAAGAAGCACTAGATCCACATCCGCCATGGACAAGCCGATCTTCTTTTGCTTCCAATGCTCCCAGCCTGCATTCAACGCCTCTACCTCGGTTCGCAAGATCCCAAGCGCACGTGCGGCGTCTCCGATCAGATCGCCACCGTTACGACAGAATGTCGCGTAGTCGATGCCGATTATCATCATGGTGAGGCACGCGCCTCCCGTATTCTGCACGCCGATCGCGTAGTCATACTTTGCCGACACCGGCCGCACCCCTCGATCTTGCGCGGCGACGATGTGCCGACACAGCGTCTTTTCCAGCACAGCTAGCATCTCAGTTTTCATGATCGTTGCGGCGCCTTTCTCGCGTTGGAGCCGCATTGCAACGCCAGCCGTGCGGTGCAAAGTGCATCACGCGCAAAGCGTTCTGCTTGTACAGCGGCCGTTTCGAACGATGGATAAGACTTGGACGGGGCTCCCGGATCCAAGAAATGTGCGCCGAAGATCTGGCGAATTCTCCACCGGCGTTCTTGCCCAAGATAGGCAGGCGGTGCAATCGACACCTGCAAAGCTAGACGTCCTGCCACCGCCACCATCGATCGACCGCGCTTTTCCCACCGAAGAACGAGCTGCGCTGATAGGCGCCGTGTCCGCAGCTCCTCCTCACGGCGGCGCTTGTGCCCGACAGGCAGCGGATATCGCCCACCCGTGTGCTCAGCCAGCTTGGTGCAGCGCTCGCCTGGAGCCGCGTTGCAGCCGAACACGGGGCACGCGATGCGAAGCGCGGGGGATGTACTTTTCGTGGCGGGCATCACTTCACGCTTTCCAGCCGCTCGGCGATTCGTGCTTTCACTTTGGCTACTGCGTTGCGGGCACCCCCATTTCGCAGACCCGCCAGAACAATATCGCAGTCGTTGAGTACCTGAGACAGCAGGGTCGCGGGGGTTACGTGTCCACGGCTAGAACGCGGTTCAAGCGTTGCCGAGAACCCTTCGGGCGTCGCAGCCCACACACGCACAGCTCGGGCGGTGCAGGCGCGGCAGATGCCTGTGTTGTGCTGGTAGTCGTCGCCGCCGCCGTCCATCCACATCAAGACGGGGTCGAACACCACGACAGGACGCGCGCCTACGCTCCTGCCGCCACCGCACAACGCGCACTCCACCCAGACTACTTCTCCGTTGCCAGGTTGTTCTGTCCCCAAGAACAGCTTGTCGTCCAGCGTAGGCGCAGGGCAGTGACCGCTACAGTACAGGTCGTTGCCGCTTTGGTTCTCCGCAACAGGCTTGCGGCACAACGGACACATGGTTGGCATCAGCGCACCTCCTTCATCACAACCCCGCCTTGTTCATCCCGGCCCGCACGTCGCTGGGAAGCACGTGCGCGTAGAAGCGCTCCGTCACGGACACGTCGCTGTGGCGCATAAACTCGCGCGTCTTCGGCAGTGATCCCGTGGCTCGCAAGTACAGCATGCCAGCCGTGTGCCGAGCGGAGTGCGGCCCGATCCTGTGTTTCTTGGCCACACCCGTGGTAGCCAGCAGCGTGTTCCAGATGTTGTTGAGCTGCGCACGGGACAGGTAGCCACCGTCGCGACCACAGAACAGCGGATCGTTGGTGCCGGTCTTCTCGCCAATCTTCTGCTTGATCGCCAACCACTGCTGCACGTGCTGCCATGTCTGGTCGGAGAGTGGGATAGCCGCTTCGATGTTGCCCTTGCCTTGGTCGAAGTGTGCGTACGGCTCGGCGTTGATCAGGTAGAAGTTCCCGCAGCGGAATGCGCACAACTCGAAGCGGCGAGCGGCCGTGCCCAGCAGCACCAGCACGATAACGGCGTTTCGCAGCTCCAGCGTGGTGAGTCCCGTGTCGGTGTCGACGGCGTTCTGCAGCACCGCCATGGCCCACGTCTGCATCTTGATGAACTCGGCATCCTGGAGCACACGCTTCGGATCTACGCGCCGCAGCCGGCGAATGGGTTTCTTGGACCGGCTGAGGTGGCGTTGAGCCATTACGATCGTCCCCCAGCCCGAGCAACCGTGCGCGCGGGGCAGACAAAGGGGTACCGCTCCTCTGTCGCGTCCTCGGCTTTTGGCGCCGTTCCCATGTACGGTCGCAGCGACTCGAACAGTTGAACCAGCCCATCGTGTGCAGCGCCGTGTGCACCGTGAAGGTATCCAAAGGCGTTGCACAGCTCCCAGAAGGCCGCGCCTACGGTTCCAGCGGCAAGAGCTGTTTTGATCTTGCGTCTGGCGCGGATAAGGACGGTGAGCGTTATGTTCTCTTTCCTGCGCTCCAGTTCCACCTGCTGCGCCTTTCGCTTCTTGCGGAGCGCCCGCAGCTCGCGCTGTCGCGCCGGTGTCCCTGGTGCTGCTTTGCCGGGCAGCCGGGCTCTCTTGACCGCCTTCGATTTCGTGTGCATCATCAGGACGCCATTCGACACTTCTCCTTGTCATCTGTCAAGTGGGTTTTCTAAAAAGTTACGCTACGTAAACACTACGCGGCGCGTCATTGACGGCGGGGGTTGGATCGGGCACGCTGAGGGGCATGTCCACACCACTTCAGCTTGGAGACATGATCACGGTCATCATAGGCGGCAAGCCTGTTCACCGATCAGTCCGTAAAATGACGCCAGTGAACGACGCGCCTGGTGCGTTCTACATCCACTGCGAGGTGGGCGACGGTGTCCCGAGGCTGCCCCCAGACTCCCTCCTCAACATCGCGGCCACCAACCGATCGGATTGGCTCCTCGGCCATCCCCAGCTGACGTCTCCTGCTGTTCAGGCATTGGTCGAACGGGTAAAGGTGGGCGCTCGCTAATGCCACGCCCCCGAGGTCCCCACGGTAGAAACGACAGCACCACGGTAGCTGTGCGCGTGCCGAACACGCTGTTCGCACGCATGCAGGCTGCCGGCGGTAACAGCCTGGCTGAGTGGCATCGGAACGTCCTGCGACGCGCCTGCAGCGTGCCGCTCGACTACGACGCCGGCTACCACGAAGGCCGCGCCGCTGGCTGGGCGGAGGCGCAAGCACGGCTTCGGGACGCGTTGAAAGGCGCGTGAGGCAATGAGCCGGCCGACCGCTGAGCAGATTGATCGACGCGTGTTATTCTCCCGCATGCGCGTCAAGAACGAACCTCACGAGTCGACGGGCATCTTCCCGGATCAGGTCATCGTCGCCCTTGCCGATGACTTGGCTGCCGCGGTCGCGCTGCTGCGACGTCGCCACGAGAAGCGCCAGCGGAAGTGCTCACCGACGTTCGCCGCGGAAATCGTCGCCTTCATCGCCCAGCACCCAGAGGCGGGCCGATGACATGCGTTTGCGGACACGACGAGGAAGATCATGGGAACGATCCCAGGTTCCCCGGATCGACGGCATGCAACTTCGACGGCGACGACCCGGAAGACTGCGAGTGCATCGCGTTTGAGCCGAGCGAGGACGACAAGCCATGAGCCTGCGCCTGTGCACGAAGTGCGGACTGGTCCATGGCGGCCGTCGCATCGTCGATTGCCTCGGCGAGATTCAACAGCGCGTCGGCGCGGCGAAGGGCGCCTTCGGGAACGATAGAGATGTCAACATGGCGGACAAGCTGTTGCCGCTGCTGGAGTCGTCGTTCACCGCATTGGTCAATCTGCGATCAAGGAAGGCACCATGAACGAGCCACGCACGAAGGTCAGCCCCGAGGATATTCGCATGCTGGATGGGTTGCGCGAATCGCACCCGCTTGGCAGTTCTGTCAGGACGTCGCTGTCGCGAGCATTGGACGAACTGCTAGCCCTGCGCGAGGTCGCGGCGGCGGCAGGGCAGCAAGCGGTAGAGGCGAGGCTTGCCGAGCGCAAGCGGTGCGCTGCCTGGGCGACTGCATATCGGATGGGCGACGTTTACGACATCAGAGGCGTCATCTCGGGGATCAACGGAGGAACGGATGTCGACGACAACGACGATGACAAGTAGCCCATGCCCGGATTGCGGATGCGCGAAATGTGGCACCCGACTCGCGGCACTGGAAGACCTGGCCCGCAAGCGCGCGCCGGTCGCGACGTGCAAGCCGTGGTGCGGGACGGTTGACCCGAGTTGTCGATTCGGAAGGAGACACCCGGATGGCTGCTATGGCAGCACCGACTTCAACCGCGACGGGACATCGTTGCCATGTTACTGCGCACAGGCGTGTGCGGACGCCGGTCGCCCGCTCAACCCAGCATCCCCGCCCGCTGCGCCCCGTGAGCAGTGTTGTGGCGGATACCCGACCAACGGGCCGTGCTATTGCGGCGAAAGCGACGCCCCGACCCTGTGCGCCGCGTGCATGGCGGCAGGATGTCGCTGGGCTGGCCGGAATGTCCCGCCCGCTGCGCCCCGTGGACAATGCTGCGGCGGATACCCGGCCGACGGGGGGTCGTGCCTTTGCAGTGACGACGAGGCCAAGGAACTCTGCGACGAGTGCGTGACAGCAGGATGCCTGCCCGCTGCGCCCCCCGTGCGGCAGGGTGATGCGCACGATGCGACCCCGCTAGCAGAACGCAAGCGATGCGCCGATTGGTTCGATACCTACCTTGCCCACCGATGTTCGCTGGGGGAGGCGCGTGACGGCATTGGGTCTGGCGCTACAGCACCGGAGGTGCCGGTGTTCAAGTGCGACCGATGCGGCGGTGGTCCACGGTACGGCGAAAGCAACGTGTGCAGGCCGTGCGCGCTGAGAGAGCCAACCCAGCCCCCTCCGCCCGTGAATGGCGGTCCGGGATTGCGTCCAGGGTGGGCCATCGCGAAGGAAGACGGGACGAAGTGCAAGTATTGCGGCGCAACGCTTGGGCCTCGGCTGTCGTCGCTCAAGGGGCCCGATGGGTACCCGTACTGCACGACGTGCGCCGCCAGCTTCGGCGCCATCGTTCCAGTCGAGCCGCACGGGGGGCGGGAGCCCGGCGAGTCGGAAATCCGTGTCTCGCCGGCCGAGTTCGCTCGCATCGAAGAGCTTATCGCGAACCCGCCCCCTCCGACGGAGGCGCTGCGAAAGCTGATGCGACCAGCCGGGCCGGGCGCGTCTCCCCCGTGTTGCCTGTGCGGAGCGATAATGGCGGATTACGCGGACATCGATGGAAAGGCCTACTGCCGACCGTGCGCCCGCGGAGGGCGCAGGGACGCCGCGCCTCCCCCGGCCGATCCGGCGAAGGGGGTTGAATGCCACTGCAACAACGGACGCGTCGAAATTAGCAATGGCCATTATCCCAACTGCGGGGTCTTCAAGGAACTGGCGGCGGCGCTCGAACCGGCGAAGGGGGCGCTGAGTGAGCCCCCAGTTCTGACCGACGAGCTATTCCACGAGACCATCGAAGCGTCGCATCACTGGGTCAACAACGCGATGTCTACCAGCTTGAACGCCGACGACGTCTATGTGCTGCGCCTTGTGATTGCACGGCTGGATGACCTGACCCGAGAAAAATAACGCTTAGAGCGCAGACGGCGCAGGTAGCTTGGTGAGCGTCGCAATCATGTCCGTAGCTGCATTGATGTAGTTCGTGAGCGCGTACTGCTGGTACTCTTGGTTGCGCGAGATCAGATCCTGCCGCATGCCGAACCCCCACGCCGCTTCAAAATTGCACGTGTACCCTGTGTTGTGCGGTGCGTTCGCCGCACGCCACTCTGCTTTCAAGTAGAAGTACCAGAAGCCGCTCACAGGCGGCCATTTGTGTGTGAGATCTCCATACGCACGCTCGGACGACCACGACGGGGTGATGATTCGTGCTGACGCGCCGGGCTTCAGCACACGATACAGCTCGTTCGCGAAATGGATTCGTTCTGCAGCGTCCAGGTGCTCGATGAAATGGCTGCAGTGCGCCTCGTCAACCGACGCATCTGCCCACGGCCACGGCTTAAACAGAAGGCCCTCGCGTGCAGTCAGATCACACACGATATCGACGCCAGGAAACGCTATCGCATCGACTCCTGTCCAATCCGCGGCAATCTTCGCTTTTCCGCAACCAAGATCCAGCTTCATACAGCTCCTGTGTTTTCGTTCATGCCCCTACCAGACCATCCCCGCGGGCCCGAACTCCCCCTTCACATCTAGATGCCCTACGCGCACGTCACACGATACAGCGAAGCGAATACCGTACTTGCGTGCATCCGAAGCAAAATACAGGTCTTGCGTCGCACAGCCGCCTTCTTTTTGCGTCTTGAACCACGGTCGCCGCAGCGACTGGTTCTTGAACAGCGCCAGCCGGAACAGCGTGAAGCCCATCCCTGTACCGCAGCATTCGACAAGCCCACCAGCAGGATCGGGAAGCTGCGGGCGAAAATTCAGGCCGTCCTTGGGATCACCCCAGATCTGCGCAACGCCGCCACCAACACCACCGTACCCGTTCCCCTTCGTGAAGTAGAGTCCTCCGATCACGTGCAGCTCGGGGTGCTCTTCCATCCGATTGATCAGACGCAACAGTCCGTCAGGAGGAGGCAGGTTGTCGTGTTCGACCGTCAGCACGTACTCCCACTCACGGAGGTTCGGATCAGCCAGTACAGATTCGATCGCGCCCGAGTACGCCTCCCCAACCTCCATACCCTGTGCCAGGATGCGTACCACACCGTTGTTGGGGGGGAACGCAAGATTCATCCACGACAACGCGACCTTAGCCGGAATCAGATCTGCCGTTGGCATGATCACGATCACGCGCTGGCGCTTCCAAGATCCGTCTTTGATCAAACGGGCACGAGCGCCATCCAAATCACCATTATTCGCGCCGCCGAAATCTTGAACGATTAAACCCACGGACACGGAGTGTGCCAGTTAACCAGCAACTGGTCAAGCAGCTCACGGAGTCCGGCGCGGCGTCATGGAGTTCTTACACCGACAGGTTCAGCATGTTGAAATACTGCTCGAACGCACTTGCCATAGTCCTGATGTCGGAGAATCCTATCGTCGCTGGTGGTACACCGGATGTTGCGGAGAAAACGCCCACACCCGGATTGAACTGCGAACCTGAGGTCGCCGTCGTTGCCGGCCACAGCCTGAAATTTGTAAAGGCGCTTGAACCGGACATGCCGTACTGGGAGATTGCAGACCACACAGAAGCTGCATTCACCGTCGTTCCAGCGGTAGTGCTTTTGATCGACTGAGCCTGCCCCAGCCAGTAATTGCCGGGCGTCAGCGCTGTATTGAGCCCAACAGGCATGACAAACGAACCGGACAGAATATTCGAGAACGCCGTCGTTGCGCCCGATACCGCCGACGTGTTCATGGAACTGTTGCCCACAGTAGCCTGCGTGCTGCCGGTCAAACTAGCTGTGGTATACGCGCCCGAACGGTCAATCGCTGATATGTACGACAGAGTCACGGCGTTTGTAACGCTGAGACTCGTAGCGCCGCCGGATGCCACTGACACGGATTGAGCGATGCCCAGCGAGAACGTGTTTGACCAGAACGATTCAAGCCGCGAACTGTTCGTGCCTGTGCCCTGGCTGTACAACGCCAACGTCTTTGCGTACGAAAACGATACAGAGCGCGATCCGGTGGTGTTAGAGACGAACGATGTTCCGTTCGTGGCCTGCAGCATGTTGGCCGTCGCTGGACCAGATACATACTGGTTAATGCGCCCGCTGTTGAAATTTAGCGGCAGACTCAAAGGCTGCATGTACCAGCTTCCGACCGCATGAGCGAGCCCGGAGCTGTTGCTAAACGGCTTCGGTTCGAACAGCTGGTATGCAGCGCCTCCAATCGAAACCGTACTGGCATTCGAGGTGAGCCCGATACCACTAACTCCAGACAGCAGCGACACAGACGGCGCCGAGAGCTGTGCAGATCCATTCGAATACCCGACGGTGATACCCCCGATTCCGTTCAGCGAGATCGCAGAAAGAGGAAGCGTCGTGCTCGAATTTTGCGTCGTGTTGCCAAGAGCGAAGAAGCCCGCTGACGATGCCCCGCCACCACCTCCCGTTGCAGAAATAACAAGGCCGCCAGCGCTGTATCCCACCGACACGATGCCAGCACCAAAAACGGAAATCGTGCGTGCATCAAACGTAGTGCTCGACGACTGCCCTGTGGTGGTGCTACCTGCATACCATCCCTGCGTCTGATTGCTCTGGTTGAACGCGGACAACGAAAGTGTCGCAGACGATCCGTTGATGCTCTGCGAGACCGTCATGTTGTTGCCGCCAACGATCAGCAGCTGTAACGCCGGACCCGATACGACGCCCGTCGTGCCGGCGGTGTTACCAAGGTTCGACATGCCCAGCGTATTGAACCCGCCGACGCCCGTCGCTCCTGTCGGTCCAGTAGCACCCGTAGCACCCGTAGCGCCGGTGGCACCCGCAGTTCCTGTGGCCCCTGCTATGCCAGTCGCGCCGGTTGCTCCTGCAGCACCGGTCGCCCCGGCAACACCAGTGGCCCCTTGCACACCCGTTGCCCCACGCACACCTCCAGGGGACACGCCGCTGCCGCTCGCGATTGTAGCTGCCGGTGCTGCGTTTCCAGGATACCCAAGATTGAGCAGATCAACCGTAACTGGGTCCGTGATCGTGTTTACTTGGTAGTAGCCGCCTGTTCCGACGAACAGCGCCTGCCCGACCACCATCCACGCCGTGTTCGCAACACTGACGGTGACGACGCCGCTAACGGCTGGTTGTGTGAAGTCTGCGGTGGTGACGGTGTACGCATTCACACCTGAAGCGCCAGTCGCCCCGGTGGTTCCCGCCGCGCCAGTCGCTCCGGTGGCGCCCTGCACACCAGTAGCGCCTGTGGCCCCTTGCACACCCGTTGTGCCTGTCGCCCCGGTCGCGCCGGTCGCACCTGTGAGCCCCGTCGCGCCGACGACGCCGGTCGCACCTGTAGCGCCAATGATCCCGGTTGCACCCGTCGCTCCGTCTGCACCAGTAGCCCCGGTGGCCCCGTTTGCGCCGGTAGCACCCTGCACACCTGTTGCGCCTGTGGCTCCAGTGATTCCAGTCGCACCCGTTGCTCCCGTAAGCCCCGTCGCGCCCTGCACACCTGTGGCGCCCGTTGCTCCAATACCAGTTGCGCCCGTCGCCCCTGTGGCGCCGTCTACACCGATAGCGCCGGTGGCACCCGTCGCACCAGTGAGGCCCGTGACACCGGTGGCACCCGTCGCACCCGTGGGGCCTGTGACACCAGTCGCACCTGTTGCGCCGGTAGAACCTTGCACCCCGGTCGCGCCGGTGGCCCCAGCAGGGCCCGCAGCACCGGTCGCGCCTGTCGCGCCAATGCCTGTTGCACCGGTGGCCCCGTCCGCCCCTGTTGCTCCCTGCACGCCCGTGGCGCCAGTCGCACCAGTTGTTCCGATAGCGCCAGTCGCTCCTGTTGCACCAGTTGCGCCTGATCCGGTTGCACCTGTTGCACCGTTCGCACCAGTTGCCCCTTGCACGCCAGTCGCACCTGTTGCGCCCGCGCCCGTCGCCCCTGTCACGCCAGTCGCACCCGTCGCGCCAGCTGTGCCCGTCGCTCCGGTAGCACCAACACCCGTGGCACCTGTGATGCCGGTCGCGCCGCGCACACCTCCGGGGGACACGCCGCTGCCTGCCGGGATGGTCGCTGCCGGCGCCGCATTCCCCGGATACCCGAGGTTCAGCAGATCGGCTGTCACCGCATCCGTGACACCGTTGACTTGGTAGTAGCCACCAGACCCGCCGACAAAGACGGTCTGTCCGACCACCATCCACAGCGTGTTAGCGACAGTGGCTGTGACGACGCCGCCGACCGCGGGCTGTGTGAAATCGGCCGTCGTCGCCGTGTACGCGTCTACGCCGGCAATGCCAGTCGCACCGATGACGCCTGTTGCTCCAGTAGCGCCGGTGATTCCTGTAGCTCCCTGTGCGCCTGTTGCTCCCGTCGCGCCCGCAGTTCCTGTTGCCCCGGTTGCACCTGTGACGCCGGTGGCCCCAGTAGAACCCTGCACACCAGTTGCGCCAACAGCGCCGGTGGCTCCGGTCGCGCCTGTTATGCCCTGTGCACCAGTCGCTCCCGTGGCGCCTTGACTACCTGTAGCGCCTGTCGGGCCGGTGGCTCCAGTCGCTCCCAATCCCGTAGCGCCTGTCGCACCACCGATGCCGGTTGCACCTGTTGCGCCGGTGATCCCGGTGGCGCCCGTCGATCCTTGAAGGCCCGTGGCACCGGTGACGCCAGTCGCCCCATCCGCACCCGTCGCGCCCTGTACACCTGTGGCGCCCGTAGCACCAACGCCAGTCGCCCCTGCCGGACCTGTCGCTCCGGTGGCGCCCGTCGCACCGAATCCGGTTGCGCCAGTTGCTCCTGCAGCACCGGTCGCACCCGTAGTACCTGTTGCGCCAATGGCACCGGACGCCCCCGTTGCTCCTGTAGCACCTGCGCCGGTCGCGCCCGTCGCACCGCCCACACCGCTTGCGCCGGTAGCTCCGGTTGCACCACCAGCTCCCGCAGTGCCTGTGGCACCCGTCGCGCCACTCGTCCCTGCCGTTCCGGTGGCACCCGTGGCTCCGACACCACCAACACCTGTTGCTCCCGTGGCACCCGCGCCCGTCGCGCCTGCAGGTCCAGTGGCTCCCGTCGCTCCCGGAATGCCGGTCGCGCCCGTCGCGCCGCCGGGTGATCCCGCGGGCCCTGTGGCTCCCGTCGCCCCACCACCAGGACCACCGCCTAGCTCTGCGCCGAGCCAGCCTGTGTTGTCATTGCTCACCCGATACCCGCCCAAGGCGCAAAGGTGCCGGGCTCAAATACCGCTTGTTCAGGGAGGTCTGCCTGCCCCGCCTGTGTCGCAAACGGTCGCACACCTCCCGCAATCGCTGTCGACAGCACGGGGCTCGCCGCCCCACGCACGACAGCTGGCAGCGTCCCTTCCGCTTTAGCCAGCAGTCCCACGTAGTACAGACCAGCTGGGCCGAGCAGCGGTGCAAGCAGTGGCACCTCTTTCATGCCAGGGGCGCTCCAGGCATCGCCCTGATCGGCCGACACCGCCACGCGCCGGCCGTCTGCCGTGAAAATTCCAACCTTCGCTGTGATCAGCCCAACACCACCGGCAGCGACCGCAACGAAGACACGCGTCACGGGCTTGCGAATTGCGGCTGCGCCTAGCGCTACGTAGTAGACGGTGCCGTCTGTCAGGATGGCCGTTGACACCGCCAGCTGCCGAGGAAAGCTCTCTGCATGCATGCCTTCCGCCTTTTGCCGTAGCGTCATGCCGACCTCGGCTTTTGCACTGGCAGGACCGCACCAGCCGCTTGCGCTATCTTTGGTGGTCATTTTGTGGGGGGTATGAAACGCAAAAAGGCGTTCGATGCACGCAAGATCGCCGGGTTGTCTGGGTAGCTCGAAGTCGCTTAGATGATGGCAGGGCTGCGCGGGGGGGTCAATTCGGCCCGCTTGCGGCGCCGGTGCGCACAGCGGTATCATCCTGGAATGGCTGAGATCTACACGCTGAGTGGTCCTATGGACGAATTGGGTGCCGCGCCGCCGGCTGTCGATGTCGCCTGCGCACAGCAAGTAAAGCCGTTGCTGCTCACCGGTGCCGTCACGCGCATCAGCGGTGTTGGCGTCGGTTTGTTCGGCACGTACAAGCTGCTGAAGGGAAAAGGTGCCGCAGGGGTTGTCGGCCTGCTCGGTGCCGGTGTCCTATGGTTCGCTGGCGGCGCTCTCGTGAACGCGGCAGCCCGCAGCTTCGAATCCTGTCGCAAGTAGCATGAGCCAGCCCGCTGTCTTCGTCTTCGCCATGCACGGCTGCGGGGCCTGCGAAGAATACCTGCCGCGGTTCCAGCAGCTGGCCGGCCCGTACCGGCGCGTGATTCCAATCGGGATCTACGACGTGGCGAAGGGCGGGCGCGCCGCGATGCTTGGCGACAAGCTCGGCGTGAAGGCCACGCCCACCACGATCGTGATGGACGAGCGCGGGCGCCTGCAGCGGTTCGTGGGTGCGCTCGGGAACGCCGCGATCAACCAGCTGCTGAAGCGCGCGGCCGGGTAAGCGCAAACGCTGCTAGAAGGGCAGCGCCCTGTTCAGAGTCAGCGGTGTGGTGTCCCTGGATCCATGTCACGCCTTCGAGGGCTTCGTCGTGTCGAAACCAGACGGTTGGCCATGCATCGTGCCGGAGTTCGTTCTCGCGCCCCGCCCAGACGTACGTGACGGGTCTTGTATCAGCGCCCACACCCGCACGGCTTCCGAACAGGGCCCGGCCGCCGCACACCGCCCAGGCGAGGCGCGGGCTTCTTGCCACTGCTGGCAAAGGCTGCCGCTGCGATGCCCCCTACAGCCGCAAGGCCGCCGATCACGGCTGCGATGGTTCCCGCGTTCGATTTCGGTGGTTGCTGCATAACTAACACCGTAGCGCGCTCACGGGAGCGGATCAACGTCTAGCTGATCGACAGCACGGCGCGCTTCTTCGTAGTCTTCTTGCGCGCCGCTGCATCAGCAAGAGCCATCGCTTCGTTCTCGGCCTCGGTGAGCGCTGCACCCCGAAGCACGGCTCCGTGCACGATCTTGCCGAGCAGTACGAGCGCTGTGAGCCCGCCCAACACCACGACGCCCCAGATCAGTTCCTTGGGCGGCTTCCACCCGGTCTGGTTCTTCACCCGCTGCACGAGAAAGTCGACAAGATCCGTCAGCAGGCTCTGGTTCAAGTTGTCGGCAGCGCTCGACACGAGCTTGAGATTCGAAGCAGCCTGTGTGGTGGCCAGCGTGACCGTTTTTCGCGTCTGCGGGGACACGGGCTTGTCGTTGTCCGGAATCGTCGCGTAGATCTTCTGCGCGTACACGTTGTTGCGGTTCAGCAAATCGATGGCTTGCGCTTTAGCTTCGCCTCCCGTGAACGGGAACGTCTCGATCACCTCGAAACCGCGCCGCAGGTACTTCGCCACGATGCCCAGCACGCCTCGGGCCTGTGTGTTGGTCTTCATGGCAGCCAGAAGATCGAACGGCTCACCAGACGCGGCGGCTTTGCCCAGCCCGTGCGTGCGCCGTCGAACGATCTGCTGTGCACGCGCGCCCTGCGACCAGCCGGCGGCCTGCTGCCGCTGGTGGATCAGGCGCACGCTTTCGGCGTCAAGGGGCATCGCAAAAACTACCGGCTGATGGAGTGGCGGAAGCGTAGCTCGACGCGCCAGTAGTTGGCGCCTTCACCCCCACCCACTGACGTGAATTCGATGTTCGGCTTGCCACCGTTGAGCGGGCGCACCGTCAGTGCCGGTGGCGTGGCCGTCGTTCCAAGCAGCGGATACATCGTCACGGAATAGAGCCGCCAGAACTCACGTGCCGCTTCCGTGTCGTCCTCGAAGGTGCGGTTGAAGAACTGCATCCACGGGATGCCCTGGAAGTTGGGCCCGAAGAACGTCGGAATGTCGAACAGGTTTGCCGGCGCCGGAAGCCCCGTCGTGATGTTCAAGGAGTCGGCACTGCCGCTGTCGACCAGCGCAAAGCTGATCTCGTGCGCCGTTGCTACAGGTTCGAGCGAGTCCCCAGCCCCAAAATCTGCGACGGTAAGTCCCATGCCATAAATGGTACCCGAAAACCGGGCTACCCGAAAATCAGCCCCAACACACCACCGACCAGCGCGCCGCCGATAGCGCCCACGATGTGCCGTTCCCGCACAAGGCCTGCTCCCGCTCCGGCACCAATCAACATCGTCCAGAACGCCGGCCGCGGGCCCTTGCGTGCCGGTCCGATGGCCACAGGGAATACCTCCGCGGCACCGAACGCGCCGGGATACGTTGCATCTGCCCATGGCTCACGGCGCACCAAGCGACCGTCCGGCAGGAACATTGCCGTGTCGGGCAGGTTGACGGGCCAGTTCGCGCCAGCCTCCGCCTCGCGCACGACGTTGAGCGGAGAGCGCTGTACGAAGGTGCCGGCATGTGCGGGCACGCTCGCCTGTGAAGACTTCGAGATCGGTCCGCCACCGGCCGACGTACGCCAATCCGGCACCGGAGCCACGGGGACGAGCGCGTAACCAGAGCCGAGGTTGGTCGTGGTGGTCATCGTTTCCTCTGCGCGCGGCGAATGTCCGGTACAGCACAAGCCGCTGCAAATTTCGGGTGGTCGTCTCGTGTGTTGTCGAGCCGTGTCGTCAAAACTTTCCAGGCGGCATCTTGCTTATCTTTCGGAACCTCCAAAACAGGCGCATGAAACGAGTGCCCTTTTCTGCGCCATGGTATGCGTTTTTTCGATAGCGCATTTTCGATAAAGCAGAGCTTAGGTTCTTCTGTCCGACGCAGAAACGTGACCCACTCTATCGCCATCAGCCAACCCTCCGCACCTGCCCGGCGCGCTTGCGGTACCACGTCCCCCTCGCGCCTCCAGACACGACACGCACGAGCGCGCCAGGATTCTGCATGATCACGGTAGCTGCAGCTTCACGCCGAGATCCATGTTGAGATGCCGACAACGTTCGGCACGTCATGTCACGCTCCCGTTGTGCGTGCTGCGGAAAGTACCAACACACACGATAACTCGGTTTCGCCATCGCGCTATCCGTTCTGCCGCGGGGCTTTGTCCTCGTCCTGCGCCTGGGCGATCTGGACCGTCACCAAGTACACACCGCCCTCGGTGTCGCCCGATCCCGTCAGCCGGATGGCCGGCATGCCGTTCGGATCTGCGAACGTCGCGCCGATGTCGGCGCTCAACGTCGACAGCGACTCCGACAGCTGCACCGCCGGCACCGGAGCCGGCACGTCTCCGATCGACGTGATTGCGAACATCATGCCCAGGTTCATCAGCGGCACGAAACCGCCTACGACACCGTCCGACGCCACGGTCTCGAACCGAACCGGCCGGCCACGCACCTCGTAGTACGAACCAATGCCGACCACGGGATCAGCAGGCGTACCAGGGTTGTCCTGCACCAAAATGTCAACAGGCGTGCCGGCGGCCTCGCCTTCCGGCATGGTGACAACGTACGTGCGCGTGATCATGACAACCAGAATACGGCCGGGAGCCGTCTCGGGTCAACTTACACGCGGTCGGCGGGCAAGCTTGGCACGGCCAACGGCTTCAGCGCCCCGCACCAGCAGCAAGGCGCGCTGCCAATTGGCGATAGCCGGCCCCGCCCAGGACAGCGCTGTGGGGTTCTGGCCCCTCCGGAGCGCCCCGTAAACCGCTGACGGGCCCTTGTATGCCAAGCGCGTGAGCACGTCGAGCGGCGCGGGCAGCGGGCGAGTCCCGGAAGCAGCCGTCACAGCATCGCGAAACTCGCGCAGGTACTTGGTGCCCCACTCGATGTTGGTGATGGGGTCGAACAACCGCTCGGGCGCCACGCCCGCCGCCTTCAGCTCGGCTGCATGTGCCACCACGTTGACCTGCATCAGCCCGCGGCTGCGCCCGTCAGCATCGCCGGCCGCCCGAGGGTTGCCGCTCGACTCCACCTGAATCGTAGCCAACACCCAGTCCAGCGGAACCCCGCGGGTCTTGGCCCACTTTGCAGCAGCCTGGATGTACGCCAACGGCCAGCCGAGACCAGCAGCGACATGGGTCAGATTCGGGCCACGCGTGAGTCCCACAGCAGCGGCAATGATACCAGCCAGGCCAACCAGCGCCAACGGCAGCACAGCAGGGCTACCCTGTGAGGCGCTGGCGCTCTGCCATCAGGATCGGCGCGACCACGATTTGCAGTGGGATCGGGACCGGCGCATCCGTAACAGCACGCAGCGATTGCAGCCCGACCAGCTGCATTGTCACAGGGACGCCGGGCGGCAGCGCGGTGCCTGTTTTCGGGCTCACACCCTGGTCGCCAACGTAGATCGACCACCCGACCGCGGGTGCCGTCAGCGTGACAACACGGTTTTCCGGCGTACCCATCACGACTTCTTCAGCAACGTTCGTGATGTTCGCGCGGAAGAAACGAACTCGTGGGGGTGCGCCTGCTTTCGCGCCAAGCGGCTCCGAGTTCGGCGCAGGCTCGAAAGCCGGTGTCGCGCGCCCGCCGCCAAACGGGTTGCCTGCACTCATGAGGGACTACCGAGGCAGCAGCTGGCTGCCGATGAACGCGATGTCGACGGTGATCGGATTGACCGCGTCGAGGTTGGTGACCGTGACACCGAGAGCGCCCCCCTTCGGACGAACCACCCACGGCATCTTCAACATGTACTTGCCGGTGTTGTCGTCGATGTAGGTGGCCACCATCGTGCCCGCCAACGAGAGACCCCACGGCTGGTTGAACGTCTGATCTTGGATTGCGACGCGCCAGTCACGGGGCGTGTGCGCCGGGTCCTGCGAGAACTTGACCTCCGTCACCTCGAAGGGGTACTCCAGGCTGTACTGGAAATCGCTGGCCGTGAGGCGCACCGTTTGGCCGGGCGGGATCACCTGGCTTGCCGACAACGACATGTTGTACGGCAGGCGAATGACAGGCTGATCGAGCAGGGGCTTCACACGGTTCGCGATGTCCGTGAAGAAAGGGCCCCACTGTGCCAACATCGCGCCAAGCGCTGGAGAGATCCCTGAGTCCATGCAGCTAGGATAGGCCTCTGCTGGTTGTCAAGTCAACAAGGAGCGGTCAGCACCGGCACGGCTGCCACCACCTCGGGGCGCTTTTCGTGTACGCCCCGCGCAATCCAGCCCTCCACGCTGGCCAACCTGCCGCCGCGTAGGTGCTCCCACAACAGGCAGTTCGTCAGACGCGCCGTTGCGTCAGGGCCCATGCGGGTGTTGAACTCGGCCGCACGCTTGGTGGCGTCCGCGATCAGCTCCTTCACGGTGTCGAGATGTTCAGGCAGCACGAGCGCGCCAAACGGCGTCTTCAGCACACGCAGCTTTCGCAACTGGCGCATGGCCTCCGTGCTGATCACGTTGGCGGCACGCCGATCGTCTGTGACCGTGCGCCGGTGCACAAGGGCGTGCGTCGCGGTGCCGTTTGCGTGCTTCGGCTCGCGTTTTTGGCGCACGCTGTGCGTGTCGCCGCCTTCAACGTGGATACTTCCGGTGACAACGATCAGAGGACGGAGGGCCATCGATTGGTGAAGATAGCGGTTTGCTGGGTGACTGGCAAACGTGCTAGTTAACTGGCAGATGGTCTGTGCAACGAAGCCGTTCCTGAAGTGGGCCGGCTCAAAGGCGGCGCTGGTGCCCGAGCTGCGCAAGTGGGTGCCGCGAGGGTTCAAGACGTATCACGAGCCGTTTGTCGGCTCCGGCGCGCTGTTCTTCGCTTTGCAGCCGGCACGCGCGATCCTGTCTGACGCGAACGCCACACTCGTGAAGACGTTTCAAGGCGTCCAGCAGGATCCGCATGAGGTGTGTACGCTACTGGAGATTCACGCAGAACAGCATTGCGCAGAGTGGTACTACGACACGCGAAGCAGGGATCCAGCACATTTACAGCACGCTGACGCCGCCGCGTGGATGATCTACATGAACAAGGCTGGATTCAACGGCTTGTACCGTGTGAACGCAAAAGGGCTCCTCAATACGCCGATCGGCAAGACGGCAAATGGAGCGCCTCCCGCAATTCTCGACAGAGAGACCATCCTGGCGTGCTCGCGTGCATTGTTCGGGCACACGATCCTGTGCGGAGACTTTCGCGGCGTTGAAGAGCGTGCAGCCTCGGGCGACCTTGTGTACTTTGACAGCCCGTACGCGCCAATCACCGACGGCAGCTTCACCACCTACACCGCCGACGGGTTCACCCAGAAAGACCAGATCGATTTGCGTGATCTGGCCCTGCGCCTGAAACACCGCGGGGTGTACGTGCTTCTGTCGAACTCGCCTGTCGTCGCGCCACTCTACGCGGAGGGCTTCGAGACACGCACGATTACGCGTTCGGGCAATATGAACGCGAAGGCCGACGGTCGCGGACGTGTCGAAGAGCTGTTGATCCGTTAGACTTCCGGCCCGTGATTGAAGGCTGGACCATCTTCTGTGTACCGGGGGGGTACCCCTACGTCGTGCGACGCCGCTACGGTTATGGCCGCACACACCTCTACATACGCGGATCAATGATTGCGCGAACGCTCGAAGAGGCGCGCGATCTATTGCCCAGGGGGCGCAATCTCCAGCGCTTCACATCTCAAGCGCAAGACGTCGTCGAGGTCTGGTTCACGCCGCCGTCAGTCGAACTTATCCGAAAGCTGATCGCATCCCGGCGAGATGCGCCGTCACTCGATTGATGTGGCGCTCTTCCTCGTCGATCGCGTCGTAGATCCACAGCTTGGGGACAGGGCCCGGTAGCGACACCAAGCGCTCGTACAGCAGGCGCAACCCGGTGGTGTGGTACTGCGATTCGACCACGAGGTTGCCAAGAAATACGGCGATCTCGCGATTCTCCGGGTGCTTGATGACCCGCTGTGTTTCTGGCTCGGGAGTGCGATCGCTGCCGTTGCTGTTTGCCATCAGACGAGTTGTCCAAAGGGTGCTTCGATGGTGGCGCGCACGGCGCCCGCCTGGGCTTTGATCTGCAACCGCACAAGCTGTTCCTCGCGCCGGAACTGAGCACTCATCCTGTAGGTGCCCGCAACAAAAGCGACTCCGGCAACATCTTGCAGCGTTCGCAAAACGAGCGGCTGTTCCACGTCGCCAGCACCCTGATCTTCTTCTGCCATCTCGCGATACCACGCGCCGGCCGGATCCGGGTCGCTGCCGAACTCCATGTAATACTGGACGACCGCAGGCGTCCCACCAGTAACCGCCAGCTCGAACCGAAATGTCACCCGGTTCGCTTCGATCAGGAATGCGCGCGTCGGCTGGAATGCCGTTGTGAGCGCGCGTTTGAACAGGACGTTGCTCATGCTTCAGCCCGTCGTTTCTTCACCGCACTTGCGGCGGCAGCAAGTAGCACCAGAACACTGACACCGCCAACGGCCCAGAACATCCATCGCCGATCGGGCGACTCGGGAATGTTGGTTGGTGCGATCATGGATGCCGCCGCGGACGTGATCGACAGCGCGGGCTTCGGCGCCCGCTTCACGACCTGGGGCGTGGGCACGGTGCCGCCACTCTTGCGCACGCGGTCCTCGACCAGGCTGGCAAGAGCCCCCGCGTACTGGCGCACCTTCGTGATGTCCAGGTTTGCCTTCGGGAACTGGGGTGACGCGCCCACATACGTCGCGAGCGCGTGGTTGACCGCCTTCACGGTGGCGGGCCCGATGACGCCGTCGATTGCAATCGAGCTGAGAGCACGATCCCCCCCGGCTGTGGCGCCGAGCGCGACCAGCGCGTTCTGCAAGCGCACGGCAGGAAGAGCGGCGGGAGCAGTCTGCTTGACCGGCACGAGCGCGGTGCTTCCCGCAGGTGGCATGTACGCGCCCGGTGCGCCAAAATACGGCGCTCCCGAAATCGTGAACACTTCGATCCCCGGCATGGAAGTCAAGCGTATACGCGAGGATCGGTGCGCGTCAAGGTTGCACGTTTCGAGTGCCGTGCCGAATGGGGTACACTTTGTACCTGGGAGACGAACATGAAGCACCCTTTTGCAGTTGGGATCGGGGTCGGTGTCGTGGGCATCGTGGCCTGGTGGAAGCGCGCCACGCTCAAGGCCTGGTTCGAGCGTGCTCGTCACCCGTTCTCGGGCGCCGAAGCTGATCCGGCAGAGATCGTGCGTCGGCTGCTGGACGCGAAGCAGCCCGTGGTGTTGGTGATCGCAGCGGGGCCCAACGGACAGCGCGTGCAGGCTTTGGTGGAAGCGTTGCGGTCTGGGCAAGCGCCGCGGACGATCATCGACGCTGAGGGCTGGCCGTCAGCGCAGGTGCCCAGCGCGGTTCCGGCAAACTAGCGCCGCTTTGGCCAAGGAAACTTGCGCTGATGGCGCGTGCCGGGACCGACGATCACGCAGTAGTCGCCCCGATACTTCTTGCCTTCACGAAAGGCCGCGACACGTGCAATACGAAGGGCACGGCTCTTATCGTAGCCGCGTCCGAACGTGCTTCCGACCTCGCGTCCTGTGTTATCACGATAGGCGGGCATCCACCCCGCGCCGTGCTTGTACTCGTTCGGCACGACGTAGTAGCGAATGTTCACCCGCTCCTGGCCGGGTTCACAGCGCTGGCCTTTGCGCAGGATCGGCATCACCAACCACACACCCCGGCGCGCCGGAGTGCCTTGATCTGTTGCGCGGCTGTGTTCCGCGCGTCTTGCTTGTCGTCGGTGTGATACGTGCCGTTCCAGCGCTTGGTTGGCGTCTTGGTCGTCACGATGTACTCGTTCCACTCCACATTGCGCTTGATCGACACGATGCACTTGCCGACGTGGATCGTCCTGTTCGTGCGCTTGGCCATCAGCGCCTCCTCCGGCGGCGACGTCGCGACCCAGCAACCGGTTTGGCCGCAGGCGCCGGTGCAGCAGGTGCTGGTGCAGGAGCTGTGGCAGCCGGCGTGCCATCACGGAAACCTCGGCCCCGCCGGCACGCTCCGACATTCTTCACGCTGTTGGTCAGCTCGTTGACGAACGTGAAGCAGCTCGATGCGTTCTTGTAGGCACGCAGATCAGCGGCTGAGAATGCGCGGGACGACCGTGCTTCCTGTCCATCTCGCGCGACCAAGAAATACTTCGGCATCTACCGACGCCTCCGACGGTGACGGGCCCCGCGCAGCGACGCCGACGACGTGTCACCGCTGAGCGTGCACGAGATCGTGGTGCCTGACTTCTTGCACGTTGCGTGCGCGGGCGAGAGCACGAAATCGACGCGCGCCTTGCCGCCCACGCAGGCTCCGCGAAAACTGACCTCGCGCGCCTTCACGACGCGCGAGCTGTAGTTGTTTTGGTAGCCCTGCGGGCAGTCGAGACGAACTTCGGCTTTGCCGGCGCCATCGAGCGCAACCCAGCGAACGTGGCAGCCTTTGGGAGTGAGCATCAGCGCAACTTCCTTGATGCTGCGGCTTTCGCTGCCGCCATCGTCTTTCCGTGCCCGCGGGCGCGCTGGCCGTTCGGTCCCTTGACGATCCAGCTGTAATCACCCGGCTTCCAAAACATGATCTCAGCACGTACGTGGCCTGCACATCGACGAACCAGCACGCTCGATCCGCTTGGGCTGTGTTCTGTCTTCCACATCGCACAACTCTTCAAGCTCATCGGCGCGGCCCTCCTCGATACAGCTTCACGATCGACCACCGCTTCGGCACCGGCCGCGACAGCACAGCTTTGCGCACGACGCGCCCGCGCCTGGTGCGCGTGGCGGGAATGACGGATGAGCGGTGGTGAACAGGCACAGGATCACGTCTTGTGGAACACGGTGTACAGGCCAATCCCCAGGCCGATGGTGGCACCGGCAATGCCGAGCGTGACCAGCGTCGTGGTGATGCTGTTGTAGATCGTGTCGCCAGGGCCGCGGAACGCCGGCACGAGAAGATCTGGATTCGACCCCGTGCGCATCCCACTAGGGGGCATCAGATCAGGATTCATGCCCGAGCGTGCTCCGCTGGGTGGCATCAGGCCATCCGCCGACACACCACAGCGTTTGCCGGCGGCGACCAGCGCCTTCGAGATCGCCTTGTGCGCCGACACCGCACTGGACGGCGAAGCACCACGCTTGGCGAGCTGTGCCGAGTACGCCCCCAGCGCCTGCCAGGCCTGTTCCAGTGCCTGCTGGGCAGTCGTGCAGTCACCGCGCTTGATCGCCGTGTTGGCGTGCTTGATCCACGAGTTCACGGTTGCGAGGGTCATTCGTCATCACTCCGCATCAGCACGACGCCGCCGATCACGAGGCCAGCCACCATGACGGCGCCGACGATCCACGGCAAAAGGGAAGGGGGCGGTGGCCGCACCAGCGACGACAGCCCCGGCATTGTAGCGGCCACAGACGCATCGCCGAACGCCATCATCGCTGCACTTTGTCCCGCCACGTGCGGCGCGCCCACACCGCACGGGAGCGTCGTCAGCTCGTGCGAGTGGCCGTCAGACTGATCCGGCTGCACCACGCCGTGCCGCACGCGGTGGAAGTGTCCATCGGCCACATCCGTGTTTCCGTCGCCTTGCGCGTTGAGGAACGCGCCGTGCGCGTGCACTGAATGCAACCGGCCGGTGTCCCGCGTCGTGATCTGACACGGGAACCCCGGCGGCTGTGTGGTCGGGCGCACGATGGCGTCCGGGTTTGGCCAACGATGGCGCATCCGGACTTACGCGTACGGGTTCGCGCGAACGTTGCCGGCGGCGTCCGAATACTCGGTCACCACGCCGTTGCAGATCTTGACGAAGAGGCCGTCGCTGCGCGGGCCGATGCGCTCACAGCTCGAAGCGGCGGGGCCCATCGGCGGGGTGCTCATCATGCGCTCGAACCAGAATCCGGCCGGGCGGCGATGACGGGCCCGCCCACCGAATCCCAGGTGATCACTCAGCACGCCCATCAGACCCTTGACGCCGGTCGCCGGAACGGTCGGCATGGCGGCGACAGGCACCGGAGGGGGCGGGGGAGGCGGCAGCGGGGCCGTCTGATACGGGAACCCCGCGTGCACACGAGCTGCCGCGTTGGTGATGCCCGCACGGATGTTCGAGCCGTTGTTGTGCACACCCGGAATGAACCCGCCGCGCATCACGCGGTACGGATCCACGTGCGAGTGCATCTGGGTGCCGCCCGTGGAGCCGAAGCCAGCGCCGCCAAACCCCGCGGTGCCGCCCGGCTTCGGAACCGGCGGTGCGACGGCGGCAGGCGCGGGGACAGCCGGCGCCACGGCGGGCACGTTCGGCATTCCGTGCGGGCCCATCGACGGCACCAGCGGCGGTTGATACATGCTGGCCGAGCGCATGGCGTGCGTCACCATGTGCAACGGGTGAATGTGGCTGAAAAAGCCAGTGGAGGGCAACTGCGGCACGTACGCGCCGGAAGCTGCGTCGGGGCGGGTGAAAGGGGTGCGTACGCTGCGAGCAGATTGCGGTGTGCCAAGAATCATGTGTGACCTCTTGGACATGAGCATATGCCGGGACGGGGCAGGGGGTCAAACACCGTGACCGACCCCCGGACATCGACGGGCATCGAACGAGGTCGGCCCGTGGTGGAAACCGGCCACCATCAAGCTGCCGTCACCACCGCGCGGAACGCGAACGCTGATGTTGCGCTTGCACACTGGGCAGGTTCCCCGAGGCCTTTTCATCGCTTTGTGTTTCTTCGTCGGCGCCAAGCAATCTGGACACGTGGGGCGCCGCCGCTCACTTCCCACGCGCAGCGTGACCGTCATCCCGCACTTGGTCCTGTCATGCAGCGCATCCGGATCCGGCCGGCGTCCTCGATAAGTTGCGCACCACACTTTTGTGCGCCTGTCTGCAGACAGCCACGCCACACACCACACCGGGTTCACTTTTGCTTCGGCTTCTTCTCGGGCACCACCCTCTTCGGCCCCGTCAACGCTTCCAGGAGCCCGCCCACGGCATTCTTGAGGCGCATCGCACCCATCGCGCCGGCCATCGTGGCGACGCCATAGAACCACGGAATCGCGCAGGCCACCGAGCAAAGCACAGCTGACAGCGTGGGGTTTCCATCAGCGTTGATGCGCTCGATCTTGAAGTGGCTGCGGACGGGTTGGCCGCATTTTGCGCAGTTCATTTCTTCACCGCCGCCGCGAACCGCGCCTCGAACACTGATCCGTCAACCGCCTTCGCCAGATCCAGCTCGAAGTCGGGGACGGGTTTCGGATCGAGCTTGAGCAGGAATTCCTCGGCCTCGCGATCATTCAGGTTGAACGTGTTTGTCAGCTCACCGCGGGTAACCAGGCCCGCACCTGATACGGTGTCGGCAGGGGTCTTTTTGGCCACCGTACGGAGGATATCCATCTCCACTCGCGACATTCGGGCCCCGCACACGTCGTAGTCGATCCACGCTTCGTATGAAAGTGGCGTCACGCGCTTCAGCATCCCCGCCATGATGTTCCCGAAGGCCCGGATCTCCCACTGTGCGTGCGAGTCCACACGTAGCGTCAGGAAATGCAGCAGGTTATGCAAGTCGATCTTCCAGTACCACTGCGTATACGTCGACAGCGGAAGATCGATCCGCGCCAGCTCGCGCGCGACATCGTTTCCGGTAAGCCACTCGTAGTTGCGCGCTGCCGCCTCGCGCCCCTGTGCCCAGATCTCGCACGCCTCTCCGTAGATCTCGCGGTCTACCGCGTTCCCGCTCTGTCCTTGCTTGTTTGTCTTGCTCTGCGTCTGCAAGTGCTCGGCGTCCGGGGTGTAGAACACCATCGGCAGCAGCGAGTACCGCCCGCTCTGTTCATTCACGTTCGCCGTTCGATGTCTGATCCACTGCCGTGCCACGAAGATCGGCATGCAGCAGTGAAATTTCAGCTCCACCATTTCGCTGGGCGTGGTGTGCTTGTGGCGGCGCAGGTAGCGGATCAGCCCCCGCGTCTCGCTCGTCTTGCGCGTGCCGGCGCCGTAGCTGACACGGGCCGCACGCTCGATGCATTCATCCGTGCCCATGTAGTCCTTGAGGCTGATGAACCCGTGATCGAGCGCAGGGAAATACCGATCCAAAAGCTCTTCGGCCGCAGGGTTCGTGGGTCGCCTGGTCTCGATCATGCTCCGCCTCCTCTCAACCATCGTGCAAGTTCATTCAGCGTCTTGAACACAGGAATCTTTCGGGCCTCCGCCTCTGCCAGCTCAGCGGCTACACCCTTCGATGTCTCCCAGCCGGGCACCAGCACCAGGGCATCGCACCGCCGCAGCAGTTCCAGCGTGCCCTCGTACCAGAACTCCGCGCTCTTGGTTCCGTAAAAATGTGCCGTGTTGGCGTGTGGGCACAGCGGCATTACGCCCAAGAGCGCGACCTCGTACGCAACCCGCTCAGCAGCACGCACGTTCTCGGCGATCTCCCACGCGTTGGCGCCCGTGTAGCGCCCGGCCACATAGATCACGCGCATCATCTTTTTGCGCCTCCCGTAACACCAAACTTCATTTGCACCGCCTTCCAGATTCTCTCCGCCACTGACTCGATTGGACCCACGCCCTCTTCCGTTCCTTCACCGTTCACCGTAGCGTAGGCAGCGCCACCTGCAGCCCACAGCGCTTCGTACTGCTTGCGCACAGCCGCCTGTTTTTCGCGGTCCAGCTCGTAGCGATCGCGTATCTCAGGCCTGCGCCGAAGCGCTTCCTCCGGCGAGACGCTGATGAAGATGTTCAGATCTGCTTTCGGCAGCGTGACGTGCATGTCGCTGAGCAGCGCGGGATCCAACCCGTCCGCGGCGCCGTAGCACAAGGAGGACGGGATCCAACGATCGCACACGACGGCGCAGCCACGTGCCAGCTCGTTGTTGATCGCCTTCGCGGCCAGGCATTTGTCCGCAAGCATGAGCGCCTGAAAAGCAAGCGCGTCGCTTGGAGCACGGCACGGCAGGTGAGGGCTAGGTGTGTGGCTGGCCAGGAACACCCTCCCCTTCAGGTGATGCAAGATCACCTGGCCCACCGGGGTGTCGTACCGCGGAAACGAGTGAAGCTGTGCACCCAACCGGTCGGCCAGGATCCGAGACTGCGTGGCCTTGCCGGACCCGTCCGTGCCTTCGATGCAAATAAACATGACCTAGTCCCTCGACAGCTTGCGGGTGAAAGTGGCGACTCGTACAAACAGATGCGTCTGTGTCGCGCCGGCTGTGTCCATCTCGTTGAGCCACGCTTGAACGTCGTCTTGTGTCGCCGTCTGGATCAACGTGCGCGCATCCTCGGCGCCTCCAGACGCCTCGCCGTAATACGTCGGCGTCAGCGCACCCTCCACGATCGCTTGCGCGACGCAATGCCGGCACGCCCAGTCCGTCTTGGCGTGCTCTTCGCACTTCCACGGTGGCAGACTCGCGCACTGGAGCTTAGCTTCAACCTCACGCAACAGTGCGTCCAGGCGTGCGTTGTCATCAGGCTCGGCTGCATCCGTTCCGCGCACAGCCTCCTCCGCTTCCGCTGCGGATCGCCCCGCTATGAACTCTTCCGCGTCCGTGCGCTTCATCCTGCGCACGCGATCCGTAGCTGCAACCTTGGCCTCCTCTTCCGGTGTCAGTGCACGCGAGATCGCAGACACGTAACTGCTGTGATACGGCGTCTGCTTGTCTTCGAGACCGCCGATCGTGTTGTGCCCAAGGCAGAACCGCGTCGGCGGCACGAAGCACGGCAGGCCCACACCGCCGCCGGCTAGATCGATGCGCAGCGCTTCGATAGCAGCAACCGGATCTACCGGAGCCGGACACATCTTCGCCACGCCGGTGCAGCCAAGCCGGTTGATGTCATCAGCGATCGTGCACCCATACGCGATGAGCGCAGCTCGCACACGGTCTGTGACTGCCGCCTGTGCCGCCGCGCGATCCTCTTCGCTCAGCCCCTTCCCCGCCTCGAAGCCGAACTGCATCTCTGAGATCAGCCGTCTGTCCGTCATGTCGATCATCGGTACATTCTCCTGTTGTGGTTGGTGCGCTGGCCGTCTCGCGAGCTACCCGTCACGCGTGAATAGCGAATCGTCGGTGTGCGCGGGCGATCCTGGAGCGTGTCCGCGGTCGCCCGGCGTGCGCTTGCGATGGTTTGGTGCAGGTACCGCGCACCGGCACTGCGGTACTTCAGCACGCCTACTGGTTGCGTCTCGTAGATCCAGTGGATCATCTCGTCGGGGGCACCCAACCGAACCAGCTCACAGATCACAAGCCAGTCAGCTTCGGACCGCGTGACCTGTTTCTCGGAATAGGCATTCTTCTCACCGGTGTCGATCACATCGAGCACGCCAGGCGACAACAGCCGTCGCAGCTCCATCCAGTCGATCGGTGGGTTGATACCGACCTGGATCCCCTCTTTCTGCCGATGCACAGGTGCAGCCCCCAGCTGGTCCAGCGCGGCCACAATCTGCGCCATGGTGTAGCGCCGCTCGGCGTGCACAGCCGTCAGGTAGCACCACCGCGGTTCGGTCTTCCAATTCACGGTGCCGGTGAGCCGAAAGATTCGATTCGTGTTGAAGATGGGATCTGACCCGGTGTACTTGCACAGCCGCTCCCACACGAGCTTGGCTGCGTGCGGTTCGGCGGGCTCTGACAGCAGCAGGTACATGTGCGCACCGTGCCCTGAAACGGTCGTGATCGTCGGGGCAATACCACCCAACGCCAGCCGCTCTGCAACTGCTTCTATCGACGTACGCTCCGGTTGCAAGTCCAGGCCCAGCGCGGTCACCGCCGGCACGTTATGCTCGAAACCAGCCATCGCGTTCCGTGCGTTGATCGAGACGAACACCGATGATCGCGTGTTGTTGATGTCGACGCCGCACTCAGCCGCCAGCGCTCCATCCGTGAAGTAGCGCTTTACCGGCCGCTGCTTTGGCGCAAGTCCTGTAATCTCGATCAGTGCTGTGGCATGTGGGGCAGGGTGCAGCAGATCGATCAGCGTCCGGGCGTGCCACATCTGCATTTCGGACGTCGACATCAGATCCTCCCCGTGATGCACACAGCTGTTGCTTGGGTGGCCCTGGTTACCGCCGTGTAAGCCCAGCGCCGGCCCTCATCCTCGTTCAGGCGAATCGAGGGCTCCAGCGCGACCAGCACATAAGGCCATTCAGATCCCTGCGATTTATGTGCGGTCCACGTGTACCCGAAGTTGGCGTGAATCGTCGGTGCGATCGTGTCGCCAGCAAACAGGTTGTTCAGCCGCGCCCACTTGTTTCCTGCAATCTCGATCGCTCGTGTCCCCGCTGCCAGCCGTCCGTGCAGTTCCTCCAACGCCAGGACAATTTGCGTTCGCTGTTCACGCAGCCGGGTCGCACCAAAACGGGCGTTTTCGTTCACGTCTTTGTACTTATCGTGCACGCGCTCGAACGTGTCCGGTGGCAGCTCCCACCCGGTGAACTCGAACGTCTCGCCGTTCAGAATTCCCGCCTCGTACGCGTTCTTGAGGCACATCAGGGGCTCGCCCGGCTGCGGCTGTTCATCACGGATGCCGAGCGTCGTGCGAATGCCTGCATTTAGCTGAAACCGTGTGGCGTTGCGATGGCAGATAGTGATCCCACCAGCACGGTGCACGGCTGTGGTGACGTCCCAGATTTGTGTGATATCTACTTTCTGCAGCTCTTCAAATGCCGCTAGCCCCATCCCCTGGCGCAGCTTCATCGACGCACGAATCACCGGTGACTCTTGCGCCTGGCGCAGCACCTCAGTCATCTCGATGCGCTCCGCTTTGTGGTGCAGTGCAAACTCCGGCGACAGAATCGAGAACGGTGCCGCGTTAGGAGCCTGCACCGGCGGCAGCTGGAACGCGTCCCCAACACACACCAGCTTCAGATCTAACTGGCGGCACACGTCGTAGACGTCCTTCCACACATCGGGGCCGACCATCGACGACTCGTCCATCAGCACCAACCGTGCTGCAGGCACGACGATCTCGTCCAGTGCCCGCCGAGCAAACGTCACGATTCCGGTCCGCGGATCCTCTTTCGGCGCGTAGATCCAGCGATGAATAGTGCTCGCTTCAAGACCTGTTGCCTGCTTCGCCCGTAGGGCTGCTTTCCCTGTCGGGGTGATGATCTGCGGCGTCCCGTACTCCTGACCAAACACACGCATCAAGGTCGTTTTCCCGACGCCTGCATACCCCGCGTTCACGCACAGCCCAAACCCTGGCACGTTCATCAACCGCTGCACGGCCTCACGTGCACGCTCTTGTCCCTCCGTCAGCGTGAACGGCAGGTTGAGCGGCTTCGGCACGACCGGCACCGCCTCGTACACAACCTCGATCGATGTCTGCACAGGTGCCAGCCGGCGGTGCACACGCCGCTCGATGCGCTTCGCCAGGTCAGCGAGACCGCACAGAAAGATCGTGTGTATCGCTTCGCGCAGCTGGTCGCCGTACAACTTATCCGCTGCGATGGTGTGAAGGAGACCGTTGACCGTAAACCGATCGGCGTCCGACAGCTTGCTGATCGCCACGTAGTTGTAGTTCGCGCGACAATCCGGACCCACACCAGTCTCGATCGAGATCGCGTCTGTCAGGGGTCGACCGCACGCAGCGCAGTTCGACGACGCAAGCGCTGCGACGGTCACTTCGCGACCCGAGCCTTCCGCTCAGACTCGATGATCTCCATGACGCCCAGGCGCACGCTCGGGTTGCGCACGTTGTACGTCGTGATGCCCAACAGTTCAGCGATCTTGAATGCGCTGGTTGTTCCGCCGCTTCCGCCGTTCGTGTAGCCAAACACAGTCAGCGCGCCATCGACAATCATCGCGTTCCTGGCGTGTAGCCGCTGTCCCCCTGGCGTCATTCGAGACCACGCATCGTGCACAGCCTCAGCGCGATCGAAGTACCGTCGACCGCGCGGGGTTTCGTCATCGAGAATCGTGACCGCGTTTCGTGGGTGAATGGCGGCAGCCTCGTAGTCAGCCCACGGCAGGCACAGCCGGACCATCGTTGGATCTATACTGTTGGCGCCGCGTACCCACGCCTGATCAGCTCCGGCGGCGTTGCCGCTAACGACGTGATAGCCGGCTTCCACGATAGCCGCGCCCATTCGCTCCATCCAGCGCAGAACTTCGGGTGGGGTCTCGCGCGAGCCGACGCACGCGATATAGGTTGGTGTTGAAGGGGTCATTTTCAGTTTTTTCCGCCTGTAAATGGTTGTTTGCACCGCGCGCACCGGGAGTCACGAACTCCGCGCAGCACGCGATTCTTGGCCTCACAACAGCTGCACACGATCACCACACTTTCAAGCGTGCCCCCGTCGATCGTGACCAGTACCTTGTGTTTGAGTCGGCCAAGAATGACGTCGATCCGGTGTGCGCAGTCTTCCAACATCACTACGTCCGTGTCGCGCCGCTCGAACCACGCGCGCAGGCGCGTACCGAAGTGCAGCGTCAGCAAGGCACTGCTCCATCCGACGGCCCACAACAGCGGTACGATCACCGACATCACGACACGTCTTTCCAGCTTGCGCCCGCCCGAGCCACCGCAGGAAACAACATCGGGCCAATTTTTTTCTGCATGCACAGCTCGATGATCTGTTTCACGCGCTCTGCCTCATCAGCGCCGCACTCCACCACGATCTGGTCGTGGCCGTTGATCACGAGTCCTCGGTGCCGCGCGAAATCGTACGGGTAGAGCTGCACGACGCCGCGGATCGCCTCGTTCTGCATATCCGCACAGCCTCCCTGCACAGGGAAGTTGCCCATTTCAGCCGCGTTCTCTCCACCGATGAAGAACCGGCGCCGCTTGTGATACGCCGTCTCGATGAACCCACGCGAACGCCAGCCTTGGAGCAAGCGTTTCTTCCACGCCGGGATCGCCGGGTGCAGCTGCCACCACAGAGCAAACACACGCTCCACCTCGGCCAGCGTGATGTGCGGAAACTTCGGATTCAGGTTCTCGTCGCGCAGCATCGACAGCGTGCGATAAATGGTGGGCGGCTGTGCATCGTACGCCGTTGCATAGGCATACCGCTTGATGAAGTCTCGAATCTCCTTGGTCACCTGCTCCGGTGTGCACTTGAACACGTTGCACGCGTTGTAGATGTGCACGTCCGGTCCACGCCCTTCGTCGAAGGCCTTGAACGCCTCGATCAGGGGCTCGTCACCGGCCAGGAGGGCAATCTTCCGGAGTTCCACCGCGCTCATGTCAGCCGCCACGAACACGTTGCCCGGCGCGGGTGTGAACATCGCACGCAGCTTATTCGGAATGTTCTGACACTGGCCCGTAACGCACGCCGTGCCGTTGCGGCGGACCAAGATGTAGCTGCTGGGCACCGAGACGCAGTACACACGTTGTCCCTCAGCAGGCAAACGTTTGCGGTTAGAGGTCAAGCTCCAGTCACGGCGCGTGACATCAACCTGATAGTTGACCTTCGCGTTTGGTGTTGTGTTTTGATACTCCCGGATGCGCGCCCGAAACCCGCTGAGCAAAAAGGCCGCCTGCACGTAGTCGGCATTCTGTTTTACGGAGCTGGAATAGCAATTCTTTCGCGTCCAGGAGCCGTCCCAAAAGAACACCTCCTCGCACAGAACGTCAAGTTGGGATCGTGTTAGCTCCAGAACCCACGGACCGAGCGCCTTTGCGTTTCCAAGCACACGCCTGCACGTGTTCGCAACGTCGCCGCGCACCTCAAAATGGTGCAAGCCGTTCTTGCGCTCCTTGTACTGGTAGCGCGCTGAAACCCCATCCAACAGCATGCGCAGGCGATCAGCCTTGCGTGTTTTCCGAAACGAAAAGCACACTCTGTCACCTTTATCGTAGGTTCCGTCAGCCTGCACAGCTACGAGCAAGCGCAGCATGGGATCACCGAAATCAAGCAGCCCGCCTGCATACACACCTGCATGCACCTGCTCCCAATACTGCGTGCAGGGAAACTTCTCGGCGGGAAACACTCGCAGCTTCCTTGTTTGTTTGCTGCGCAACATACAGCGATGATCTGGTGTAACGAGCAGATCAACATGTGTCAGCTTCACGTGTACAAGTTCGTCAGCGTCTTTTTCAACGTACGCCGTCGGGCACACGAACTCCACCCGCCCGGCATCCCACTGCGCGATCTTGACGCCTCGTGGGAGCGCATCAAATCGCACCCACCCATCTGGTGTGAGCACTTCAGTGTCGCCAGAAAAGCAGTTCACAGGATCGCTCGAACCCCATCGGCCGGACGTCTTGCCTGGACGCCACGTGGTGCGCAGGCGACCGTCGCCGTGCAGCGGCGGACCACCAACAATCTGGCCGTCGACAATGTGCCCGGTATTCGTGCCCAGGATCTTCTCGGCCTCGCGCACACCCAACAGCGCGTGGATCACCTTGGTGGCACGCTTGTCGAGACCCATCCCCAACAAGTCCAGCAGCGTCGGCTCGTCGGTGGACGGCTCGCCAGACTCCGTGATGTGCTCATCGAGCGCCGGGAGTCCGAGCGTGTGGTACAGAAGCTCTTTCACTTGCTTCACCGAATTCGGGTTCACGTCTGAACCGGCTTGCTCTTTGAACTCAGCGGTGAGCCGATCGGCCTTGTCCTGGTACTCCTTTGCGAAGGTGAACTGTTTTTCGCGATCGATGTGCAGCCCGAGCATGGCCATCGAGCGCCCGATTCGAAACAGCTCCGCGTCTAGCGTGTAGATGTGCTCCTGGCCGGACTGCTTCAAGTTTGCCTCGACGTACGGCGCAGCTAGGTGGGTGACCGCAATATCGAACGAAAGATATCGATCAAGAATCGCGTCGTCCTTCAACTCAGAGTGCTTCACGTCGTTCTTCCAGAACGGAGCATCGGTGTACATGCTGCCCAGAAAATCCAAACGGTGTGGAAGCTCGGACGTGTACCCCACCTGATGACCCACAAGCGTGTCGAAGATTCCGCCGTCATTCAGGGGCATCTGGTGGCGCCACATCACCACGGAGTCGAACGCGATGCCGTTATGTAGGTTGAGCTTGGGCGCCCGTCCCACGTACGCAGCGATAGCGCGGCTCTGCGCTGCAATCTCGTGGTCAGGCAACATCTTGTGCCCCTTCACGGACAGCGGCGAGTAGATCATCACACCCGCGTCTGTGCCAATCCCAACACGCCGAAGCCCGCACGTCCACGGGTCCACACCGTCTGTCTCGACGTCGACTGACACCGGGCCGGTCTGTGCCTGCAGGAAGTTATCCACTTCGACTGACGTCCGTGGCACGAAGTAGGGCGGCTCACGCCACGTATCGCCGCCGTGCGCGATTCGAACTGCCTTTCGCACGTCAGCGTGAAACAGCGGCCGGTGAACTCGTCCCTCGTCGCGCAGCACGAACGCCGCGTGCAGGATGGGCAGGGCGCGGGGCCCACCCGGAATCTGCACTGGGGTGCCGCGAAGAGCCATGATGCTGTCTTTGACACCGGCAGCTGTGAGGCTCGCGCCACCCATCAGAATCACGAATGAGGCCTGCGCGATTTCCCGTTGCAACCGGGGCTTACAGCATTCGATTGCGTTCGGTACCTTCATCTTGCGGCAAAGCTGGATGTGCTTTTTCATCTCCTCCGGCGGGGCACACATCGCGGCATTTGTGAAACCGACGCGGGACATGTCCGCGCCTGCAGCTGCCAGCGCACCGCGGATTTCCTTGCCCGACGCACCGATCAAGACTTCACCCTTAGCAATTTCGGTGTGGCCGGGCGCCTCAGCTACCACCAGCGTGTGCACGTTGTCTGGGATAGACGGCAGAACCGGTCCGCGCTGTGTTCCGGCCAACGGGCACAGGTCGCATCGGGCGCCGTGTTCGATTGCCCACGCCTCCTTGGCGAAGTTGGTTATGGTGCGTTCAGCCTGCATCAACGGCCTTCACACCCGTACTGGCGCTCGGTCTTGCAGTCAGTGCACTTGAAGACGAGGTGCCGCACGTCCCCCAGCACCGAATCACGCACGTATTCGTGAACGGTAAATGCCGCGTCCATGAAGCACTTCAGCACGACCTTGCGCTGTGTGGACGGGAGTTCGGTTTTTGCAAGCGTCATGGTGCGACCTCTCGATACGAACTCTCGGGGATCATCCGACCCTTGCCGTCTTGTACCAGACACCCGCCGACGACGTGATACTCGTGCGGGACCTCGCGCCATCTGGTGTTGCACGCTGTGCTGTCGTGGACGATGGTGGCAACGACACCAACCACAATAACGACGGTAATCATCGCGGCGCCTATTAAAAGCTCTTTCATCACGCCCCGCGCGTCACTCCGGGCTGCTTCATGGTGGGGCTCTCGGCCGCGAAGGCTTCGAAAGCCGTGATCATCTTGTCCATCGACGACAGCTGGAAATCGTTGCAACCATCCGCCACGCACAGCGCTCGATAGAACCGCAGCATCGGCAACGCCAGCTTGTCACGCCCGCGGAACAAGATCGTTGGCTCGGTCTCCGGCACCTCCTGCCCGTTGGTGGTCTTGATGATCTTCTCTCCCTCGATGTGGTGCTTCTCGTCAATTCGCCGCATGTCTCCGTACCTCATCTTTCTGTTTTTGTTCAATAGTGCCCAGCTCGAAACCTGCCGCCAACAGGCCCGTCAGCAGCGGCAAGGACACACCCGCTTCCATGATGTGCTGGCGAAAGATTCGCTGTCGCTCCGCCTCAGCCATTGGCCCGTTCCACTCGTCAGCAGCGGCCTCCCAAGCCTTTATGTACTGCTGCTCGGTGGCAGGCGCAGGTGACTGGACTCGTGCCACGAACTGCTTTCCGTCAGCACGCACCACCACGATCGGGCGAGCCTTGTTGTATGAGAAAAAGATCTCTTCTGACAGGAACCCAAGACGTCGGAACGCCTCATACAGGGCCAACTGACGTTCGTACAGCAGATCCACGACCTACTCCAACAGCAGGCGCTTCTTGTCGAGCCCCCACAGCAAGCCGCCCAGCGCAGGACCACGTGCCATCGCGTTCTCGACCAGTGCTGTGACAGCTGCGCGGTACCCGGTGTCGCTTACGTGCCCACGCATGAGCTGGTAGCGCAGAAACAGCAGCGCCGTGCGAAACACATCCTCCAGGCAGTAATCGGCGATCTTCTGGTGCTCACCCGCTGAGAACAGATCGGCGACCTTCGAACCATCGACGCCGGTCTTGCCGGGCAGCCCGATCATCGTCGAGAACGCGCTGAGATTGTAGCCAGTGCGCGCCACAGCTCCGAATTCGGTCAGGCGATCCTGCAAGTCCAGGTGCTCATCCTTGTAGCGGTTCTGGTAGCGCCCGTGCCACGACAGCGTCACCCCGTGATGCATCGCCCGCATCGCCAGCACCGGCATGTCGAAGCCTCGCCCGGCGAATGACACGAGGGTGGGGTGTCCGCTATACACAAAGGCGGCCCAGCCTTGCAACAGCGCCGGCTCGTTGTCGCCGTATTCGAGCGTGCCGACAACACCCGCGTGTTCGAGCACGTAGTTGTCGGACAGCTGCATGTATCCGATCGCGATGGGTCGGCATGCATAGAGCGGCGGAAAAACATCCTTCGGCGGCTTGGGCAACGCCGGTGCTTTCTTCGCACGCGTGCGCTTCTTCGGCGGCTCAATGTCCGTCGACGGTGCAGTGTCCACTGCGGGATCTGCCAGCATCGGCAGCGTCACGTCTGCTACGGGCGGCGTCCACAACGTCGTGTCCGCGATCGTCTCGATATCAAAAATCAGAAAGCTCATTGGGCGACCCTTTCGAAAATAGGGCCCACAAGCGCCGAGGCGGTAAAGCCCCGTCTCCAGGGCAAGAAGTGTACGCTTCCCCCCGCTCGGCGCTCGTGGGCTTGTTGTAACTACTGTTGAACAGGGAAGCCCGGAAAGGGGCTATTCACCGCGGGTTGCGGAGCGACGCCGTTTGCGGGCGCGGGCGCAGTTGGAGGCGGGACGGCCGGGAATCCGAACGCGGCAGGAGCGGCTTGCGCGGGAGCACCCGCGGGCGCCGGGAAACCGAACGCAGGAGGCGCAGCTTGCTGAACCTGCGGCTGCGGCGGAATGGGCTGCATGACCTGCGGAGGCGCTGCCGGCGGAGGCGCGGCAGCTCCAGCCTGTGGGAATCCCTGCACGATCGGAGGCGCACCCGTCGGACGCGGAACCCCGCCACCAGATGGTGCACCGGGAAGGCCTCCACCACCGACACCAGGGAACGCGGCAGGCAACCCGCCAGGAAGCGCCCCCACAGGCCCCGCCCCTGCAGGTTTGGCTTTCGGATCCCACCGATGCCGATTCGCGGCCACAGCCTCCTCGTGTTCGCTCTTCAGCACGAAGGCCTCGACGCCGGTGCGCGTGTTTTGGCCATCAATGTAAGCGCCCGTCCGGATGGCCACCACCTGATTCATGAACATGCCGGGCGTGTAATTCAAGCCCTGCTTGGCCGCTTCCAGGCTGTTCGTGATCGAGCGGATCAGCGAACGCCAGATCCACCACGTATCACCCTTGGTGCGGTTCGGATCAGGCAGGAACTTCGAGACGATCTTTCCAGCAGCGTCCTGATCCAAGATCTCCAGCGTCAAGAACAACCCCGCTGACTTGTCTGCATCAGTGCGCGGCTTCTCACTCTTGACGCGTGCCATGTAGTAGCCGTCTTTGTCGAGACTGTCGGTCATCTCGAACGGCTCCCAGTTCGGGTCCGCTGGGATCATCAGAACAAAGCCGGCTCCCGCAGCCTGCTGTACCTGTGCACCCGGAACACCCGGCATCGCACCCATTCCTCCTGGAAATCCTGCTGCTGACATGATCGATCCTTTCAGTTATTGGTTCGCAGACTAAAGACTGGAGACTAGAGACCTTGATACGGCGGCCGACGCGAGCGCAGAAACGCGCCGAGATCCGCCGGCACGACACTCGACGCACACCCCTCGCGATTCTTCACGAGCCACTGGCTGAGATCGGCAGGCTGCAACCCGAGCGACGTCGGCCACGTCGGGCCGCCCGTGTAGTACACCCGCTGGGTCGGCTGCCCGAGCTGGGTGATTTCACCAACACGCAGCACGGTATCGAGTTGTCCAAAGAAAATTCGCGTGAGGCTCTTGGGCGCAAGCTCAAACGCTCCTGGGTAGAACACGCCGTCCTGCACCGCTGGCGGATTTGCGTGCGCGATCATCACCGTGTGCATCTTCAGCGCCCGCACCCACTCGCGCAGCGTGAACAGGCACGAGCGCACTGCTACTGGGACGTCGAACTTGTTCTTGCCTTTGAACTGTTCGGTGGCCTGCGCGTACAGGTTCACCGAGAACGGGCTCATTCCGTCCATGATCAACCCGTTGAACCGGTGCGTGTTCTGCGCAAGCCACGCGATCACTTCCGAGAACTGGGCCCACGTCTTCACAGTCTCATCTGGGTATCCTGCCGGCAGCGGCAGCCCGCGCGAGGCGATGATCTTCAGCCCGTTCTCTTCGAATGGGATGTAGAACGCCCCACATCGCCCGTCACGCGTGAATGCACCACACGCATCCGTTGTCTTGAGCGTGCCCGGCGGCCCGTAGAGCATGACGTTCACCGGCTGACCGCTGATCGCGGCTTCGGCTTCTGCACCCTCGACGATCTTCATTTCGCGGCGCCAAACTCGGGAAACGCCTTGGCCAGTGCGCCGTGGTCGCGCTTGCCGAGCACCCATTCGAGCAGGGCCTGCTCACGCTGGGTCATGTTCCAGGTTTCCCCCTGCGAGAGCACGTCTCCCACGCGCTTCGCGGTCGGCTTGGCCTTCTTGGTGCGTGGCTTTCGCGGTCCGCGCTCCTTGTCGAGATCCATAGCCAGCCAGCGCTTCACGGTCTGCACGTGCACACCCGCGAAGGTTGCGGCGATGTCGGCTTCATCGTGACCATGACGCGCCATCTGTTGCGCCTTGCGAGCACGTTCGACCAGCGCATCGTCAGTCCGAAACTCGTTGGCGGAGACCTTCGCAGCAAACGCATCGCGCTCTTCACCCCGGTGGATGCTCAGCGGAACCTTCACGCCCTTGGGGCACAGCTCGACAATGCGACGGCCGATTTTCGAGGTGGCGTCGCTGAGCCTGGCGATAGCCTCGCGCACGGCCGGGATGCCTCCCTTGTACTCGTGCTGGCCAACCACGTGGTTGATGACGAGCCCCCGCTTGGTGCGCTGAATCCCGTCCACCACCAAGGCGTCGTTTCCGCGCAGTCTCGCTGAGACGGGCTGCACGTAGCCGACAGCGGCAATATTCAAGATCGCTTCGTCGGTGAGCGGCAAGAACACACGCTTGTCGAAGAGTGGATCTTTCGGATCGGTGATCAGTACCAGCTCGTGCGGTGCGATCGACGTCTGACCGCGCTTGAAAAGCGCCAGCCGCTCGGCAGTCTCAGGCTTCTGAATTTTCGACATTGGGGGTTCCTTCTTTCATGAAAGCTTTGGCGTAGGCGCGATCAATTTCGTCTTTGAAATCGCCGTAGTGCACGGCGTGGAAGTCGCCGCGATTCAGCGTCACATCGAGGCCAGCAAGCGCGAACATCCGGCGGATGTGATCGACGTGGAAGAGCGCACGGTCCGTCTTCGCGTGGATCACGAAGTAGCCCATCAGCTCTTGGTCTATCCATTCAGGCAGCATCACCACTTCTTCGTGAACTCGGTCAGGCGCTGCGGGCCCTCAGTGCAGATCGCCTGAAAATCGCAGGCCCCGTACTTGCGCAAACACGACTCCAGTGTCCGCGGCCGACGCGCGGGATCCGGGTGCGAGATCTGAATCGCACGCAGCTCACGGATCGCGTGCACGGTGTCCTCGCCGATGTGCGCGAACGCCTCACCCGAGATGGGCACGTCGTAGCGCTCGAATTGGGGTTGCTGCCCCTGGAAGCCTTTCGTCATGGCGTTGATAACCACGCGCTTGGGGTCGTATCCATTCGCGCGGCACAGCGCCAGCCCAGTCAGCATCTCACGGTCGGCACGGTAGGAGGTGCCGATGTTCTTGCTCAGCTTGTAGGCTGTTTTGTGGTCAATAAGCACCAGCGCCCCATCGCGCATGTCCTCGGCAAGCAGGTCGATCCGTAGCGTGTACCGCTCGGGCACGCCGTCGATCGACAACACCACCTCGAACTGGTGTTCGACCAAGAGCGGCTTCAAGTAGTTCTGCTCGATGGGGTAGTGCGCCTGGTACGCGTCGAACACCTGCAGCGCGAGAGTGCCGGCTTCGACGTCGCCTTGCGCGATGGTCCACAACGCCGTGCGCGCATCGGGGTACACCATCCAGTCGGGCTTCTCAGGCAGGAGCGCCCCATAGCGGTAGGCCAGTCCCACGTGCACCAGGGTGCCGACCTTGCGTGCAGGCTTCTCGTCCGACGACTTGAGCCCCATCTGATACCCGAACCCGTGCAGCTGCTTGCACGTCAGGAACGCGCCGATCTCCGAGCACGCGGTTCGATGAATCTGAGGGCCCGTCGGCTTGGGGCCCATACGCGAGCCGGGACGGATGATCCGTGCCGTGCCGGGCTCTTCTGGTGCACGTACGTCAGGCATCAGACGATTCCCGGAAGCGCGTTGAACTCGCGTCCCCACTGCTGCAGCCACTCCGCACACAGCTTCGCGTGTTTCACGGCCTCATCGACGTCCGCTACAGCTCGGTGCGCTTCGGCCCGCGGGATCTTTGGCATGCCCAGCGATTGACAGAAGAGCTTGATCGCCGACGTGTCGTAGTAGCGATGCGAAAAGCGAAAGAACAGATCACGGTCGCCGTTCGTATCGTACGTCCCCTGCCGCAAGAAAGCGGCGTCGAAGTGCACCGATGCACCCGCCAGTACGGGCATGTTCTCGCGCTTGTCTTCCTCCGGGATCAACCCTTCGAGGGTACGAACGGCTTGGCCCCACGTTGTGCTGCTCTGACGGCACTCCGCCAACAACCCGTTCTTCGTGTGCATGTCCACCACGAACGGGTCCATCATGTTCATCATCCCCGGCGCGTACAGCACAGCGTGATACACGTGCTTCACGTTGAACGGATCTGCGAGATCTGACATCGCGACCGCGATCTCCAAAATCTCGTGCATGCTCGGATCAAGTCCGGACGTCTCAAGATCTACCCACACCAGTTTCATTCGTCATCCTTTCCGCCGAGCGCCTTCAACCGTTCAAACAGCGATCCGATGATCTCTTCGTCTTTCCGCTTCCCGCCACCGAGCACAGTGTTCAGCTCCTGCTGATCATCCGCGCCGCCCAGCGCTTGCTCGATCGTCGCCAGCTTCGCGATTACGGTGTCCGCGACGGCCTCGTCCAGCGTGCCGGTGCCGATCAAGTACCGCACCAACACACGTTCGGTGCTGCCGTGTCGGTGGCAGCGCTTCTCGGCCTGCAGCAGCTTCCACGGCTCGGGCACGAGATCGGCGAACAGCACAAGATTCGCGCCCACTAACGAGATCGCGACGGCCACGGAATCGATCGTGGCGACGAACGCGGCCGGCGCTTGCACGTTCCGAAACACCGTCGCCTGCGCGTCGCGCCCATCGGGGCTCAGATCGCCATGCACGCAGTACACCGGACAGTCGATCTTGGCGCGCACCGCCTTCACGATCTCGTCGGCCTGCTCACGCATGTAACAGAACACCACGATCTTCTGCTTGGCTTCCAGAACTTCGAGTGTCTGCGCAACCACAGCTGCGCGCTTCGCCACAGCTGTACGTCGCAGGGCCTTGGCCACGAAACCGCCCTTAGCCATCGCCAGGTGGCCCTCGTGCACGGTGGGAGCAGTGACCGTGACATCGACCCTGAAGATCTCGCGGCGCTTCTCGGGCAGCTGCATGTTCACGCTGGCGGAAGTGCGGCCCAAACAGAAGAACGTCATGCGTGCCTGAAGCTCTTCGAGATTGTCGCTGCCGGTGTCCTTCCACCCATACTGAGCCTGCACAGCTCCGCAGTAGCGCTTCGCCCAATCCCAGTAACTGAAGCCCTGCAGCCCGTCAGTGATGACGTCGAACAGCGCCCAGAGATCTCGGATGTAGTTCGGCACCGGCGTGCCCGTCAGCGCCCAAAACACCGGGATCGAACGGCACATCGCCTTGACAGCCTTCGTACGGCGTGACTGCCGACCTCGCAGCATGTGCGCTTCGTCAGCGATCACGATCAAGAACCGGCCCGCAAGCGACATCGCCCAGCCTGGTAGGTGATCCACACCGAACACAACTCCCGCCGCGTCCCGTCGCTGGGCACCGTACAAAATATCGTAGTTCGCGATGATGTAGCGGTTTTGCGGCAGCTCGGTGGGCGTCAGCGATTCGAGCACCGCAGCCTCGTGACCTGTCCACTTCATGACCTCACGCTGCCAGTGGCGCTTCGCGAGGGCCGGGCACAAGATCAGCACGACAGGTGTTGTCGGCGCTGGAATCGAGGCCAGGCTAAGGCGCGCTTCAGCTGCGAGAAGGGCCTGTGAGGTCTTCCCGACCCCCATTTCGTCTAGAAGCAGTGCGTAATCCCGCTCGGCCAAGAACGCGGCGCCTTCTAGCTGGTACGCGTACGGGCGCAGTCCGTCTTCGCGCTCTTGTTGCCCCAGCTGGTACGCCCGCTCGCGCGCCCCCGGCACCCCCGGCCACATCGCCGGGACGCGCTTCGGCTCGCCCAGGATCCGCTCCACCAGGAACGCCGCATCGACCGCGCAGCGCGTAGCACCGTTCTTGATCAGCGCGCCCGGTGCATGCACCGAATCAATCTCGCCCGAGAACACGAACGGCCGCCCGCCACGAGGGTGCAGACTGGGCTGCAGGATTGCGCGCTGGGGCGGAGGCGCAAAAATATGTGCCGTGGGTGACGACATGGGGAAGCGTACAGCGGCCATTTGTACGCTTCCTCCCAAAAACCGTCAACTAAAAAATACTCGTCCTGTGAGTATTTGGTAACTTGACGTTACTCGGTCGGATCTGTTACAGGCCATATCCCCGATGCTTGCCGATCGAATCTCCGCCGCGCTTCCACAAGGTCAGGGGTTCCTTCGCAGCTATGTCGACTACGCGTCGCAGTGCTCGGATGCCCCTGAAATTTATCATGTTGGGGTGGGGCTCACGATCCTCGCCGGCACCATCGCGAAGAAGCTTGCGTGCCCGTGGCTGGCGGGGCGGTCGCTGTTACCGAATCTTTACACGTTACTCGTAGGCCCCAGCCGCAGCGCACGCAAGACAGCGTCGATGGATATCGGAATCGACATCTTGCAAAACGTGAAGTCCGAGCTGGTGATCCCCATCCCTGGTTCGATGGAAGAGCTGGTCGCGCAGATCAGGAGCACACCAAGCGGGCTGCTCACCTATCGCGAGTTTGGGCACTTCCTGAAGACCACCCAGCGCGGCTACGGGGAGCCGATCCGCACGGTGCTGATGGACCTTTTCGACTGGCCTCCCGACCGCGTCTACACAAGAAATTTGAAGAAAGCCAAGACGATCATCGAGCCGCCGATCTGCCTCTCGATGCTGAGCAGCATCGCGACAGATCTACTTTATTCCTACACCGACACCGAGGAATGGACCGGTGGTTTCTTCGGCCGGATGCTGATGCTCTATGGTGAGCGTGAAGACTTCCGTATGCCGGAAACCTGGCCCGCGGCACACCAGCACCTCATCGGTGTCCTGCACGCGATCAACAACTACCCGTTCGCACCCTGTGGCGGCTTCAGCCCAGCGGCTTGGAACGCGTTTGAGGCTTGGTCCCGCCAGCGCGACGCGACCACGCACACTGCTCCCGCACGGCTGCAGACGCACATCGCGGGCGCTTCCACCCTCGCAGCGAAGATCGCTTTGCTCTACGCCGCCGACGCTGGCGAGGTCGCAGCCGGCAACGGTTGGCTTGTGTCGTACGAAGCGATCGCACGTGCGATCACGTTCGTCGAGACGCTGTACCTACCGTCGATCTTCCACCTGGGCGAGCGCCTGGTGTTGGGTGTGTGGGAGAAAGATCGACAGCGCGTGCTGGACGCAATCGAAGGGCACAAACAGATCGGAATCTCGCGCCGTGATCTGCTTCGGCGCGTGCGCATGGAAAGCACGTTCCTCGAAACGATCTTGAACACCCTGCGCGAAGAAGCCTCAATCGTAAAGTCCACCGACCCGCGCGGCGAGGTGTACCGCGTACCAACTACGGACAGTGCCGGAGCACGTGTTATCCAGATGCCCGCCCAGCCGCAAGGAGTCGCGCAAAATGGCGGAGAGTAGCGTTCTCGTCGAGCACTTCGAAGATCTGGAGCTGGGCTGGACAGTGGTTCTGACAGCGTGCAAGCAGTGCGGTGCTGACCACGAGTTGCAGCTTGCAGCTTACAACCCCAACGCACAGGGATGGGACGCACGAACCAGCACGTACACAGCGCTCCAACCGGTGTTTGTCGGTACAAGCGCCGACGGCGCGCATGATGGGCGCATCGGAATCTTTGCGTCTGCTGTTGCCGAGAAGCGCGTGTATCGTGTGATCGATGATGATTCGAGCGAGATGCCGATCATGCTGGCGGGGAACGCCTAGGTGCGCCTCCTGCGGCTGCACGGTGGTGGCGTAGCGGGTGTCGACGACGCTGACTACGAAACCCTCCTGCAGCACAACTGGAGGCTTCACGCGCCGAGTCCTTCGCGCACCAGAACCACAAGATACGCCATCGCAAGCGTGAACGGGCGCAAGACGTACCTGCACCTGTTCTTGTGGCGCCACGTGTGGGGGCGCGCTTCGGTTCCGGTTGTCGATCACGAAGACGGTGATGGCCTGCACTGCACGCGCGTGAACCTACGAGACGCCAGCGTGGACCAGAACAACCGAAACCGCGGCAAGCTCCGCAACAACACCTCGGGGTTCAAAGGCGTGAACTGGGACAAGCGCCTGAGCCGCTGGAGGGCAAAGATTGCCGTCGACGGCACGCGCCTGCACCTCGGGTACTTCGACGATCCACGCGATGCCGCGAACGCTTACGACCTGGCTGCACAGAAACACCACGGCGCTTTCGCTGTCTTGAACCAAGGAGCCTTCGATGCCACACCGCTACGACCTGTATCTGTTTGCGCACGACGCATGGAAGATGGCGCAGTTGGGGTTGAGCCCAATAGCGATCCAGTTCGTGCTGCTGTCGGTTGACCGGGAAGCGACGCTGCTACGCGAGCTGCGTCGGCTAGGCTGATCCTGTTTTAGGGCACGTTGGCGCGTAGTGTCCCGCGGCTCGGCACGTCGAACAGCGTGCCGCTTTCTGCACGCGCGTTGGCTGTTTCGGTGCCGGCACGAAATTCGGATCGGCGACGACTTTGTCCAGCTCGGCTTCTGCCAGCGCCCGCGTTGGCCACGGCTTGCTCCACACGATTTCGCCGCCGCGTTTTAGGCGCCAGTAG
>Ga0068857_100000118_pt1 | contig 47043 bp, 42 predicted proteins | sample KBSCornC72_FD_66591 | JGI IMG/M metagenome (GOLD analysis project Ga0068857, IMG submission 66591) | Corn rhizosphere microbial communities from Kellogg Biological Station, Michigan, USA - KBS Corn C7-2 | ecosystem: Host-associated > Plants > Roots > Rhizosphere > Soil ...
GCACGCACGGCCGCTCCGAAGGGCGCTCGCGCCGCAGCCCGCAGGGGCGGAGGCTTCGTCATGAGCGCACGCACGGCCGCTCCGAAGGGCGCTCGCGCCGCAGCCCGCTGGGCGGAGGCCGCCTGATGACGTTGCACCATGGCGTGAGCCTGGAGGCCACGGACCGACGTCCGACGGTCCTGCTCGTCGACGACGACGAGGTCAACCTGCTCATGACCGCCGCGGCCCTGCGCGACCGCGGCTTCGACATCACCTCCTGCACGGGCGGCGAGGAAGCGCTCACGCGCCTGGCCAGCTGGACGCCCGACGTCGTCGTGCTCGACGCCATCATGCCGGGCCTGGACGGCTTCGAGACCTGCGTCGCGCTGCGCAACATGCCCGGCTTCGACAACGTGCCGGTGCTGATGCTCACCGGCCTCGACGACGAGGCCTCGATCAACCGCGCCTACCAGGTCGGCGCGACGGACTTCTTCGTCAAGGCGACGCAATGGAGCCTGCTGGCCGGCCGCCTGCGCTACCTGCTGCGCGCGTCGCGCACGCGCCAGGAGCTGGAGCGCAGCAAGGCCAAGCTGGCGCGGGCGCAGGATCTCGCCCGCATGGGCTCGTTCGACTGGTGGCAGGACGACAACCGCAGCTTCGTCAACGGCCTGGAGCTGTCCGAGGAAGGGCTGCGCGTGTTCGGCTACGGGCCGGACGACCGCGTCAACCTGCGCGACATGCTGCGCATGATCGCGCCCACCGACCGCGAGCCGCTGGTGCGCCTCGCGCGCCAGATCCTGTACCAGGTCTCCGTCATCGCCACCGACGTGCCGATGACGCTGCCCGACGGGCGCTTCCGCATCATCCACGTCGAGGCCGAGCCCGAGTTCGACGAGCACGGCCACTGCTGCGCCTACACGGGCATCGTGCAGGACGTGACGGATCGCCGCATCGCAGAAGACCGCATCCGCCATCTCGCGAACTACGACGCGCTGACCAACCTGCCCAACCGGCGCCAGCTGATCTGGCGCGCCGAGCGGGCCCTCGAGTTCGGCCGCCGGCTGGGGCACCAGGTGGCGCTGCTGCTGATCGACCTCGACCGCTTCAAGGTCATCAACGACACCCTCGGCCATGCCGCCGGCGACGAGCTGCTGATGGAGGTGGCGTTCCGCCTGCGCGGCTGCGTGCGCCACTGCGAGCAACTGTTCGAGGGCGTGATCGAGACGGCGGGCTCGCGCTCGCACCGCACGCTGGAGGCCGTGGGCCGCCTGGGCGGCGACGAGTTCGTGGCGCTGCTGCCCGAGGTGGCCGACGAGGCCGACGCCCAGCGCGTGGCCACCCGCATCCTCGAGGCGCTGCGCGAGCCGGTGGTGGTGGCGGGGCAGGACTGCTTCGCCACGGCGTCGGTGGGCATCGCGCTGTTCCCGCGCGACGGCAACACCGTGGCCGACCTGCTGCGCAACTCCGACGTCGCGATGTACGCCGTCAAGAGCCAGGGCCGCAACGACGCGCTGGTCTACACCCCGCGCCTGGCCGGCCGCGGCCGCGAGAAGCTGGCGCTCGAGAGCGCCTTGCACAAGGCCATCGAGCGCGACGAGCTGGTGCTGTACTACCAGCCCAAGGTCGACGTGGCCAACGGCAAGATGGTGGGCGTCGAGGCGCTGATGCGCTGGCGCCGCGGCGATCTCCTGATCCAGCCGGCCGACTTCATCCCCGTGGCCGAGGAAACCGGCCTGATCGTTCCCATGAGCGAATGGGCACTGCGCCAGGCCGCCAAGCAGGCGCGCATCTGGGCCGACGCGTTCGGCTTCTCCGATTCGATCGCCGTCAACATGCCCAACCGCATGTTCGAGCGCACCGACCTGATCGAGCAGATCTCGTCGGCCGTGCGCGAGGAGGGCATCCCGCACAGCATGATCCAGCTGGAGATCACCGAGACGGGCCTGATGAAGGACCTGCAGCGCGTGATCCCGTCGCTGCACCGGCTCACGGAGATCGGCGTGCAGATCGCCGTCGACGACTTCGGCACGGGCTATTCCTCGCTGGCCTACCTGACGTCGCTGCCGATCGCCGAGGTCAAGATCGACCGCAGCTTCGTGCGCGACCTCGGGGTGCTGCCACAGAGTCTTGCGGTTGTTACCGCGATCATCGCGCTGGCGAAGTCGCTGGACCTCAAGGTGGTGGCCGAAGGTGTCGAAAACCAGAGGCAGCAGGATGTGCTTTACGGGGAGGGCTGCTCGCTGATGCAGGGCTTCCTGTTCAGCAAGCCGATGCCGCCAGAGGACGTCCAGGCCTGGATGGAGAGCGTCTCGCTGCCGCGCAAGGTGGTGGCCGCGCCCTCCGCAGCGAAGGTGCGCGCCAACGCCGGCGAAGTGGTCGACGTCGGGCGGCGCTCGTAATCTCACGCGGCCCTCGCGCCGCCAGCCGCCGACATCGCCATGCCCAAACCCTCCGCCGCCGAGACCGCCAAGGCCGCGTTGCGCCGCCTCGCGTTGTCCAAGCAGGAGCCCACGCCCGAGAACTACGCGCGCGCCTGGTCCGAGGAGGGCGGCGCCCCCCCTGCGGCGTCACCCGCGCCCGCGGCTCCCGCAGCGCCGCCGGCCGCGGCCGGCACCAAGGCCAAGGGCGTGTACGACCGCATCGCCGCGCGCCTGTTCGAGGACGGCACGCAGCGCGAGGAGTTCGCGCAGGCGCTGCAGCGCGGCGACTGGGACGCGGCGCGCGGCCTCGTCGAGCGGGCCGCCGAATCGCACGCAGCGCTGTCCCAGGGCATGGCGCTCACGATCGAGAAGCTCGCGCGCGGCCTCGAGCGTGGCGGCCGCCAGTGGACGGCGGCGCGCAAGAAGGACAGCCTGCAGCGCGTTCTGGAGGCCAACCGCAGCGACATCGCGCGCCTGCACCAGCGCATGAAGCAGCTGGTCGCGTCCTGGGACGGCGACATCGCCGACGACGCGATCGCGGTCGACGCGGGCGGCGACGCGTCGGCCGCGGCGCCGAGCCGGGCCGTCGAGACGCTGGATCTCGGCAGTGACCCGATCTCGCAGGGCGGCTCGATCGAGCTGCAGGGCGGCATCGGCCACGCGTCGGCCGAACGCCCGGGGACGCACGGCGACTGGCCGCCGGTGCTCGCGCAGTACGACGCCACGCTGCACGTGGCCCTGCCGGCCGACGACGCGCGCGCCGTGGCGCTGTCCCACGAGCTGAAGGACCTGCAGGCCGGCCTCGCGCGCGAGGGCGCCACCGCGCACCTGCGCGCGCAGGCCGAGGCGCTGTGCGAGCGCGCGCGCCGGCTGCTGGCGCACCGCCACCACCTGGTCGACGAGCTGCACCGGCTGACGCTGGAGATGAGCGCCGGCCTGGCCGAGGTGGCCGAGGAGGGCAGCTGGGTCAAGGGGCAGACCGAGAGCCTCAAGCAGAGCCTGGGCGAGCAGCCCAGCGTGCGCTCGGTGCGCGCGGCCAGCGAGATGCTGGCGGCCACGCGTGCGCGCCAGCAGCGCGTGCGCGCCGAACGCGACAGCGCGCGCGTGGCGCTGAAGGACGCGATCTCGCAGATGCTCACCGAGCTCGACGCACTGGGCGAGCACACGGGACAGTTCTCCGACAGCGTGGCGCGCTACGTCGACACGATCGCGCATGCCGACTCGCTGGAAAGCCTGGCCAGCGTCGTGCGCCAGATGATGGAGGAAGGCCGCGCCGTGCACGGCCTGGTCAGCCAGGCGCAGGATCGCCTGAACGAGGGCCGCCAGCGCGCCGCCGAACTCGAGGACCAGGTGCGCTCGCTGGAGTCCGAGCTGCGCCGGCTGTCCGACGAGGTCTCCACCGACGTGCTCACCGAGGTCGCCAACCGGCGCGGCCTGATGCAGGCCTTCGAGGTCGAGACCGCGCGCCTGGAGCGCCAGGGCGGCGAGCTGGCGATCGGGCTGCTGGACATCGACAACTTCAAGAAGCTCAACGACACGCTGGGCCACTCCGTGGGCGACATCGCGCTGAAGTCGCTCGCCGGCCATGTGCAGAAGCAGCTGCGCGCGGTGGACATCGTCGCGCGCTTCGGCGGCGAGGAGTTCGTCGTGATGCTGCCCGGCGTCGTGGTGGAGGAGGCGCAGGTCACGCTGACGCGACTGCAGCGCACGCTGTCCGCCAGCCTGTTCATGCACGACGGCCGCGAGGTGTTCGTCACCTTCTCCGCCGGCGTCACGCGCTACCGTCCCGGCGAGGCGCTGGAGGCGGCGCTGGAGCGCGCCGACGAGGCGCTCTACGAGGCCAAGCGCACGGGCAAGAACCGGACGTGCATCGGTTGATGAGGGGCCAGGGGTCTGGCATCTCCTCGAATCGCGCGGATGCGCCGCCACCGGCTCCTCGGCACATCGCGATTCGAGGCCATGCCTGCCCCCGGTTCGAGGCCGACGATACGGGGTCAGGCATTGCCTCCCTTCGCGCGAGGACGGATCGCCTGCGCTCGGTGCTTCGTGCGCGAAGGCAGGAGATGCCAGACCCCTCGCACCGCGCCGCGGCGGTCGCGTCGTTGCGCGATCCTAGCCCGGCGCCCCGCAGCCCATCCCCTCGAACTTCCATGCGGCCACGCGCCCGCCCTTCAGCACGAAATGCGTCGTGCAGGTGATGGGAACCGCCGGCGCGGTGAGCGCGGGCGTGGCGCTGGCGATCGTCGCGCCGGTGGCACCGGCGCGGGTGACGGCGACCACGGGCGGCGTGCCGGAAGCGGTGCGGTCGTCGAGGTTCGTGCGCACGATCCAGGTCAGCACCTCGCCGTCGGGCGTCGCCTGCGCCAGCGTCGGCGCGCCCCACGACGCCTCGAGCTGCGCGCGCGTCGCGCCCTGCCAGCGCAGCAGCGACGCCTCGTAGCGGGCGTCCATCGAGCCGGCGGGCGCGGCGCAGCCCGCCACGGCCAGCACGCCGGCGAGCGCGAGGAACGGGGCAGTCGATCGGGCCATGCCGCCATTGGACACCCGCGGCGCGCGGATTGCCGAAAGCGCGGTATCTTTCCCGTCGAGGAGCCGCCGATGAGCATGCACGCCGCCGATGTCCACGCCCTGTCCGATGCCGTCCGCGCCATCGAGCGCCCCGGCGTGGGCGCACGGCTCGCCAACCTCGTGGGCTCGCCGATCGAGCGCCTCGTGGGAATGCTGCCGAAGCGCGCGTCCGGTGTCATCTCCGCGGCCGCGCGCAAGGCCATCCACGGCGCACTCGACCTGTCGCTTCGCACGCTGTCCACCAACGACCCGCTCGCGCCGGGCGCGCCGCCGCCGGCCTCCAACGGCTGGCACAAGCTGGCGAGCGCGGCCAGCGGCGCGGTGGGCGGGGCGTTCGGCCTCGCGGCGCTGGCCATCGAGCTGCCGGTGTCGACGACGATCATGATGCGGTCGATCGCCGACGTCGCGCGCAGCGAGGGCGCCGATCTCGCCGACCGCCAGACGCAGCTCGAATGCGTGATGGTGCTCGCCCTCGGCGGCAACGCGACGAGCGACGACGCCGCCGAGGTGGGCTACTTCGCGGTGCGCGAGGCGATGACGCGTGCCGTCTCCAGCGCGGCGGCGCACCTGGCGCGCCACGGGCTGGCCAAGGAGGGCGCGCCCGCGCTGGTACGGCTGATCACGCTGATCGCCGAACACTACTCCATCAACGTCACCGAGAAGGCCGCCGCGCAGATGGTGCCGCTGATCGGCGCGGTGGGCGGCGCGGCCGTCAACACGATCTTCATCGACCACTTCCAGACGGTGGCACGCGGCCACTTCGCCGTGCGCCGACTGGAGCGCAAGTACGGCGAGGCCACGGTGCGCGAGAAATACGGCGAGCTGGCGGCGGCGCTGGCCTGAACATCCACCGCAGGGCGGCTCCCGCAGGTGCGGGCCGCCGGCGCTTCCAGCGCGGGGCCGTATATTGCGGGCTGGTTCCGCGCCCCCCGCCCGCATGACGCCTCATCCGCTGCCGATCCGACTCTCCCGCGCCGCCGTGGCGTCGCTGCTGCTGGCTGCATCGGCCGGCGCCGTCGCGGGCGCCTCGCGCTCGCCCTGCACGCCCAAGCCGGCGAGCGACGAACCGAGGTCGCAGGCCGAGGATGCGCTGTCGGTGCACGTCGATGCCGCACGGCCGATCGCGCTCGCGAACTGGGACGTGCGCTGGTGGGAGCGCCGCCGCGTCTGGATCACGCTGGCCGCCAGCAACGAGGGCGATGGCGCGACGCAGGTGCTGCCGCAGATGGTGGTCGACGCCCGTCCCGATGGCGGCGCGTCGGAGGCGCTGTTCGGCCTGCCGCTGGCGCTGCCCGCTCGCGGCCACGCGACGCAGCGGCTGGCCATCTACGTGCCCGACGACGCCAGGACACTCGGCGTGCGCGCGCTGGTGGCGACGCCCGCCCAGCCCGTGGCCGTGTCGTTCGCGCTGGAGTGCTCGGACGCGCGCTACGACCCGGGCGAGTTCGCGCCGGCCGTCGCGCCGTTGCTGGACGAGGCGATCAAGACCTACTTCAACGGCCTGGTCGATCCGCTGTCCGATCCGAACGCCGCGGTCGACATCGCGCGCCGCCTGGCCAGCGGGGCGCAGGAGCCCGCCGACGTCGCCTGGACGATGCGCGGCCTGATGCAGGCGGTGCACGACGACCACGGCTTCTTCGCGCTGCCGGGCGAGGCGCCGCCGGTGCGCCCCGCGCTCGTCACCCGCGCGCCCGAGCTCGAGCTGCGCGGCGACGGCACGGCCGTGCTGCGACTGCACGCGGTCGACACCACGTCCGCGCCCGCCGCGCTGGCGTGGGCGACGTCGCTGCACGAGGGCATCGCCGCCGTCGCGGCGCGCCATCCGCGCGGCTGGATCATCGACCTGCGCGGCCACGATGGCGACAGCCCGTGGCCATCGCTGGCCGCGCTCAGCACCTTGCTGGACGGCCCGGTGGTGGGCCACTTCGCCGGCCGGCATGGCAAGCAGGAATGGATCGTCGAACGCGGCGCCGCGCGCATCGCGGGCGGGCCGGCGCTGGTGGACACCCAGGCGCCGCCCGAGCCCGACTACCGCGGGCCGGTCGCGCTGCTGATCGGGCGCGGCACGCGCGATGCCGGCGAGGACGTCGCCGTCGCCTTCCGCGGCCGCCCGAACACGCGCTTCTTCGGCACGCCGACGGCCGGCTTCCCGCTGCAGGGCGTGCAGGCGCACCGGCTGGCCGACGGCAGCACGCTGGGCGTGCTGGAGCTGCGTGCCGCCGACCGCACCGGCGTCGTCCATCGCGTGCCGCTGGAGCCCGACACGCTGCTGCACGAGGACGCCGCCGCCCCGCTGCCGCAAGCCGTGCTCGACTGGCTGTACGACGCGGGCGGCCGCTGACGGGCAGGCCGACCCGGCGCGCGCCCCGGTTCGCGGGCCGAAACGGCTTGGCGGTCGGCCGCGAACAGGCGCCTCAAGAATAAGGGTTTTCCCTAGGTTTGGCGGGGGCTTGATGCCGCGGCGACGGTCCCCAACTCCGAGTCGTTTCGATCGCCAACCCACGATTCGGATGAGGAACTGGATCATGGCCATGACACCGACACCCTCCGGCCGCCCCGCTCCGGGGCGCCCCGGCCGACGGGCCGCCCCGTCGATGACCGAAGCCGAGCTGCGCGCCTATTTCATGGCACGCGAGACGCTGCGCCGCCTGAAGCCGCGGCCCTGGCCGTGCTTCGCGGCCGACGCGGCCGCGCGCCCCCCGGGCGCCGTCGCAGCTCGCTGAACCGGCAGCCCTTCCCGGGACGCGGCCCCGGTCGCGCCCCGCCATGTCCGGCGCCGTCCGGACGTCCTGACGATGCCGTGCATCGTCGCCAACCATGACCGACTGAAGGAGGTCCAACATGATCGACACCTTGTTCTACCGCCCTCAGGGGCTCTTCGACCAGCTCGCCAGCCTGCAGCGCACCTTGTCGCGTTCGCTGTCCGCCGATGGGGCGCCCAGCAGCATCCGTTCGGCGGCCAGCGGCGATGCGCCGCCGGTCAACGTCGGGCGCACCGCCACCAGCGTCGAGGTCTACGCCTTCGCGCCGGGCCTGGACGCCGGCTCGATCGACGTCACGATCGAGCGCGGCATCCTGCGCATCTCCGGCGAACGCAAGGCGGCGCAGCACGGCAATGGCCCGGTGCAGGCCTATGCCAACGAGCGCGCACAAGGCCGCTTCACGCGCGCGCTGTCCCTGCCCGACGAGGCCGACACCTCCAAGGTGGAGGCGCGCTACCGCGACGGTGTGCTGCGCGTGAGCGTCGCGCTGCAGCAGACCGCCCAGCCGCAGCGCATCGCCGTCCAGTGATGGTTCGCCACGCTCTCTTTTCGAAAGGAATCGCCATGACCGACAGCAAGGAGATCACCCGCACCGATGCCGCGCAGCGCGGTCTCGACCGCTCGCGCGACGAATCCACGGAACGTGCCGTGACCCCGCCCGTGGACATCTTCGAGGACGCCGGCGGCATCACGCTGCTGGCCGACATGCCCGGCGTCTCCCGCGAGCGCCTGGACGTCCGGCTGGACGGCGACACGCTCACCATCGAGGGCGCCGTCGACCTGGCCGCGCCGCAGGACATGCGCGCGCTGTGGGCGGAAGTCGAGGTGCCGCGGCTGCGCCGCAGCTTCACGCTCAGCCGCGAGCTCGACCCGGGCCGCATCGAGGCCAACCTGAAGGACGGGTTGCTGACGCTGCGCATCCCCAAGCAGCCGCAGGCCCAGCCGCGGCGCATCGCGGTGCAGGCAGGATGAGGCGCGCCAGCGCGTCGCCCACGTCACGACCATGGACTGCGAACGCATGACCGTGCCCGAGGGGGCGCACGTGATCGGCTGGACCGCCGCCGGCCGGCGCGTGCGCATCGCCCCCGGGGACTATGCGGTGCACCGGCTGCGGCCCAGGGTGCCGCTGGCCGACGTCGGCGAGGCGCTGCGCTTCGTCGGCGCCGACCCGCACGGCGGCGACGTCCACGTGCCCTTGCCGTCCGGCGGGCGGCTGCCCGGCGTGATCTCGCGCGGCGCCGTCGAGCGCGCGCCGGCACCCTGCTGAAGGGCGCGGACGCCGGTCGCCTCCGGCCTGGCGGGCTGCGGCTCGTCAGGCGGTCCGCGAATCGTCGCCCAGGCGCTCGGTCTCCTCGATCGGCTCGTCGTCGTCCGGGCCGCGGCCGGTGCGCTGCAGCTGCGCGTTCTCGAACGTGGCGGCCACGTCGGGATCGTCGAGCGAGACGTCATTGCCGAGGTCGACCGGCAGCACGACGTCGTCCGGGTCGAGCTGGGCGTCGGCGTCGTCGGACGAGTCGTCGAGCGCATCGTCGGCCTCGTCGCGCGGCGCGTCGTCGCCGCGCGGGATGTCGGAGCGGTTGCCCGGCAGGTCGGCGCGATCCTGGCGCGCCATCAGGTTGTCGACGGGGGCGATGCGGTCGATGTCGTCGAGCGGATCGGCGACGGGCTTCACGATCGGTGGGGTCATGTCGGGTCTCCTTGGTTGACCCGGGGCCCGGCAAGGCCGGTGCCGGATCGAGGGGACAGGGCGGCCTGGATGAGCGCAGGGCGGTGCCACCGCGCCGCCAGCGCAGCGGCGAGCCGTCATCCTGCGCGCAGCGAAGCGCAGTCGCAGGATCCACCCCCGGCCGCGCCCAAAATCGCCCGCAGGGTGAACTCGGTCACGGGTTCGCGGGAAATGTCGGGAGACGGCCTCGAAACGGTCGAGCTGGCTCCAGAATCGCCCGCGTGTCCGATCACCGAGATCCGCTTCGATGAAGCCGCTGCTCCCGTCCGTCCTGTTCGCGTTCGTGGCGATCGCCGTGCTCCTGGCGTTGGCCGTCGCGGCCTTCCGGCGCTCGAAGGGCGCGCACGGCGGCGGCGCGATCGCGCTGAAGGCCCGTCCGCTCATGACGGAGCGCGAGCAGGCCATGTACCGGCGGCTCAAGGAGACCTTCCCGGGCTCCGACGTGCTGGCCCAGGTCGCCTTCGCGGCGCTGGTGAGCGGCGCACGCGAGCACCGCGGACGCTTCGACCGCCTGGTGGCCGACTTCGTGCTGTGCGACGCGTCGATGAAGGTGCAGGTCGTCATCGAGCTCGCCGACCCCGATCGCAAGAGGCCTTCGCGCACGGAAGCCGTGCGTGCGAAGGTGCTCGCGAAGGCCGGCTACAAGCTGCTGCGTTTCGCCAACGTGCCCGACCAGGACGACCTGCGCGCCTACGTGAACGCGCAGATGCCCGCGGACGACCGGGCCGCCTCGTCGCGCAGGACGTCCTCGCGCAGCGCCGTCGTCAAGGCGACGCGCAGCATGGCGCTGGACGAACTCTGACGCGCAGGTTGGTCAGCGCGAGCCGCAGGCGGCGGCGCGCGCGATGCGCATCCGCGCGGCGCTGGCGTTCGCGCTGAGCTCGAACACCACGCGCGCGCAGCCATCGTCGCTGACGAACTCGGTGGCCGACAGCGGCCGCAGCGCGAGCGTGGCGCCGTCGACGATGTCGAGCCGCGGATGCCGCCGCGTGCCGCCGAGGCGCGCCACGTGGCCGTCGGCGAGCGCGTAGTCGCCGCGCACGTGCTCGAACTCGTCGCCGTGCAGGTCGAACGGCGACGTGGTCGCACCGGGCGCCGCGCAGCCCGCCGTCGCGGTCAGCAGCAGGGACAGGGCGGCAAGGGTCGCGAGAGGGCGCATGAAGGACTCCTCCGGAAAATGAGGCGCGCAGGCAGCCTCGCGCGCGCCGCGGCGTGCGGCGTCGCGAGTTCGGATGGGGGACGGGTGGGGGCAGGGCGGCCGGGGCGCCGCCCGCGGCGTCATCCGGACCGGGACAGCGCGTCGAGCGCCTGCTCCACCTGCCCGCGCTCGTAGGCGGGCAGCACGCGCGCGACCTGGCGGTAGCGCGCGATGACCTCGGCGTCGTCGGGCATGCGCCGGGCCAGCGCCAGCAGCACCGGCGTCAGCTCGCCGGCGTTGTCGATGCCTTGCAACGCGTCGAGCACGGCCAGGCAGCCCGGCTTGCCCAATGGCACCGATTCGATCAGCGCCGTCAGCGCCTCGCGCCGGTCGCCCCCGGAGGCCAGGCCCCGCGCCGAGGCGGCGTAGCGCTGCACCATCTGCGCGTCGTCGAGCGCGGCGAGGCGGCGGGCGACGTGTTCCAGCAGTTCGCGATGATCGTGGTCGGACGTGAACACGGGCGCGACCTGCAAGGCCAGTTCGGACGCGATCGGCGTGCCGGCATCGAGCGCCTGGCTCAGGGCCTCGCGGCGCGCCTCGTCGGACGGCAGCGCGCGCAACGCGTCCGCGGTGGCGGCGATCGTCACGGGCGAGGTCTGCGCGTCGAGCTGCGCGAGCAGGGCCTGCAGCGCGGCGGAGCTGTCGGAGTCGCGGCTGCGCGAGGACAGCGCGTCGAGGAATCGGCGGCGCTGGTCGGGGCCGAGGTGCTGGCGGCGAGCGATGTCGCGCAACGACAGCACGCGGTCGTGGTCGTCGCCAGCGGGCTCGGCGCGGTCGACAGCGGCGATCAGGCGCTGCACGGTGTGCTCGTCCAGCGTGCGCTGGCCGGCCCAGGCCTCGATGAGCGCGTGCTGGGTGCCGATGTCCACCGGCTTTTCGATCGCCTCCATGACGGCCTCCGGCCCGCCGCGCTGCAGCAGGCGGTCGATGCGCTGCGACGGGTTCAGCAACGTGCCCAGCACCATCTGCCAGCGCCGCTCGGCCCAGCGGCGGCCCTCGGCATCGAGCGGGTGCGGCGCGCCATCGAGCTGGTAGCTGCGCACGGCGGTGCCGCCCGGGCCCGGCTCGACGTCGAGCCGGCGCGTGACGCCGCCTGCCGTCTCGCGCAGGGTCACGCGGCCGGTCTTCAGGTCGTCGGTGTCGTCGCGCAGCGTGGCATGGCCGCGGACCCACAGGTCCATCTGGTCGTCCGGCGACCGCATCGCCATGTGGATGTCGGCACCGGACAGGGTGTCGTCCAGCAACTGGCGCCACTGGCTCGGACGCAGGTCGCCACCGCGCACCGCGACCACGGGCAGCAGGCAGGCGCCGCCCAGCAGCACGATCGCGAGCACGGCCCAGGCGCGGCGCGACGGGCCGCGCGGGGCCTGCGCCGGATCGTGGCGAACGAGCTGCTCGATGCGTCGCATCAGCGGCGAATGCGTGGTGGCCATGGCCACCTGCAGGCGCGACGACGGCCTGGCGCCGCGCAGCGCGCGGGCGCAGGCGTACAAGGCCTCGGCGACGGCGTGGTGGTCGGCGATGGCGCGCGCCGCGCGCGCATCGCAGGCCTGCTCGGCGAGCGCGTCGAGCCGGCGCAGCGCGATCGCGTTGAGCGGCTGCATCCAGCCCAGCGCCCCGGCCACGCGCGCCGCCACGCGCCAGGCCGGATCGTGCCGTGCGACGTGCGCGAGCTCGTGCGCCAGCACCGCGTCGCGTTGCGCGCCATGCAGCTGCGAAAGGCACCAGTCCGGCAGGCAGACGACGCCGCGCGGGCCGATCAGCGGGCTCGCCCAGCGGGCGCCGACGCGCAGGGCAGGGCGGCGCTTCAGGCCGTAGTGGCACGCCAACGCGTCGCGCGCGCGCTCCCAGTCGACATCGACATTGGGCCGCAGGCGGCGGCAGGTGCGCGCGAGCGTGGCCCATTGCAGCCCGAGCCACAGCAGGCCGGCGCCGGCCACCACCGCCCAGCTGGCGGCCGCGGCCAGCAACGCGAGCCGCGTCCCGGCCGGCAGCCACCAGCGCCTGGCCAAGCGGGCAGGCTCGGGCCGGGCGCTCGCACGGGCGGCGGGCGCCACCGGCGCTGCCGCCGCCACCGGCGCCTCGGGCGCCTGCACGCGCCTGGGCGTGACGCGCGCGTCCGCCTGGGCGGCCACGGGTGCAGGCGACGGAAGGCCCGATGCCGCCGCTGCGGGCCAGCGCGGCGCGAACGGCTGCAACGAGGCCGTGACGAACGCGCCGAAGAACGCGCAGCGCCACAGCGTCTCGGACAGGGCGGGATGCCGGATCCACCGGCTCGCGATCCAGGCCGCGCCCAGCAGGAAGCTGCTGTGCACGAGGTAGGTCAGCGGCCACAGCAGGAGGGTGTCAGTCATGCCGGCCTCCGCGCGGTGCGTCGAGCAGTTGCCGGATGCGCGCGAGATCCTCGGCGTCGATCTCCTCGCGCTTGATCAGGTGGCTCAGCAGGTCGCTGGCGCGGCCCTCGAACAGGTTCGCGAGCAGGCCCGACACCATGGACTGGCGCACCTGCGACTCGGTGATCAGCGGCCGGTAGACGATCTGCCGGCCCTCGCGCTGGGCGGCCACGATGCCGCGCTTCTCGAGGCGTGTCAGCAGGGTGGACACCGTGGTGTGGGCGAGCGCGCGCTCCTCGCGCAACGCCTGCACGACCTCGGCCACCGTGGCCTGTCCGGCACTCCACAACGCGCGCATCAGGCTCAACTGCAATGCGCTCAGCGAAACCGGTTCATCGTCCATGGCGGGCATCCTCTACAGATGTAGTACTACAAGTGTAGATCTGACGGCCGACGCTTGGCAAGCGCCGCGTGCGACCCCGATTCGCCAGCATCGATGAAGAATCTCGACGCGGCCTGGAAGAAACCGGCGGCGCCGGTCGTTGTGCCGTACATGAACCGCCAACACGCCGGAACCCGCCTCATGAACGCCCGCCTCCACCCGACTCGCGTGGCCGCTGCCACCGCCTTGCTCGCACTGGCTGCCGCCCCCTGGTCCGCGCATGCCGACGCGCCGCCCCCCAACGACGGCATGCGCTTCGTCAGCGCCGGCGCGCAGTCGGACACCCATGGCAACCGCCAGCTGCTCTCGACGCTGAGCCTGCCGGTGGGCGAGCACGCGTGGGTGCAGGCGGGCGGCGGCGCCTCGCGCAGCAGGGAGGCCGGCGGCGGTCGCCGGCCCGGCATCGCCACCGCAGGGGTGGGCGTGGCCGGCAAGTCGCTGCAGCTGACCGTCAACACCGCCCAGCGCTTCGACGGCCGCCGCTATCGGCAGTCGGACTGGGGCTCTTCGCTGGACTGGAAGCGGGACGGCAACGACGTCGGCATCGACGTCACGCACCGCCGCTCGAGCGCCGCGGGCACCGTCGCCGTGTCCGGCTCAGCCGGTGGTTCGACCTTGGTCCCCGCGCAGGTGCGGGTCGCGGGCAACGGCGTCGGCGTGCATGGCGCGCTGCAGGTGAGCGAGCGCGTGAGCGTCTATGGCGCCGTCGCGCGCAACCACTACCGCAGCCGGACGCAGCAGGGCGCCTCGCCGTCCGGCGGGTTGCTCGGCTCGGACACCCTCCTGGCGCGCACGCTGCTGGGCGGCACCTCGGTGGTCAACCGCGACGAGGTCGACCTCGACCGCAGCGCCCAGGTCGGCGCGACCTACCGCTTCGACAGGGTGGCCGTCTCGGCCGAGGCATCGACCGGCGCGGTGCACGACGGCGGCACGATGCGCAGCGTGGATCTCAAGGCCGCCATCGACGTGGCGCCGGGCTGGCGCGTGGCACCGGGGGTGGGACGCGGCACGAGCGAGCAGGGCGCACGTGCGACGTACGCGTCGGTGGCGGCGACCTACGGCTGGTGACGGCCGGGCGCGGCCGCGCCCGGCGTGTCGTCCTGCGCGCGGGATGTCTGGCCCTGCACGGCACCCGGTGTGGCCGAAGCACCCCATCGTCGCGCCTGGCACCCTCCCGACCACCCCGGCCCGTCATCCTGCGCGCAGTCGCGGGATGTCTGGCCCGGCACGGCACTCGGTGTGGCCGAAGCACGCCATCGTCGCGCTTGGCACCCTCCCGACCACCCCGGCCCGTCATCCTGCGCGCAGTCGCAGGATCCACGCGCGCCGATGCGGCCTCCCCGTGGTGAGACGGCGCCGGACAGGTCGTCAGTCAAGAGATGGCCCTCTCTTGTAGAGTTTCATACAGCGACGTTATAGTTGCTACATGAACAACGTTGCATCGCTGCCGTGGCTGCTGTTGGTGCTCTCGCTTCCGACGCCCAGCGCGACCGCGCGCATGCGGGTCTGGCGCGCGCTGAAGGCGCTCGGATGCATGGCCTTGCGCGACGGGGCGTATCTGCTGCCGCAAGGCGACGACCGCGAAGCGGCGCTGAGGGAGATCGCCGACGACTGCACGCGCGAAGGGGGCGTCGCCTGGCTGGTGCTGGCCCAGCCGCGCGGCGCCGACGACGAGGCGTCCTGGCAGGCCCTGTTCGACCGCAGCGCCGACTACGCCGAACTGCGCGAGACGTGGAAGGCAGCGAACCGGGGCCTGGGCAAGCTCGGTGCAGCCGAACTCGCGCGCCTGCAACGACGCGTCCAGCGCGACTTCGAGTCGCTGCGGGCGATCGACTTCTTCCCCGGCGACGCGAGCACCGAAGCCGAGGCCGCCTGCGTCGAGTTCGCCAGGCGCATCGAGGCCTTGCTCTCGCCCGACGAGCCGCAGCAGGCCGCCGGGGGCGTCGCGCGCCTGGACGTCGCCGTCTACCGCGCCCGCACCTGGGCCACGCGGCGGCGCCTGTGGGTGGATCGCGTGGCGAGCGCCTGGCTCATTCGCCGCTTCATCGATCCGGAAGCGACGTTCGTCTGGCTCGCCAGGCCATCCGACTGCCCGCGCCAGGCGATCGGGTTCGACTTCGACGGCGCGGACTTCACGCATGTCGGCGAGCGGGTCACGTTCGAGACCCTGATGGCCAGCTTCGGGCTGGAGGACGACCCGGCGCTGGTGCGGCTGGCGGCCGTCGTCCACCACCTGGACGTCGGTGGCGAGCCGGTGCCCGAGGCCGCCGGCTTCGAGGCCGTCATGACCGGCGCCCGCGAGCGCCTGGCGGACGACGACGCGCTGCTGGCGGAGATGTCGAACGTCCTCGACTCGCTGCACGCCCACTTCCAGCGCGCGGCGGCGCAGGCCCGGACATGAGGAGGCCCCGATGAGCGAGCACACCGACGATCGAACGATGCCGCCCGCGGCCCCGGGCTACACGATGTGGCAGCTCGTGCGCTACATGCTGGGCCTGGGCACCTGGGGTTTCGGCGGCCCCGTGGCGCTGGTCGGCTACATGTACCGCGACCTCGTCGAGAGGCGCGGCTGGATCACCGAGAGCGAATACAAGGAAGGCCTCACGCTCGCGCAGCTCATGCCGGGCCCGCTCGCGGCGCAGCTGGCGATCTACCTCGGCTTCGTGCATCACCGCTTCGCCGGGGCGACGCTGGTGGGCCTCGCCTTCGTGCTGCCGTCGTTCTTCATGGTCATCGCGATCGGCGAGGTTTACGTCGCCTTCGGCGGCATCGTCTGGATGCAGGCGGTGTTCTACGGGGTCGGCGCCGCGGTGATCGGCATCATCGCGGTGAGCGCCTGGAAACTCACGACGAAGAACATCGGCCGGGACAAGCTGCTGTGGGCCATCTTCGTCGTCAACGCGGTGGCCACGGCGGTGCTGCAGGCCGAGGTCGTCTGGGCCATCGTCGGCGCGGGCCTCCTGGTGTGGCTGCTGCGCGCGCCCCCGAAGTTCGGCGGCGCCGCGCGCCTGCGCGAGGCGGCCAGCGGCCCGCTGCTCGCGGCGTTCGCGTTCGGCTCGGCCGACCCGGACAAGCTGCTCAAGATCCTGGGCTACTTCGCGTACGCGGGCACCTTCGTCTTCGGCAGTGGCCTGGCCATCGTGCCGTTCCTCTACGGCGGCGTCGTCAAGGACTACCACTGGCTCACCGATCGCCAGTTCGTCGACGCGGTGGCCGTCGCGATGATCACGCCGGGCCCGGTGGTGATCACGACCGCGTTCATCGGCTTCCTGGTGCAGGGCTTCTGGGGCGCCGTGATGGCGGCCGCCGGCACCTTCCTGCCTTGCTACCTGCTGACCATCCTGCCCGCGCCGTACTTCCGCAAGCACGGCAAGCGGCCCGGCCTGCTCGCCTTCATCGACGGCGCGACGGCCGCCGCCATCGGAGCCATCGCCGGCTCGGTCGTGGTGATCGGCCAGCGTTCGGTGACGGACTGGCTGACCGCGCTGCTGGCCGTCGGCACGGCCTTGCTGCTGTGGCGCTTCAGGAAGCTCACCGAGCCCGTGATCGTGCTCGCGGCGGCCGCCATCGGCCTGGTCGCGTGGCCGCTGCTTCATCATGTCTGAGGAGATGCGCATGGACCTGCGAACGCGGCCGCTGGCCCTCGATCCCGCCCGGCTCGACGGCCTGTCGGAACGGCTGATCGTCAGCCACCACGAGAACAACTACGCCGGCGCCGTCAAGCGCCTGGGCGCGATCCGGGGCCAGCTCGCGCAGCTGGACTGGGCCGCCGCGCCGGTGTTCGTCATCAACGGCTTGAAGCGCGAGGAACTCGTCGCGGCCAATTCCGCCTGGCTGCACGAGTTGTACTTCGACGGGCTCGGCGGCGACGGGGTGCTGCCGGATTGCGGGATGTCGATCGCGATCGAACGCGACTTCGGTTCGGTCGCGCGCTGGCACGCCGAGTTCACCGCGATGGCCAGGGCGATGGGCGGCGGCTCCGGCTGGGCCGTGTTGTCCTGGTCGCCGCGCGAGGGTCGCCTGATCAACCACCGCGCCGACGACCACGCGCAGCTGCTCGCCGGGGCCACGCCGCTGCTGGCGCTCGACATGTACGAGCACGCCTACCACCTGGACTTCGGCGCGAAGGCCGCCGCCTACGTCGACGCGTTCATGCGCAACATCCGCTGGGACGTCGTCCATCGCCGCTTCGGCCTGGCCGTCGAGGCGGATGGACACCCGCATGCGGCGGATCCGGCCGACGCGCAGTCCGATGCACAACTGATCGATGTCCGCCGCGCCGCGACGTTCGTCGAGGCGCGTGACGTCGTGGCAGGCGCCGTGTGGCGCGACCCGGCCCGGCTCGCCGACTGGAGCCGCGAACTGGACGCCGCCCGGCCCATCCTCGTCTACTGCTTCCACGGCCTGGACATCGGCCGCTCCTCGGCCCTGTCCCTGCGCGCCCGCGGCTTCGACGCACGCTTCATCGCCGGCGGCATCGAGGCCTGCCGCGCCGCAGGGGTTCCCATCGCCGCGAAGGACGCGCACCGCGAAGCGGCGCGCTCTTGACCGGGGGAGGCTGATCGCTGCCGAGGCCGCGCAGGGTGCTGTCGTCGGCTGTGCGCATGGGAATGCGTGCCGTGCTCGATTTCCGCCAGCGACCCGTTGTTGAGGCACTCATCCTGGCGCTGTCGCCCTGATCCGGGCTGCGATCACGTGAGGTCGATACAGGCGCCTGGCCGGGCCGCCACCGGCGTGGCGCCCCTTGCGCTCGGCCGCCAACATCGCTACAGTTAGCCAAATGGATAACTATTGCGCGTCGCTGGATTCGATCTTCCATGCGCTCGCCGACCCTACCCGCCGCGGCATCGTTCAACGGTTGGGCCGAGGTCCGGCGACGGTGACCGAACTGGCGCAACCGTTCGCAATGGCATTGCCATCGCTGATGAAGCATGTCGGCGTGTTGGAAGAGACGGGGCTGATCCGATCGACGAAGACTGGTCGTGTGCGCACCTGCGTGCTGGAGCGCAAGCAATTGGCCGCAGTGGAACTGTGGCTCGGAGAACAGCGAGCCGTATGGCAGGCCCGTTACGGAAATCTGGACGCACTCTTGGAAAAACTCAATGGAGAAGACGATGAAAATTGATCCCCGATTCGAATTTGCCGTGGACAAGGCCCGCAACCGCATCACCGTGGAGCGTGAGTTCGCGGCGAATCAGCAACTGGTTTGGGACTGCCATACCCGGCGCGAATACCTCGACCAATGGTTCGCGCCGAAGCCGCTGACGACCCGCACGAAGCACATGGACTTCAGGGCCGGAGGCTACTGGCACTACGCCATGGTCATGCCCGACGGACAGTCGTTCTGGAGTCGCCTGGACTACCAGTCCATCGCGCCAATCAACGGCTATGTGGCGCTCGATGGTTTCTCCGACGAGACTGGCGCGGTGAATCCGGAGTTGCCCCGGGCGCGCTGGGACGTCGCATTCTCCGGCGCACAGGATCGGACGACGGTGACGACGGTCATCCAGTACGACTCGGCGCAGGACGTCCAGAAGGTCATCGACATGGGCCTTCAGGCGGGCCTCACTTCGACTCTCGAGCGACTGGACGAACTCCTGCTTACCCTCCAGGGCCGAGCGACGCTCCCTGACGCGCGTTGCGTCTTCGCTCCATGACAGAAAGGCTCCCCGAATGAAGCTGCAAGGATGTCCAAATCCGCAATTTGACGACTACCAGGACGCCGCGTCGGATTTCGCCAAGCCGATCATGGCGCACCTGCGAAAGCTGGTGCACGGGCAGTGCCCGGAAGTGGTCGAGGAAATCAAATGGGGCATCCCGCATTTCGACTACAAGGGCGAGATGCTGTGCACGTTCGCCGCATACAAGAATCACTGCTCCTTCGGCTTCTGGAAGGAGTCGTTGATGAGCGATCCGCGGCTCAAGGCCAATCCGGACTTGAAGGCGATCAAGCGCTTCATGGGCAAGCTCACCTCGCTATCCGACTTGCCGCCCGATTGCGAAGTGATCGCCTTCATTCAGGAAGCGATGGCGCTCAACGACACCGGCGTGAAGCTCTCACCGCGTCGAGACGCCAAACCCGCGAAGGCGGCCGAGATCGTCATCCCCGACGCCTTCGCGGAACAGCTCTCGCGACATGCGCAGGCGAACGAAGTCTTCCTGGGCAAGTCACCGTCGTTCCGCAAGGAGTACGTGGCCTGGATCGCCGACGCGAAAACCGACCAGACTCGCCAGAAGCGCATCGACGAGTCGCTGGAGTGGATCGCCCAGGGCAAGGGTCGATTCTGGAAATACGAGAAGAAGTAGAGGATGCCGCCGACCCGGAACGGATCTCGGCATCGGCCGGCAGCAGAGCCGGGAGGTTCGCACACCTGAAAGCCGAAAAAGGCGCAGCGACTGCTTCTGGCCGGCTGCTGTCTCTCGCCCAGATGCCATCGTTGGCGCAGCCGCATTCAACTCAATGAGCGACGAGCTCAAAGTCTACCCAGAACCACAGATCGACCGCGGAACAAGCATAGTCCGTGGCGCCTGCGGCGCGTTGTCGGGTACCACTGTTGCAGGGCTTATCTGGATGCGATCGCGAGGCTTCGGCTTGTGGGGCTCGATCGCATTGTTCGCCGCGTCCGTCATCGTGTGCTCGGTCGGGTCCATCCGTCATGGCGACTCGTTCTGGCATGGGCTGCTTCGACGCCGCAGATAGCCGTTCCGAAACTTGCCGTTCATGACCGGCCGCTTCTGGCCGTCAGCCGACATGCTGCGCGCGCAAAGCGGTCAAAAAGGCGCGACTTCCGCTGACGACTCATCAGAGACATTCCTGCCCTTCGATCGGTCGCCGAAAAGCCGCCAATCGACGGGCAGAATGCCTCACCAGGAATCGTGGAAATATCAGGTCAACGAGGCTTGGCCTGCATGACTATCTGGATGAGGGCGAGGCTGACGAATCGGGGGCGGTCGGCGGCATCGTCAGAAGGCCAACCTTGGCGAGTCCCTCTTCCTGTGCGATCTGCATTGCGGGCATCACGTATCTGTACTCCACCTTCGGACCGCCCGTGACATGAAGGTTGAGCGGCCCACTATTGGATTTCAGTTCGCGAAGCTTCGCTCGCAAATGGTCGAGGGAAACGGGCTCGCCTGCGAGGATATATTGACCGGAGTCAGTCACCACAAGACTCACATCACGTGGCTGGGCGGAGTCTCCGGATGTGGCAGCGGTACTCATGGTCAAGGCAAAAGTGGCAACCAGGAGTCTGGGATTCAGATGAAAAGGCGTCTTGCAGTGGCTTCTTTTTGACACGGCACCTGCTCCCGATCGCTCGAATTCGTAAATGGTCTCTGACTCACGCTGCCAGAAACTGGCCTTTCACGACCGACCGCAAATGGCCGGCTGCTGTCGCACACCGAGTCCGATGCGACGTTGGACCAGGAGAAGCATTGCGGGCGCTGTCAAGGCGTTTGCGGCGCGTTGAGATAGTCCCAGACCGTCGAGATCACGACGGATCCTTCCCCGACGGCCGATGCGACGCGCTTGACCGAGCCGGCCCGGACGTCGCCGACCGCAAAGATGCCGGGTTCCGACGTGGCGTACGGTGAGCCGCCGCCGACCGCCTCGCCCGTCATGACAAAGCCCTTGGGATCCAGGTCGACAAGTCCCGTGAGCCATTCGGTGTTCGGTGCCGCGCCGACCATCACGAAGACACCGCAGACCGGGACCTGGCGTGTCGCGCCATCATGGAAGTCGCGGATCGTGACTGCCTCTAGCTTGGCCGTGCCGTGAAGTGCCGTGACCTCGCGAGCGTACTCGATCGAGATCTTCGGATTGGCCTGGAGGCGGCTGGACAGGTAGTTCGACATGGACGCGGCCAGTGAGCTGCCGCGGACGAGCACTCGGACGTGGCGAGCGAAGCGGCTCAGGAACATGGCGGCCTGACCCGCCGAATTGCCCCCGCCGATGACCACGGCCTCGGCATCTCGACAGAAGCGCGCCTCGTTCTCAGTGGCCGCATAGTAGATGCCTGCACCTTCGAATTCGGCCGCGCGATCGAGTTGAAGACGTCGGTATTGAACCCCGGTGGCGACGACGATGGCCCGGGCCCGGACGCGCTGACCGCCCTCGAAGGTACTGCAAAAGGCGCCGTCCGCCAGGCGCTCCAGTTTGACCACGCGCCGCGGCGTGACGAAGCGGGTTCCGAACTTCATGGCCTGCACTTCGCCGCGCCAGACCAGGTCCGCGCCGGAAATGCCTGTCGGGAAGCCCATGTAGTTTTCGATTCGGCTCGACATCCCGGCCTGGCCCCCGATGGCGACATCCTCCACCACGAGGGCCTTCAGGCCTTCGGCCCCCGCGTACACGGCGGCGGCGACGCCCGCCGGACCACCACCGACGATCACCACTTCAAACGCATCCTCTTCGGGGAGGTCGTAGCTCAGGCCAAACAGCCGGGCGACCTTCTCTGGTGTCGGATCGGTCACCACCTGGTCGCGCCCGAAGATCACGGTCGGTCGATCCGTCCTGATCCCGCACGCCACAGCGAGCTGCCCGGCGTCGGCACTCCCGAGCGCGTAGGAGGCGAATGGCAAATGGTTGCGACTCGCGAATTCGGCGACGCGTTGCACATCGCGGTCCATTTCCTCGCCCACCAGCGCCAAGGCACTCCAGCCGACCTCCAGCTGCCGGCGATGTCGGGCAGCCAGTACCGTGATGACGTGATCCGACATCTCGGGGATTTCTGACATCAGACGGAGCATCGCGCCCCGGGGCACCTCGATCACCCGGGTATCGCAGACCGCGCGCATGGGCATCGACCAGGAGCCACCGCTCAGGAAGCCGATCCCGCCCATGAACTGCGTCGGGCCGAGGGTGAACGGCACGAAGCGCTCGTCGGTGAACGGATTGACCACTTCGACCTCTCCGTCCACGACATACGTGAAACGATCCATCGGATCGCCGTGTCGTGCGAGGAGCATTCCCGCGCGGTACTCCACTTCCGTGCCCGCTCCTCGCAAGGCCCTGACGTGCGCTTCTGCCAATGGCGTGCGCTGCATTTCAGTCAGATCGCGGCCGATGCTTTCCATTGCAAACTCCCGATGGTCTGGTTCAGTGCCTCGAGATGAGCGACGTCGCGAGGAGCGTCGGGTCGCATCCCCACCGAGGCCATTTGAGGCTTGTCGAGTGACGGTGTAGATGATGCCTTGCTCGCTGGGCGACCGGAAAGCCGTCCTCGGCGACCGGCCGGTAATGGCCGACTGCAGGCTCAGGCGTCATTCTTCGCGTACCGGATGATCCGCCCGCAACCTTCCTCGAACGACGACGGCCATTCCCTGAGGAAGCCCTGGGCGATGGACGCCTCAAGAAAGTTTTCACACCCATCCACAGCAGTGGTCCTTCCATCTGCAGGTGCCTTGGCCAGCGGCGCCGAGGCCGCCCCTCCCGACGTTGATTTGCATCGCCGGAGTCGTCATTGGCCAAGCCTTCGCTCAACCCCCTCTGCCTGTGGCCCAATCCCGCAAGAGGACGAGACCGGCAGCAGAGGCGACTGCAATCAAGAAGACCAGCATCGATTTCAGCATTCTCCGCTTGAGTTCTCCGACCGATTTTTCTGCCTGCTCGACGCCAGTGACGACATCCGGGGACTCCAGCGCCTTGACATGTGTCGAAAGCAGTTGAGAGCCACGGTACCCGATGGCGCGAACGGCGGCCGAGAAGCCGACGATCCACGCGACGACGCCGACGATCGTTGCGAAGACTCCGAGCGAAGTCAGAATCGAGTAAAGCATGGGTCTACCTCGTTTCCATGGAGATCGGGATACCGCAAAGCCGCCCCTCGCGGCCGACCGGTTGTGGCCGTCCACCGCCCATCACGTCAAAGTGACTCGCGTCGCTTCTCCGTCCGCAGCGACTTGCTCGACGCCACTGTACCGTTCTGCCATTCGCAGGCACCTCGGCAGAAGGTTGGGCAGGGCAGAGCGCAGCAATTCCCCGGCCGCGCCTTCGTCTTGGCCGTCACATCGCAGGTAGTCCAGCCTACCTCATAGCCGCCGTCCACGAACGTCCGCTCCGGGCCGGCGGCTGCCGGAGAGCGGCCGCGCCGATCGTAGCGCTGCCGACCCGTTGCGGACCACATTCAACTCAATTCGCGTGGCCGGAAGTCGACGACCGCCAAGGCGCTGCTCGACCAGTTGGCGCACGAGCGCCTGCCGGCGGTGGTGGGCGAAGTGCGGGCAGAAAGTCAGGCGGTCGACTTAGGAGAAGCCCGTGCAGACCAGTAGGCCTCACACCCATCTGCGTACCCTGCCTTTGTAAGCCTCGTACTCTGCCCCAAATAGAGACGTCAACACACGTTCCTCCGGAATGATTTGGAACCGAGTGATGTAAAGCACGTACGCGACAACCCATAGGACAGCGAGCGGATTCGCCAGAAGCACTGCCCACGCCAAAAGGGTAAGCAAGAGCCCGACATACATGGGGTTGCGCGTATACCGGTACACGCCTCGGATGACCAACGCGGACGCCAAGTTTGCCTTGACGGGGTTCACAGTGGTCTTGGCGCGCCGAAACGCAACCATTCCGGCGATGCTGATGCTTTGGCCGATGCACACCAAAACGACGGCGCAGAGCACGCGGGCCGGATAGGGAATCTGCACAAGGCCCGTGACGGCTGGCGTCAGCCACATGAGAAGCGCCAGGACAAGCGCCACGATGGGGGGAGGAACCTTCAGTTCAAGCACGCCCATATCGCTCCATGAGGTCTAGCACCCGGCCCTGGACACAGCTGTGATTTCAGCCCAGTCCGAACGTCTTGCGCAGGCCCTTTTCGACCGGGCCAGCGGGCATGAAGCGGCGCAACCTGGCCAGAAGGGACGCTTCGCCCTTGGGTGTGTGGCGCATCTTCCACGGACCAAGTGCCGCGCTGACCATCGTCGCCACAACGCCTTCAGGCGTGGGCGCCTTTTGCACGTTGTTCTGGAAGGCTTTGGTGACGATGGCAAGCTCTTTGCTGTAGTCCGGGATTCTGGCAGCGGTCTGAGGCGCGTTGAGATCAAGGTTGGTCTTGGTGAAGGAGGGTTCGACCAGCGACACGCGGATGCCGAATTGGCGTACTTCATGATCCAGTGACTCGGACAGCCCTTCAACAGCGTATTTGGAGGCCGCATACAAGGCCATGTACGGCGAACACAGAAAGCCCACCACCGAGCTGACATTGACGATACGACCGGAACGCTGCTGACGCATGTGCGGCAGCACGGCCTTGATCACGCGCAAGAGGCCGAAAAGGTTGGTTTCGAACAGCGTCTGGGCTTCGGCAATCGAGGTTTCTTCAGTCGCGCCCAGCAGGGTCACACCCGCATTGTTGACCAGCACATCGATGTGCTTGGCCTGCCCGATGATGGCCTGAATGCCTCGATCAACGGAAACATCGTCGCGGATGTCCATCTCAATGAGCGTGACGCCAGGCATGGCTTGGGCCTTTGCGGTGTTGCGCACGGTGCCGAAGACCCGGCAGCCTTGTTCGGCAAACTTTGTGGCGGTGGCGCACCCGATGCCTGACGACACGCCGGTGACGAGGACAACTTTGGAATTCGACATGGCAGTTCCTATGTGTGGAGGATGTGGAGTGAGGAGGATCAGTTGTGTAGGGAGGCAGGTCTGATCGGATTGCGTGCCATGACGATCCACGCTGCGCCGTCGATCATCACCGAACGCTCGCCGGGGAGGCCCGCGAAGACGGCACGAACCGCGGCCGAGGCGCGGGCGCGGATGTCGTGGGGCTGATCAGCGAGCGCGCGCGACAGCGGGCCGACCTCGAGCGCCATCTTCACCGCGTCGTCGATCGCAGCGTCCCGCGTCCCGCCCTCGCCGAACGGGACGGAAGCATCGAAGGGCGCGATAGCGATATCGGTGAAGCCGGCTGCCGTCAGGATGCGCGCCACTCGTCCCCGGTCGCCGAACGAAAATGGGCCGGGCGCTTCGGGATCGGGCAGCGCGGTCAACGGGACGATGCTCTTGAGCGCGCCCATCGGCAGGCGCACCCAATCGTTCTCGGCCACACCGCGCCAGCAGACGAAGGCGACCCGCCCGCCCGGCCGCAGCGCGCGTCGCAAGTGGGCGAACGCCCCTGTCGGATCGTCGAAGAACATCACCCCGAAACGCGAAAACAGGATGTCGAACGCGCCCTCGGGCAGCTCGGCCCTGCTGGCGTCGGCCACCCGGAACAGGGCCGGCGTATCCTGTGGCGCAAGCGCGCGCGCTCGGTCGATCAGCGCTTCGGATATGTCCACTCCCAGCACTTGGCCCACCGGGCCAACGCGGGCGGCCAGAGCCAGACTCGACGCGCCCGCGCCGCAGCCGACGTCCAGCACGCGCTCGCCCGTCGCGGGCGCGACGGCTTCGATCGCGGCCTGGCCGAACACTGCCACCATGGCGTCGAGCCGGGCCTGGTTGGCGACCCAGCGCTCTCCGCTTTGGCCATTCCAGTCGGAGACCTGATAGGCATTCTTCTCTGTCATGCCATCTTCCTGTTCTGATTCGTTCCTAACTAGCTACCCTTTTATCGAGGCAGGGGGAAATGACGCTACTCGGCCCATGCCGCGATCCGCTTCGCGATCGCCTCGGGGGCCTCGATGTGCAGGAAGTGACCGACCCCGGGGATGACTTCCAGCGCGTGCGGAGCGGCGAACCGATGTCGGTCGTCGACCTGCTGGGGGAGGATGCAGCCGTCGTCGGCACCGTGAAGCTGCAATAGGGGCACCGCGATCGGCCGAGACAGGCGGCGCGTCGCTCCAAGCATGGCGGGGCGCAGCATCGCCCGGTAGTACTTGAGAGGCGCGGGCATGCTCGCCCGCAGGTGCTCGTGAAGCTCAGCCTGAAGAGCAGGAGCTAGCGAGAGGCCGGGCGACCACTGACGCCAGAGGTGGTCGATGAGGGCGAGATCGCGAGCAGTGGCCATCCAGCCGCTTCCCGGCAGTTGGAAGAGTCCCATGTACCAGCTCCGGCTTAGCTGAGCGGGGCGCGCTAGCTGGCGCATGAACGTGAGTGGATGGGGGATTGCGAGCGTGACCGCGCGTTCGATCCGCTCCGGCGCGATGACGCAGGTATCGTAGGTGACCAGGGCGTCCCAGTCATGGCCGATCAACTCCACGGGCCGCCCCGGAGACCAGCGGTCGATCAGGGCGATCACGTCGCTGGTGAGGGCAGCGAAGTCGAACGGCCCCGCAGTCGGGGACGGCGCGTAGCCGCGGAGCCAGGGTGCGACGACGTGACGTCCGCGGCGGCCGAGTTCGGCAAGGAAGGGCTTCGCGGTCGGGGGATGGTCCGGGAAGCCGTGCAAGACGACGGTCGGTTGGCCATCGGGACCACCCCCCTGCAATGCGTGAAAGGTGCCGTGCGGCAGGTCGAAGGTGACGTGTTCGAACTCCACGTGTGTCTTCTCAAGCCAACATCGATTGCTGGGCGAAGATGCCCGCCATCGCGCCCTGCGACGATGCCTGGGTGACTGAGGGCAAGAAGGTCGTGGTGAGGTCGCCGGCGGCGTAGATGCCGGGCATGCTGGTTTGGCGGCGCTCATCGACCTTGAGGACAATGCCATTTGGCGTATCCACGGTGGCGAGGCCCAGTGATTCATGCAGGCTTGCGGACGGCTTGTTGCGCGGATGGGCGAACAGGACATCGACCGCGACATTGCGGCGGGTATCGAGATTGACGGTGGCGATATGGCCCTTGTGATGGGCGATCTCGACGATCCGGCCGTCGACGACAGGTATCTTGCGGCGCGCCAGATCGGCCTGGATCTCGGGCGGAATGTCGTGACCATCGGCGAAGACGGTCAACTTGTCGGTCCAGTCGAGGAACAGCCTGACCTGATTGTGCGATTGCGGGCCGGACCAGACGAGGCCCCAATGCCGGCCGGCGACTTCAAAGCCGTCGCAATAGGGGCAGGGCACGATGGACGTGCCCCAGCTCTCGGCAAAGCCCGGAGCATCAGGCATCTGGTCGACGACGCCATAGCTCAGGATCAGGCGGCGCGCCCCAAGGCTTGCGCCGTCGCCGGTGAGGACGGAGAAATCGTCGATGGCGCCGGAGACGCTCTCGGCTCGGGCATTGACCAATTTGATCGTGGGATAACGCCCCAGCTGCTGCCGCGCCTCGGCCAGGATGTCCAGCGGCGGCTTGTGGTCATGGCCGAGCAGGCCATGCGAGTGGCCGGCGAAGCGATTGCGCGGAAGGCCGGTATCGAGAACGGTGACCTTGCGACGGGCACGGCCGAGTTGCAGGGCGGCGGCGAGGCCGGCAAAGCTTCCGCCGATGATGATGACGTCTTCCATGGTGATGGGCTCCGTGTTGTGGATGGAGAGGGTGGGCTGGGCCTGGCGCGCAATATGGTCCAGCGGCTCGCGCAGAGGCTTGTTGGCAGTCGGTTCGATGTTGTCGTTATGCGGAATCAGGCTCGGCGCAAGGTGACGCTTGAGAGTCGAAATCGTCCTTTGAAGGGCTCAAGCATGGGATCCTTCGTCCGCAATTCGTGCACTGAGCGCTGGCGTCGCCTCTGCAGGTGCCTGGGCGGCGCTGTCGCGCCGGATGCGGAACCAGGCGGCATACAGCGCAGGCACGAAGACGAGGGTCAGCGCGGTGGCCACCACCAGGCCGCCCATGATCGCGATGGCCATGGGTCCCCAGAACACGCTGTGCGTGAGCGGGATCATCGCCAGCACCGCAGCGGCGGCCGTCAGCACGACGGGCCGTGAGCGTCTGACAGTGGCATCGACGATGGCCGTCCACGGCGCAACGCCGCGCCGGATGTCCTGGTCGATCTGGTCGACGAGGATGATCGAGTTGCGCATGATCATGCCGCCGAGTGCGATCACGCCCAGCAATGCGACGAAGCCGAACGGGGCCTGGAAGATCAACAGTGCCGGCACCACGCCGATCAGCGCCAGCGGTGCTGTTATGAAGACCATGAACATCCGCGAGAAGCTCTGCAACTGGATCATCAGCAGCGTCAGCATCACGGCGAACATCGCCGGGAACACCGCGAACAGGGCCTTGTTGGCCTTGTCGCTCTCCTCGATGGCGCCCCCTTCCTCGATGCGGTAGCCCGCGGGCAGGCTTTCGATGATGGGTTGCAGCGATGGCCGGATCTTCGTGGTGGCGTCCGGTCCTTGCACCCCGTCGACGACGTCGGCGCGCACGGTCAACGCCATGTCGCGGTTGCGCCGCCACAGCACCGGCTCTTCGAAGCTCGGCTCGAGGCGGGCCACCTGTGAGAGAGGCACGGTCACGCCGCCGGGCGTGAACAGCTGCAGATCGCCCAGTTGCCCGATGCGCTTGCGCTCGTCGGGCGTCGCCCGCACGACCACGTCGACGAGTTCCTCGCCGCGGCGAATCTGCGTCACCGGTGCACCGTCCAGCGCGGTCTGTGCCAGGCCCTGGACGTCCGCGGTGGACAGGCCCAGCTGCCGCGCCTTGTCCTGGTCGACGTGCACCTGCATCGAGCGGACCTGCTCGTTCCAGTCCAGTTGCGTGTCGCGCACCAGCGCGCTCTGGCGCACCGTGTCTCGCACGCGGTAGGCGATCTCGCGCACCTGCGCCTTGTCCGGGCCGATCACGCGGAACTGCACCGGAAAGCCCACTGGCGGGCCGAACTCGAGGCGGGTGACGCGCGCGCTGACGTCGGGCAGGAGTTCGTCGCGCGCGAACAGGTTCATCAAGCGGGCACGTACGCGCTCGCGCTGTTCGGTCCCCGCCGTCTTGATCACGAACTGGGCGAACCCCGGATTCGGCAGTTCCGGCTGGATCGACAGATAGAAACGGGGCGTGCCGGCACCGGTGTACGCGGTGAAGAACTCGATGTCCGGGTCCTTCGCGAGCTGAGCCTCGAGCAGCTTTACCTGCCGCTCCGTGGCGGCGAAGGAGGAGCCTTCACGCAGCCGCATGTCGACCAGCAATTCCGGCCGCGACGCGGTCGGGAAGAACTGCTGCTGCACCTTCAGCATGCCGGCGCCGGCGATTCCGAAGATCAACACGGTGAGGGCCAGGACCCACGCCCGACGCTGCACGGCCCAGTCGACGACGCGTCTCAGCCGGTGGTAGACGGGACGGTCGTAGGCGTCATGGTGCGTGCCTGCGGCCCGGCCCTCGAGATTCTTCGGCAGCAGCAGCACTCCCAGGTACGGCGTGAACACCACGGCCACGACCCACGACAGGATCAGCGCCACGCCCACGACCCAGAAGATGCCGCCCGCATACTCCCCGGCGAGCGACTTCGCAAAGCCGACCGGCATGAACCCGGCGGCCGTGACCAGCGTGCCCGTCAGCATCGGAAACGCGGTGGACGTATAGGCGTAGGTGGCCGCGCGCAGCCGATCCCAGCCTTCCTCCAGCTTCACCACCATCATCTCCACGGCGATGATGGCGTCGTCCACCAGCAGGCCGAGTGCGATGATCAGCGCCCCGAGCGAAATGCGATCGAGGTTCCAGCCGGCGGCATACATCACCGCCGCGACCAGCGCGAGCACCAGCGGCACCGACGTGGCGACCACGATGCCGGTGCGCCAGCCGAGGAACACGAAGGACACCGCCAGCACGATCGCGAGAGCCTCCAGGAACGAGCGCTCGAACTCCCAGACCGATTCCGAGACCACGCGCGGCTGGTCTGCGTACTGCTGGATCTCGACCCCGGCCGGGATCTCCTTCCGGATCTGGGCCAGCCGTTGCTCCAGCGCCTTGCCGAATTCCAGCACGTTGCCGTTTTGCTGCATGGTCACGCCGATGGCCAGTACCGGCACGCCGTTGTGGCGGATGGTGAAGCTGGGCGGGTCCTCGTAGCCGGCGCGCACGTTGGCGATGTCCGCCAGCCGCAGCGGATGACCCCCGACTTCCAGCTTCACGTTGGCGACGTCGGCCACGCTCTTGAGCCCACCGTCCACGCGCACCTGCACACGGTCGTACGTGGCGTCGGCCGAACCGGCGGGCGTCACCAGGTTCTGCCGCGCCAGCGCGTCGAACACAGCCGTCGGCGCGATGCCGAGCGACGCCAGGCGTCGGGTCGACAACTCCACATACACCCGCTCGGCCGGCTTGCCCAGCACGTCGACCTTGGCGGCACCCTCCACGCTCTGGAAGCGGCGTTTCACGTCCTCGGCGAGCGTCACCAGTTCGGCCATCGAAAGATCGGGTGCGCTCAACGCATACAGCACGCTGTAGCGATCGTTGTACTCGTCGTTGAAGAACGGCCCGCGCACGCCTTCGGGAAACTCCTGGCGCACGTCACCGATCTTCTTGCGCGCCTCGTACCAGGCGCGCTCCAGCTCCGCCTTGCTGCTGCCGCCCTTCATCCACAGCGTGATGCCGCCGTAGCCCTGGCGCGAGAAGCTGCGCACGTAGTCGAAGTGATCGAGCTCCTGCAGGCGGCGCTCCATGCGGTTGAGCACCTGGTCCTGCACGTCCTGCGCGGTGGCGCCGGGCCACACGACGATGGCCGTCATCTGCGGCACGTCGAAGTTGGGATCCTCCAGGCGGCCCAGCCGACTGAAGGAGAGGCCACCGACGATGAGCGTCGCGATGATCAGGAACAGCACCATCGGCCGATGCGTGACGGCCCATTCGGAGAGATTGAAGCGTTTCATGAGCTGCTCTTCGAAACAGTGGCCGCCGCGGTATCGGGAGCGCGCTCGATGGCGCGCACGGCAATGCCCGCATCGAGCTTCTGAGCGCCCACGCTGACGACCTTGCTGCCGGTGGCCAGACCCGTGACCTGAACCGTGGCATCGTCGATGGACACCACCTGGACCGGCGTGAACACGAGGCCCGAACCCTTGGAATTCAAAGTCCATACGCCGGCCGGGCCGCTGCCCTTGAGCAATGCACTCGCGGGCAGCACCGCGGTCGCGGGTCCGGCCTGGGGTCCCGACAGCGTCAACTGCATCGTGCTGCCCAGCGGCAGCGCATCGACGGGTGCACGCGAATCGGGAGCGGCTGAATACCGCGCGCGGTAGGTCCGGCCTTGCACGCTGGCCTGCGGCGCGAGTTCACGCAACACGAGGCGGACTTGCGATTTCGGTTCATTCCAGGGGGCCGCCGTGGCGACCAGGCTGCGCGCCCGCCCGACCCAGTCCTCAGGCAGTTCGGCGACGATCTCGCGTTCGCCGTCACGCGCCAGCGACAGCACGGGCTGGCCTTCTGCCACCACCTGGCCGCGCTCGAAGCGCAGTGTCGTGACGACGCCCGCGTAGGGGGCGACCAGCGTCGCGTAGGCCTCGCGATTGCGAGCCAGCTCGAGCTGACGATTCGCTTGATCCAGGCGCGCTGCGGCGGCGTCGGCACGCGCCTTCTGCCGCTCGTGGTCCGCGGCGCCTACCGATCCGTCGGCCAGGAGCCGGCGAAAGCGCGCCTCGTCGGAAGCGGCCTGCTGCGCGTCCACGGATGCGGCCTGCACCTGGTCGGCGGCCGACTTCACGGCCAGTTGGTAGTCGGCCGGATCCAGACGGGCCAGCACCTGGCCGGCCTTGACGCTGTCACCGACTTCCACGAGCCGCTCGACCACCTTGCCTCCGGTCCGGAATCCGAGCTCCGTTTCCACGCGGGCGTGGACCACCGACGTGAAGCTGCGACTCTGCGCGGAGTTGGACGATGTCACGGTCGTCACGAAGACCGGTCTCACGATGGCAGCCGGCGCGGGCGGTTTGCTGCAGGCCGTCAGCAGCAGGCCGGCGAGCGCGATGCTCGAGAGCGAGAGGACGGGGGTAAATTGTTTCAATGAGTCGTTCATCGCGGCGTCCTTGCAGCCAGTGAAGTCATGTCGGTGCCCGGCTGCGTCATGGGGAACCCACCGCCCAGGGCCTTGTAGAGCTGCACGTCGGCCAGCGCCTGCTGCAGGCGGCTCTCCGACAAGGCCAGTTCGCTGGCCAGCACCGAGCGCTGCACGTCCAGCAAGACCAGCAGGTCGATCTGTCCTTCGCGCTGCAGCGACTCGGCGCGCTGCAGCGAACGGCGGCGGTGCTCGACGGTGAGCGCGAGCGCCGCATTCCGCTCGGCCTCCTGCGAGCGCACGAGCAGGCTGTCCTCCACCTCCTGGACGGCGACCAGCACCGCCTTCTGCCAGGCCAGCAAGGACTCGTCGGCGCGCGCGGACTGCACGCGAACGCCGGCATCGATCCGGCCGGCATTGAAGATCGGCATGGCAAACGCCAGTGCGACGTTGGAGAAGTGAACCGGCGCGAGGTCGAGCGCGTTCAGCTTCAAGTCTTCGCGACCGATCAACGCGCTCAGGAACAGCTTGGGCCACCACTGGTCGCGTGCTTCGGCAGTACGCAGCGCCTCGGCACCAACGCGTGCCTCGGCGGCGAGCAGGTCCGGGCGGCGCCTCAGAAGCTCACTGGGCTGGCCCACTGCGATTGCACGCGCCGCCGGCCATGTGAACCCGTTGTCAGTATCGAGGATGCGGGCCGACGGATTACGACCGAGCAGCACGGCCAGCTTGGTCTGCGTGGTGCCGACCAGCATCCGCAGCTCCGGCACCTGGGCATCCAGCGAATCCGCTTCGGCACGCGCACGATCGTGGTCGAACGCACTGGCTTCGCCTTCGCGCAGGCGGCTTTCCACCCGTGCGGCGGTCTGGCGCTGCGCATCGGCCAGGGCCAGCACGATGCGCAACCGCTCCTGGGCGCTGCGCAGCACGAAGTATTGGCGGGCTACCTCGCTGGCCACGAGCAGGCGCGCTCCGTTCACACCGGCCGCAGCAGCCTGCGCATCGGCCTGCGCCGCGTCCCGCGCCGCACGAACGCCGCCCGCAAGGTCGATTTCCCAGGTGACGTCGACGCCGGCGCTCAGCGCTCGCGTGTCGGGCATCCCTTGCTTCACAGGCGCCGGCAAGCCGCTGCTGCTGCGCGATGCCGAAGCCTGCACGCCCACGGCCGGCCACAGACGAGAGGCTTGGGCATCCGCGCCCGCGCGGGCCTGGGCGACGCGCTTGAGCGCGATGGCGATGTCCTGGTTGGCGCCAAGCGCTTCCTCGACCAGCGCGGTGAGAGTGGAGTCCCCCCAGCCGGCCCACCACGCGGCATCCGCGGCTGCGCTTTCCGCCTGCGGCGCAGGGCTGTTGGCAAAGGCGGCCGCGAGAGGCACCGACGGTACGGGAGCCTGCACGGGGGGTGTCGAGCACGCCGACAGCACGGCCCATGCCGCGAGCGGCAGGAAGCGGATCGCCCAGGGGGGCGACCCGCGGCTTCGCCAGGAGGAGGAGGTCATGGGGCTATCGTTTAGTGGACTTCTACGTACAGTAATGTGCGCCAGCTTTAGCGGACTGTCAAGTACGATAAATAGTCATCGAGTCCGCCGTGCTCGATGGCCCGCCGCCTGCCCCAGCGCGCGCGGCTCGCCCTGTCCACCGTGGGACGCCATCGCTGCGGGGTCGCTGGCTGTGTCCGCGCTTCCGCGGATGGGCCCCGGCGTCTGTTGCGTTACGGGAGCATCTCGGGCTGCCATCTGTACTGAACGGGGACGTCCGCTAAGGCGTGTAAGCTATAGTGAACTGTCAAGTCCACTAAATATGCCCATGGCCAGCTCTACAGTTCCCGCTCCCAAGCCCCAACGCGGGCGGCCACGCGATCCCGAGCGCGTCCGGCGCATCCTGGAAGCGGCGCAAACGCACTTCAACGAGCACGGCCTGGAGCGCGCCAGCGTGGATGCCATCGCCGCGGACGCAGGCGTCTCCAAGATGACCGTGTACAGCAACTTCGGCTCCAAGGAGGGGCTGTTCCAGGCGGTCGTGCGCGACAGGACGACGGCGGTGATGGCTGGCTTCCCTGGCGCCGGGGCGCTCGACCCCGGGCAGCCGGAGAAGGTGCTGCTGGCGATCGGCGCCCGATTTCTCGCACTGGTGCGCGGGGACGCCGTGGGCGCGTTGCGCGCTGTCTATGGCGTGGCGGGGACGCAGCCGGAGGTCTGCCGTGCGCTATACAAGGAAGGCCCGGAGCGTGTGAACGGCGAGCTGGCTGCATACCTGCGCCATGCCCACTCGGCGGGCACGCTCAAGGTGCGAAACCCGCGTCAGGCAGCGGACCTGTTCCTGTCGATGTTCCTGGGCTCCGGGCACATCCGCGGACTGCTGAAACTCGAGATGCCGGATGCCCGGGAAAACAGTGCTCTTCTGCGCGAGGCCGTACGGGTGTTCATGGCGGCCTACGGCGCTTAGTTCCACACACGGCCTGACGTCGCGCTGGCGCTGAGGCGCAGCAGTTCCCGTGCTCAGACGGAAGCGACGGGTTGCCACATCGGCGGCAAGCAGATCCGCGCCATCCAGACGTTCAGCTAAGAGACGGCTTGGCACTGGCACGAGATGAACGCGCACTTCGTTCACGCGTTGAAGGATTGGATCAGGCGATTCGATGGCGCGGACGAATCTGTCACCGTCGTCGCCGGCTCCTGTCTCAGCCAGCTCGGCGGCGTCGCGCACAACGTCTCGCAGTGGGCTGTGCAAACGTGATCGTATTGCCCTGGAGCTGTCGCTGGCGAAGGACGGCTCATGGCCGCTTGCTGCCAGCTCGCGGGCGCCGAGGTCCTAGCGCGTTCGGGCCGAATCGGCGACCCGCCGACCCAACAACGGTTCCAGCAGATTCCATGGGGCTTGCGACACCTGCGGGATCGTCCTGAGAAGTGCGATGCCCCCCCGGCGCCAAGGGCGCCGAGTCTGGCACGAACAGTTCTATCACGCGCTCGCGCGGCCACTCGGGAACCGAGTAGCACTAGCGCGAAGCACGCCGTGGAAACAACGGCAACAGCCGCGCGGGATCTCACCCAAGGCCGAGCGCGAGTGAGTGGCGGTTCCGTGATTGGCGTCGCAGCATTCATGGGAGTACTTTGCGCCTTCGCTGCGCGAAGGCGACTTCCTCGTCCTTGCACATTGCCAAGAATTCCCAACCGAAAGCAGGCTAACCTGAGAGTCGGCATGTGGCAGATTCCGGGCCAACGGACGATCTACTATGTGTCTGTCGTCACGTCATTCCAAGGAAGGCCCCCATAGCCCGTAGCCCAGTTGATGCCGTAGTGACGCTCTTGGACTATCCCTAGATGGAGACGCTCGGGTACTGGCCGGCCATTGCACTTTGCTTCGCGCGCTTCCCAGTGCGCGTTCATTAGCGAATCGGCCATCTCTAGCAATTCCGCGTCTTCCCTGCGTCGCGCACCGGCAACGAACTCCCCCGCAGTAACGCCGGCAAACGGCGGAAGAACTGCTTGAAACGCGCCAGCGTCGCACTGATCGTTCAACTTCGGCAGATCGTCAATCAGACCGATCGACCATAACAGCATCAGAAGCGCTTCACTGCGCCACGTCGCGTTGATTAGTTCGCGCTCTGACGGCGAATCTTGCGAAAGGAAGACCATCTCTTGAGGTGACAATGCCTCCCAAAGGGACTCACGCCGGAGCCACTCAACCACATCCGTCCTCGGCGCTCCGAGCGCGGTTCCTACTACTGCGAACAATGCGAGTGCACGAGTCGCAATTTCTGACGCGCTTCGGATCTCATCAGGTTGGTACTCATCGTCCTCCGTCATAGATCTTATGTTCCGGAAGGGAGTTGACTGCAGCGATTGGCAAGAAGCCGAAAGTCGCCGTTGGAATTGTCCGCCGATGGCCGAACCTCGACGCCGCAACATGCCTGTCCGTCCACCAGCAGCAGGATACTCTCGCACGCTCCGATGAGCGCTTCGGCGTGCACCGTAGACAGCTTCGATTGTTCACGATCGCATGCTTCGAGCCAGGATGGCGAGCACTGCGCCCTCATGTGAGCGGCCGGCACGTGGGCGGTCTCCGAATCTATCGCCGCGAACAACAAGAAGTCCGGGTTGTCCCGCGCCCCGGGTAGACGGAACCGGCACGCCGAGATCGTACGAACGGCGTCGACAAACGTCATCTTGCCCGATCGAAGTCCGATGACCGCCTCAGCAACGGCGGCTCGCGCGTCTGCGACATGTGCTTCGTTGAGGGGGCTGAAGTCCTTCATGGGATCCAGCTTACCCGGTAGCAAACGGCCGCGACCGTCGGCTCCTGGCCCGAATGCGGAAGAGCCACCGAACTCGCAGTGCCGGAAGGCAATTGGGTCAAGGGCCGATCCAGTCGTCAACTGCCGGTTGCAGAAAAAGTTTTCATGTGTCGAATCCTTTTCGATCCATTGACCCTCTTTACCTCTGACAGCGGCCGCTGCCTTTGTGAGATCTGCAGGCGGGCCGCCTTCCGCCGGCCCCCGGCTCCCTATCAGAGGTCCCCGATGCATTCTTTTTCCCTTCATTCTTCCGCCGCATTCGTTCTTGCAAGCGCGGTTGTCGCATTCGCCGCGCTCGGGGGTTGCGCGGAGCATTCGCCACCATTCCTCGCGCCAACAAGCTCGACGTATGTTCTTGTCCATGGTGCGTTCGAAAACCATTCGATCTGGGACTCAGTCGCCGCAGGCCTGCGCGCAGCAGGCCAGCAGGTCGTCACGGTCGACCTGCCGGGCCGCGCTGAAGGCGACGATGCGGCTGACGCACTGACGCTTGATCGCTATCGCGACGACCTCGAGTCGCGCGTCGCCGGACTAAAAACGCCGGTCATCCTCGTTGGACACAGCTTCGGCGGGATCACGATCTCCAACCTGGCGCAGCAGCATCCTGAACAAGTGCGAACGCTCGTGTACATTGCTGCACTTTTGCCAAAGGACGGTGACAGCGCGATGTCGCTGTCCCACGCTGATAAGTCCAACGGCATCGTTCCGGGAAGCCTGGTGTTGTCGGCTGACCATCGCTGGGGCCGCATGTTGCCGTCCAATCCCGCAGGGCAGCTAGCCCTGTTCTGTTCCGACTGCAACGAGTCGCAGGCCCAGCGCTTCAAAGATAGCTTGATCCCGGAGCCAATCGAGCCGCTGCGCACGCCAGTTCACCTGACCGATGAGCGCTACGGGAAGGTCGACAAGGTCTACCTGGCGACAGACGCCGACCGCGTGATCAGCCCGTCTGCGCAACGCGCGATGCTGGCGGCAACGCCTGTTCGAAAGGTGGAGCATCTCCAGAGCGCCCACAGTCCGTTCATCAGCCAGCCCGATGCAGTGGTTCAAGCGCTGCTCGATGTGGAGCATTGAAACCTACGCCCCGAGTTTTCTTACCTTCACATGCACCCCATGCTCATCCCGGAACCGATTTTCGCGGCCGCTCAAGCCGGCGATCCCAGGTCGCTGGAACTTCTACTGCGCGACCTCAAGCCCAACATCCGCCGTTACGCGGCCTACAAGTGCCAAGCGTCAACAGCCATCGACGACGTCGTGCAGGAGGCACTCATCATCCTGCACCGACGCATTCACACGGTTCGAAACCTCGCAACGCTCGGTGCCTGGCTTGCGACGATCGTGGCCCGCCTGTGTTTGCTGCCGGCCCTGATGTTCATCAAGGGCGTCGACGAGTTGCGGAGCATTGACGACTCCCTTCGGTTCTCGCGAATGTCAACCCAGGATCTGCGTATCGATCTAATGCGCGCACTGGAGTCGCTGTCCGAGCCGCATCGCCAGATCGTCCTGCTGCGTGACTTCGAGGAAATGACTATCGCCGAAATGGCCGAAGTTCTTCAGTTGACACGCGCAGCGACGAAGAGTCGACTGCACCGGGCGAGGATGCTGATGCGAGAGTTTCTCGCGCCTGACGAAAGTGCAGGTTCCGCGCCCGAGACGCTGGCTTCGAGTCATAGTCACCCGCCGCGCAGCGTCGGATGACACTTCGTAGCATCGGTCGCCATGCGCCGGCAATCGGACGCGCATACGCGCGAGGGCCGTCGGGAAGATGCTATGCAGGACGGCTCGGGACAACGTCCTGAGCTACAACTGGGTTTCCAGTTCTCAGCTGTAGAAGGAGCATCGAAATGTCTACGTCTCGAGCAATCCTGCGGCACAAGGATACGACGTCCACGGGCGCGCTGTACATGAGCTTCGACCTGGGCGAAAAGCAGTGGCAGATCTGCGTCGGCGACGGCCGCTCTGGCATCAGCCGCTTCACCGTGGCAGCGGGCGACAAGGTCGCCGTTGCCGACCGCGTCAACAGGGCTGCCAAGCACTTCAGGCTCGACAGTCGATCCGGCGTGCACAGCGTCTACGAGGCCGGGCGCGACGGTTGGTGGATCCATCGTTGGTTGCGCGAACAGGGCATCGACAACATCGTGGTGGATCCGGCCAGCATCGAAGTCAATCGGCGCGCGCGGCGTGCCAAGACCGATCGGCTGGACGCAGACAAGCTGTTGGCCATGCTCATTCGGCACCACGCCGGCGAGCGGGTGTGGTCCGTGCTGCACGAGCCCAGCCCCGAGGACGAAGATGCGCGGCGCGAGCACCGCGAGTTGCATCGCCTCATGCGCGAGCGCATCGCGCACACGAACCGCATCGGCTCTTTGCTCGTCTTGCACAACCTTCGGCCGGGCATCGTCATCGGTGGCCGCGACTGGCCTCGTTGGTGGGAGGCGCATAGCGCACAGGTGCCACCGCTGCTGCGCGCCGAGCTCGAGCGCGAGTGCGAACGACTCAAGCTGGTCAAGGATCAGGTGCGGGCGATCGAGGGGGCACATCGCCGCGAGCTCGCAGAAGGCAAGCAGCCTTTGATTGATCAGCTCACGCAACTTCGGGCGATCGGCCCGAAGGGGGCCTGGATTCTGGTCAAGGAAGTCTTTGGCTGGCGGCAGTTCGCCAACCGACGCGAGCTCGCGAGCAGCCTGGGTCTGACGCCAACGCCGCACGCCAGCGGTAGCATCGACCGCGAACAGGGCATCAGCAAGGCCGGTAACCGGCGCGTCCGAGCATTGCTGACCGAACTCGCCTGGAGCTGGCTGCGCTTCCAGCCGGACAGCGACTTGACGCTCTGGTTCAACCGGCGCTTTGCCAGCGCCGGCGGCCGGATGCGGCGGGTGGGCATCGTCGCGATGGCCAGGCGCCTGGCCATCGCACTGTGGCGATACGTCAAGGACGGGGAGATCCCGGCCGGTGCCCAACTCAAACCCGCGTTGGCCGAAGCCTGAGCTGCTGAGTTCGCCGACCGATCCGGTGACATCATGATCAAAGGTCAACGCGCCCGTAGTGACCGCGGGTCACTCCGATGTGACCGTCCCAAAAGATGGGGCGCGTTGGTGACCGGGGATTGCCAGTGCGCCTGGCGCGCATGCAGCATATGGTGTTGGACGTCGACGTCCTGCACGGATAGAAGCTCGCTCGAGCAAGAACTCGAGCCCTTGACTGTCCCCGACCTTGGATCTCACTTGCTCACCGTTGCGATCGGCCGCCGTGGTCAGATACCGCCGTGATGCACGGCGCTTGACAGAAAGGTCCTCATAGAAGCGGTCACTCGCTGACGTCTTCTATTGGTCGAACCGAGACTGTCGCGGTTCTGAGTTCTCAGCTAGATACTTTGAAGCGGCTGCGCAATGCGTTTACGAATATCAAGTGCATACGCGGCGCAATTACCTCTAACGGTGAGCGGGCGTCGCGCGCCGCGCGGACACACACCCAACCAAGGAGCCCACAAGACGGCGAGAGATTCTGCCATCCGTTGAGTAGCCATTGGCCGCTCCACACCCAACCAGGCGTGTCCAACACCGGAGAAAAGTAGGTAATCGGCCAGAGCTGACCTCGTCCTGGCCCAGCAGAGCCGAGGAAGTCGCAGAGCAGGTGCAAGTGAACCATGAGCACGGCCCAAATGGCCAATCGCCAATAGCCGACGCTGCCCCTCTCATCGCGAGGCGTTGCGAAGGCCGTACAGCCCGCAATCAATACAGCGCCGATAAGACCGTGAAGCAGGACGTGATGCGCCAGGCCATACCATCCCGGACTGCGCAGATGTAGCGCCTGTGAGGTGATATCGACAACGATGCCGAGCCCATCCAAGTCTGGGGCAACACCTGCCAGCGCAACGGCCAGGCGCTGCTTCGGGCGCAACCCTGCTCCGTCTGCTAGTGACCAGGACAGAAGGAAATGCGTGACAGGGCTCAAGCCGTGCATCCTAACGAGAGCGATTCAGAGCCGGCGCACTCGTCGCGAAGTCCGAAAGCCGCCGGTCGCCAACGGCTGCTTGTGGCCGAACTGCGACCTTGGACGTCTTTCCCATCTGGAGCGCCGGAGGTTCCAGTTACCAGTGCTCAATCATGTTGCCATCCGGATCGAAGATCCACGTCATCCTGCCGTTCGGAGGTCGCAGGCGGCCGCACCGTTCTCGACCTTCGGATCAAACAACCACCGAGACTTCGACCTCGCCTTCGCGTCGGGTGACCTCGACGCCGACGCTGTCCTTGTAGCGCTGCAGCAGCAGGTCGACGCCACCTCCGGCGACGGCGAGGCGCTCGACCCTCAACCGATCGACGAACGCGGGCAGGCGTGGTGAGCGCAGTTGGATGCGGCGCTCGCGCGCGTCGATCGTCAGTCCCAGGCAACCCGCGAGCATGCCGAAAACCGCGCCGGCGGCCCAGGCCTGCGGCGAGCACGCCACCGGATAACGCGTTGGTCCTTCGCCTGCGCGGCGGGGGAAGCCGCAGAAGAGCTCCGGCAGGCGCGCGTCGTCGAAATGCACGCTGGTGTCGAAGGCGGCCCCAAGCAGCGAGAGTGCCGCGTCGACCTGGCCGTAGCGCGCGAGGCCCTCGCATATGAGCGCATTGTCGTGCGGCCAGATCGAACCGTTGTGGTACGACATAGGGTTGTATCGGACCTCGCCCGTGCCGAGCGTGCGCACCCCCCAGCCGGAGAACATGTCGGGCTCCAGGAGCCGCGCTGCGATGCGCGCAGCGTGCTCCGGTGCGGCGATGCCGGTCCACAGCGCGTGGCCGGCATTCGACGACGCGACACCGCACCGCTGCTTGCCGCCGTCAAGCGCCAACGCGTACAGGCCGAGATCCTCGCTCCAGAAACGCTGCAGGAACTGAGCCCGCAGCGCCTGGGCCTGGGCCCGCCAGCGCGACGCCGCCGCCTCCTCGCCCATCGCCTGGGCCAGATCTGCCGCGCCGATCCGCGCCGCGTAGGCGTACCCCTGCACCTCGCACAGCGCTATCGGGGGCGCAGCCATGCGGCCGTCCGAATGGAAGACCGAGTCGTGCGAATCCTTCCAGCCTTGCTGTATCAGGCCGTCACCGCTCTCGCGCGCGTACTCGAGGAAGCCGTCGCCGTCGCGGTCGCCGTACTCTTCGACCCATCGCATCGCAGCGACGACATGCGGCCAGAGGCCTCGCATGAACTCGTCGTCCGCACTGCGGCGCCAGTATGCGGCCGCGAGCATGACGAACAGCGGGGTCGCGTCCACCGAGCCGTAGTAGCGCGCGAACGGCACCTCGCGCGTCAGTGCCATCTCGCTCGCGCGTGCCTCGTGCAGGATCTTCCCCGGCTCGGCGTCGCTGGCCGGGTCGCGCTCTGTCGCCTGTGTCGAGGCGAGAAAGGCGAGCGTGCCACGCGCCAGCTCCGGCCGCAACCACAGGCACTGGTGCGCGGTGATGAGGCCGTCGCGGCCGAAAGTCGTGCAGTACCAGGGCACGCCCGCATACGGGTAGGGGCCGGTGGGCAGCGCGGTGGTCAGCATGTCGAGATCGGACGCGGAGCGCTGCAGCCACCGGTCCAGCATGGGGTTGGAACTCGTGACCCGGCAGCCATTGCTTCCAACGACCAGGCGTTCCTCGTGGAGGCGGCGCGCGTCGTCGTAGGTCAGCGAGGAGGTCGGCATGACACCCGGGCGTTGCAGGGCGATCTCCCACTGCAGCGCCAGGGACTCGGCCGGCGCGAGGCGCACGCGGTAGCTGACGCGGCCTGGCTCGATCACGGCGGGCGGATCGTCGAAGCGCACGCGGGTGACCCGGGCGTGGCCGTCCACGCCGTCGTAGGCGAAGACCAGCGCACCGGCCTCGACCGCGGGCGGCAGGCGGACGCCGCGGCACTGGCGCGGCGTCCCGCGCACCTCGAAGAGGTCGGCGAAGTCGGCGTCGAAGCTCAGCTCCAGCGTCAGCTCGACCGGCTCGAGCCCGTGGTTCGCGAGACGCACCTGCTCATGGCAGGTGCCGTCGCGCACGAGTTTGCGGCGCAACAGGTGGACGCTGCCCTTGGGCACGGCGATGCGGTCGCCGCGCTGGAGGTCAGGGTTCATCAGTTCGACCGCCAGCACGCTGCCGTCGTCGCGCACCGCGGTGTTGAGGCAGAGCGGACGCGTGCCGTCGAGACGCAGCTCGAGGCGGGAGAGGTAACGGGTGTCCTCGGCGTAAAGGCCCTGGTCGGCGCCTTCCCAGGGCACGATGTCGCCGTGTCGGTCGAAACAGCCGAACAACGCGTCTCTTTTGAGTGTCTGCGGCTTTTCCTCGGCTGGGGCGCCAGTGGCCAGAACGTACCAGCGACCGTCGATCTGGATGGGGCTGTGGGTCATCGCGGTTCGGGCAAGCTTTCGCTCTCCGCCTCGTCATCGTCGCATTCGCCGCGGCCCGCGGCGCTGAGGGCCGTGTAGACCTCGACATACTGTTGGGCCATTCGGCGTGCCGTGAAGCGCTGTTCGAAGGCCCGCCGGCAGTTCGCGCGGTCGATCCGGTCGATGCAGCGTGCCGCGGCGATAGCCTGGTCCAGGTCGCTCACGATCCATCCGGTGACACCCTGGTCAAGAACCTCGGGCACCGAGCCGTGGCGCCAGGCGATCACCGGTGTGCCGCAGGCCAGGGCCTCGATCATCACGAGGCCGAATGGTTCCGGCCAGTCTATCGGGAACAGGAGTGCGCGGGCATTGCCGATGAACTCATCCTTGCAGCGCTCGTCCAGTTCGCCCTCGAAATGGATGAGCGGGTGGGCGAGCAGCGGCCGGATCTCTTGCTCGAAGTAAGCCTGATCGGCGCGGTCGACCTTGGCCGCGATGCGTAGCGGTACCCCGGCTGCCTGCGCGATGCGGATGGCGCGGTCGACGCGCTTTTCCGGCGAGATGCGCCCCACAAATGCGAAGTAGTCACCGACGCACGGATGGAAGCGGTAGAGCTCTTGGGGCAACCCGTGGTGCACCGTGGCCAGCATGCGCGAGCCGGCGAGCGGTACGCGCTGGCTGTTCGAGATGCTGACGAGACCCTGCTCGCGGAAGTGGCGGTGCAGCCGGCCCAGATCGGGCAGGTCCAGCCGGCCATGAAGCGTGGTCAGGCAGGGGACCGGGCAGCGGCGCACCAGGGGATAGTGCAGGAAGTCCACATGGAAGTGCATGACGTCGAAGTCGGGCGCGTCCGTGAACACGCGGTCGAGCATCAGCGTATGCCACACGAGCCAGTCCGGCTGGTGCGAATCGAGGCGCAGGCTGCGCTCGACGATCGAAACCAACCGCGCGCGGGTTCGTGAGTCGCCGCTGGCGTACAGCGTCACGTCGTGCCCGAGGTCGACCAGGGCCTCGGTCAGGTAGGAGACGACGCGCTCCGTGCCGCCGTAGCCGCGAGGCGGGACACTTTCGATCAACGGCGCGACCTGGGCGATCTTCATGAGCCGATCCTTTCGGCACCCGCGCGGCAAATTCTGTGCGCGACGCGGCAGGCCGAGCCGCGGCAGGCGACACGAATGGCGTACCAAGCCCTCATGCCGGGTCAGCCCGACACAAACAGCATCCGGCGAGCGGGCTGCTCTCCTTTCCAGCGGGGCTCGTGGCGTGCGGCGGCCAATGCCTCTAGCGAGTCGCCAAGCTGATTAGCGACCTTCTCATGGGTGACTTCTCGTGTGACGCCAGTCAGCGCCGGCAGCGCACCCGGCCCGACCGTCAAAGGAATCTCGCGTCCGAACGCACCCGATGAGGTTGACGAGGGCTGCCTTCACTCGCTTCATTCGTACTGCTCCGAACTTCGGGGCTGGCATTCGCCCGTGCGGGGGCTGCTCGACAGCAGCCGTCGGCCAACGGCAGCTGCTGCGCCAATGGTGCACGTCAGGGTCGGCGCCTGTCGGGCACTTGTCATCGGATGCTTGGTCGCCGGTCTCCGTGGCGTCGTCGGCGTGGCGCCTGGACAATAGCCTTCGACGTTCCATGAACCCATGAATGGTAATTGCTGCTTGGGTTTGGCGGACTTGGCTGATTTGCAGCGCGGGCACGTTTCGATGGTTTCGTAGTGAGCCATGACGAACGCTGGCGTACCCGAAACGTGCCGGTCGCGACCGTCTGGTCGTGGCCGGCCGCCGACACCAGATCTGACGCATCAGCGGGCCGATCGCTCGAGAAGGCGAAGCCCGTAGCCCATCGCTGACAACCGACGGTGTCGACCTTGAAGAACTCGCGTCCGGCGAACTCGTCGCAACGTTTGACCAGGCCGCAGAGCGTTCCGGCCTGGGTCGCGCACTGTACGAAGACCTTTGCAACTTGCTGCCGCTCAAGCGCGACGCGCGAGCAATAGAGCGAGTCGCTGTAGTGCGTCAACACAGAGCCGGATTCAGGAGCCCGGGCAGAATCGAAGGATCCAGCCACCATTGACCTCCCCAGTGTTCAAGACCGTCCTATTCGTCGTCGCGATGACGCTCATCGCCGTGGTCGCTGCCGCCATCAAAGCCAGAGCAGGGGCGGCAGGCGGCGTCAAGACAAAGGCCCGGGCTGTGCTGTCGAAGAACGAGCAGGCCATGTACTGGCGGCTGCGCGAGACATTTCCAGACTCGGTGGTCCTCGCGCAGGTTGCGTTCTCGGCGCTCATCACGAGCGCACGCGAACACCGCAACAGATACAGCCAGAAAGTTGCTGACTTCGTGCTGCTCGATCGATCAACCCGCGTAATTGCGGTTATCGAGCTGGACGACTCGACGCACAAGGGCAGGGAGGATGCAGACGCAAAGCGAGCGGCGCTGCTGGAGACGGCCGGATACCGGGTCGTGCGCTTCCCGCGCATTCCCGACGTCGACGCCCTTCGCGCCGCGATACAGCCTGCAACCCCCACCCCGCCTCCGCAAGATCGCGTGTCCATATCGATCGTGGAAAAATAGCCAGACCGAATGTGTGTTCAAAATCAACACTCGGGACTTGTTGCTCATCTTGAGCAAGAAAAGAAGCTGTGTTTCACGATTCCCTTGGCCGGCCGGATCACGCGAGCAGGACGAGGCTTCATCGCCGTCATATCAGCCCGAGCCTGATCGATCGCGAAGGCGATCAACTGGCGGAAGCGGTGAGATTCGAACTCACGGGCCCTTGCAGGCCGACGGTTTTCAAGACCGTTGCAATCGACCACTCTGCCACGCTTCCTGGATCGAGTCCGCGATTGTAGCGACCGGGTCAGCCCGGCTTGCGCGACTGGGGGCAGGGCACCTGGATGACTTCGCGGCGGCCGCTGTCCACGCGCACGGCGGTGAGCTGGCCGCCCCAGATGCAGCCGGTGTCGATGCACAGGAGCGTCGGGGTGTCGACCAGGCCCAGTTGCGACCAGTGGCCGAAGGCGATGGGAACGTCGCGGGTCAGGCGGTTCGGGTGGGAGAACCAGCGCTGCATGCACGGGTCGGCTTCGCCGGGGGTGTCCTTCTTCAGCTCGAGCTCGCCCTCGGCGCTGCACAGGCGCATGCGCGTGAGCACGTTGACGATGAAGCGCCAGCGGTCCGGGCCTTGCAGCGCCGGATCCCAGCGGCGCGGCTCGTTGCCGTACATGGTGGGCAGGAACTCGAGGAGGTCGTCCGAGCGCAGCAAGGCCTCGATCTCGGCTGCGTGGCCGAGCGTGTCGGCGGCGCTCCACTGCGGGATGACGCCGGCGTGCACCAGCAGCCAGCCGCAGGCCTCGGCGGCCATGCGCCGGTGGCGCAGCCAGTGGAGCAGGGCGTCGCGGTCCTCGTGCGCGAGGATCGGGTCGAGCGTGTCGCCCTTGCCGGGCTTGCGCACGCCGTGCGCGACCGCCAGGAGGTGCAGGTCGTGGTTGCCGAGCAGGCACTGCGCGGCGTCGCCGAGCGCGGCCAGGCGCTGCAGCACGGGCAGCGATTGCGGGCCCCGGTTGACGAGGTCGCCCAGCACGTGGATGCGGTCGCGCGACGGGGAGAAGTCGATCGTGGCGAGCAGATGGTCCAGTGGGTCGCAGCAGCCCTGGAGGTCGCCTATCAGATAATCCATGGTCCGATTCTGCTACGCTGACGAGCTTTGGCCTTTCAGCCCCTCCGTATTTCCCCTTGCCCTCGGGATGCCTCGCCGGCACCCGTGTTCCGCCTGTACCCGGGAAGGAACCCCGAACTGCCCGCCCTCCGCGCCTCTCGATGGACGTCGCCCTTCTCTTTTTCCTGATCCTGCTGAACGCCGCGTTCGCGATGTCGGAAATGGCGTTGACGGCCAGCCGCAAGGCGCGCCTGCAGGTGATGCTGGAGGCCGGCGAGCACGGTGCCGAGGCGGCGATCGACCTGCACGACCATCCCACCAAGTTCCTGTCGACGGTGCAGGTGGGCATCACGTCGATCAGCGTGCTCAACGGCATCGTGGGCGACGCCGCGTTCTCCGAGCCGCTGGGCGTCTGGCTGGAACACAGCTTCGGCCTCGCGGCGCGCGCGGCCCATGTCAGCGCCACGGCCCTCGTGGTGCTGATCATCACGGTGATCACCATCATCTTCGGCGAGCTGGTGCCCAAGCGCATCGGCCAGATGTTCCCCGAGACCGTGGCCAGCCTGCTGGCGCCGCCGATGCTGTGGCTGTCG
>Ga0068857_100000120_pt1 | contig 46937 bp, 50 predicted proteins | sample KBSCornC72_FD_66591 | JGI IMG/M metagenome (GOLD analysis project Ga0068857, IMG submission 66591) | Corn rhizosphere microbial communities from Kellogg Biological Station, Michigan, USA - KBS Corn C7-2 | ecosystem: Host-associated > Plants > Roots > Rhizosphere > Soil ...
GCCGTCGTTTTAACTGCCTTAGTGGGAGCCGATTGGGCCTGGGCCTGATCGGGAGTCAATACGAGCGAGATACAGACGGCCGCAGCGGCGGCTGTGGATAGGAAAGTGAGCGTTCTGCGCATATAGAAAAACCGGAAGTTTCCGCGACGGAGCGTGGGCGCGCCGCCGGCATTCAATCGTACATTCGAACGAATCCGGTGTCAATGCATCGACAGCAAGCTAGAGCGGAGCCGCCGACGGGAAATTCGGATGGATCACGGATTTGTACGCCCCACAATATCCTGACAGGGCGGGCTGAGCACAAGCCTGGGACAGGGTGGAGAACATCGCACCGAGGCGAGTGGTGAAGGAGGCGTGAGGATCCGGGAGATCGTCAAACGTGGCCGCCAAAAGTCCCGCCTGCCCCGTCACCATGTTTAACTTCGCCAACGCCCCGGAGCCCGCGTAGGGATCGTATCCCGCCAATATCATGAGAGTCATCGCGAAAAGATCGGCGTCCTGCTCAGTGTTCGCGACGGACAGAGAATTGCCATGCTGAAACTGAGCGACGTGAGCCAGTTCATGTCCCACGATAAATGCCAGTTCGCTGGGCGAATCACTGATCAGCTGCGACACGCTCAAATCGATCTGCACCACGCCCGCACGGCCGAATGCATTGATCGTCTGTTCCGGGCTGATTACCAGACTGACCACACCGGGCGCGTTGAGATTCACGTCGTTTATCGCCAGGCTGGCTACGGCTGCGGGCGCGGCCGCCAGGAGTTTCCGGTACACCAGCCAGATTCGGTCGGCGTGCGAGATCGGCCATGCCAGGCGGCCCGGCGGAAGCGATGCGATCAGGCCGCGGTCAACATTGAGAGTCCAAGCCAGGAACTGATCGCTAGCCGAAGTCGACGGAATGATTCGGATGGAACCGGTGAAACTGACAGGCAAGCTGGGAATCCGGTCGGAAAGATCAAATGACACATGCTCTCGGGGCGCCAGACTCACAACGCTTGTTCCGGCCGTGACCCCGTTTGAATCCAGCGCCGTGATCTGGAAAGTTTTAGAGGAGTTGTAGATATTGACGATGGCAATGCCCAGGTCGCGCGTGGCCGGCGAGAAGTACTGATGGGACGGAAGCGTCGCGGCCGCGGAAATTTCCGCCTGAGGCACGCCATTCATGATCCTCCGAAACAAAACGGTCGCCTGGACAGGGAGATCCGCCACGGCAACTGCATAACCGGTGACCGTGGTAGGAAACGAAATGCCGCTACGAAGGGTGACCGAACCCGACGGGGGAACCATAACCTGTTGAAGGCTCGCTCCTCCGCCGCCCAGATCCAAGCTGAGCGGCTGACCGTCGTTGCCGAACATGGACAAGGTTACGGTGGCGGTAAGTGAAGGATGCGGATTTACAAACACAAAGGAAGTCTGCCACTGATCCTTAACCGGGCCGCCATCGGCTAAGTGTGGAAAATACAAATCCACATGGGCGCCCTCCGGGTCGAATTGAGCGAAACAGGAAGTTGCCAGGATTAGTAAATACGTCCATCGGAGCATGCGAAAACCTCTCTGGATAATTCTAGGACGCGGGAACAGCAGCGAGCGGAGCGTTACAACACAACACTACTACTTGCCAGCGGCCTTCTTCTCGTCGGCGCGCGCGCCGGCCAGAATCCCGGTCATCGCATAATTGCCCTCGTTGCAGGCGTATTCGATGATGGGACCTTCGGTTTTTTTCATGGGGATCTGCGCGGTCCAGGGCTTGGTGAACGTCGCCGGATCGTCCACCGTGAACTCATACATGATCGTGTCCGGCGCCGTGCGCGTGAAGCGCTCGACTAATATCATATTCTGGCTGGACCGTTGGAAGCGGGTTTTATCGTTGAAGTTGGTGGTGTCGACCACCAGGGTGTTGCCTTCCCAGTGGCCGCGCGAGTCCCCCAACCATTCGCGGATTTTCGAGTCCACGTGAGGGCGCGGATCGAGCGGCCCACTAAGCGGAATGATCCGGGCGTCGTGGATCATCTCCACCAGGATGATGACGTAGCCGGGTCCCTGCACGATCTGATAGTTGTTGTTGTAAAAGCTTGGCATCATCGGCGGTCCGGCGGTTGGCCAGAGAATGCAGCGTTCGGGTAAAGACCGGTCTTCGGGGCCCTCGGGCGGCCTTCCAAACCCGGGCGGCGGACCAATGGGCTGCTGCCCTTTCCGCGGAATACGTCCATCGGGCGGATCGATCACCAGGGAAGTGCGCAAAGTCTCAACCACCTTGGTCCCGCGGTCGTACCAGGCATCGTTATAGGCGCGGTTCAAGTCGGCCTGCGCACCGCCGTCGCGGCGATCGGCGTTGTTGTTCTGAACGGTGTCTTTCTCATACTGGCTGGCTTCCGCCGGAGTAAAGAACTCCTTGCCGGCGAGATCGGCGGGGCGCTCCAGCGGAGTAATGGTGACGTTGGTCCACACACCTTGCAGATCAGGCTGTCCGTCGGGCGTACGCGGCGGCGCGTACTTTTTGGTCTGTGCACCGAGCGTGCCCGCCAGAATCAATACCGCCAGTGCGCTAATCCTAGCGCTCATTTCGCGTTCGGTTGCTCGTCGGGATTCGATCCGCCCACAAACAGTTTCTTGCCGTCCGCCAAGGTAATGTCCCTACCGTTTGCTCGATTTGACCCGTCCTTGGCCTGGTAGCCGTCAACCGAAATCTCGGTTCCCTGCGGCAGAGCGTCCTTGGTGACGCCGCGCCGGAACAACGCGTTCGGACTGCCGCCTTCCACCATCCAGCGAGTGACCTTGCCGTCGGCGTCCTTCACATCGATGTGAATCCAGGAGTGCGGGTTGATGAACTCCACCTTGACCACGGTCCCCCTCAGCTTCACGGGCTTCTGCGCGTCGAACTCCGCCGCAAAAGCGTGATGCGCCCACATCGGCGCGGCCGCTAGAAGCAGGCCAGCGATTCCCAATGACATCGCAAGTTTCTTACGCATACGGTCCCTCTCCTTGGCGATTGAAACCATCCTACTCCTTCTCCGGCTTTCCCTGCGGGCCTGGAATAAGAAAGGCGGCCGCATTTGCAGCCGCCTTAAGTTGAGAACACGGGAAACAGCGAGAGGCTATTTGCCGTCGCCGTTGGAACCTGGAGCGGATCCGCCCATGAACAGGCGCTTGCCGTCCTTGGCGTAGGTGAGGTTAGCTCCCACCGCGCGATTGGCCCCGTCCTTGGCCTGGTACCCTTCGACGATAATCTCGGTTCCTTCGGGCAGCGATTCCTTGGTGAAGCCGTTGCGGAACAGCGCATTGGGGCTACCGCCTTCGACCATCCAGCTGGTGATCTTGCCATCGGGCCCCTTCACGTCCAGATGAATCCAGGAATGGGGATTCACCAGTTCCCACTTGGTGACGACCCCCTGCAGCTTGAGCGGCGCCTTCTCGTTAAATTCCGCCGCAAAAGCGTGGTGCGCCCAAACCGGCGCTGCAGCCGTGAGCATCCCTGCAGCGGTAAGAACGATTGCCAGCTTATTTCGCATCGACGTGCTCCTTTATACTTCCTTACTTCTTCTTCTCCGTGGCGCGTTCGCCGCTGAGGTTGTTGGCCATTCCGTAGTTGCCTTCATGGCAGGCGTACTCATAAACCGGGCCATCGATATGGACCATGTTGTATTCGCCCGAGAAAGGCTTCACCCAAGTCTTGGGATCGTCGACTGTGAATTGATACTGGACGGTATTGGCGTCGACCCGCGTGAAGCGCTCGGTGACCTTGGCTGCGTCACTAAGCGGCCCGCCCTGGACCATGACCAGAGGATTGTAGTTGACGGTTTCGACCACCAGGGTATCGCCTTCCCAATGTCCCACCGAATCACCCATCCAACGCTTGATTTCCGCCGGACCGTGCGGGCGGCCATCGGTCGGAATCACGCGCGTGTCGTGGATCATTTCCTGTACGATCCCGACATAACCCTTACCCTGAACGATCTCGAGCGTGGAGTTGTAACCCACCGGCATCATCGGCGGACCTTCAAATCCCCAGGTGATGCAGCGCTCGGCGAGCGGGCGGTTCTGGGCGCTGTCCCACTGATGAACCTGCTGGTAGGCGCGACGGTCGGCGAGCAGCTTCTGCGCTGCGGGCGTCAGCGGGGGAACCCGGCCTTCCGGACCGGTGATGATCGAGGTCCGCAGGCTCGCGGCCCGGGTGATGCTCGACCCGCCCAGACCGAACTGGCTGTTGTCATAGTGAACCGCCAAGCCACCCTCGGGGTTCGCGGCAACTCCAGCCCGTGCCGGTCCGCCACGCCCGCCTCTGCCGGCGGGAGCAGCCTTAGCGGACGCTTCCTTATCGGCTTCATCCGTGTAAAATTCCTTGGCGCCCAGGTATGCGGGCCGCGCGACAGGAATGGTCTGAGCATTGGAGTACACGCCTTGCAGGTCCGGTTTGCCATCCGGAGTTCGCGGCATGGTCCAGGCTTTGGCGGGGGGAGCGGGTTTCGCGTTCACCTGAGACTGCGCTGATACCACGGACGAGAGCATTGTGACGGCTGCCAGAGCGAATAGCGTAGTGAGATTCTGTCGTCTCATTTACTGTCTCCTTTACCTTCCATAGGCTGCTTCCGAAGGTGGCCGTACATGACCTCTTCGGCAAATTCCACACACTTATATTCTAGAAGCTGCGCGTTCTTTTCCAAACGCCGGTACAGCGGCATGCTCATCTTCCATTGGCGTGTGAACACTTTGGGGTCGTCAATGGTGGCCTCATACTGTAATGCGTCGGGTCCGATAGGCGTATACCGTTCGATCACGTGCAGCGCGTCGCTGTGCCAGTCCCCGGCACGGTCGAACCAGGTCTGATCGTTGAGGCTGGTCACGTCCACCACCAACGAGTCGCCGTCCCAATGTCCATTGGACCATCCCATCCAGCTGTCGGCGGGAGCTTTGGTTGGCGCACCCATATTAACGACGCGCACCGCGCCAGCGTATTCGTAGACGATCATTACGGTCCCGGTGCCCTGAATGATTTGGAATGGATAGGGCAGGTACGTGGAGCGTGGCACTCCCGCCATGTAGCATTTGATCTCGGGGTCCAGCTTCAGGCGATCGGCGAAGTTTTGCTTCTGTTTAGCCGCCGCTTCAGGTTTGTAGGGAAGGTCACCGCCTTCCACTACACCCAGGCCGGCAGGCGCCGAATACGCGGCGCCCAGCGTGTAAACGGGGCCGGCATAAGCGGCATGCGGACGGATATCCCAATTCGCCTCATTCATGGCCTGCCAGATGCCGTTCAGGTTGGCCTTACCATCCTTGGTCCGGGGAGCTTTATAAGCCGGCGCCTGGGCCGGAGTGGGCAATACGGCCAGAGACAAAAGCCCCGCTCCAGCCATACCAACAATCACCCAGTTCGCCCATCGACTCCGCCCCTTGCCCGACTGGATTTGCACCTTGGCAGTCTCCTCTAGGCCCGCAGCAGCCCTGCGGGTACACGATACCGGCATTGATCGTACATTCAAACACATACGAAGTCAAGGTGTACTAAAGTAGTCGTGCGGGCATCCAATACGAGCACTCGCCCATGAGCACAAACAATCCGTTTCAGATCTACCCGGCTTCGTCATCGGCGCCAGCGAAAGCTGCTGGACCTAAAGATAAGGACCCGGTTTGCGGCATGGAGGTTACTCCTGGCACGGCTGCCGGGAGCTTCGATTATCTGGGCGAGACCTATTATTTTTGCGCCAGGAGTTGCCTTGCTAAGTTTCAGGCCGACCCGCTTAAATACCTCGAACCACAGTCTGTGACGCAGACCCCCGCGACTACCGGCGTTGAGTACACCTGCCCGATGCATCCCGAGGTGATTCAGATTGGTCCCGGGACCTGCCCGATCTGCGGCATGGCCTTGGAACCCAAGGAGATACGAACCGGAGATACCGAAAATCCGGAGCTGGCGGACATGCAGCGCCGGTTCTGGATCAGTCTCGCGCTCAGCTCGCCGTTGCTAGTCATCTCCATGGCCTCGCTCGGGCCGCCTGCCATGCGAACCTGGATCGCGCTGGCGCTGTCGACTCCGGTGGTCTTGTGGGCCGGTTGGCCGTTTTTCGGGCGCGCGTGGCAGTCACTGGTTACTCGCAACCTTAATATGTTCACGCTGATCGGGCTGGGGGTCGGCGTGGCGTATGTCTACAGTGTCTACGCGGCAGTTTTCGGACAGGGTTTGGATGTGTACTTCGAGACTGCGGCGATGATCGTGACCCTGGTGCTGCTGGGGCAGGTCCTGGAACTCAAGGCCCGAAGCCGGACTGGAGCCGCCATCAAGGCATTGCTCGGCCTGGCTCCCAAGACCGCGCGCCGTATCGGGCCGGACGGAGAAACGGATGTCCCGCTCGAACAGGTCGTCACGGGAGACGTATTGCGCGTACGGCCGGGCGAGAAGATTCCGGTGGATGCAGTCGTCACGGAAGGCGTGAGTTCGGTGGATGAATCCATGCTCACCGGAGAGCCCATGCCGGTCGAAAAGACGATAGGCAGCAAGGTAACCGGCGCCACCGTGAACGGCACGGGGTCGCTGCTGATCCAAGCCGAGCGGGTGGGGCCGGAAACACTGCTGGCTCAAATTGTCCGCATGGTGTCGGACGCCCAGCGCAGCCGCGCACCCATTCAGAAGCTGGCCGATCAAGTGGCCGCGTACTTTGTTCCGGCGGTGGCCGGCATCGCGATCATTACGTTTTTCGTGTGGAGCGTATGGGGTCCACAGCCGCGCCTGGCACACGCGCTGGTGAATGCGGTGGCCGTTCTGATTATTGCCTGCCCGTGCGCCCTGGGGCTGGCGACCCCCATGTCGATCATGGTGGCGATGGGGAAAGGCGCCACTATGGGCGTGTTGTTCAGGAACGCCGAGGCGATCGAGCTTCTGCACCGCGCCGATACTCTGGTGGTGGATAAGACCGGCACGCTGACCGAAGGCAAACCGAAACTGGTGGCTGTCGAGCCCGCCGCCGGGTTCGACGAACAGCGCCTGCTGTATCTGGCCGCGAGTCTGGAACAGGCTAGTGAACATCCACTGGCGCAGTCGGTGGTAAAAGGTGCGCAGGAACGTGGCATCACTCTGGGTTCGCTGGAAGGATTCCGGGCGATTCCTGGCAAGGGGACTCGCGGGCGCGTGGAGGGAGTGGACGTCGTGATCGGAAATGTCGCGATGATGCAGGAAGCTGGCATGGATGTCCCGGCATCCGGCGCGCTGTTAGTCGGGGTGGACGGCAAGTACGCTGGACGCCTTACCGTCGCCGATCCCATTAAGGCGACTAGCGCCGAAGCCATCCGGCAACTGCACGCCGAAGGCATGCGGATCGTGATGCTGACCGGCGACAGCCGAACCACCGCCGAGGCCGTGGCGAAAGAGTTGGGCGGCACTTTGAATGCGATCGAGGTCGTGGCCGAAGTACTGCCGCAGGACAAACGTATGCATGTCCAGCGGCTCCAAGAGTCCGGACGGTTTGTGGCCATGGCGGGCGACGGAATCAACGACGCTCCGGCGCTGGCACAAGCGCAAGTGGGGATCGCCATGGGGACGGGCACCGATATCGCCATGGAAAGCGCGGGCGTGACACTGGTCCAGGGGGACTTGCGCGGGATCGCGCGGGCCAGGCGGCTCAGCCGGGCTACCATGCGAAATATCAGGCAAAACCTGTTCTTCGCGTTTGTCTACAATTCCATCGGAGTCCCGATCGCCGCGGGAGTGCTTTATCCTGTGTTCGGACTGCTACTCAGTCCGATGATCGCCGCAGCCGCCATGAGCTTCAGCTCGGTTTCGGTCATCACCAACGCCTTACGGTTGCGAACGGTTAAAGTATGATCGGCAGTCGACGTGCATAAGCACGTGCTGAAAAGGAGTGCCACACCATGAAAGTACTTGCAGCTATTGATAATTCCGATGCGAGTGAAGCCGTTATCAAAGAAATCGCCGCACGGCCCTGGCCCCCGCAATCCTGCACAGAAGTACTGAATGTCATGGAGCACGCTCATCTGTGGGCCGTGTCGCAGACGGCCGAAGAGGCTAGACGAGATTCGATGGCCTTGATAGATGGGGCCGTGAAAGAACTTCGCGGCCGGGGGGTGGAAGCGAATCCTCTCATGCTGCAAGGCGACGCACGAAGCGTGATCCTGGATCGGGCTAAAGAAGCCCAGGCGGATCTGGTTTTCGTCGGCTCCAACGGGGCTTCAGCGCTGGCAAAATACTTTTTGGGAAGAGTCGCGGCGTCGGTTGTGAGCCACGCTCCTTGCTCGGTAGAGATCGTGCGGATCAGGGAAGGCAAACTACCGGGCGTTCGCAAGATCTTGCTGGCGACGGATGGCTCCGAGTTCTCCGAGCGCGCCGCGCGATCGGTCGCGGAACGGCCCTGGGCCGAGGGAACAGAGATCGAGGTGCTGACCGTGGTGGAGCTGGTTCTGGGAACCGCACAGGCCCTGCTGGAGCCACCTTACATGGACTCCGACCAGTTGGAACTGCAGCGGGCCGAGGGAATGAAACGTGCCCAGAATGCCGTGGCAAGCGCAGTAGAGATCCTCTCCAAGCGTTTTCCTAAAGTCTCCGAATCGATTTCCGTGCTGCTGGGCGGACCGAAGGCCGTGATCATTGAGGAAGCTGAAAAGTGGGATGCCGACTTGATCGTGGTCGGTTCCCACGGGCACCGCGGGATTGAGAGATTCTTGCTCGGCAGCGTATCTGAAGGCGTCGCGCTGCACGCGAAATGTTCGGTCGAGGTGATTCGTTAATCTGAAGCTAGTGCGTGACCGACAAGGCCACGTCGTGCGATATCACCGCGGGCTTCCGCATCGCGCGTTTTTCCTGCTGCAGCCCGTGGACGGCCATCAATGCACCGACGGGATGGGCGCCCACGCCTACAACTGGTTCCGCGTCCAGCGCGGGGCGGTCTCCATCGAGGTGCCGGAACTCGAAGACCGCCCGCATCGCGCTGGCTTCCGCCATTCCCAGGCCGTATTCCATGCTGACGGCGTCCAAGTCGCGAAACATTCGTTGTCTCAGCGCCGGTTTATGGCGCGAATCATACAAGAGCTTATTCAGCCGGTATGCCGCAAGCGGCGGATGGCCATAAAAACGATACGGATGGCTCTGGAACTGATACGGTTGCGAAGGTTCCGCATTGGGTTTTTCGCCCGGATGGAAAAGCGCCACCGCGTGACCATGATGCGACGTCTCCTGGTAGGACAGCAACTCCATGTGTTGCGCGCCGGCCGCGCCCAGCACGATCGCCCAGGGTAGCATCTCGGTGTTGCCAACTTCATCCAATTGTTCGGGCGTCAAATCCAGGAACGAATCCGTGTGGCTGTTCTCCAGCTCGTGGATACACCACCGGTCGAAGTCGTAGGCCGGCTGGTAATACTTGGCTGTGCCGGGGTAGTGGGACATCCCTCCGCTGGCGAGAAGCGCGACGCGCTCCGGCTTAGCAGCCACGATTTCCGCGATCGCTCGGCCCAAAGCGGCACAGCGCTGAGGCCGCGGCAAAGGAGGAAGATACGTATTCACGAAAATCGGCACCACGGGGATGTCCCGCTTACCCAGGATCCATTCGAAGGGCGCGGCGAAGGAGTGTCCCAGCACCGCGTCCTGCGAGTACGTCATATCGAAATCGCGGCGGACCAGTCCCTCCAGAAAGTCCTCGGCCAGCGCCTGGTGAATCAGGGGATTCCAGGATCGGCCCGCGAAGGCAGTATTGGCACGCTCTCCTGCGATCACGGCGAAGGTCGGAACGGATTGCAGGAAAAATGTTTCCATGTGGTCGCTGGCGAAAATCACCAGCGCGTCCGGCTTGGTCTCGTCCAGAACCTGGCCCAGCTTTTGCATGGCCGCAATTCCCGCGTCGAGCTGTTTGGGATCCTCCTCGGGAGGGCGCGTAAAAAGTTGCGGAGCGTGCATGGTGGCCATGGCTGCCACGATTTTTCCCATGTGAAATGACCTCGTGCGATTGCGAATAAGCATTTTTCGCTCCGAAACATCACCGATTGAAAATACACGCTTGTGCTTGGCGCGCGATTCCGGCCTGCGTGAAATCGCCCAAGAGCACCTCCTGTTCCGGGCGATCTGGCGCAGCTTCCGCAAGGTTAACCGTCCATTTTCAAGGCTTCAGAAAACGGCCCGGTGACTGCAAGCGGAATACTCGAGAGAGGCCAATGCCAACCAGAATCCTACTGTTGCTGCTGACCGGAATTGCCACGTTGAGCGCGCAAAGTTCCGGCCAGAAGGCCCCTCCCAAGAAACCGAAACCCGAAGCGGTGAACTACTATCGGGACATCCAACCGATTCTGAATGCAAATTGTCTGTCCTGCCATCAGGCAGCAATGGCGGCAGGCGGACTGAGGGTGGATGCCCCCGAGAATGTGTTGCAGGGCGGAGCTTCAGGCCCGGCGGTGATTCCAGGAAAGGCGCAGAGCAGTCTGCTTTACAAACGCTTGACCGACACCACCGACAAGAGGATGCCTCCGGTGGGAATGGTGACCGAAGAGCAAGTGGCTTTGATCCGGGCCTGGATTAATCTGGGCGCAAAAATCGAAGCTCCTAAGACAACCCCGCCAAAACATTGAAATTTATGGGCCTTCTTACTACCCGCCCAAGCCGCTAACCTTTTCGCCCTTTCTCCGTCCAAATAACTGAAGACCACAATCCCGGCTGAACCCGGAGACTGCGGCCGGTTCCAGGAGTTTGGAATTCATAATGGAGGTTCCTTTTTATGAGTAGATTTTCGTTTGGGCGGGGGCGCGTTGCCGCCGCCACGGCAGCAGCGTTGGCATTGGTGTTGGGTGGGCTGGGCGTGGCCCATGCTCAGAAGGGCTCGCAGGCCAATCCGCCGGCGACCTTCAAACTTGCTGACGGAAACGTAGCGCCCAGCCGGACCGGTTTCGCACCGGTAGTGAAAGCGGTGGTGCCGACCGTGGTCAGCATCAAGTCGTCCAAGGTGATCAAGACCGGAGCGCGCCGCGGACAGCAGGGCGAAGATCAGGGCCAGTTGGACCCGTTCCGCCAGTTTTTTGGCGACCAGTTTGGCAACCAGTTCAACATTCCCAATATTCCAGATGAGCAGCGTTCCGAGGGCCTCGGTTCGGGCGTGATTATGAGCCCGGAAGGCTACATCCTGACCAACAACCACGTCGTGGACGGAGCCACGAGTGTGGAAGTGGTTCTCTCCGACCGCCGCGAGTACAAAGCGCGCGTGATCGGGAAGGACGATAAGGCCGATATTGCGGTGGTGAAGATCGACGCCGGGAACCTTCCCGCGATCACCATCGGGGATTCGGACAGAGTGCAAGTCGGCGATTATGCCTTGGCCGTCGGCAATCCCTTTGGCGTGGGCCAGACCGTGACCATGGGAATCGTGAGCGCCACCCATCGTGGATTGGGCAATGAAATCGAAGCGTATGAAGATTTCATCCAGACCGACGCCGCCATCAATCCCGGCAACTCAGGCGGTGCCCTGGTCAATGACCACGGCGAATTGATCGGCATTAACACTGCGATCATCGCCCACGGCTCGCAAGGCAATCAGGGCATCGGATTTGCCGTACCTGTGAATCTGGCGCGCAATATCATGGATCAGATCCTCAAGAACGGCAAGGTGACCCGCGCGCGATTAGGGATTCTTCCGCAGGATGTAACCCCGACCATCGCCCGGCAGTTCGGAGTAAAAGACTCGGAGGGCGCACTGGTAGGCGAGGTGGAGCCTAATAGCCCGGCGCAGAAGGCCGGCCTGAAGACCGGCGATATCATCCTGGACGTCAACGGTCATTCGGTTTACGACGCGAACCAGCTGCGTAATATGATTTCGAGCATGCAGCCCAACGCGAACGTGAACCTGAAAATATGGCGGGACGGCGCGCAGCGCACACTGCCCGTCACTCTAGGTGAACTGAATCCCGAGGAAGCCACGAATCGCGGCAGCGGCAGCGGCGACAACGATGCCAGTAACGCGCTGGAGGGGGTCTCGGTCGAAAACCTGACTCCGCAACTGGCGCGACAGCTGAAAGTTCCCGCCACCACCTCGGGTGTGGTGGTCAATGAAGTCAGCCCGGCCAGTGCGGCAGCTGTCGCCGGACTGCAGCAGGGAGATGTGATTCAGGAAGTCAACCGGCGGCCAGTGAAAAACGTCGCCGAGTATGAAGCAGCTGTTAGGAACTCCAAAGAAGGAACCCTTCTGCTTGTGAATCGGGGCGGGCACACGGTGTTCGTGGGCGTCTAAGTCACGGCAGGATTTGATGGCCGGTCTGGCCTCTTACTTCGGTAAGAGATCAGGCCGGCCTTTTTTGTTCACGCGTAAGCGCGATCTCATCGCTGTATCTGGCCTTCGCCGAATTTACCTTAGAACCCTCGAACATCTCAAGTCCGGAGGCCGTTCCGCCGATCAAATGTGAAGGCTCGTACTATGATTTCTTTGCGTAAGGCAGCGACGGAACTGGAACGTTTAGAGGAGCTGCGGCAGACCTTGGCCAGGTGCTACGGACTGGCCATTAAATCTTCCGCGGAATACGCGGTGGAACTGGATCCTCACAGCACGGATTATTTCCGGCAGCGCTTGCAACTGCTCGATACGCAATGCGGCCAGGCGTCCGCACCCGAGCATTACAATGCGGTGCAGGCATCTTTGCGCGGGGAACTCCGTAACTATCGCGACCAGGCGCGCGAGCAAATGTTGCGAATGCGCAAGGATCTGCAAAATGCGGCCGGAGCCATGAAGGTGTTCGCGGAAAGCATTTCCAGCAGCGGGAACGATTGCGACCTTCAACTCCGCCAGGAGGTGGAACGGCTGGAAGCTCTGGCCGGAAGTGACGATATCGAGCAGATCCGCCGCGGCATCGAAACCGCTACCGGGGCAATTGCTCACAGCTATGGCCAGCTCCGCCGCAGTCATCAACTGGTAGTGACGCAGCTTCAGGATGAAATCCGCACCCTGCACCAGGCCATGGACAATGAGCGCAGCCGGATGGACCGGGATCATGCCTCCGGCGCCTGGAACCGGCAGAAGACGAACCAGCGCATCGAGCGTCTGTTACAGCAAAACGATCCGTTCTGCGTGCTGCTGGTGAGCGCCCGCAACCTGCGCCGCCTGGAACGGCAATACTCATCGGCCGTAATCACCGACGCCCTGCGGACCCTGGTGCAGCAGTTCGACAGCATCCTGGGCGGAGAAGCCATGATCGGCCGTTGGAGCGAAGATGTTTTCAGCGCGATTCTGGACATGGATCCATCCAGCGCCATGGCGCTGTCCACTGAAATCAACCGCAAGCTATCGATGTCGTTCCCGGTATGGACCAGCGGCGTCGCGCAGATGCTGACCATCGAAACCACTACCGGGATCGTCGACCGCCGCCGGGATTCCGATTCTTCGAAGTTCTACCGCAAGCTGGAACAGATGGCCGCGGCCATGGCCGGTCCGGAAAATAAGCCGACAGCCTGAATATTCATCCGCTTTTAGACCCCTTTTGGATTTCGGCGGACTTGTTTTCAAGGTCCTCGCGGCTCCACTTGGAAAGATATACTTCGGCCGCGGTGTCCTCCACTTCGCGCTCATTGAGATACATCCACTGCCGCCAGCGGCGTTCCTTGAGCCGCTCCAAAACACGGTGGTCGGTGCGGGCTTTGAGCAGGCGCTGGCGCTGTTCCAAGGTCAGCTTCTCGCATTGCAGGAGCTGAGTTTTCAGGAGCTCTTGCTGCTTTAGCAGGCGCGCCTGGTAAAGCGCCCAGGACTGCAGGTCCGATCCGGCCGCGGTGCCCGAGGAGAACAGGTGCGATTCGGAGCGATTCCGCGCCGACGATAGTTTTTCCCGCAACTCGAGCAAGGACGCGAGCTGCTGCTGCAGGCTTGCAAGTTTTTCTTCTTCCACGCGCAATTGCAGCGCGCGCCACTCCAACACTCTTTGGAGCGGAAACCGGAACGTTTTCATGCCAGTTCCCTAGCCAGGGCGAATAACCTGTTGGCGGTCTCTTCCTTGGACGTGTGGGTATCCGCGGTTTGCTTGAGGAAATCCAGAAGCTGCGGCCGCAGACGAAGGCTCTGGTCCAGCTTAGGGTTCGCGCCTTGGACATGGGCTCCGAGCTGGATCAAATCGGCGGACTGCTGGTAGAGCGCCAGCGCTTCGCGAATCTTTTGCGCCGCCGCGGTTTCTTCCGGTGTGGCGACTTTATTCGCCAGGCGGCTGACGGAGCTCAGGACGTCGATGGCCGGATAGTGCCCGGTGGCGGCGAGATCGCGGGACAAAATAAGATGCCCGTCCAGGATGCCGCGGGCAGCGTCGCAAATGGGCTCGTTGAAATCATCACCTTCCACTAGGACCGTGAAGAATCCGGTAATCGATCCGGACCCGAAGTTCCCGGCGCGCTCAAACACTTTGGGCAGCAGCGTGTATACCGACGGCGGATAGCCTTTCTGGCTGGGCGGCTCTCCGGCAGCCAGTCCGATTTCGCGCTGCGCCATGGCCAAACGCGTCACCGAATCCATCACCAGAAGCACGTCCATTCCCTGGTCGCGAAAGTATTCGGCAGCGGCCAGCGCCACATAGGCCGCGCGGATACGAAGGGGCGCGGGACGATCGGATGTGGCCGCGACCACCACGGACCGTTTCATTCCGTCCGCGCCGAGTTCCTGGTCCAGAAACGCCTTAACTTCGCGATTCCGCTCGCCGATCAGCGCGATGACACTGACTTGAGCAGAATTTTGCCGCGACATGGCTCCCAGCAGCGTGCTTTTGCCCACGCCGCTTCCTCCGAACAAACCAATTCTCTGGCCCTTCCCGCAGGTCAGAAGACTATCGATCGAGCGAATCCCGGTGACCAAACGTTCGGTGATATGCTTTCGCGTCAGCGGATTCGGGGGTGGAGCATACAGCGGATAGGTTGCCACGGCTTCCACCGGGGGTCCGCCATCCATGGGCTGTCCAAATCCATCCAGGACGCGGCCCAGCAGGCCGGGTCCTACGGCTAGCCGTGCATCCTGCACTCGCGCGATGACTCGGCTGCCTAGCTGTAGACCTTCCGGCTCTTCGAGTGGCATGGAGAGCACACGGCCGTTGCGAAAGCCGATGACTTGCGTACGGATGCTCTGGCCTTTGGTCGTGAAGACTTCACAAAAGTCTCCGATGGCGACGGCCGGGCCCTGCGATTCGATCAGCAGGCCCACGGTGGCAGTCACTTTTCCACACCACGGCAGCAGATCGAGCTGCTCCAGATCTTTCAAGTACGGCGTCAGGATTTCTTGATCTGGAACTTCCGCGCTCATAAAACTCACCGTTGTAACCTGTCAGCAAAACCGCGTTCAATTTCCTGAAGCTGCGCTTCGATGGAGCCATCCAGCGTGCCATGGGCGGTCTCAAACAGCACGTCTCCGCACTGCAAGGCCGGATCGGGAATCAATTCCACGGGTGCGGCCGAAAAGCGGGCCAGCAAGCCCCGGATGACGGGCTCCTGATCGGGATGCACGCGCACGCGGCATAATTCGCGCGATTCCAGCTTCTCAAGAGCGACCCGAATGAGCCCTTCGATAGAGCCGGGGTCCAGCGTCAGCTCGCGATGAATCACGCGGCGCGCCACGGCGATGGCCAGCTTGAGCAAATCTGATTCAGCGGTCTTACGCACGCGCGAACGTACAGTGGCCAGGTCGGCCAGCGAGCGCGAAAGCCGGTCCATCACGGGCTGCAGCTCTGCTACAGCTTGTTCCTGACCTACGTTGCGGCCCTCTGAAAACCCGCGCTGATAAGCTTCTTTTCTGGCTTCGTCCTGGTCTCCCGAAGGACCTGTCTCCACGGCCACAGCGCGCGCGGGACGGGGGAGCGGAGGAGGTGCTGCGACGCCACGCCACGCCATGGGAGCCACTGCCGCAACGTCGCCGTCCCGAAGAATCTTAGACGATGTATTGCTCATCGCCGCCTCCTTTCAGGCTGACCACGCCTTCGGTCTCCAACTGGCGGAGCAAGGCGATCATCATCTGCTGCGCGGCCTCCACTTCCTTGATCTTCACCGGACCCAGGGCTTCCATATCTTCCAGCAGCATGGCGGCGCCGCGCTGGGACATGCCCTGCAGCAGGTGTTTGCGCAGCTCGTCGCTGCTGCCCTTGAGAGCGATGGTGAGCTGGCGGCGGTCGGCGCGGCCCAGCAATTCCTTGATGCCGTTGGCGTCGATCATCATCAGATCGTCGAACACGAACATCTGCTGGCGGATGGAATCGACCAGCGCCGAGTCGCGCTCGCCGACCTGCGAAAGGATTTCGTTGGACATCTCACCATCCAGTTGATTGAAAATCTCCGCCACGGCGCGCAGGCCACCGGAGGATTCGCGCTTCACCTCGCCCAGCGTTTGCAGCTTGCGCGAAATGACGGCCGAGATCTTGTTCATCACTACGGGCGAAATCTGATCCAGGCTGGCGAGCCGGATGGTTACCTCGCCCCGCAGTTCGGCCGGCATCGAGCGCAGCACGGCAGCCGATTGGCCCGCGCTCAAATGCGCCAGAACCAGAGCGATAGTCTGCGGATGCTCGCTTTCAACGAAGCGGGCCAGCAATTGCGGATCGAGCCGTTGCAGGCGCTGGCCGGCATCGGAGCTGCGGCCCGCTGCTTTGGGCAGACGTTCCACGTGTTTCTTGCTTCCTTCGGCCCCAAATGCAGAAGTCAGAATGCGTTTGGCGAAGTCCACGCCGCCGTGACCCTGCCCGGATTGCGAGGTGGCGGCCCGGAATTCCTCCAGAACCGCTTCCGCCTGTTCGCGGGAAATGGCCGGCAGACTGGCGATGGCGGCCGTCACCGCCTGCACCTCGTCGTCGCCCAGGCGTTTGAGCAACTCGGCCGAAACTTGATCGCCCACCGAGATCAGCAGAATCGCGGCTTTCTGAATACCGGACAGAACCGGAGCGTGCGCGGGAGCAGCCATGGTTTAGGTTTGTTCCTCGCGGAGCCATCCGCGCAGCACGCCGGCGCAGATCTCCCCGTCTTTTTGCGCCGTCTCGCGAATCTGGTTGGTCAGCACTTCGATCCTGGCCGGCGCCAGCGCAGGTAGCGCAGCGGCACCCATGGAGGAGATTGCCGAGGGCGCCCAGCTGTCGGCCCCGCCCACTCTCGGCGCCGCCGCTTCAGCTCCCGCCGCAGGCAAAGATTCCGGCGCACGGGCCGGCGCCGGAGGAGGCGGCGACTTCTTCAGCATCTTGAACACCAGGAAGAACAGGCCCGCCAGAAGGACCGCTGCGCCTCCGGCCGCCCCGTAGAGCATCTTCGGATTCTTCTTGAGTTGTTCGAAAGGAGTAAGGGGAGCCGCCTGCGGGGCCGGCGCCGCACCCGGTGGCTCCAGGTTGACGGTCGATTCGAATGGCAGGCTTTCGACAATCAATTGATCGCCGCGTTCCGTACTCAATCCGACCGCGGCGGCGGCCAGATCGTGAATCACCTTGAGGCGTTCCGGCGTCGGCGCGGTCAATACTCGTTTGGCCTGCGCCCCCGTTCCCTCGAAATGCACTTCCTGGTCGAGCAATACCGAGACGGACAGGCGCTTGATGCCGCCCTGGGGCAGCACGGTGCGCTTGACGGTACGGCTGGTCTGGTAGTTGGCGCTTTCTGTTTTGCGGGAAGAGCCGCCGCCCACGGTCACCGGCGCAGGCGCCGGGTCCGGAAGGTTGGAAGCCGTTCCTGGGATTCCGCCGGCAGTACGCGAAGGCGATGAAACGTCTTCAGTCTTCTGCGAATTGACCATGACGGATTGCGTGGGATCGAAATGTTCCTCGCTCTGCTCGCCGCTGGTAAGATCGGTGTCGGCGGATACAGCGGCACGGAACCGGCCCGCGCCCACCAGGGGCTCAAGTGTCGCGTCCAGCTTGGCGGTCAGATCCTGTTCCACGGAATGCCGATATTCGAGGGCTGCTTCGGACGTCCCCGACCCGGAACCGGGATCGCCCGCCACCTTGGCGCGATTTAGAAGATTGCCGCGCATATCCAGAACGGAAACGGCTTCCGGAGCCAGGCCTTCCACCGCGCTCGAGATCAGATGGGTGATGGCCGGAATCGCGGTCTCGGGCAGCTGCACGTTGCCGCGGAGACGCAGCAGCACGCTCGCCTTGGCGGGCTGGCGAGCTTCCTGGAATACCGATTCCTGGGGAAACGAAATATGTACGCGAGCCTGCTCCACTTCGGTCAGCGCCATCACCGAACGTTCCAACTCGCCCTCCAGCGCACGTCGATAATTCACGTGTTCGGCGAAATCCGTCATGCCCAGGTTGGTTTTGTCGAAGATCTCGAAACCAATCCTCCCGCTCTTGGGAAGGCCTGCCGCGGCCATATCGAGGCGCAGTTCGGCGACTTTATCTTCAGGAACGGAAATCACACCGCCGTTCGCGGAAAGACGATAGGCGATGCCGCTCTCCTTGAGCCTTTGGACCACCAGCGCGGCGTCTTCCGGCGCCAGCGAGGTTGTATACAGCGGGCGAAAGCCGGCTTCGCGCTGCCACTGTGTGAGCCCGTATATTCCGCCGGCGACCAGCGCGGCCACCACCAGGATGGTCGTCAGCTGACGGGCGGAGAGAGATCCTACAATTCGTTTGACTTGGTCCATGAGAGTAGAAGAAAGGTAGCGGCTCCGCTACATTTGCATTCGCATGACTTCCTGATAAGCGGAAACAACTTTGTTACGCACTTGCATCAGCATGTCGAATTCAAGGGTCGCCCGCTGCACCGACAGCACAGTGGAATGCAGGTCTTCGCCATCGCCCGACAAGAACTGCTGGACGCTCTGATTGGCGTTGTTGCCGGCGCCTTCCACCTGGTCGATTGCGCCTTGCAGCACGCTTTGAAAGTCGCTGCCGCCGGAAGCATTCGCTGCGTCGCCGATTTCAAGCGGCGTCACGATCGGCTGGATGCTGGACGGCTGGATGGGAGAAATGTTCATGACAATTTTCTAGCGGGAACTCTATTTGAACAAGTCCAGCGAGTGGTTGATCATATCCTTCACCGCGCTGATGGCCGCCACATTGGCCTGATATCCGCGCGACGCGCTCAAAAGATCCACCATGTCCTCGGCCGGGTTCATGCGGGGATAGGCCACGTAGCCATCCTTGTTCGCGTCCGGATGGCCCGGCATGTAGCGCATTTCCGGATCGCGCTGGTCGGTGACCACTTGCGCCACGCGCACTCCCGAGCTGGACGGGTTGACCTGGGATTCAAACATGGCCGAAAACTGGCCGACCGAGGGATCCGATGCGAACACAGCGTCCTTGCGGCGATACGGACCGCCTTCCGGGGTCCGGGTGGTGTCGGCGTTGGCGAGATTTTCAACTAGCAGTTCGGTGCGCGCCCGCTGGGCGGACATGCCTGAAGCGCTTACAGAGAGAGCTGAGAAGAGGCTCATGCGGAGGTACCTTCCTGAATGGCGCTGCGAATGTTGTGCAACTCGGCTTGGGCCAGGCTGGCGGCCACCTGGAACCGCATCGCATTCTCGGCCAGCAGCCGGGACTCGCGATCCAGGCTGACGTTGTTGCCGTCGGCCTTCACCGGGAGACCGTCGGGCTCGATGGTTTGAGGACCCATCGACTCCTGACCTTGCATCTGCTGCGCGAACTCGGCCCGAAAATCGATATCTTGCGTGCGGTAGCCGGGCGTGTCGGCGTTGGCGATGTTAGATGCTACCAGTTTCTGCCGGGTGCTCAGCAGATTCATGTACTGTTCGAGATTTCCAGCGACGGCTTCAAACACGATATCTGCGCTAAAGCAGTTTCGTTGCCAAGTGGAAAGCTACTGATTACAAATGGGGAGCATTCTTGCGGTCCGTCGTGATTCAGACGAATGCGTCAGATCTTCGACGGTTTTGGTTTACGCGTCCAGGCCGTGATAGGGATTGGAAGGATTGGGACCCGCGTACGCGTTCCGCCGGTTCAGACGGTTCAAGCGGGTCTGCGCGTGCTCCCGGGAGGTGATGGTCATCGCCCGAGCCCACTGCAACAATCCAGTGACGCTATGGGAAATGGCGCGGCGTTCCTGCTCGGTCGCGGCCGCCTGCCAGGACGTTTCCACTTCTGCGCGAAAGGCCGTCAGCAGCTCCTGCGCGGTACTCCAGGCGCCGGTCTGAATCGCGGCGTGAAGGTGATCACTGGTTCTTGTTGATGGCATTCATGTCCGTGAAGAGCGTGGTGAAGTAGCTCGCTTGCTGTTCCAGGGAAGCGATTAAAGCGTCCGCCGCGTCGATTTTAGCGGTCAGGCTCGCGGTGAGCGCATCCAGGCGGTCTTGCGCGTCGGAAATCTTCTGGTTCTGGTTGTCAACCGCGGTCTGCGCGCTGGTGATGGTAGTTATGATGGAGCCCGTGCCGGGATTCTCCAGGCCGTTCAGCGTATCCGTTGCGTCCTTCAGAAATCCGCCCATCGATGCCGAGCCCAGAAAGGCGCTGACGTCGCCAGGATGAGCCGCGGATGCGTTGGCAAACACGGTCTGGTCGAAATTCAGATGGCCCGTTTTGTCGAACGTCAGCCCCAGATCAGTCAGATTTTGAACCGAGCCCGAGCCACCGGTGAACCCGCTGATATTCCGCAGCGATTGCGACAAAGTATAGATCAGCGCGTCTCCCGTAAGCGCGCCGCCGCCCTGACCGCGGTGGGCGCTGAGTTCGTCCACAGCAGCGTTGTAGGCCGCCACAAACGAAGACAAAGCGTTTCCCTGAGCCGTTGAGCTTTGCGCCACCGTCACCGTCGAATCGCCAGAGCCCAGCAGATCCACCGTCACACCCGGGGCGATCGTAACCGTGGTGGAATCCGAGGAAATAGGGGTGGCCGGTTGTCCGTTCACCTGATATTGGGCTTCCGATCCAGCGGACAGGGTGCCCATCAGATCCTGAGTTCCGTCATTGAGCTGAAGCGTGATGTTGCCCAGCTTGGTGCTTTGCAGCGACAGCTGATAGTTGGGCGCAGCGGGCGATCCCAGGTTGACGATAGTTGCGGAGACATTGGCTCCCGAGGAGTTGATGGCATCCGCCAAAACATTCAAAGTATTGGCCGCCGGAGTGACAGTTACCTGGGTACTTCCGACAGTAAGTGTCAACGAACTGGCGGTGGTGATGGATTGCGTGAACGGATCCTGAACTGTCGGCAGGCTGTTTTGGCTGAGAGCGCTGGAGGGGGCACCGGCGCTGACCACATGGATTGCATAGGTGCCGGCCTTCGCCGTCGAATCGCTTTGCGCCGAGATCACACTGCTATCGGAAACTTGCGCGGACGAGGACACCACCGCGTTCGAAACCCCTTGCAGCGCCGATTGTAGGGCCGTGAATTTCCCGTTCAGAGAATTCAAAGCGGTGGAGCGGTTCTGCAGAGTGGTGAGCTGACTATTGAGCTGGTTCAACGGGAGCGAGGCGATGGCCACGGCCCGGCTGAGCACCTGCTGAAGGTCGCTGGAGTACTTACTCGATGACGGGGTCGCGGTGGAGGTGGTGCTCATTCTTTAATCCTTCAGCGTGGCCGATGACGGGTCTCATAAAGAAGTCTGGGCCGCTCTTCGGTAGAGAATCGGCCCAGATGGTTCCGAACATTAGACTGCATTTAAGAAGGGCGCTCGAGAGGAACGAGAGGAGCGCCCTCTAAGTCTTTACTGCAACAGCTTCAGGAGTGCTTGCGGCGCTGCATTGGCCTGCGCGAGCGCAGCCACGGAGGATTGCTCCAGGATCTGCGCCTTGGTCAGGTTAGCGGCTTCCGTCGCCACGTCCGCGTCGCGGATCGACGATTCAGCGGCCGAAAAGCTCGAAATCTGAGACTGTGCCAGTTGGCTGGCGTAGTTCAGCATGTTCTCGCCCGCGCCGACCTTACCTTGAACGGTGCCGAGCAGGCTGATGGCCGTGGTGATGGCCGTCAGCGCCAGCAGCGCATTGCCATTCGACGCAGCGTTGGCCACCGGGTCAGTGATCGTCGCCGCACCGGCGGCGAATGCACCGGTTACGCCGCCACCTGCCGATGAGACGGTGAAGGCCGCAGTCCCCTGCAGGTCGATTCCGTCGCCGGTGGTGTTCAGCTGGGCATGTACGCCGAGCGATGACATGGTCCCGTTGATCTGGCTGATCGCCTGGTCGATGGTAGTTCCGTTGGCCAGACTGACGGTGGTGTTATTGCCGCCGATCGTGAAGGTCAGCACTTCGGGTCCCCCCGCGACGTCAACGTAGGTCTGACCGCTGGCCGTGGTAAGAGAAGTATTGGTGGCCGTGCCCGCAGCGGTTGCAATTACGTTGCCCGCGCCGCTGATCGCGCCGGCTGTGACGTTAAATGCGTTGGAGCCGCCGTTGAAGTTCAGTTGGCCGGTGGTGGCATCGATGGAGGCCGAGACTCCATACGCGCTGATCTGGCTATTGAGCTGGTCAACCACCGCCTGGCCGCCCAGACCGGTCGCGCCGCCACCCACAGTGGCAACCACCTGGGTTCCGCCGAAGTTGAACGTAAAGGCCTGGGTGCTCGCAGCCAGGAACGTACCCGTGCGGAGATCGACCGCTGTGCCGCTGATCAGATTGGTACCACCGCCGCTCACGGAGCTGGAGCCAATGCCTAAACCATTGGAATCCACGCGGTTGGCGGAGCCGCTCAAATCGACAGCCACATTGCCGTTGGCCTGAACGCCTCCACCGCCGCCGATGTATACGCCCAAAAGCGCATTGTAGCGACCGCCGATGGGGCCGGTCGACAGGCCGATGTTGGCAGCCTGGCGCGTGATTTCGGTCAGCAGCGATTGGTATTCATTGTTCAGCGTCGCGCGGTCTCCCGAGAACGTGCTCGAAGCCGACTGGGTAGCCAGCGTCTTGAGCCGATCCAGGATATTGGAAATATTGTTGAGGCCGCCATCCACGATCTGCAGAATGCTGATGCCGTCGTTGGCGTTGCGAACGCCCTGCTGCAGTTCGGCCGTGTTGCTGCGCAACAGGTTGGCAACGGCCAATCCCGCGGCGTCATCGCCGGAGGAATTAATCCGGTAACCGGAGGTCAGGCGGGTAATGGTTCGGCTCTGAAAGGCGCTATTGACTCGAAGATTCTCCTGCGCCATCAAAGAGGTTACGTTAGTCTGAAACGAATATGACATTGCGTCACGTCCTTTATTTAATTGAAATCTTCGGCTCCCGCCGAATCCGCCCGGTCCTACTTCCAGGAGCGTGCTAGTCATTTCGCAACGAGGGCGAAATATTTCAGACTTTTTTATTAAGAAAGTGCAAACACGGCACTTTTGGTACTGGAAGGCATTAGGTCCTAAAAAAAACCTAAACTAGATGGCCCGCAGTACGATATGTCCCTCGGTCCATCCGAATGATGATGAAAATGAAATCCACGCCAGCCTCCGAACACCGCGCGAGGCTCCTTCTCTCCGCCTGGAACAGCGGCGACGTGGGGCGTCTGCGGGACACCTTGGCCGAAGACTGGATTTGCAGCGAGCCGGATGAAGGGGCGCTCACCGGGGAAGATGAGCGGGAGCGACTGGAAATGCTGGCCACGATTGCCGACGCTATGTCGAACTGGCTGCGGCGCGGAGGCGACGCCCCGGCGGAGGATTTGACGGTTTCCGTGAAACTGCTGCGGCATTTGGCCGGGACCGAGTCGCTGTGGCGCCAAAACCACGTCCTGATCGAGCGCTAAGGCAGAACGGCGATCTGGAAGGCTCGCTTCTTCCCGGAACTGACCACTGTGCCCTCCATGGAGAGCGCTCCATTCACCAGCCCTCGCAAAGGCCGATCCAGGGGATGATTGAGCTGGATCACTTGTCCCGGCGTCAGATTCATGAGGTCGGCGACCGGCAGAAGCGGTCCGTCCAGCCGGACCTCCAGTGAAACGCCGGCTTCGTCCAACAGCGCCAATTTCAGGCGGGCATCAGATTCGAGGGCGTCTCCGGACACTTTCTGATCGGGAGCAGTCCCGCCGTCGAAAAACGACTGGGGCGCCGCAATCTCCAGGACTCCGGAATGTTCCCCGCACCGCAGATTGTAAGCCAGGCGGATCATGGGTTGATTCGGGGGCTGGTTCGGATCGCTTTGCGCTACCAGGCCAGGTTCGCTAACCAGCGATTCCACCTCGAATTCGACGGTGGCGAAGGCCTGCCAAGCCTCGCCCAGCGGCCGCACCATGACGCGGACAATTTCCTCCAGCAGGCTCCATTCGATTTCGGTCAGATTGCGGGACGCCGCGGGCTCAGCGCCGCACTTTCCACCCAGCAGCAGCTCCAGCAATCCGAACACAGTGGCGCAGTTCATGTGAAGATACATGCGCTCTTCCCGTGGGTGGAGCTTGAAAACCATGAGGCAGGTGGGATTCGGCAGGGCAGCCTGAAAACCTCCGCTGGTCTGCATGGAGAGACCCTCGAAGCTCACCTGAAATTCCGAGCGAAGGAATGCGGACAATGCAGTAGCCAGGCTGGGCGCGAACCGTTCGTGGACCGCGCGAAGCGTTCGGAACCGCGGGTTAGCGGCATCCGGCTCCCCGATTTCGAACTGCTTGTCTCCGGCGGGCGGGCGTGTGGCTAGCATTTCTGGTCCTAGGGAAACATCGTCGCGCTAAGGGTATTCCTTTAGTCGCGGGGGGCCCCCGGCTCAAGTAAGTTTAGGTAAACTTTCCTGATTTTTCATCGATATGGACTCTGCCCCCAAAACCGGGAGAGTGCCGATGATACGACTTACCAGGCTGAATCACGTTCCAATGATCATCAACGCCGATTTGATCGAGCACATCGACATGACACCCGACACGATCGTGACCCTCACCTCCGGCCAAAAATATACGGTACTGGAGTCGGCCGACGAAGTTGTGGACAAGGTGATCGTTTTTCGCCAGAAGCTGCTCAGTCCGGATCCGACCCGGTTGACCTCGGCACGCGAACACAGTTCAGAGTCCGAGTCGCAAGGTAGGTAACGACGCTCTCATGGCAGACAAGCAGGAAGCAGCAGCCGCATCCAAATCCAATCTCAAGAGCTCGAAGCCGGACATCGCGAGCTTTGCGGGTCTGTTGATCGCCCTGGGCGGCATCATCGGCGGTCTCATGTGGGAAGGCGGCAAGATCAGCGACGTCATCCAGATCTCGGCCGCGATTATCGTTCTGGGAGGAACGCTGGGCGCGGTCATGGTGACCTCGCCGCTCTCCGCGCTGGTGGCAGCCCTGGGGGGACTGAAGGGGGTGTTCTTCGAAGAGAAACTGGACCCGGCGGCGGCCGTGGATGAAATCATCGCCTACGCCACCAAGGCCCGCAAGAGCAGCATCGTTTCGCTCGAAGAAGAGCTGGATAAGGTCGGCGACAAGTTCCTGCAGAAGGCGCTGTCCCTGGCCGTCGACGGCACCGATCTTCAGGAATTGCGCAAGATGATGGAACTCGAGATCGCCCAGTCCGAACACCACCGCGAATCGGCCGCCAAGGTGTTTGAGGGAGCCGGTGGATACGCTCCGACCATCGGCATCATCGGCGCGGTGCTGGGCCTGATTCAGGTCATGAAGCACCTGGAGAACATCGAAGAGGTGGGCAAAGGAATTGCGGTCGCGTTCGTGGCGACGGTATACGGAGTAGCCGTCTCCAACCTGGTGTTTCTGCCGGCGGCGAACAAACTGAAGGCTCGCATTCGGCAGGATGCACAAGATAAGGAACTGCTGCTGGAGGGCGTCTGCAGCATCGTGGAGGGCATGAACCCGAAACTCATCCGGGTGAAGCTGGAAGCGTTTCTCCAGCACGCCGGCAAGAGCAAGAAGAAAGGCGCCGCGGAAGCCAGCGGCGCGGCTGCGCCGGCGGCAGCCAAAGGCTAGACCCGGAGCGTCATACGAATGCCCCGTCCAAAACACGCTGAGCATGAAAATCACGAGCGTTGGCTGGTATCCTATGCCGACTTCATCACCTTGTTGTTCGCCTTTTTCGTGGTGATGTTCGCGTCCTCACAGACCGATAAGAGCAAGGCCAAGCAAGTCTCGGACGCGGTCGAGAAGGCGCTCAAGGAAGGCTCCTCCGTCAGCATGCCTCCCGCGGTCGCCAAAGTACTGGGCGGCACGGTGGACGACAAAGGACAAGGAAACGCGCAAATGCATGGTCCAGGTGGCGCCCAAAAAGCCGCCAAGGAAGATCGTCCGGAAGTGATGGAACTGGGCATTTCACTTAAAATGCTGTCGACGCAGCTGGCGGATGAGATCAAGGAAGGCAAAGTAGAAGTGAGCATGACTCCGCGGGGCATCGTAGTCAGTCTCAAGCAGGCAGCCTTCTTTCCGTCCGGCACCGATGCTGTGGATCCCGCCACCATGTCTACCATCGAGAAAGTCGCGGCGGCGCTGAGGACCGTGTCGAATCCGGTTCGCATCGAAGGGCACACCGATTCGATCCCCATCCACACTCCCCGGTTTCACAGCAACTGGGATCTCTCGGCCGCCCGCTCCATCGCCATCATGGAGGTGTTGTCCAACCGTTTTCAAATCTCCACCCAGCGCCTGTGTATCGCCGGCTACGCGGATACCGTCCCGGTGGCCGACAATGATACGCCCGAGGGACGAGCCCGCAACCGCCGCGTGGACCTGGTGATTCTGAACGAATATGCTTTGGCCAAGACCGAGCCTGCGAGGGCTAATCCAACAACGACCGAGCCTGCCAAAACACAACTTCCTAAGAAGTAAATCGCCGCCCGACTTAGTAGGTGGTCGGAGTTAGAAGGTCAAACAGGCTATTGCGCGGCATGGACGCCTGGGCCTGCATTGCGGCCTGCTGGCTGAGCTGTTCCTGCGTAAGATCCGTCGCGGCCTTGGCCACATCCGTGTCGCGCTCGTTGCTGAGAGCGGTCTGCGACTGGAGCTGGAACTTCTGCGCCACGTCCAAAGCATTGGTGATCCGGTTCTGGACGGCGCCGTAAAAAGCGCCCTCCTGGTTTAAGTAATCCTGCGCCGTCTGGATCGCCGCTGCGGCCGCGACCGTTCCGGCCTGATCGTTATTGGCGAGCGCCACGCGCAGGCTGTTCATCGCCGCGAAAACGTTATCGGCCGCGAGACTGTCGTCGGAATTGCGATGGTCGAAAAGATCCTGGGCGGTCTTGGCAACCGCGAAGGTCTGGCCGCTGGAATCCTGAATAAGACGCGTGGCAGGCGCCGTCAGCAGGCGGTCGACGCCATTCGGATTGGCGAGATTCACCGTATAGGCCGGCTGCAATGAGTTATCGCCGCTGAACAGGTAGTGGCCGTCGAAGGTGGCTCGGCTGTCGTCGATCAACGTATTGAGTATCTGCTCCGCTTGCGCCGCCATGGCAGTCCGCTCGGTGGGCGAAATAGTGGTCGAGGCGCCCTGGGCCGCCAGCGACCGGGCTTGATCCAGAAGGGACACGGCGTTCTGTACCACCCCAGAGGCGGTGTCAACTTCGCTTTTGACGCCATTCAGATTACTGGTCACCTGCGTCGCCCGGCCGATATCGGACTGGAGCTGCAGCACATCCCCCACCGCCGTGGGATCATCCGACGGTTTGCTGATTCGAATGCCGGAGGTGAGTTCGGCCTGCGTCTTGGTCATGCGGTTCTGGAGCGATGCCAGGTCGTTCAGAAACTGGCTCCTCGCCGGATCAAGATTTTGCAGCATGTGAGTCTCTCCTTGGGCCTTAGCTGACCATGTTGATGAGCGTATTGGTCAGTCCGTCGATGACACTGATCATCTTGGAAATCGCCTGGTAACTGCGCTGGAGTTCCATTACGTTGATGGCTTCCTCATTCAGCGACACGCCGGATACCTGAGTTCGCAGAGCTTGAGCCTGGGTCAGGGACTGCTGGGCCACGGTCTGACCCGAAGTTGCGTTGGCTGACTGCTGTCCGATGATCTGCGTCTGCGCGTTCAGGAAATCCAGCATCGATTTGCCACCAATGGTGTCGGTAGCCGCACTCGAAGTGCCTAACCCGGACAACGATAATGCGATCCCATTGGCCACCTGGGGCGGACCCGGGTCGAAGGCGGCCAATGTATCGGCGGTTATGTTCGGATCGATAGAGAGCGTCCGTGCGACGTTCGCTCCGCTCGAGGCGTCGTAGGTGAACAGCGGCAATCCCGCGTTTCCGGCCGGGTCTGTTCCGGAGGCCAGAAGCTGATTCACGCGATCCGCCACTTTTTGGGCGATCAGGTTCAGAGCGCCCGCCTGCTGACTGTCGCCCTGAAGAGAAGGGAGCACCGAGTTGCGGACGCTGAGCAACCCGCCCAGAGTTCCGCCGGCCACGTTGGCGGTGACATCCTGCCCATTGGCGTCCAGGATGTGGATGGACGGAGTGGCGTTGGGATTCACCGGAGCCGCCGGAGTGAAGTTGACGGCCTGCAGCGAATACTGCTGGTTACCGATCACCAGCGGCGTCTGGCCGCCCAGCAGAAGCGTAACGCTTCCGTCCTGTTCGAATCGGGCTGTGATGCCGGCTAATCCGCTTAGCGTTTCGAGCGTATCGTGCAGGTGCGCGTCCAAACCGGAATCGGCGCCGGTGCCCTGGCCGCGCTGGACATTGTAATCGCGAACCTGGGCCGCGAGCGTGTTGATTTGCGAGACCGTGCTGCCGATCTGATTGGTGACGTTTGAGGTGACGCTCGCAAGGACGGATGCGGCTTGCTGGAAGCTCGCTCCCAGGTCCTGCGCCTTGGACAACACGTCCTGCCGGGCGGCGGCGGAATCGGGACTGGCGCTCCAAGCAGAAAAGCTCTGGAACATACTGTTCAGCGCGGCGACAATACCGGTCTGACCGGTAACGTCGAAGATCGGCTCGACCCCGCTCAGAGCCTGGGCTTGGGCCGAGTAGTTCCCCAGCGCGCCGTTTTGATAGCGGACGGCCTGCTCCAGATATTCGTTCCGAGTGGATTGAGGCAGGCCCGCCTGAACTCCGCCCAGCAGTCCGGTTTTCGGCTGGAAGGGGAGCGCGTTGAGCGTCGCCAGCTGTTTGGCATAGCCCGCGGTGGATGCGTTGGAAACGTTGTTTTGCGCGACTTCAAGAGATTGCTCGAAGGCGTTAAGTGCCCTGACGCTGGAGGTTAGGTTTGCAAACAGGCCCATGGTAAATCAGACCTCGAAGCTCGCGGCAGGTTCGCTGAGCGGAACCGCCGGCCTTCCATCGCCGGTGTAACCCTGGCTAAGGCCCAACTGGGTCCAGCCCTGGCACAGGTTCACGGCATTTTGCACCTGAAGCGCCAGCAGCCGGATGCGGTGACGAAGCCGAAGCAAGTCATTTCTAGCGGAAGCGTCGCTTCGATCCGAAAGTGCGGAGCGCGCGGACGAATCCGTGGACTCACACTGCAGCAAGATAATTACTTCCTGGAGCTCCGTTTCACAGTGCTCCAGGATTTCGGCGCGAGGATCGAGAAGCGCGCTGGAGACCTGCTCCAATTTGGCTTCGCCAGCTTGGCAGCGTTCTTTAAGTGTCATGTCCAGTCCGTGCTCAGTAACCCTTGAGCATGGCTGCGACCATGGCGCCGCTCAGTGCCACGGGATCCATGTGGTACTGGCCGGATTGGACGAGCTGGGTAAGACTCGCGACGCGGCTGGTGTCTTCCGCGCTGGGAGTCATCGCCAGGGCACGAAGCTGGTCCTGGCCCTGCAAGGCCACGCCATCCTGCGGTGCCGGCGAAGAACTCTTCGCGGTCTTGGAAGAGACTTCGGCCTTCGTCTCGTAGACCTTCTCAGACTGGGGTTTCTGAGTATTCAAAGCTTTGCGCTCGTCAATCTTCATTCTGGCGCCCCTTTATATATCGCAGCAAACTCAAGTTTGTTGAAAAAATAAATCCGGTATTCCGCCATAAGGCATTGGACCGTAGTACCCGATAATGCTTTAACCTGAATACCTCCTCATGCAAGGCTTCCGGCGCAGCGGCCAGGTGTACCATCACAGACCGATCCCCTTCCCGGGGCTTTCTCCCGAAACCAACTCCACCACGCGGACCCCGTAATGGCCATCCACGGCCACCACTTCACCGCGCGCGATCACGCGATTATTGACCCGAACTTCCACGTTGTCGTGCAGGGCCTGGTCCAGCTCCACGACGGACCCGGCGGACAGGTTCAGCAGATCCTTCATGCGAATCTGGGTGGCTCCGAAGGAGACCGACACAGGCACCTGGACATGCATGAGCATGTCGCTTGGCTTGGTCCGCCCCGCGGGCGCGTGAACGGGCGCGGCCGGCTCCATTTTTTGGGTGCCGGTCTTCGCGGAGGCCAGCGCTTCTTCGAATTCCGGGCTGAGAACGCAGCCGGCAGCCGGCCACTGTCCGGCGGAATAGTGGATCTTGAGGGCGATCCGAGTCCAATCAGCGGAGGGAGCGCCGGATGGGCCGGAATCCCGGGCTTCCGCACGATTTCCGAAATGCTGCTCGACGGCTTTTGCGAAACAGCGGCTGATCAGGACCGAGGCATTCTCCTGCCCATCCCCGGAATCACCGCCGCGTCCGAACTTTTCCCAGGTTTCCGCGGGTCCGCCGACAAAGAAGTTCGCGCCCGGATGGGTGCTCAGCCCCCCGGACCACCACGTCCAGGATTCCGAGTCATCTAGGGGAGAGGGCGCCAGGCTCCAATCGAGCCGGATTTCTTCCGGGCCCGTTTCGGCCAGCGCTTCGGTCAAAGCGCCGGAGAAAGCCTCTAGAATTCCGGAAACGAGTTCGTTCTTATCCATTGTTTAGCACGTGTGTTTAATACGTCCCCTTCGGAGTAGGCCAATGCCGTTGCAGATAATTTCGCAGCCGCAGGATGGCCTGCGCCTTAATTTGTGAAACGCGGGTGATATGCAGATTCAGGATGGGCGCGATCTCGCGAATACCGAGTTCCTGGCGGTAGTAAAGATCCAGCACCATTCCTTCGACGCGCGGCATCTTCTTCAAGCCTTCGGCTATCAATTTTTCCAGTTCGGAGCGCTCCAGAAGGCGCGCCGGCGAATTTTCCTCAGGGGTCGCGATGAAGTGGATCAGGCTGCGCCCGTCCTCCCGCTCGGGCGCTGCATCCAGGCTGCCCAGGCTGACCGCGCGCAAATCCAGCAGCGCTTCCTGATAGGCCTGCAAGGTGACTCCCAATTCGGCCGCGATTTCTTCCTCCGCCGGGGCTCGCTGCAGGCGCTGCTCCAGCGCTCCCACCGTCGCCTGGATCTGTTTCAGGTGCTTGCGCTTGTGGGCTGGAATGCCATCCATACCGCGGATGCTGTCCAGGATGGCCCCCCGAATCTTGTGCTCCGCGTAGGTCTTGAGTTTCACGTTGAACTGCGGATCGAAATTGTCGATGGCATTGATCAGGCCCACGATGCCAATCGAGATCAAGTCTTCGAGACTGGTCGCGTCCGGAAGCTTCTCGTGAATCCGCGTGGCCACCCACCGCACTTGTGGCAGGTTCTCCAGGATGAGCCGCTCCCGGTCGTTGGACGGCTCGGCCTGCGGCGCGGAGTATGAGAGTGTGCTGAGACTGGCCATTCTTTTCCTTACGCTGCCTTATTGCACGCCGCCCGGGCGCGCGATCGCTCCCGCACCATGGCTAGCAGATCCTCCGCTGTGGCTGCGCGAATATCGCCCGGGATGCGCGGTCCGTAGGACAGGAAAGAGAGCGCCAGACCCGCCAGCGCCGCCTCTGAGAATACGGTCCCGAAGGTCTCGGTTTCGTCCATTCTTGTAACAAGTAGCTTGGAAGCTTGAAAGAGGCGATAGCTGTCGATGGATTTTCGCAAATCGCGGGATTTCATATAAGCCGGCGCCACCAGGTGCACATCGACTTCGCCGCACGCCGCCAGCGCGGCAGCCAGCGTTTCGGCGGCAGGCCGATCCTGAGCGCTGAACCCGGGCGTATCGATCAACACGCACTCCGTCTTGCGCGCATCCGCGACCAGCTTGGGTAGTTGCTCCAGGGAGTCGACACAGGAAAATGTAATGGCTGGCGTCGCCAGCGAACTTAGGAGCTGCTGCGCCCGGTGGACCAACGCGCCGCGCGACTGATCGAGCGACACGAGCCTCACCGGACGCTGAGTGCTGGCCGCAACTGCCAGCTTGGCCAGACTGGTGGTCTTACCGCTGCCGGCCGGGCCTACCACCGCAGCGACCGCGCCGCTGCCTCCCTGTACGCCCAGGCGCGGCCACAGGACCACGCGGCTCTCCAACTCAACTCGCAGGAATTTTTCCACGCGGTCCGGATCGGACTTCAAAACTTTCCAACGATTCTGCGCTCCCGCGGGCTCGGGGCCGGCCGAGATGAAGAAGGCATCCGTCGCCATGACCGCTTCCAGGCGATCCGCGATATCTTTGCTGAGAAGCGGATCCACCTCCGCGGCGATCAGGCGCGCATAAACGTCCGCGGTCTCGGGAACGGATCGCTGCATGGCCCAGGCGCTCTTGGCCGAGCGCACCAGCAGGCTCTGTAACTCGTCCATTTGCGCCCGCAGCTTGTCCATATCCGCCGCCGCTTCGGATCTGGCTTGCGGCTTCTGCTCCGGCCTCACTTCCATGGGTTGAGCGGGCTTGAGCTGCGGAATGGACGTTTCGCGCGGCAGCGCAGGTTTAGGCGCAGCGGGTCTCGCGACGGGAGCCGGGCCGGTCACGCCCATCACTACCTCATAGCCGCTTGCGCCGGTTCCGGTATCCGCGATCTTCCGGGTGTTCAGAAGCAATGCTTCCGAGCCCAGCTCCACGCGGGCCTTGGAGATGGCCTCGTCCACGGATTTGGCGAAATAGGATTTAATCTTCATGCCATTTGCATCTTTCATTCGATGACTCCGCGCGAGCGAACCTTGATCTCGGGCGGGATTTCGTTATGCGAGAGCACCGTCAGGTTAGGCAGGGCGGCTTCCACCAGCTGCCGCAGGAAGTGCCGCGTTCCGGAACTGGTCACGATGGCGGCGGACTCGTTTTTCTCCACCCGGCGCTTGATCCGGTTCAAAATATCGGTAATCGTTTCGGGCGACACACCGGCGACGCTGTTCCACTCGCCGTGCTCTACCGAGGATTCCACCGCGCGGTCGAGCGAGGCATCCAGTAAATAGGCCGGCAGCTCACCTTGCAGGTTCACCAGCGGCTGTGTGATGGCGCGCCGGATCGACTGCCTGACGTATTCCGTCAGCAGGACCGGGTTCTTGGTCGTTTGAGCCGCTTCTCCCATGGCTTCCAGAATTCCGACGGCGTCACGGATGGGCACGCGTTCCCGCAGCAGGTTCTGTAATACTCGCTGAATCGTGGCTAGGGAGAGCAGTTTTGGCACCAAATCCTCGATGAGCTTGGGATTCTCCTGGGCAACCCGATCGCAGTAGTTCTTGGCGTCCTGACGAGTGAACAATTCGTGGGCATGGCGGCGCACGATTTCGGTCAGGTGCGTGCCGATGATGCTGACCGGATCGACCACGGTGTATCCCGCGCTGCGAGCCATGGCGGCCTGGTCCTGGCGGACCCACAAAGCGGGCAGCCCAAAGGCCGGATCCTTGGCCGGCTTTCCGGCGATCCCGGTGTCGGCGGTTCCGCTTGAAATAGCGAGTTCATGGCCTTGCATCAGTTCAAAGCGCGCGATTTCCATGCCGCGCATCTGGATCACATATTCGCGCGACCGCAGGGCCACGTTGTCCTTTACCTTGACCGCCGGAAGCAGGTATCCGAGCTGACTGGCCAGCTGTCTCCGGATCGCTCCCACGCGCAGCAGAAGGGGCGACTGCTGGCCTTGTTCCACCAGGTTTACAAGTCCCAGTCCGACGTCCAGTGACAACGGCTCCAGCCTGAGCAGGCCTTCGAGATTTTCTTTCGGTTTCGGGTCGTTAGCTGTCAAAACCGCGGCTTCTCTGTCAGTTTTTTGACGCAGCCGCATGCCCGCGAGGCCTACGCCGCCCCCCAATAACAGGAACGGGATGGTTGGAAGGCCGGGCAAAAGGCCCAGGACCATCAGGACTCCGCCCGCCAGCATCAACGGCTGCGGATTGCCTAGTACCTGCCTCTGAAACTCGGCTCCCAGCGTATCGTCGGAGGCCGTGCGGGTGACAATCAAACCGCCGGCAATCGAAATCATCAGCGCCGGGATCACCGTGACCAGGCCGTCGCCGATGGTCAGCACGGTGTAGGTTTGGAGCGCTCGTTGCAGTTCCATGCCGTGCTGCAGCACGCCGATCAGAAATCCGGCAATGATATTGATGCTGGTGATCAAAATGCTGGCGATGGCGTCCCGCTGGGTGAAACGCGAGGCGCCGTCCATGGCGCCGTAAAACTCGGCCTCGGAAGAGAGTTGTCTCCGCCGCTTGCGTGCTTCTGCCTCGTCAATGAGACCGCCGTTGAGATCGGCATCGATGGACATCTGTTTGCCGGGCAAAGCATCCAAGGTGAACCGGGCGGTGACTTCGGATATACGCACCGCGCCATGGTTGATGACCACGTACTGGATCGCAATCAGCACCAGGAAAATCACGGCGCCGATGATGTAGTTGCCGCCCACGACGAAGCTTCCGAAGGCTTCGATCACGTGGCCGGCGGCGGAGGTTCCGGTATTGCCGTTCAGCAGAATCAGCCGCGCGGACGAAATATTCAGCGCCAGCCGGTACAAGGTCAGCAATAGCAGCGTGGTGGGGAATACGTTAAAATCCACGGCCTTCCGGATATAGACCGAGACCAGCAGGACTATCACCGACAGCGTGATGTCCAGCACGATCAGGAAATCCAGCAGCATCGACGGCATGGGCATGATGAGCGCGACCACGATCGCCACGACGGCGATCGGAACCGCCATCTCGCCCAGCCCGAGAGACGTGCCCGGCAGCGTCAGAAGTTTGGGACGCTCGGTGGCTGCCGCGGCGGCTGTGGAAGTTGCTGTTGCCATCTACTTAATCACGACTCAGGCTGCGCCCGCTACGTACTCCTGACCTTTTAGCTTGTACAGCAGCGTGGTGCGCTTCAGACCCAGCGCTTTGGCCGCTTTGGCCTTGTTGCCGCCGTGGCGCCGCAGCGCTTGCTCCAACAGAAGCTTCTCCACCTTGCCCATCAGATCTTCGAAGGGAAGATCGTCGGTGGGCATATCCAGCGGGAACTCGTGCCCCTCACTGGTACCTGGATACATCTCTCGCGCCGCAGGCTGGAGATGCATTTCGATATCGCCCAGGTAGATGGTTTCGCGGTCGCCGGTCAAGGCTGCCGCCATTTCCATGGCGTGTTCCAGCTGGCGGACGTTGCCTGGCCATTCGTATTCCGTCAGCTTGCGAAGCGCGTCGGCCGTGAGCTTTTTCTGCGGCAGTTCCTCGCGCCGGCACACTCGCTCAATGAAATGCGCGGCCAGCAGGGGAATGTCGCTGCGGCGTTCGCGCAAAGTCGGCACGCGGATGGGAATCACGTTCAGGCGGTAATAGAGGTCTTCGCGGAAGCGCCTCTGTGCCACTGCCTGGTCCAGATTCGTATTGGATGCCGCGATGATGCGGGCGTCCACCTTGACTGTTTCCGAGCTGCCTACGCGCTGTAATTCCCGCTCCTGCAGAACACGCAGCAGTTTGGGTTGCAGCATCAGCGGCGTTTCGCCGACCTCGTCCAGAAACATCGTGCCGCGGTGGGCTTGTTCGAAACGGCCCATCCGGGCTCCCACCGCGCCGGTGAATGCGCCTTTGGTGTGGCCGAACAGCTCGGCTTCGATCAGATGCTCCGGCAGCGCCCCGCAGTTGACCGCCACCATCGGCGCTCCCGAACGGCGGCTGGCCATATGGATGGCCTGGGCAACTCTCTCTTTACCCGTGCCCGTCTCTCCAGTGACCAGCACCGTCGATTGGCGCGGGCCCGCCAAGCGGATGATCGCGCGCAGTTCCCGCATCGGCTGGCTCTCGCCGACCAGCAGGCTGCTCCAGGGTTCCACGGAATCGGCCGGGCACCTCTGTGCCGCGGCTTGCAGCGCGGCCATTACGCGCGCGCTGATCTCCTGTCCGGAAGATACCCCCACCACGTGCTGGAAACAACTGAGCGAGGGACCGATGAGAGACTCATCCAGGTCGCCGTCCCGGTCCAGGAGCACCACTGGAAGCGGGCGAAGAGCGTCCTGCGCCGCCTCCAGCACTTTTTGAACGAATTCGGAACACGCCGGCAGATCGAGAACGATCACCCGGTAACGCCGGAGGTCTCTCTTCTTCCATTCCGCTGTGTCGGCGGCCGCGATAACCGCCGTGAGTCCACTCCGTCGCGCCACTTCTTCTGCTAACGCCGTGTCGCTGCCGCGACTGATCCAGAGCATATCGCCGGTTTCCAACTTTCTTCGAAAAGATTAAACCCTAGAACCTGAAGGGGCTATGGGTCCAATGCCGGCGACCGCACGTTTCTGTCTCACCGGTCAGGCCCACCCAGGTCCTTACCTGTGAATAAGATCGCCTGTGGAGAGGCAAACCCTTAGTACCCCATATGTGGGGACTATACCCCACATGCGGGGTGATCGGCCTCTCGGGCAAAACAGTTTGAGCCGCGAAAAAACCCTCTAAACTTACGTTTCCTCGGCGATATGAACTGCGTGCCAAGCCCGGATCCAGTGCAACAGGCCCAGCGCGATTACATGGAGAGCCGCGTTCTCTCCGCCCAGCCGGCGGAGTTGATCGAACTGCTCTATGACGTCGCGCTTCGAAGTCTGAAGAAGGCCATCGGCCACTTGAAGAGCGGCGATGCACTGGCTCGCGCGGGCGAGATCAGCCGGGCGCAAGAAGCTGTGAACGAACTGATGGCCGCGCTGGACCACACCGTCGGCGCTTCCTTCACCCAAACCCTGGCGTCGCTATACGCCTACGTTCAGCAACAGATCCTCAAAGGTCACGCGGGTCCATCCGAGGAAGCGCTGCAGCGGGCGATCGGGATTCTGGACACTCTGCGGGAAGGCTGGAGCGGCGTCTCCACCGAGCTCAACCAGAAGAATCAACCGGTGGCCCCCGTGGCCGAGTATGTCGAAGCCGATCTACCGGCGGAGATTTCTACCGGTGCGGGGGATCGATCCGTCGAGTATTATCAGGAAGCAGTGCCGGGCCCGTCTCGCGGCTGGAGCGCATAAGGCGTTCCGGGAGGGGGGCGTCTTCCGGCATCCTGCTACCCTTAACTCTGCATGCTTCGGAAGCGATTCGAATGGAAGTTCCGCAATAAAACTCTGCAGCTGGGCGAACGGACGCTGCTGGTGGGCGTTTTGAACGTCACCCCCGACTCGTTTTCAGACGGGGGGAAATTCCTCGATCCAGACCGGGCGTTTGCCCACGCCGTCGAGCTCGAAGAGGCCGGAGCCGACATTATCGATATCGGGGCGGAATCGACGCGTCCCGGCGCCGTGCGGATTTCCGAAGCCGAGGAGCTGCGCCGGCTGGTTCCGGTTCTCAAGCGCTTGCGCGATAAACTCACGATTCCACTATCGGTGGATACCTACAAGGCGGCGATCGCGGAAAAGGCTCTGGAGCTGGGCGCGGACATCATTAACGATCCCAGTGCGCTGACCATCGATCCCGACCTGGCGCGCACCGTTGCGCAATGCAACGCGGGCCTGATCCTGAACCATATGCGCGGATCGCCCGAGACCTGGACGAAGCTGCCGCCGCTCAAGGATGTAATGCAGACCATCGTGAAGGAGCTCGACGCGTCTGTACATCGCGCGATGCGCGCAGGTCTGGACCGGAAGCAGATTATCATCGATCCCGGCCTGGGCTTCGGGAAGCGCAAGGAGCAGAACGCCGAGATCCTGGCGCAGCTCGATCTTCTCGCCCGCCTCGAAATGCCGATCATGACCGGTCCGTCTCGCAAGCATTTCCTGGCGCGCGAATCGCAGGAAGGCACCGAGTTCGCCACCGCGGCCGCCGTCGCCGCATGCGTGCTCAACGGCTCGCACCTGGTGCGGGTTCACGATGTGAAGGCGATGAAGCCGGTGGTGGAAGTAGCCGACGAGATCCTGCGTTATCAAGCCTAAAACCATTGCGGATGTTCTCGCGCGATTGACAGACGCCGTCTGTTTGGCCTGCCATCAAAACCCACTAAATGGGGACTATGGACCGCTCCGACGTGCCGAAAGGCTTCTCGCATGCTTTTCACGATGGCATCTACCAAACTCGCACGGTGATACTTATGGCGACCAAACTCCGCTCGACACGGCTCCCGAAGACATAACTTTCGGTACAAATCCGACAGGAAGGACATTTTGGAAATGGTATTCTACGGGTCCGCGCCCGCGTAAGCGCTAATGAGCAGAACAAAACCGGCGAGCCAAGGCTATGCTGGACGGGTCCGAAAGCCAGGAGGACCCGTCATGAACCCCGAACAGACCGATTTCGATAGCCTAGAGCCGAAGAGCAACCGGGAGACGCTGCGCTCCTGGAAAGAGATCGCCGCCTACATTCAAAGAAACGAAGCCTCTGCCCGCCGGTGGGAGCGCGAGGAGGGCTTGCCGGTTCATCGTCACCCCCACAAGATCAGGAGCAGCGTGTATGCCTATCCGACCGAGATCGATGCTTGGATGGCGGCGAAGAAGGTTTCTCCCCAGGAAGAAACTCGCGCCACCACCGGATGGTGGAGGCCGATGGCGTTTGGAGTGACTATGCTGCTGTGCCTGGTGATGGTGGGCAACGGGGTTCGGCCGCAAGTGGTCTCGGCACAACAGCAGCCGGTCTCCCGTCAAATCTGGGCTCAGAGCGCCAATGTGGAGTACAGCACCATTTCGCCCGATGGGCGTTTCATCGCCTTCATCCGTAATAAGGATAGTCAATTGGTGCTACACGATCTGGCGACTGGATCAGACCTCCAGGTCACCTATGCTGAGAACGGCCCCGGTAGCCCCGTTAGGGCAGTGTTTTCGCCAGATGGGACACAGATCGTGTTCAATTGGCGCAATCAACGGGCCGACGAATTGCGCATCATCTCCCTCAGCGGCGGCAGCCCCGGCGCACCGCGCAGCCTGATTAAGCCCCAAGAAGAGTTTCCCGAGATCTGGCCCGCTAACTGGTCGCCGGACGGGAAGCGGGTCGCTGCGATGCTTTTCAAGAAAGATCGTACAGCACAGCTTGCACTCATCTCAATAGGGGATGGGTCAATCGGCAAACTGAGCCCGATCAAGGGGCAAGCCTTTGAGCATCGCGACGTGTCGCATATCTTCTTTTCTCCGGACAGCCGGTATCTAGCCTATACTCCTCCCGCTGATAGCAACGGTGGAAACCGCGATGTCTTCCTGCGCACCATCGAGGGGGACCGTGAAATTCTCGCAGTGGCGCACGGGTCGGACAATCAAGCGGCCGGTTGGAGCCCTGACGGTAGGCAAATGCTGTTTATCAGCAATCGGAATGGCTCGCCCAGCCTGTGGGCGCAGCAGGTCAAAAACGGGAAACCCGAAGGAAACCCGCGGTTGATCCTGCCAAATTTTGGGGCAAATCACTTGGGCTATTTGGGTCCGTCCAGGAACGGTGATCTCTATTTTTCAGCGCTGGGGGGAGCGCCAAAATTTGCGATCGCTGGGTTTGATGCCGGTTCGGGCAATATCTCTGTGACCAGGGAGCTACCTGCGCTGGGCATCCAGCAGGATTGGTCGCCGGACGGCAAAGCACTGGTCTGCAGAACCGAACATCACCTCACTATCCAATACGTGGAGACGGGACAGCGCCGGGAGCTCTTTCCAAGATTGATCGCCTTCAATTGGCCTCGATGGTCTCCAGACGGGCGCTTCTTGCTGGTGCAGGGGCAGGACGATAGGGCGCGTCAGGGCATTTACAGAATCGATGCGCAAACCTCGGAGGTGCAGGCGATCGCGCTGGCACCGGCCGGGCAGGGCTTCGGAATGCCTCAGTGGCTTCCAGATGGAAAGAGGATCGTGTATCAAAGAAGATCGCCCGTCGGAAAGGCGATCGTCGAGCGCGACCTTCGCTCTGGCCGGGAACGGGTTTTGGTGGAGGGAGTGGATCTCGGTGATGCTGATGTCGTCACTCTTACGTCCGCTGTCTCCCCCGACGGCCGTTTTATCGCCCATGTGCGGATGGACCGAACCGCAAAGAGAGAGAGCATCGACCTTGTCCCTTTGAGCGGCAACGGACGCCGTGAGTTGGTGAAGCTCGAAAGGGACAGGGTCATCACTCTTGGCGGATGGACTCCTGATGGCAAGTCGCTGATCTATTCCTTTTCCAGCGGCACGGGGGATGACTGGGCGTTTGAGACTTGGATCGTTCCAATCGATGGCGGTGGGCCCCGCAGAATCGAACTGAATGATCGCTTTGCACGGCTGGTGCGCGTGCACCCTGACGGAAAACAGATCGCCTTTTGGATTCCGAATGAGACTCCGGAGCAGGTCTGGGTGGTGGAGAATGTGTGGTCTGGGACTGCGGGACGGTAGCCCTATATCCTGGCCTCGCCCTCCCATCTCGCGAAGCCGAAACCTCACCCGCCCGGAACGGCTGGTCCCTGAAATAAGGATGGCGGCTTCGGGATCCAAATACTGGTTTACCGGAAATATGAAGAGGCTCCTGGAGCCTCCGGCACGGGGTACCGCGTGGGTTACTTCTTCTGGCAGTGCGGGCAGTAATGCGTTCCGCGCTGCGCCACCAGAATCTTGCGGATCGGCCGCCCGCAGTTCGCGCAAGGCTGGTCTTCGCGGCCATACACGCGGTGCTCCATCTGGAACCAGCCGCGCTCGCCGCGCCCGTTTACATAGTCTGAAATCGACGATCCACCCAGTTGGATCGCGTGGGTGAGAATACCCCGAATAGCCTGATACAGCTTCTCTGCGCGCGCCTTGCTCAGACGCTCGGCGACCGCCAGGGGGTGAATCCCAGCCGCGAACAGACTTTCATCCGCATAGATATTTCCCAAGCCTGCAAGGAAAGCCTGGTTCAGAAGCAAGGCTTTGACACCAGCCTTCCTCCGCAGCCGCGTACGAAACTCGTCCCAACTAATTTCCAGGGGTTCGGGACCCAGGCGAGCTACGCGCGGCGGAGCACCGGGACTCCACTCGATCCTGCCGAACTGGCGGGGATCGTGATACAGCAGCATTCCGTCATCCAGGGTGAAAACGCCGTGCGTATGCCGGCCGGCTTCGCCCTTCACCAACAACTTTCCAGTCATGCCGAGGTGCACCGTCAGCGTACCTTGATCCAGAGCGATGAGAATGAATTTGCCGCGGCGCGTCACCGATTCGATACGGCGGCCAGCCAATCTCTGGGTCAATTTGGCACGGTTCCCGGGAGTCACAAAACGCGAGGTGAAGCTGGTGCTGACGATCCGGCGGCCCGCCAAATGCGCGGCCACCGAGCGAACAACGGTCTCAACCTCAGGCAGTTCTGGCATTAAGGAACATCAATAAGAATGTTGTCGCCGTCGATTTTCACCGGGAACTTCGCGACCAAGTCTTCCACTTCAGCCCGGCAGTCGAATTCCCAGGCGTGCCACGGGCAGACCACGGTGGTCCCATGGAGGGCTCCCTGACCCAATGGACCGCCGGCATGCGGACAGATCCCGTCCAAAGCGTGGATTTCACCGCCTGCGTTGCAGATAGCATACGTTCCGTCTCCCACCAGGGCCTCCATGACCGATCCCGGAGGGAATTTGGAGAGCAAACCCACTTTGACGAAGGCCATAAACCTATTGTCCCCCGTTTATTCCACTTCTTCGCCAGGTGGCCGCTTATGCTTGGGCTTTTTTCGGGCCGTGGCCGGCAGAATGGGACGCGAAGCCTTCACCGGACCCACCCGCTCACGGGCGATCGCGCGGACGTCCTTTTTCTGATCAAAGCCCTTTGGCTTCTGATTAAAACCTCTTCGTTGAGACTTAGGCCGATCGCGCTTCATGGTACACTCAGCATGCAAGGAGGCCATATGAGAAATCTAGGCTTGCCGGAAATTCTTATCATCCTGGCAGTGGCCATACTGCTGTTCGGCGGCAAGAAGATTCCGGAACTGGCAAAAGGTTTAGGCGAGGGGATTCGGAACTTCAAGGAATCCTTGAAGGGTCCCGAAGACCAACCGCCCGCACCGCGCCCCGACGAAAAGAAGCAGGCGTAAGGCTTCCTGGCGCGCCAGCAATATAGGCGCAGCCTCAATCGGTTTTAAAAATACTTAAAACAACAAACCCCGGCCCGCAACAGCGGTCCGGGGTTTTGCTTTAATCCCTAAATCGCGGCTACTTTTTTTTTGGGGGGACGATGGCGTCCTTCACGGCCTTCGCCACGCGGAACTTCACGACTTTCTTAGCCGGAATCTTGATCGCCTCGCCAGTGGCGGGGTTGCGTCCCATGCGCGCCTTGCGATCTACGCGCACCAGCCGGCCGATGCCGGGCAACACGCACATACCGCTCTTCTTGGTCTCCTTCACCGCCAGGTCCGCGTAAGCCGTAACCAAGGCCTTTGCGGTTTTGTTGGGTACTTCGGTCGCCGCCGCCAGCTCTTTCATGAACTGCGATTGGGTCAACTTTGCCATGTTTCTCCTTGTACTTGTCTTCGAACTTGTCTGATTCTTCCCGTGTACAGCGTACGCGAAGTAGTTTTTAGTGCGGACGCTCATTCGAATCATACGGGATCGTTCGCGCGGTGTAAAGAGAAAACTGCCAAGAAACCCCAGGTTTTCCGCGTATTTTTTGAGCAGTGAACCCTCTTCGGAACACTTCGAAGCCGTGGAAAAAATCTCGGCGCGCTTCCCTCGGAGGCATGTTATGCTTTCTTTGGGCCAGCAAACAAAAGGCGAATGAGCGACTTACAGCAGCAACTGGCCGATCTTCGCGCACGTGTGGCGCGCGTGGCTAAACAATGTGACGCCAAGTATGCTGCGGAGTTTTCGACGCGCGACGCAACCTCGCAAATTAACCGCCCTACTTGGCACGAAGAGCCCGTGGAGTACGATATTGCGGAATGCGCAACCGCTGAACGCGCCCAGTCGGCAGTGGAGGGATGGCTGGGCGGAGAGACCATCCAGACCGCGCATGGCCGGCATTTCGAGGCGGAAAAGCTGTACGAGCGCCACCGTCGGCACGGCAGCGCCGACATCGGCTCGCTGGCGGATTTGCCGGAAGATCTTCTAACCGCGGTCTCCGGCGGCTCAGCGCCGCTCGCGTCGCCCTCGGAGTGGGCCTTTCTCGACACCGAAACCACCGGGCTTTCGGGTGGATCCGGCACCTGCGCCTTCCTGGTGGGAATCGGCAGAATCACGCCGGATGGCTTTCGCGTGCGCCAGTTCTTCATGCGCGATTATTGCGAGGAAGCCAGCTTGCTCGATGCCGTCGCGCGGCACCTGGCTCGTTTTCGTGTCTTGATCACCTACAACGGCCGGAGCTTCGATCAGCCCTTGCTTGAAACGCGCTATCGCTTGAACCGCAGCCGCCCGCCCTTCGGGAAACTCGAACACGTGGATCTGCTGCACGGGGCGCGCCGCCTGTGGAAATTGCGCTACGAATCCTGCCGTCTGGTGGATCTGGAAACTCAGGTACTCGGTTTCGAACGCGACGGCGATGTCCCGGGCGCGCTGATTCCGTATCTGTACTTCGAGTATCTGCGTACCGGCCGAGCCGCCCGGCTGCTGCCGGTATTCCATCACAACGCCACCGACATCCTTACGCTGGCCTGCCTGACGGGAATCGTACCTGTGGCCTTCAAGGACCCCGAGAACCTGCCCTTCCGGCATGCCGCGGAAATCGCGGGAATCGCACGCTGGCTGCGGGAAGCCGGCGACCTGGAGCAATCCCGCAGGCTGTTCCGGCGAGCCGTCGCTGTGAGCAGGCCCGATGCCGGCATGCCGGACGACCTGATGTTCCGTACCCTATGGGATCTGGCGGGACTCGAGCGGAAGCTGGGCGCGGAGGAGCAAGCAGTTGCCATCTGGACCGATCTGGCGGCCGTTCGCAATCTGTTCCGCATCCCGGCGCTGGAAGAACTGGCCAAGCATTACGAACACCGCCAGAAAGATCTGGCGCGAGCGCTCGAGACCACCCGTACGGCGCTGGACCACGGTGACTCGCCCGCGCTGCGCCGCCGGGAACAGCGCTTAGTCCAGAGGACGGCGGCGCGGTGTCCTAAAACCCGTAGTACTGCCAAAAAGCGCCGATTGCTGTAGGGTGGAGACATGCGCGCTTTTTTTCTTTCCTCTGCGGCATTTTTGGTAGCGGGCGCGGTCTTAATAAGCAATGCTTCGGCACAAGCCGAGTTGCCCGCCGCCCTGGACCAGATCGCGGCTTCCGAACTCTCCCGCCAAGCTATTCCGGGGATCGCCGCGGTAATGGTGAAGGACGACCACATCGTGTGGGCCGCCGGACTGGGTGTAGCGAGTCTCGAATCCAAGCTTCCGGTCACCCCGAACACGCTGTTCCAGGTGGGATCGGCGCGCGTCTTCCTGGCCGCTGCGATCTCCGAATTATCGAGCCAAGGCCGTTTGCAATTAGGCACGCCCGCGGGCGATTATCTGTTCGGCCTGGAAGACAAGGAAGCCCGGCTCTCCGCCGAGAAACTGCTGAGCCCGCCCTCGGAAGCGAGAGAAGAAGCGGTGGCCGCGCGCCTGATCGAAAACATTCGCGCCCGGCCGGCTTCGGCCGTGCTGCAGGAAATGATCTTCTCGCCTGTGGGCATGACGCACACTACGTTCGCTCCCGACCTTGCCATGACCTATCCGCTGGCCATGGGCCACACCGCTGCTGGTAAAGTCAGCAGGCCCATGGAGGCCGGCGGCCTGTTCACGTCGGCCAACGATATGGCCCACTTCCTGGCCGTGTTCCTGAACGGCGGGAAGGTGGGGGACATCCTGGATGAACGCCAGGTGCTTCCGTCCACGGTCATCACGGCTCTTTCGAGCGACAGCGGCTACGGGCTGGATGCCGATGCCTCGCGCGGAGTGCGCTTGATCCGGCAAACCAGTACGGCGCCCGGTTTCGCCAGCGCGATCCTCATGGCGCCCGAGTTTCATACCGGCGTCGTAGTCCTCGCCAATCGCGACGGAGCCAGCGCCATCACCATTGCGCAGAAATTGCTGGAACGATCGCTGCCGGTGCGCTTCCCGCAATCGCTGGCACTGGCGAAGTAAGGTGTCGGTTAAAGTGTTCTTAGGATGACCGCGCGCCGTTTGATTCCGCTGTTCGCTGCCGCGTTATCCGCCTTCGGCCAAGCCTCCACGCAGCTCGACCTGGACTCCTTCGAGAAAGTCTGGACTACCATCCGGGACAAACACTGGCAGGTCAAGCCCGGCGGCTTGGACTGGCTGGCCATCCGCGACGAATACCGGCCCCGGGTGAAATCCGCTGCAAGTCACGACGAAGCGCGCGCCGTCATGCAGGAAATGCTGGGGCGCCTGAAGCAGAGCCACTTCGCGATCATTCCCGCAACGCTGTACTCGGTTGTGGATGATGACGGAGAAGGTCCAGGCACCTCGGGGATTGACACGCGGGTTCTGGACGGGCACGCGGTGGTCACCAGCGTCGATCCTGGTTCCCCGGCCGACAAGCAGGGCGTGCGGCCCGGCTGGCAGATTGAGCGAACACGTGGAATCGATCTGGCGCCTCTTATTGAGCAGGGCCGTTCCAATCCCGCGGTTCACGAGCTGCAATTGACTCGCGCCGTGCTGGCGCGCCTGAGCGGTCCTATCGGCGGAACTCTGGAGGCAACGTTTCTGGATGCGTCGAACAAAACGGTCACTCTGACTCTGGGCCTGACGGCCCCGCGCGGTACTCTCTCGGCTTTCGGAAATCTGCCCGCCCAGCACGTCTGGTTCGAAAACAAGCGTTTGGGGACGACGGCCTATGTCCGTTTCAACCTGTTCCTGGATCTTCCGCGCGTCATGGCCAGTTTCCAGCAGACCATCGACAACTGCAAGGAGTGCGACGGATTGATCGTCGATCTGCGCGGAAACCCCGGCGGTATCGGCGGAATGGCCATGGGCATGGCCGGTTTCCTGGTGGATAAGCCCAATCAGCTTCTGGGCACCATGTACCTCCGCGACAGCACTCTTAAGTTCGTGGTCAATCCCCGCGCCGATATCTTCTCAGGTCCCGTGGCCGTGCTGGTGGACGGCTGTTCGGCGTCTACCTCGGAGATTTTCGCGGGCGGCCTGAAGGATTTAGGTCGCGCGCGCGTGTTCGGCACACCTACAGCCGCAGCCGCTCTTCCGTCCGCGTTCGAACGCCTGCCCAACGGCGACGGCTTTCAGTACGCGGTGGCCAACTACGTTTCCGAAGGCGGCCAGCCCCTGGAAGGATTGGGCGTAACTCCGGATGTCAGGGTGGAACTCACGCGCACCGCACTACTCGCCGGCCACGATCCGGTAGTGGACGCGGCGCTGGATTGGATTAGGAGGTCGAAGAAGCCATGAACCGTCGAGTTTTCCTGGTTTTGCCGGTGGTTCTGCCGGTGGTCTTGCACATTTGTTTCGCGGCCGATCCGCTGCCTTCGGCTGAATCCATCTTGGATCGCTATGTCCAGGTCACCGGCGGCAAGCAGGCGTACGAAAAGCGCAAATCGGAAATTGCCCACGGGACGGTGGAGTTCCCCGCGCTGGGGATTAAAGGATCCATGACCCGCTACGCCGCCGAACCAGACAAGTATTACTACACGGTGGATATCCAGGCGATCGGCAAAATGGAAACCGGCGTAATCGGCCCTATCGCCTGGGAAAACAGCGCGATTCTTGGGCCTCGCCTCAAAACCGGAGTGGAGCGGGCCGAGGCGCTCCGTGAGAGCAGCCTCAGCGCGACTGTGGATTGGCGCAAGCTATACCCCAAAGTGGAAAACCAGGGCATCGAAACAATCGACGGCGAGGAGTGTTTCAAGGTGGTGATGACGCCGGCCGAAGGCCAGCCGGTGATCGGTTATTACCAGAAGAAATCGGGCCTCCAGGTCAAGCTCACCACCGTCGCCAGCACCCAGATGGGCGATGTTCCCGTCGAGATGATCGCGTCCGATTACAAAAACTTCGGAGGCATCCTGGAGCCCGCTAAAGTCGTCCAGAAGGCCGGACCGCAGGAGTTCAGCATGACGATCGAGCGGGTGGAAGTGAATCCCGCTATTCCGCCGGAGACGTTTGCCCTGCCGGCGGAAGTCCGCAAGCTGGTGGATAAGTCGGAAGCCAAGTAGGTCATCCTCGCC
>Ga0068857_100000127_pt1 | contig 45765 bp, 41 predicted proteins | sample KBSCornC72_FD_66591 | JGI IMG/M metagenome (GOLD analysis project Ga0068857, IMG submission 66591) | Corn rhizosphere microbial communities from Kellogg Biological Station, Michigan, USA - KBS Corn C7-2 | ecosystem: Host-associated > Plants > Roots > Rhizosphere > Soil ...
GCTGGTGGCGGTGTTCTCGGCCTGGCTGTTCGTGGCCACGCCGATCAGCAACACGCTGGTGCGCACGAAGGAGATCGAGGCCGACCGCTTCGGCCTGAACCTGGCGCGCGAGCCGAACGGTTTCGCCGAGGCCGCGCTCAAGCTCACCGAGTACCGCAAGCCCGACCCCGGCCCGATCGAGGAATTCGTCTTCTTCGACCACCCGTCGACGCGCCACCGCATCCACGACGCCATGCAGTGGCGGCAGGCGATGGGCACGCCCTGACGCGCCGCGCGGCGCCGCGGCGCGTGAACTGCGCCGCAGATTCGGGCCTCCGCGGCCCGCGTGCCGCCGGTAACCTCCGGGCATGGGCATCGCACAGGCCGGCATCGCTTTTCGCATCTCCGAATCCGTGGCGGACATGGAATCGTTCATGGCGCGCGTGTTCGGGGAGCCGGCCACCGAGATCCCGCTGCCGGTGTCGGTCCGTTTCGACATCCGCAACCATTCCGACGTGATGGTGCAGACCTTCGGCGAGGTCTGCTTCATCAGCAACGACGACCTGGCCTGGCCGCTGATCCGCAGCGACTCACGCGACGCGAGCTGCCTGCACGCGGCGCTCGGCGCGCCGGAGCTGATGGTGGCCTTCTGCCACTACGACACCAACGGCAACCATGGCTACGCGATCTTCGAGCACGGCCGGCGCGTGCGCACCCGCCTCCAAAGCAGCGGCGAACCCGGCGCGCACGAGCTGCTGCAGAGCGGCACGCCGCAGCTGTTCGAGCAACGCTGGCTCGGCGCGCGCCACTACATGGAAGCCGAGGCGGCCGCCGGGGCCGACGACGCCCGCATGTTCTTCCTCGGCGAACGCGAGGTGGTGGTGCCCGGCCGCGACCTGACGGGCCGCATGCTGCAGGACGGCCTCGACGCGATGTTCGGCGTCTGCCCGTGGGAGACGCTGCTGACGCCGACCTACCGCTTCTTCCGCCTCGGCCCGGAACGCGAACGCGACGCGGGCGACGCACCGGCCGTCTCGCGCGCCCGGGCGATCGCGGCGAACAAGCGGCCCTGGTGGCAGTTCCTCTGAAGACGAGGCGCGCAGGCGCACGCCCGTCCGGCCTGCGTATCGGCCAGTCGCCTTCGACGACGCCGCCGCGCCAGCCGCATCCTGGCCGCGCCCGGGATCGCCCGCTGCACACGAAGGCGCCAGTCGCGTACATTCGCCTGGCACCGGCCGGAGCCGGCCTGGAAAGGCGCCGATGAAACGGATTCTTCTCGCGTGCGTCGCCATCGCGGCCGCCATGAGCACGGCCCGCGCCGACGCGCCGCCGCCCGACGAACGCCAGGCCGTCGCGATGAGCGAGGCCGACCGCGCCTGGGTGCTGCGGGCGATGCGCAGCCACGTCGAGGCCCTGCGCGACATCACCGCCGGCATCGCGGCCGGCGACCTCGCCCGGTCCGGGGACGCGGCCGCCGCGATGGGCACGGACGCGATGAAGGCCGACACGACGCGCCCCGCGGGCCTGCGCGCGAAGCTGCCGCCGGCGTGGATCGCGCTGGTGCTGGCGATGCACCGCGAGTTCGACGGCATCCGCGACGGCGTGCAGGCCCGCGAGGACGCGACGCAGCTGATGGCCCGGCTGGGCCGAGTCACGACACAGTGCGCGGCCTGCCACGCCGCCTACCGGATCCAGGTCGCGCCCTGAACCGGCAGCGTCGGGGACAATCGGCCCCATGAAAGTCATCAAGCTCCGCGCCGGCAAGGAACGCTCGCTGTCCCGCCACCACCCTTGGGTGTTCCAGGGCAGCATCGAGAAGGGCAAGGCCGACCTCGGCGAGACCGTGCGCATCGAGGACAGCGAAGGCAAGTTCCTGGCCTGGGGTGCGTACAGCCCCGAGTCGCAGATCCGCGTGCGCGCCTGGAGCTGGGAGCCGTCGGAACGCATCGACGCCGCATTCTTCGAGCGCAGGCTCGCCACCGCGCTGGCACTGCGCGAGCGCCTGGCCGTGGCGAGCGACGGCGTGCGGCTGGTGCACGGCGAGGCCGACGGCCTGCCGGGCCTGGTGGTCGACCGCTACGGCGACATCCTGTCCGCGCAGTTCCTGGCCGCGGGCGTCGAGCGCTGGAAGGCGACGATCGCCGATCAGCTGCTCGCGCTCACCGGCTGCACGAAGCTCTACGAGCGCAGCGACGCCGGCGTGCGCTCGCTCGAGGGCCTGCCCTCGGTGCGTGCCTGGCTGCGCGGCGGCAGCGAGGATCCGGCCGCCTCGGTCGTCACGATCCACGAGAGCGGCTGGAAGCTCACCGTCGACGTCGCCGAGGGCCACAAGACCGGCTACTACCTCGACCAGCGCGAGAACCGCGCGCGCTTTGCGCAGCTCGTCAAGCAGTACGGCTGCAAGTCGGTGCTGAACTGCTTCAGCTACACGGGCGGCTTTTCCGTCGCCGCGCTCGCGGGTGGCGCCACGCGCGTGATCAGTGTCGACTCGTCGGCCCCCGCGCTCGAGCGGGCGCACGCGCACGTGACGCTCAACGGCTTCGATCCGGCCCGGCACGAGGTGCGCGACGCCGACGTCAACGCGCTGCTGCGCGAGCTGCTGCAGGGCGGCGAGCGCTTCGACGCCATCGTGCTCGACCCGCCGAAGTTCGCGCCGACCGCGGCCCATGCGGATCGCGCGTCGCGCGCCTACAAGGACATCAACCGCCTGGCGCTGAAGCTGCTGAAGCCGGGCGGCCTGCTGCTGACGTTCTCGTGCTCGGGCGGCATCAGCGCCGACCTGTTCCACAAGATCGTGGCCGGCGCCGCGATGGACGCCGAGGTCGACGGCGCGCTGCTGGAACGCCTCGAGGGCGCGCCCGACCATCCGACGACGCTGTTCTTCCCCGAGGGGGAATACCTCAAGGGGCTGGCGATCCTGAAGGCGGCCTGATCCGGGGCAGCGCCGGGCGCCGCCGAACGCGCCGTCGCCCGTCAGCCCTTTCCGGCCGCGCCAAGCAGCTTCGGGATCTCGCCCTTGCACGCCGAGAGGTTGCCCGCGTATTCCTCGGGGCTGTCGAACAGCCGCTGAGACTCCTGCAGCTGGGCGAGCTGCTGCCTGGCATAGCGCAGCACGAGCTCCGGCGTGGCGGTCTCCGGGAACGGATAGCTCAGCTCGCGGAAGCGCTGCGCCATGTCGCGGTAGATGTGGACGTGCGTGTACTCGTGGCGCAGCACGTGTGCGTGCGCGCAGCTGCCGGGCGGCAGGTCCCGGATCACGCGCAGCAGCGGGTGCGTGAAGCGCAGCGTCACGGTCAGGCCGCGGCAGCGCTTCTCGGGCATGACCGTGATCTCGTTGTCGACCGTGACCAGGCCCAGCGCCGTGGCGCCGTCGCCGGCCGGTGCACCCTGCTTGACCAGGAACGCGGAGGTCTTGTCGAACTCCGTGGGCGGGTCGGGAAACCAGTCCGCCGCGAAGCGGATGGCCTGCGCGCAGGGCGGCTGCGCGCGCGCGTCGCCGGCCGCGTGCACGGCGGCGCTGGCGACGGACAGGGCGAAGGCAAGGAGCAGGCGCATGCGGCGATTCCGGCGGGTCGCCCGGGTGGGCGTTCCCTTGGCGGATATCGGCGCTCCCCGGCCTCAGCTTGAGCGCGGCGCCAGCGCGATGCGCGGTTCGAACTTCGCGCGCTTGACGCTGAAGTACGTCTTCACGTTGCGCACGTTGGCGTCCTGCGTGAACAGGCGCTGCACCAGCGCGTTCCAGGAGGCCATGTCCGCCACCCAGGCCACCAGCACGAAGTCGGGCCCGGGCGAGACGCGGTAGCACTGCTGCACGCCGGGCTCGGCCGCGGCGCGCGCCTCGAAGGCGTCCAGCAGCTCGGCACCCTGGCGGTCGAGCGACACCTCGGTGATGGCGGTGAGGCCCTCGTCGAAGACGCGGGGCGCCAGCAGCGCCACCTGGCGCTCGATGACGCCTGTCTCGGTCAGCCGCCGCACGCGGCGCAGCGCGGTGGCCGGCGACACGCCGACGGCCTCGGCCAGTGCCTGGTTGGTGCGGCTGGCGTCGTCCTGAAGCAGGTCGAGCAGGCGGCGGTCGATGGCGTCTGGGTCGTCTCCCCCCATCGTGGGGAGACCATTTGTTTCATCCATCGCCATATTATGCACCTTTTGGGCATATTCATTCAGCGCAGGAATATTCATTCAAGCTCTGCGTTAATTTGCAACCATCAATCATTGGAGGATGCCCAGAATTCGGCCCATCGCAGCACCGCTAAGTTCCAGGAGTCCTCTCATGTGTGGCATCGTCGCCGGCGTCAGCACCCGCAACATCGTTCCCATCCTCGTCGAAGGCCTGAAGCGGCTGGAATATCGCGGCTATGACTCGTGCGGGGTGGCCGTGCACCAGGACGGCGTCCTGCGCCGCACCCGCAGCACCGCACGCGTGGCCGAGCTGCAGGAACAGATCGTCGCCGACCACGTGCAGTCGGGCACCGGCATCGCGCACACGCGCTGGGCCACGCACGGCGCGCCGGCGGTACACAACGCCCACCCGCACTTCTCCGGCCCGCAGAGCCCGGAAGCCGCGACCAGCCCGGCCGACGCGGACCGCGCCGCGCGCATCGCGCTCGTCCACAACGGCATCATCGAGAACCACGACGAGCTGCGCGACGAGCTCAAGGCCAAGGGCTTCCGATTCGAGAGCCAGACCGACACCGAGGTGATCGCCCACCTGGTCAACCACCTGTACGACGGCGACCTGTTCGACGCGGTCCAGCGCGCGGTCGTCCGCCTGAAGGGCGCCTACGCGATCGCCGTGTTCTGCCGCGACGAGCCGCACCGGGTGATCGGCGCGCGTGCCGGATCGCCGCTGGTGCTGGGCCTGGGCGAGGGCGAGAACTTCCTCGCCTCCGACGCGATGGCGCTGGCCGGCGTCACCGACCAGGTGGTCTACCTCGAGGAAGGCGACGTCGTCGACGTGCAGCTGGGCAAGCACTGGATCAACGGCCTGCAGCCCGACGGCTCGCTCAAGACGGTGCAGCGCGAGGTGCGCACCGTGCACGCCCACACCGGCGCCGCCGAGCTGGGCCCGTACCGCCACTACATGCAGAAGGAGATCTTCGAGCAGCCGCGCGCGATCGGCGATACCCTGGACGGCATCAACGGCATCAGCCCCGAGCTGTTCGGCGACGGCGCGTACCGCGCGTTCAAGGACGTCGACCAGGTGCTGATCCTGGCCTGCGGCACCAGCTACTACGCGGGCAGCGTCGCGCGCTACTGGCTCGAGAGCATCGCGAAGATTCCCACCAGCATCGAAGTCGCCAGCGAATACCGCTACCGCGACAGCGTGCCCAACCCGCGCACGCTGGTCGTCACCATCAGCCAGAGCGGCGAGACGGCCGACACCCTGTCCGCGCTGAAGCACGCGCGCTCGATGGGCATGACCAACACGCTGACCATCTGCAACGTGCAGACCAGCGCGATGGTGCGCGAGTGCAAGTTCAACTTCATCACGCGCGCCGGCGCCGAGATCGGCGTCGCATCGACCAAGGCGTTCACCACCCAGCTGGTCGGCCTGTTCACGCTCACGCTCGCGCTCGCGCAGGTGCGCGGCCACCTCGACGACGCCACCGAGGCCACGCACCTCAAGGCCCTGCGCCACCTGCCGGCCGCCGTGCAGGCGGTGCTTGCGCTGGAGCCGCAGATCATGGCCTGGAGCGACGAGTTCGCCACCAAGGAGAACGCCCTGTTCCTGGGCCGCGGCCTGCACTACCCGATCGCCCTCGAAGGCGCGCTCAAGTTGAAGGAGATCAGCTACATCCACGCCGAGGCCTACCCCGCCGGCGAGCTGAAGCACGGCCCGCTCGCGCTCGTCACGTCCGCGATGCCCGTCGTCACCGTCGCCCCGAACGACGCGCTCCTGGAGAAGCTCAAGAGCAACATGCAGGAAGTCCGCGCCCGCGGCGGCGAACTCTTCGTCTTCGCCGATGCCGACTCCCGCATCGAGAGCGACACCGGCCTGCACGTGATCCGCATGCCCGAGCACTACGGCGTGCTGTCGCCGATCCTGCATGTGGTGACGCTGCAGTTGCTGGCGTATCACACGGCATGTGCGCGCGGCACCGATGTCGACAAGCCGCGCAACCTGGCGAAGAGCGTGACGGTGGAGTGAGGCGGGGCGGCGTCTCGCGCTGCTGTTCTATGGACGCACAATTAAGTCGGTCCCAGACGCAATTATGTCGGTCTCAAGAAAGTCGGTGTCAGCCAACTGACGGCCCGCTCACCCCCCAACGTCGGAGCGCTGGAACACCCCCTCCGCAAAACCTGGACGTTTGACGGTGGCCGCTTCATAGGCAATTCCAGAGCCATCCGCAAAACCTGGACAGTTCGAACAGTTTGCCTGCACTCAAGCCTAGACTGCACCGCTTCCAGAGCGATGCACGCTCCTACTGGCTGAGCCATCTAGCGAACCAGCGCGTCGAAGGCCGGCGCCATATCGGAACGAGGATCGGCCGGGCCTGTATCGCTTCTCAACGGCCAGTCCGACGCGGGGTTGTCCGAGCCTTTTTGACTGGGCCGGCGAAGATCGTCGCGTGGCGAGGCTCGGCGGCCGCGATTTCGAGCGTTTGTTCTCTGGTCAAACCCACCCGAGCCGCTGCCGCCGCGACTTTGGCGGCTACTTGCGGAGACACAATGATTCTTGCCCAGCGAATCGCTTTCATCGGTGGCAACTTCTTCCTAGGAGGACTATGTTGTCAACATCGGGCGAGATTTCGAGCGTGAGGAGTCAACCACTTCTGTACGACACGTCATCTGCGTCGTGCCGTCGCCCTGGCGCTGGGCTTCGCGACCTTGCTTGATGGTGGGCCTGCGTACACAGTTGCGCCTCTGGGCTCCGCGGCAACCATCCTGTTAACCTCCTCGCGAGTGTAGGCACTGTCGCGAAAGATGCGCGCGGCCTTTTCGGCCAGTTCCGCAGAAACGACGACGATCTTCCCAGGTCGAACTTGAATGCGTTTCACATCTACTCCGCATCTCGGGCTCAGCCGCCCTCTTGCGAGGGCCCGATACCGCTCGCGTCGCCGAGCCCAGGCAACTGGAGCACCAATTCCTTGCCTCTCGGGGCGCCGCCCGCGATCGTCCCGAGACCATCGGAGAACTGCTCCGAGGCGTCCTCGAATATCAACTCGCCAGGGATGCCGGCCGCATGCCCAGCGATACGCCACACGCGCACGATGTCTCGCGATTGCCAGGCACTGATCGGATCGTCGGGCTCTGCCGGAAGTATCTGCTTCAGAGCTAGAAGGGAATCTTCGGGATTTGCTTCGATCAACCCGAATAGATCTTCGTCGTGGGCCAGGAGCAGGCTTCGGATCAGATGCCCATCCCTCTCCTCTGTCTGAACTGTGACCACGAACCAGGGCATGTTCACGGAGAGCTCGACCGCACGCCAGAAGCGACTGCCCTTGGGAGCAAGCCCGGCAGGCATCGCCTGCTCAAGTTGCGGTATGGAGACGAACATCAATGAGCCCTATAGATTGTAGCCCTAAAGGATTCTAGATGAAGTAATGGGCGATCGCTTGATCGCCATGAAAAGTCACCGCTCACCTTCGTTTTCCAGAGCCCTTCGCGCAGTGAGGACCGCCCGCAGCATGCCGCAGGAGGCTTTTGACCAGGTTTCCAGCCGAACGTACGTCAGCACGCTCGAGCGTGGGCTCAAGGAGCCAACGCTCAGCAAGGTGAGCGCCCTGGCCGAGGTCTGCGAGGTGCATCCGCTAACGCTGCTGCTCCTGTCGTTTTGCAACTCAGCCAAAGCGTCGGAGATCGATCGGCTCCTCCTCCAGATCAAGCAGGAAGTCGAGTCTCTCGATCTCGCCGGCCTGTGACAGCAGTCTGAATCGCTAGGCCATCGCTGAACACCCAGCGAGGTGCAACACCATCAGCCGGCTCCGCCACGTCACCCCTGTTTCGTCGCCGGTGAGTTTGTTCTGAAAATCGCGCTATAGCGATAAGAATACTTATCGCGATAGCAGTATTTTTTGTCGTTCGCTTTGGGACTGCCAGCGTCTAAAAGTCGCCTATCGCGACCGGGGCGGCGGCATTCTTGACCGAGGCGTCAGCGATGTGTCGCCTTCGGCGAATGGACGTGTGGAACATGTCGCCGAAATGAGAAAACGACGACATGATGCAATGACCTTGGGATGGTCTTCGCTGACTACTTGCGTCGAGACAGAAGTGGAATGATTTCCCTGCTGAGCAGCACTCGGATTGGCCGTGCAGCGCGGGGTCGCCTGCTCTCGGCAATCTGACGCGGAACGTAGGTCAGAGCGGCGTCCACGTGCTCTTGCGTCAAAAACGAGTACGCCTCTTGCAACTGCTCGAGGTTGAAGCCTGCCTTCAGTGACGCCAAGACGTTGGCGATCGGCACGCGCGTCCCCTTGAACACGGGGACCCCACGCATGACATCCGGATCTTCAACGATCGCAACATCGGTGTTCATGGCTTCGTCTCGCGTGTTGAAGCGAGGTGCGACACCCTCGCCCTCGGCCCATTGGCACAGCCTACCTGAATAGCCGCCGTTCTGTGCGCTACCCTCGGACTAGGGCTGCCGCATGGCACAGGTGCCCCGCGCAGTAGAACGCGAGTCCGTACACCTGCAGGTTCTGTCCCCTGATCCCCTGGCATGTGTCTGAGGCCCAAGGCAACTCTTACGCGGCCAGGCCGCCGCACATCCGCTCGAGTACCTGCTCCACGGCACGAAGCCCCTCCGGATTACGCAGCATCTCGGCAGGCGTCCGGCCACCCAACGCGGCAAGAGGCTCCAGCAGCCATCTCGCCAGCCACGCGTCCAGGTCAAAGGTCGCGGCGGCCACCTGATCGCCGCTGTCGTCAATCAGCCGGCGCAAAGTCGCCGCGATTCGCAAGAAGCCCATGGCCCTATGCCCTGCCGCGTCAGGGAGTAGTTGGTTCGCTTCCTCCTTGCGCCGGAACGTGGAGGGCGAGACGCCGATCATGTTCATCACGAACGAAGCGGGCTGCTGCATGACGACGGCGATCACTTCGACCAGGTGGGTCGGCATGCCCTCCTCGACCGCTTCGTATAGAACCAGGGCTGGCGAGCGAAGCACCCGGGCGACGAGGCGGGCAAAAGTTTGCCGCGAGGCCGCATCGATAGATTCACCGCGGCGTCGGCGAGCGGCGACCCAAAAGTTGGCAGGGTCGTACGAGGCGCCGCTTGCAATGCGGGCGCCGTGGCGAGGGAGGCCGGCCATGATTGGGCGATCTGGAATTCAGGACGATTGAATGCTAGACCCTCCGGCAGGCTGACACAACTGACGCTGCCTGTTGCCATCCTCAAGGGTTCCGGCGATTAAACCCGGACACTTGGGCTGGAGCACTGCAGAGGAGAGAGTTGGCCTGTCGCAGCCATTCGGATGAAACCCGGACGCTTCTTTGCGCAGAGCTCGACAGATCCTCCAACCTAGGCGCCAGCCTCTCCGAACGCCTTCGCCAGTTCTGCAGCCCGCTTCGCAGCATCGCTGTGCAAATAGTTCGACGTTGTCGCCACCGAGGCGTGGCGCAGGTTGTCACGTACCGCGAGCAGCGGAACTCCAAGCTCCAGGGCATGCGTCGCATGGGTGTGGCGCATCCAGTGCGTAGTAGCTGAGCGCAACTTCTCCGCCAAAGGCGGGTTCGATTCGGAGACGACCTTAGCGGCCGTCTCGTAGAAGCGCTCCAGGACATCGAGCAGTCGTGCCGGGGTGATGCCGCCGCCGACCTCGGCCGAGAGCCTTGCAACAAGTGGCGTTGCCGGGTGCCAGAGGTTTGGCGACGTGGGAATTCCGCGATGGGTCAGGTACCGGTTCAGCGCGGCCCGAACCAAGGGAGGTACAGAAACCTTCGCCTTCTTCGCCCCTTTGCCGACAACGTCGATCCAACCGTCGTTGAGCTCCGAAATGCAGAGGTCACCCAGCGTCACATCGCAAAGCTCAGACGGCCGCAGGCCAGTGCCTCGTCCAAAATCCAGGACGAAGCGCAGGCGATGCGCAGCATCCTTCGACCACCCGTACGACCATTCCAAGCCGTCCGCGACGACTCGGATTAGCCGCCACTCCGCCTGCGTGAACACCCGTCCCGCATCCGCCGGCGAGGACGCAATGCCGCCCCGCACCTTCAGCCCTGCAAACGGGTTCGCAATCACATAGTGCTGCTCGACGAGCCACCGAAACAGCGCTCCCAGCACTGACGCAGCGTACTTTACCGATGTGGCAGCCAGGGGCCCCACGAAGGGTCGCCAGTCTGGCGAGGTGCGCGCCCGAGCCGGCCCCACCCAGCGCGCCTTCGGTGCCGGGTTCCTCAAAAACGCCCGGTAGGCCGTCGCGTCCTCCGCCGTCAGTGATGAAAGCGCCTTCCCGCGCAGCACTACCGCCCAGAGGATGAGGCGCTCGGCCTCTTTCTTGTAAGCGCGCTGAGTCGCCAGTGCCTCATGCCGCTCGATCCAGGCCTGCACCGCCTCGTAGTCGTTGCTGGCCGACAGCACGCATGTCACTTTCGGTGCGCGAAATTGGCCCTTTGAGCCATCGAGGTCCTCCGGGACGACAAGCGTCTCCCACGGCGCGACCTGGCCGACTTGCGCCGAAGTAACGAGGACCCTTGCCCGTTCGGTGAGATCGGGATGCGCAGCGAAGAACGCCTCCACCCGCTTTGCGCTCGTCGACCCCAGGCCCGGCACCGCAACCCACCATCGGCGCCGGCGCGGCACGCGTAGCGTAAGCGCCGCCAGGGTCTTGATGCCAGCCCCGTGCAGTGCGCGAAGGAAACCAGTCTTCCACCGCGTCACCGATCATCGGCTGCTTCGGTGAGGCACACCTCAGTTCCTCGATCACCGAAGAAATTTGTGCCGCTCGCCGCGTTCCCGGGCGCATGCGAGCAGATTCCAGACGTTCCGCCAGGTCGCCCCGACCGGCGAGCCGTGCGGTGCGCTGAAGCACGCGGCGGGTTCGCCCAATGACGGCACGAGCCGACTTGCCGTCGCCAAGCAGGTGCGGCGCGTAGCGCTCCACAGCAACCCGTGTGTCGAGCCCTTCGGCAGCTGCGCGAAATGCAGCCAGCTCGCTGGCGTCCGGGAAGCCCGGACAGTCATCAGCAGCTTCAGCGTCGGATGCATCGGCGCGGGGGGCCATGCGGGGCAGTCTAAGCCGATAGGGCGCGTTGTTGCAACGGTCGCCTGTAGCGGCTCCTCACCTCAGCACAAAACAGCCCCGGCGCGGACCGCCTACACCCATGACGGTCGAACCCCGGCAAAGCAAGCACCGTGTGTGGGGTGCTCCCCATCTGTATGTCTCAGGCTCGCGCCACGAGCACTGCTCGGCGACAATCCCCTTCCAGAGCACGCCGTCATGGCGTCGCCATTGCAAGCCGGTCGGCGCCCATGCTGTTTGTATCCTTCTGGAAACTTGGTCTCTCGAACCTGCCTATCGGCAAGTTCACCAACTCGAGCATCACGGCGTATGAAGCTGCAGGGCTCATCTCGTCCGCACGCGCAAAGGAGAAGCTCTGTTGCGTTTCCGCGGACGACCTATTGGCTCCATTCGGACAGCGAGCGTTCGGGAAGCATGTGGCACTCTGCACTGCACTGCGCGAACAGAGCATCGAGCTATCCGTCGACGACTTCATCGGGCCGCGCAGCTCGACACCTCTCAGCCTCGCAGTCGTGGGAGATGGGCAGAGCCTCATCGTCGTCAATTGCGCCTTCACGCTTGCCGTAGAGCCGAAGGACACCCAAGAGGCGGAGCAACGCCTGCGATTTGAGATTTCGCCAGACTCAATATCGTTCAACCTGATACAGCAGTTCGATGATTTGGCGCGATGAGGCAAGCCGCCATAAACGTCTCCAGCGCCGCTAGCGCGGCCAACTCGAGCTGAATTTCTGAGCGGCGTCGATAAGACGGCCTATCAGCAGGCCCACGCATTCTGCGCGTCACCCATATCCCGAAAGGCTGCTTGGCGGCCCATGGCGGTCGCTCTGACCTACAGCGCTGATGACAAAAGTCGCTGCAAAACAGCCCTTTAGGCCGGAGGGTCTCGATGCGCCTTGATCCACGTCATATGAGCAGGGCTTGCTGAGCGATCGACGACACAATCGCCTCAGTCGCGTCAGGACTTGTCTGATTCACCCTCCTGGAGTCCCACAACATGTCGCCGTATGACCGCGCCGTGGCCGATGCCAAGTTGGGCATCAAGGCCCTGCAAAACATGGCAGCCAGTGTCAAGTACCTGGAGCTGATGGCCAGCACAAGAGATCAGTGGCTGCTGTCATCGCTGTTCTGTTCGGCAGTCGTGAGGTACGCGCGGCCATTTTCACAGCCCCCAGCAGGTCGGGGAAATCGCGCCTATCCGGAGAAGCAACTCAAGCGTCGCGCCGGGTTCCGGCAGAACGTCCACGAGCACATGATTGGTATCCGCAACACGCTCGTCGCACACGACGACATGGAGAGCATCGCGCCGAAGCTTCTGGCCACCTCGGTCACGGTGGGCGAATCGCTTCTGATGGCAACCGTCTCTGTCTCCAACAAGTGCCTGGCCTATCCGATCGAAGGTGCGACCGCCGAGATGATGCTCAATCACGCACGCGTCTGCGTCATGGGCATCCACGAGAAGCTGTCGGACGATCTGAACCGCGTGCGCGAAGAAGGCCAGTGCGATCCACAGTCGATCAAAGCCGGCACCAAATTCTCCGAATTGGGTACAGCGACGCTTTCTCAAGGTCAAGTCGTGGGGGTCCCGGACTTCACGCAGAGCCCGTGGTTCACCCCCGACCACCCCAATTTCTCCAGCGTTCACAACGGCTTCGTCTACGACGAACACCGCTACAAGAAGGACTTCTACGGGACGTATCGCGTGGCGATGCCTGACGGAAATTGGCAGGAGGTCACCATAGGGCCGCCCGCCGAGACGGAGGCACGCTGAGGCGTGTGCGGTTTGCCGCGGCGCAAGACTGTACAGCGGCCCTGGAGGGCGAACAATCCAGGCCGCGCTGTGACGCGCATGCCCCAGATACAGTGGTTGTCAGCAGCCCCCCCAAGTTCCAGCGCTGCGACGCGTCAAATTCGCGCTCAGCATCTGAGCGGCTTCGGTTTCGAGCGGGAAATAGGCGTTATCCAATTGCAAACCAAGCAACAGCTCTTCATGATGAGCTTGCCAACTTGCGTTACAGCGCTTTTTCTATTGCAGCAACTCCCTTAGAAGAGAGCTGCTACCGCTTGAGCCTTACATACAAGTGGACTGTTCCGGTTGGCCCCGCTTTTTCGTCGGCTTCCAAGTAGTCCTGCGCTCGCACCAATGCGCCGAGCTTCTCAAAGCCATAGTTGCGCGGGTCAAACGACGCTACCTTCCTGTTGAGGTAGGCGCCTACCGCCGACAAAGGCGACCAAGTGTTGTCCCGCTCGGTGTCGGCAACAGCACTCGCCAGCAACTCACGAAGGTCAGGCAGGTCTGCAAGCTTCTCGGGTTGCGCGGGCTTCGCATCGCCAGGCTGCGGCGCAGCCACCGTCTTCTTGAGCACCTCAAGAAAGATGAACTTGTCGCAGGCCGCCTGAAACGACTCTGGCGTCTTTTGTTCCCCGAGACCGAAGACAGCTTTTCCTGATTCGCGCAATCGCGTTGCAAGGCGCGTGAAGTCGCTGTCGCTGGAAACGATGCAAAACCCGTCAAGGTTGCCCGCGTACAGCAAGTCCATCGCATCAATGATGGCGGCCGAATCCGATGAATTCTTGCCCTTCGTGTACGCAAACTGCTGAATCGGCTGAATCGCGTGCTTGTGGAGGCGATCCTTCCATCCATTCAGGTTGGCAGTGGTCCAGTCGCCATAAGCTCGCTTGACGACGGGATTACCGTACTTCGCAATCTCTTCCAACAGTTCCTTGACGATAGCGCCGCTTACGTTGTCCGCATCGATGAGTACGGCCAACTTCAATGTATCGCTCGACATTCAGTCTCCCTGAATATGGAATCAACCACGCAAACTTACTCTTCTTTAGGGCCGCCGCAGTCCTCGCACGGCTCGTCTGACGGCCCACTCTCCGCCACCACTTCGTAGCCAGCGACGCATTCCTCGCAAAGCACTTTTTCAGGATAGTTCTCGCTGCTCTTGTCCGAAGTCAGGTCGCCATAGATCATGTATGTACGGTTTGTCATGCCACGTTCCTTCCCGAGATGGATTGATGGAGTTTTTTCAAGCCCGGCGGTGGCTTTCTCGGAGGCATGGCGCAAAACAGGCATGCCAATCAACCGAGCAGTCCACCTATGTTCAAACGAAATCCGCGGCTGAGAACCGACATCAAGCTTGCTGGTGTAAACCCGAGTAGCCTGAGCTGGGTCCGTGCGCATCTTCTCGGGCGAGCGCGATCGCAGCGATTGCCTGTTCGGCAGATGTCGCGTTGTGGAACGCCTCCACGAGCTTGCCTTCAACCGGCCGAGACACATAGATCTCGAAAATCACGTTTTCCGGCGGATAGTCTTGACCTGGTCGCAGCGCTAACCAGTTCGATAGTGTCTTCCAAAGAGACTTCGCGCGATTTGCAACGGGGTTTGCGGCGAGCGCGCTCTTGCTTTGGACGAGTCGAACGCCCTCTCCTGGGCGATGTTCGGCGATGTCATCGAGGCACTCGAGGCTGCAGTAAGCGCCCTCAGGCGCTTCTAACAGCATGTGAGTCAAACGCGTCCACTGAAGGGAGTAGCCCAGCGCCTGGCCAGAAGCATCTGTCTTTCGCTTTCTACCGGTTGATCCCGCGCGTTCGGATCTTGTCATTTGGTACTCCCTACTTGCCTCGCCGGAACGTCGCCTGAAAGGCACCCGCTCAAGTATGCAACAGATCGAAACTGCCGTTGTGTTGGCTTCCATCCAAGGATGCGCCTACTAAACGCGGCACCCGCCTGACAACTCTGTCTGAGGAACCTGCGTCGTGGCCTCGCCGAGTGGACTCCTTGAAGTCCTTCGCCGTGACACAGTGCTTAGACGGCAGGCCGCTATGCAGCGCCTCCAGTCCTTCCGGTGCTGGCATCGGGCGGCTGCTTTCGGACGGTGAGCTGACACGTAACACGCCGGCGCGCGAGGCGGCTGCCGCTGCTTTGCCGGCGTGATGGCATCCCGGCGCACCATGGCGCGGCTTTGGCCGCCGCATGTCGCGATCAAGTTGGCCGCTGCAGCGCTTCCACGGAGACTTGCTCCGTTCGATCAGGCAATAATTTGATCGCAGATGCGACGCTCGCCTCAAGAATGAATGCCTCGGGCGTCATGTTCAAGGCGGCCGCGGCACGATTGACGAGAGCCCACAGTTCATCCGACATCGCGATCTCGATGTCGACGGTGTTCGTATCCATGATTGCTCCTAGTCGTCTACTTCACGCCCGCCCGAGGCTCAGCTGAATCTGGATGTCGGGTACGCGGCGGCAGGTGCCACGAGAGTTGACGTTCCAGCTGTCGCTTCAACGTGCGAAAGCAGCTGCCCAACACCAGAAAGTCCGGGGACGAAGTGCAACTTCAGACCATCGATGGCTTTCGCTGCCCGCTGAGTGTTTGACGCACGGTACCTGCCTAACCGTAGCCTCACCAGGCACGCGATGCGCGACGCGCACGCAGGCCCGAAACGGCGTGACGCTAAGCCGCGGCGAATACCTTCGCTTCGTACGGCGTGCGAGTCGTGCTCGACGCGCGCGTCGCGAGCAGCATCGTCGACCAGGTCATCGCGCTAACGGTCATCAACACGGCAGCCCGCAGCTTCCTCGGAAACGTGGACGTCGTCGCGCCGGTCGGCCTGCAGCTCACCGCACCCGGCTTCGAGGGCCAGACACTGAAGAACTTCCTGGATTGGGCCGGCGTCAACGGGGAACTCCCGGCGGCAGCGTCCGGCTGGCCGACCATCGAGGTCGGCGAGCCTCCGCAGACCCGCGCGGGCGGAATTCGCGCGTGGGCCGACGGCTGGACCTACGGCATCGGAGCGCACGATGGCGGTCAGGCAACCTTCTTCGCGCCGGCCTGCGTCGCCGCCGCCGGGCTGGCCGTCTCGGAGGCGTTCTCCGTGCTCCGCCGCGACAACGCCTACGCCGGACGCCGCACCCTCAGCCTCTCGCTGTGGAAGCCGGAGCTGACGGGCGACGTCGCTGAAGCTCAAGGACCCGAGCTCGCCCTGCTTCCTTCGGTCTGGCTCATGGGCCTCGGCCATTTGGGGCAAGCCTACGCATGGACGATGGGGTTCATGAAGCCGACCGCCAATGCCGACGTCATCCTGCAAGACATCGATGTCGTGACGCGGTCGACGCCGTCCACTTCTGTGCTCTCGAACGAGGCGGACCACGGTCGCCAGAAGACGCGGGTGGCGGCCGCCTGGCTGGAGGCCCGGGGCTTCACGACCCACCTGGTCGAGCGCCGGTTCGACGGCGCCCAGCGAGTTGCCTCGTCGGAACCCCAGCGAGCGCTGTTCGGCGTCGACAATGCCGCGGCGCGACGCGTGCTCGAAAATGCGGGCTTCGCTCACGTCATCGACGCGGGGCTGGGCTCGGGGTTCAAGGATTTCCGTGCGATGCGCATCCGAACCTTCCCCGGGCCGTCAAGCGCTGCCCTCTTGTGGGCCTCCCAGCCGGCGTCGAACGGAGCAGAGCACGCCGCGGCCTACAGGCACCTGCTGGCTGCGGGGGCTGACCCCTGCGGCGTGACGACGCTGGCAACGCGCAGCGTCGGCGCACCCTTCGTTGGCTGCGTTGCAGCAGGCCACGCTATCGCTGCGTTGCTGCGTCACGCGCTGAGCAAAAGCCCATATCCGGTCATCGACCTCAGCCTCCGAGATCCACATCACGCCGACGTCGTCACTCCATAATTCACGTCGTTCACCGTCATCCAACAGGGGCGGAGGCGGATCGGAGGCAAGCTTCCCCTCAAGAGACATGTCAAATTCAGGCGCTAGCTCGGTCACCTAGAACTCCTACAGGAAACACATCACTGACCACCGCGCTGCATCGCGGCTAGATTTTGCGAAAAACGTTCTGTTGAAAGCATTTCCCTTGGATTGGAACCTGGTCCAACGCCAGGTCGCTCTCGGCGAAGCCCACCTCGAGCAGTTCCTCCGCCAGCGCGGGCATCTGCTCCGGCGCGAGCATCTTCATGCCGCTGCCATAGCCCAGTTCGGGCGGGTACATATGAGGATGAGCCTTGATGTAGTCATCCACCTCTTGCGTATCGACACAGTAGTCGAGCCCGAGAGCGACGTGTGACACGCCGACCAGACCGGCCACATAGGCCGCATGCCGCGCGACGGCCCGCGGGAGCGCGCCAGCATCCGCATTCGTCCCGAGAAATACGCCGATGCCATTGATACCCACCACGCCGCCGCGCGCCGCGCAAGCGCGGATCAGGTCATCGGGAATGTTGCGCGGGTGGTCGGTGACCGCTCGGGGATTGGAGTGCGAGAAGATCACCGGCGTTGGCGAGGCGTCGATCGCTTCGCGGACAGTTCGATACCCCGTATGTGAGCAACATGCCAGGATCCCGGCGCTAGCCATCTCTTCCAGCATGCGACGTCCGAAATCGCTCAGTCCCGCATCATCATCCTGGCAGCCGCCGCCCGCGCGGTTGGTCTTGTTGTACGCCAGGAGCATCCAGCGCACCCCAAGTTGCTGGTAGAGCTGGACGAGATTTAGCTGATCAGCGATTGCGTTGGCACCCTCGATATCGAAGCCAATGGCGAGCTGGCCGGACGTGCGCGCGAGCTCGATGTCATCGAAGCGGCGGATCAATCGATAACGGTCGGAATGACTTTCCAGCCACGCGCGGAAGGTCGCGATCATGCGAACGTGTTCTTCGACGCCCATCTCCCCGAATCCGACGTTGAGCATGAGGACATCGACGCCCCCCGCGCGAAAACGCTCGAGGTCGCCCAGGAACGACGTGTCGTTCGGCCGGAGCGGCATGCAGACGTGGTTGTCCCAAACGAGATGGCGCGCGAGCAGCTCGCGTCCCTTCAGAAAGTCGGTCATCGTCGACTCGCCCAGCGGCGCCGGGAAACAGTGAAAACCATGTCATTTTGCGCTACAGCGTGACTCAGAGCTTGAGTGCCCCCTCGCGCCCTTCGCCGATTTCCACTTCTACTTATCCGCGATGCGCGGCGCTCAATGCGATGCGACCCAAATCTGCCGTCCCTTGATCTGCGGAATCGCAAAGCTCGATTTCAGACGAGCGACCTCGTCGCTGGGGTTCCGCCCGAACAGCCGCTTGAACTCTCGGCTGAACTGCGACGAACTCAGGTATCCCACTTCCGCGCAGGTAGCCGCGACGGTCATCTCGTTCCTCAGCATGAGCAGCCGTGCCTGATGCAGCCTGACGGACTTCAGGTACTGCATTGGCGACGTGTCGGTGACCGCTCGAAAATGCGCATGGAAAGTTGGAATGCTCATCGCCGCCTCGCTCGCGAGCTGTTCCACAGTCAAAGGCTCCCCGAAGGCGGCGTGGATGCGCCTGACCGCCTTGGCGATCTTTCCGAACTGACCTTGGCCCGCCAGCGCTGCGCGAAGGCTCGCGCCTTGCTCCCCGCTGAGGACGCGAAAGTAGATCTCCCGGATGATCGCGGGCCCCAGGAGGCGGGATTCGACCGGCGAACTCATCGCCTCCAGGAAGCGGACAACCGTCTGCGACAGCGCATCGTCCATCGGCGTCGAGACCATTCCAGCAGGCTTGGCCGGCTTCGCGCCCGCGACCTCGTCGAACTCGAGCGCCAGCTTGGCCAGCACCGTCAAGTCGACGGTGAGGTAGATCGCCAGCAGCGGCTCGGCCGCGCTGGCCTCGGTCTCCATCGTGAAGGGCACCGGCACAGACACGGCGAGGTAGTGCTGAGCGTCGTAGAGATAGACCTTGTCCGCCCAGAAGCCGCGCTTTCGTCCTTGGCAGACGACGACGATGCCCGGCTCGTAGAGCACGGGCGTTGAGGTGAGCGGTCGGTCGGAGCGAAGGAAACGCACATCCGGGAGCGCTGTCAGCGTGTAGCCCTCCCGCGGCGCGAGCTGCATCATGAGCTCCACCATGCGTGCTTGGCGGACATGGGCGGCGTCGCGTCGTTCGAGTCTGGAGTCTTTCAACGAATTCATCAGACAAATGTGCCCTAGTTTCAGTGAAACATGGGCATCCAAGCGCCCACGTCCATAGGATTAGGCATGCAATGCAGAGGAATGCGAATCGCCTTTCGACACCGGACTCCTCAGAATCACCGCATGCAAACCATCAAGACCTTCTTCATCACGGGCGTCAGCAGCGGCTTTGGCCGAGCGATCGCCTCCGCAGCCCTCGCGGCCGGACACCAAGTCGTCGGAACCGTGCGCGACGCGCAGGCCGCCGAGACCTTCAACTCCCAGTACCGGGGCCGGGCCCACGCCAAGCTCCTCGACGTCACCCACTTCGACCAGGTCGCCCGCCTCGCTTCCGAGATCGAGCAACAGATCGGGCCCGTGGATGTCGTCGTCAACAACGCCGGCTACGGCTATGAGGGCATCCTGGAGGAGTCGCCGCTCGAGGCATTGCGCCGGCAATTCGACGTCAACGTCTTCGGCGCCGTCGCTGTCATGAAGGCGTTCGTTCCGTACATGCGAGTGCGCCGCCGCGGCCACATCATCAACATCACGTCGATGGGTGGCTACATCACGATGCCGGGCATTTCGTACTACTGTGGGAGCAAGTTCGCACTCGAGGGCATCTCGGAGACCTTGGCGAAAGAGCTGAAGAGCTTCGGCATCGCAGTCACCGCGGTGGCGCCCGGTTCCTTTCGGACGGAATGGGCGGGTCGTTCCATGGTACGCAGCGAGCGCGAGATTGCGGAGTATGACGCGTTGTTCGATCCGATCCGACAAGCGCGCGCCGAAAAGAGCGGCAAGCAGCTGGGCGACCCCGATAAGGCAGCGAAGGTGATCCTGCAGCTCGTGGAGATGCCGGAACCGCCCCAGCACCTGCTGATCGGCAGCGATGCACTCGAGCTGGTTCGCGCCAAGCTGCAGGCCTCCTTGGCCAATCTGGCACAGTACGAGGAGCTCACACGGTCCACAGACATCGTCTGAACGTGGGCCCGCAAACGCGCCAGGGGTAGCTGCTCGAATGTCGCCCCCTCGGTAGCCAAGGCAGGAGGTGTCGACTCGTCATGGAAAAGCTGCCGCCGCTCAACGCGCTCAAGGCCTTTGAGGTAACGGGACGCGTGCTCAGCATCACCAAGGCTGCCGAAGAGCTCGCGGTCACGCCGGCGGCCGTCAGCAAGCAGATCCATACGCTCGAAGCGTTCCTGGGCAGCACGCTTTTCAATCGCGTGCCGCGTGGACTCGAGCTCACTGCCGCCGGCGCGCGCTACCTTTCCGAGATCGGCCCCGCGTTCTCGGCCTTGCGCGACGCTACCCACGCCGTGACAGGTGGCGCGCGGCGCCGGCAGGTTCTCAAGATCCGCTCACCGGCCACGTTCGCGGTCCGCTGGCTCATCCCTCGCCTGGCGGGCTTTCATCGAAGCAATCCGGCGATCGATGTCCAGTTGGCCACCTCTCCTGCGCCGCTGAATTTCGATCGCGAAGACCTGGACGGCGGCGTTCAGCTGGGGGACGGCTACTGGCCAAGAACATCGACGATGCGCTTGGTGCCCAACGTGCTGGTGCCCGTGCTCTCGCCAGCGAGGCTGCATGCTCTCGGAAAGCCGCCGAACGCCAGGCGACTCGAACGAGAGACGCTGCTTCACTCCATGGCTCGTCCCGACGACTGGTCACTCTGGCTCAAGGCCGCCCGTGTCTCCACGGTGGACGCCTACAGAGGCATGCGCTACGAGACGTCGCTGCTGTCGTACCAGGCAGCCATCGAGGGCCACGGCATCGCTGTGGCGCAGAAAGCACTCGTTGGTAAGGAACTCGAGTCGGGAACACTTGTTGCACCGTTTCCGCTCGAGCTCGATCGAGGTGACGTCACCTATTACTTCGTGACGCCGCAGGGTCGACCGGCCTCGCACGCCCTGCAGTCTTTCATCGAATGGCTCGCCGAACTCGTCGAGGTTTGAGCGCGTCATCCTTGAGAAAAAGTTAAGGCAGCGCGCCATAAAGTCGTTTGGCAGGAGCCAGAAGAGGTGGGATCGTTGCTCACCTGTTCACATCTGCGCTGGCCTTTGCCGGGCCGGCTTCTCCTCATGCTCTCTACCTGCCTCCAGGGTATCCGGGTGCTGGACTTCTCGCACGTGGTCGCCGGCCCGCTATGTGGCATGCTCTTGGGCGACATGGGTGCGGACGTCGTCAAGATCGAGTCCCCTGAAGGCGAGATCGGCCGGCGCATCGGCCCACCGTTCTTGAACGGTGAGAGCGTCGTCTCCCTCAGCGTCAATCGCAACAAGCGTGGACTCGCCATCGACTTGAAGACCGCGGAGGGGCGTGACGCCGTTCGCACCATGGCCGCCAAGGCGCATGTCGTCATCGAAAGCTTCCGGCCGCGAGTGATGCGCAAGCTTGGGCTCGGTGCCGACAGCCTGCGTGCGTCGAATCGCGACCTCATCTATTGCTCCATCTCCGCCTATGGGCAGACCGGGCCTTGGCACATGCGCCCGGGGGTCGACGGCGTCATTCAAGCGGTGTCGGGCTTGATGAGCACGATTGGCGAGGCAGGCTCTCAGACACCTTGCAAGATGCCGATTCCTGTTGCGGACATGGCAACGGGCTATCTCGCGACCATCGCAATCCTCGGCGCCCTGCAGCAAGTCCGGACGGGTGGCGGAGGCCAAGACCTGGACATCAGCTTGTACAACTCCACGTTAATGCTTCAGCAGATCGGGCTCGCCTCCTATTTCGCGTCCGGTCGCGAGCCATCGCGCACGGGCAGCGCAGCGCCCTACGCGGCGCCCAATGAAGCGTTCCTGACCAGCGATGGGTGGATCATGGTGGCGGCGTACCACCCCGAGCGGTGGGCCGCGCTGTGCAAGGTGATCGACTTCGTCGAGCTTGCGAACGATCCGCTCTTTGCAGACAACGAACGTCGCGTCGCCAACCGAGCCGAGCTCTACGCGCTGCTGGCGCCAGTTTTCCGTCGCCAACCCTCCGCCGTCTGGATGCAGCGACTGACGGACGTCGATATCCTCTGCGCCCCGATCGCCACGTATGACGAGGTGACCCGGTCCGAGCAATACCGACACAGCGGCATTGAAGAGTCGCTTCTGCATCCGATCGCTGGAGCCGTGCGCATTCCGGCATTTGCCATCGACGCCTCCCGAGGCAGTGCCGCAAGCTCATCCGCCCCGCCGCTCGTTGGCCAGCATTCCCGGCAAGTCTTGCTCGACTACGGCATCGCACGCGATGACATCGATGCGTGGATCAAGGCTGGCGTCGTGACGGCAGCCCATTGCGAAGCCGGCCAACACCGTACTGAAGTGAGCGCGGCATGACCGAGTCGCCAGTCAAGGTCGAAGTTCTCGACAAGGTGGCCGTGGTGACCTGGACCGGCCGCAATCTCTACAACCCCCTGGCCGATGACCTGGTCGACGAACTGGGGGACACGTTGCGCGCCATCGACGCGTCGCCAGACGTGCACGTCTCCATCCTGACAGGCTCGGGACGCGCATTCGCCGCGGGCGCCGACATAGAGGCCATGTCAAGGCTGGGGTACGCCGAGGCGTTCTCCCTCGATTACATCGGGCGCAACTGGGACGTCGTCCGCGCGCATCGAAAGCCCTTGATTGCGGCAGTCCACGGCCTCGCTCTGGGTGGCGGCTGCGAACTCGCGATGATCTGCGACATCGTCGTCGCGGCCGACAACGCAGTCTTCGGCCAACCCGAAGTCAAGCTCGGCATTGTTCCGGGTGCGGGAGGCACCCAGCGGCTGCCGCGCTCCGTCGGCAAGTCGCTCGCAATGGAAATGTGCCTGACGGGCGCCTCGATCGACGCTCGCCAAGCCCTGGCGGCTGGACTCATTTCGCGAATCGCAAGCGAAGATCGCCTGCTGGACGAAGCCCTCGTCATCGCTCGCAGCATCGCTGCCCATTCGTTGCCGGTGCTCATCGCGATCAAGGAGTCGGTCAACCGCGCCTTCGAGTCGTCTCTCTCCGAGGGCCTGCTCTTCGAGCGGCGGGCATTCCACGCCGGCTTTTCTCTCGCAGACCAGAAGGAAGGGATGCGAGCCTTCCTCGACAAGAGAACTCCCAACTTTCAACAACGATGAGCCGACTTCGTTCATCGTCTTCCACATGAAAACACAAGCTCTCGTCAGTCAGGCTCGCGATGGCGCAGTCTGCATCATCTCCATGGACGACCTCGACGGAGGAAACGCCGTCACGATTGCCATGTCGCACGCACTGGCCGAAGCATTCGAGACCGTCGCCCAGGACCCCGAAGTCCACTGCGTCATCCTGCGCTCGTCGGCTCGGCACTTCTCCACTGGCGGAAGCGTCGAAGACATGCATCGCGGAACCGACCTGATGGAGGGCCCGCCCGAGCACGTCGCGGCCCGCATCAGGAGTGGACTGCAGCGCATCACGAAGGCGACACAAGCTGTGGACGTGCCGATCATCGCCGCCGTCAACGGCGCGGCTGTGGGTGCGGGCTTCGACATCGCGCTCATGTGCGACATCCGCATGGCCGCCGAGCGTGCACGTTTCGCCGAAAGCTTTCTGCGGCTAGGGCTGATCTCGGGCATCGGCGGCGCATGGTTCTTGACGCGAACCGTCGGCCTCTCGCGAGCGATGGAAATGACGTTCACGAGCGAGTTTCTCGACGCTCAAGCAGCGCTCGCTTCGGGCATCGTCTCGCGCGTCGTCTCCAACGACGAACTGGATGCTGCGGCGCGCGATCTGGCACACCGGATCGCATCGACGCCGCCCACCGCACTTCGCATGGCCAAGCGGCTGGTGCGAGAGTCCGCAAATTCGACATTGTCAGCGGCTCTGGAAATGGCCGCCGCGCAGCAAGCCATCCTGCTCGCGAGCCAGGATCACAAGCAGGCGGTCGCCCGCTTCCTCAATCGCTAGCTCGTCATCGTTCTTTCGATCGGGCACTTCAAAAGGCGGCGCACGACCGCCCGGCCTTCCGAACACCGCTGACCTGGACGCCTCGGGGGCGAAGAGTTCGTAGAAAACAAAACCTCGGAGACAAGTATGAAGACGCAGAACAACCTCCTTAGCTCGTCGCCCGGAATGCTGCGCATCGTGGCGACCGCAAGCATCGGCACGATGCTCGAATACTTCGATTTCTTCGTCTACGTCGCTTTGACAAGCACGTTGACGCAGCTATTCCTGCCCCCAGCCACCAAGTCGCTTGGCGCATTGATCGGCGTCGCGACTTTCGGAATCGCCTATCTCGCACGCCCTCTCGGAACGCTGGTCTTCAGCCCGATGGCGGACCGGTTTGGCCGCAAGCGGACATTCGTCGTCACCCTCGCCATCATGGGATTCGCAACGATGGCCATTGGCTGTCTACCGACTTACAGCCAGGTCGGGCTTGGCGCACCTGTTCTTCTGCTGACATTGCGAATCATTCAAGGCTTCGCGCTGGGCGGAGAATACGGGTCCGCCGTGGTCTACGTCATGGAGCATGCACCGGAGACGGCGCGAGGTCGTTCGACGAGCGTGCTGCAGGCAACGGCGAGCGTGGGCCTGCTGCTGGCGCTATTGATCGTCTCCGCGCTCAAGGCTTTCCTGACGCCAGCTCAATTTGACGAGTGGGGATGGAGAGTTCCGTTTCTGCTCTCTGCCCCGATCGTCGCGGTTGCCACCTGGATTCGGCTGGGAATGCTCGAGTCCCCGGTCTTCGCCCGCATGCAACGGGCCGGCGAGATTTCCGAATCTCCTCTTGCCGACACCATGCGAAGTGCCAGTTCTTGGCGCATGATCCTGCTGGCGATTTTCAGCGCCCAGGGGGCGACCTCCGTATCGCTCTACACGTCCATCGTCTACATGATTTACTTCCTGCAGAACGTGGTGCACGTGGACGCACTCCATGCCAACCTCTGTTTGGCGGGGGCTATCCTGGTGGCTGCGCCGTTCTATCCAATTTTCGGTGCACTATCGGATCGGATCGGGCGTTCGAGGGTCATGCTTCTGGGAACCACGACTTGGCTCGTCATCGCGTATCCCGCATTCGCCGCAATCGAAGTCGCCGCGAATGCGGCGGCCTGGCCGCAGGTTACAGCATTGATCAGCGTGCTGGCCGTTTTGACGGCCATGGTGATGGCACCGCTTCCTGCCTATATCTCGGAGTGCTTTCCAGCAAGAACCCGTACAACCGGGTTCGGCCTGGCTCAACAGATCGGCAACATCATCTTTGGCGGCTTCCTTCCGCTCATCAGTCTGAGTCTCGTGCGATGGACCGGCAACTCGCTGGCCGGCGTCGCTTATTCGATGGCGTCGCTTGTGCCCTGCGTCCTGGCGATGTATGTCTGGGGGCTGAAGCAAGACAAGATGTTCAAAGTCTCGCGCGAACAAGGTTCCTTGAGCGCAGCGAACTGAGCCGAGATCGCAAGCGACCGGCGAGGCGGTCAGCGCCGCCGCACCGTCTGCATCGCAGCGGCCACGGGCAAGAGTGCTCGACCTCACCCAGCTGGCGCGAGGCTATCCGTTCGCACTCGCCCTAGAACTGGGAGTCTCTACAGAAGCTGGCACAGCCTACGTGGAGCTGGGGCTTTCACGAATCGCGGCCGCAGCACTTGAGGCTCTTGCGCCACATGGCGAAACCTTGACCGCCGCCCGCGCAAGGCAGTTGCTGACTGACCTCGACCCTACCAAGACTACGCTCAGTCCCATCATTCTGGGCGAGTTGCGCCGACTCGGACTTGTGGACGATGCAAAGTTCGCGCTGGCAACGGAGGCCTGATTCAGCCGGCCCGTTGCCGTGATGCAGCCTTTCCAGGCCGCAGCAATTCGCTAGCGAAAGAGAGCGATCGGGCTAGGGCGAATTGCGTCAAGAACGGTGCCACGCGGGTCCGGTCTTCGACAAGTCTGATGCGCAGCAGCACAGCGGCACCTGCAGAGCTATAGTTGGCGGGCTACGGCGGCGGGTCGACGAGGGCGCTCCTCGACGTGCGTGAGCCGTTCCCACCGCTTACAGGACCTGGCGTCAGCGAATCTTCGACGCAAGCCCAGAAGCGCGTTAGCGCGGCCCTGTCTCAGACTTCCGCGCCACGTCGGGCCATGAGAGCCGTCAATACGTTGATTTGTCTCAGACTTCCGGCAAGCTGCGACGCTTCTAAGCTACAGCCGACTTCTAGGCAACGATGTCTCAGACTTTATTGGCATAGAACAGCTGCTTGTGTTCCTTGCAATTAAAGTCGAAAACTGGGATCGTGAATTCGCGAGGACTTGCAGGCATGCTCTCGTCCGCAAAGTCAAAAACACGACTGGTGCCAGGTGCAGTCTCCGAGCGGGGACCCTCACTCTCCATTAGTGCGCGACGCCCGCCGCCAAGTCGCAAGCTCATCCGGCGAAGTAGCGCAACATCCGCGTTTGCGGAATCAGGACTTCGACCCAATGGATCGCTGTTCACCAAGCCGTCGTTTCAGCAGACAGCGAACACGTCAAGTCTTCATACCGGATGCTCGGCCATTTCAACGCAGCTTCACAAGGTCCCTCCATCTTGACTACCATCCTCGACAAGCAACTCAAGCGGGTGGTTACCGTCAACGGCATTGACTACACCGTCGCCATTGACGCCGACGGCTTTCGATTGACCGCCAAGGGCAAGCGCAGGCCGCAAGTCGAACTCCTCTGGCGGGATCTGTTGAGCGGAGAGGCCGCGATGGCTGTCGCCCTGAATGCCTCGCTGTCGGAAAAGCGCCAGTCAACCAATCGCGGCGCGGCTGAATACTCCGCCGATGCAGGTAAGATGCGGCGGACCAAGGCTTCGAAGGGCTGAGACGTGCTCAGCCTGCGGCTCGAGGCGCAGTCCACCTATGTGCAGCGTTGCGTTGCCGGCGCAGCTTGACGCGCGGCGTCCAGCCGCATTCCTGGACCATGGACGTGGGCGCAATGCGCTTCCAGCGCAGCAGCTTGCTGGCCGCTGTCCCGCTGCTCGGTCTCACGGTCGGCGCTGCCGGACGACGGCGATGTTCCGTCAAACCCGGCCAAAGGCTCACTGGTGGGCGCCTGCGCTAGCCGATCAATGCGTCAGCGACAAGGGTGCCGCCAAAAATCACCAGGACGAATGTGAGCGCCAGCCAGTGCACCGCCCGCAGTCCGGGCTCCAGAACGGCATAGGCTGCGTCGGCCGGATCCACCGCCACGCGCACGGCAGCCTGCACCGGATAACGCGACGCGACGCGATCAGCCCAGCCGCCGCTTACCGAGATCGACGATGGCCCGACCCACAGTCGGCGCCCGACGTAGGGCCGATCGGCCACCTGGTAGAGGAACTTCAGGCGCGGAGAGCGGGTGTTCCCCTGTTGCACGACGGTCGATTCCACGACGGTCGCAAGCATCAACGGCCACGCTGCGCTTCGATGTGCCTTGAATATGAAGCGGAGAACCCATGCGAGAGCTGCCACGCCGAGCAGCAGGACGATGATGAAGACGGCTCCGGGCTGAGACATTTTCTTTCCTGCTCTCCAAAGGTTCAGGGAACTGCACGTGGCAGCGGCACGGATGCGCGGATGAGCGCCGGTTGCCGAGGCCGCGATGTTCGGGCTGCTGCAGCACTTCGCGGCCGAGAGGCCGTACGGCAGGCCCAGGTGCAACGTGCGCAGCGAGATGGATCACTTCGCCCCATGTTCTCGCAGCAGCTTGATCATGTTCTTGTCGCTGTTGAACTTGGCGCGGTCCAACACGGTCATGCCGTCCTTGTCTCGCGCATTGGCATCGGCCCCCTTGGACAGCAGCAGCGCAGCCTCATCGAGACGACCGATGCCCGCGGCCCACCATAACGGCGTGCACCCGTCTCGATCGCGCGCGTCTTTCACCGCTCCGCGGTCGAGCAGGAGCCTGACTACGGCCAGCTTGCTGTTACGGCTGGCGGCATGCAGCGGCGTCCAGTCCGACTCGCCGCTCCGCGCCTCGATGTCGGCTCCCGCTTGAAGGAGGAATGCCACCGTTTCGGTCATCCGCCGCTCGTCCACGCGAGTCTGAAACACGGCCTTGACCAGGGCCTGGGTAGCGAGTGCGCTCACATCGGCCCCGCGGCCTTTCAGGAACTTCAACATCTCCGGCTGGCCCCCTTCGGCCGCCCGCAAGAACGCTGAGTCGATGGCTTCCCTGGCGATCGGCTTGCTGTCGAGAAGGATCGTGACGACGCTCGTGTTCCCTTGCCTGGCCGCCACTTCCAGGGGCGAGAGGAAGTTGCCCGCGTGAAGTGCTGGATCGGCCCCTGCCTTCAGCAGCAATTCGACGACCTTGGGGCGGTTGTCGTGCACCGCCGCCAGCAGGGCCGTTGGCGCCTCGCCATGCGAGAGATCGTCAACCGGCATGTCGGATGCGAGAAAGAGCTTGGTCACCGTCAGGTCGCCCTTGCCGGCAGCATCCGAAAAGGCCTCCGGTGTAAAGGGAACCGACAGGCGTGCAAGCTCCTGGCGAGCTTCCTCCGGACGCTGCCGGTGAAAGGCAGCGGCGAGCTTGCTCGTGGCATCCGTGAAGCTGGCGAGCGCAGCGACGACTGTCCCGACGACGATCAGGACCGCCACGGCGCGGTGTCCTTTCAGACGCGCGAGGTACTGCTCGGATAGAGGGGGCGTGCCCGGCTGCGCCCTTTGCTCTTCCTGCTTGCTGTCCGTCATGCCAGCCTCCCAGCAAAGGAAGCCTGAGTCTAGGATCGACTGCCGCTCCGTGAATCCCTCTGTCGGGTGGTATGCCTATGTCGCAAGGCGGCATGACGACGCTCGCCGCGACTTCACGAAATCGCTCGAGGCTTCATTGAATGCAGCACGGCGTCACGAAGTGTCACGTCGCATCCATGGTCTGATCCGTGTGGTGGACTCTCGATCAGAGTGCCGTAAACCGTCATGCGGGTGACCGCCCTGGCCGAATTGTTTCAGCGGGCGGAAACTTCGACCAGGCCGTCCTGTCCCGCCGCGAACAACTGGCCGCCCGCCTCGACGATCGCGAAGAGGGCTTGCGATGTGCGCGGTCCGTGCGCCATCCAGTGCACACCGTCGAGGCTGGACTCGAGTGCGCCGTGGCCGCCGGCGGCGACGCGGCGGCCGTCCGCCAGCACCTTGACCGCGAACAGAGGCTCGCTCGTGGCCGAGCCCGCCACCGACCAGGAAAGGCCATCCGTGCTGGTGGCCACCATGCCGCCCTCGCCGACCGCCACGAAGGCGTGCCCGTCCCACGCGACGTCGCCGAACGTGAGCGGTGCGCCCGCGTTGCTGACGGTCGGGGCGATCGTCCAGTTGGCGAGGTCCGTGCTGGTCGCGACGAAGCCTTGGGTGCCGACGACGACGTAGCGGCCACCGCCGCTGGCCAGCGGCCACACCGCGACGCCGGCCGGCAGGGGCAGTGCGGCGGTCGGTGTCCACGACAGTCCGTCCGCGCTCGCGTACACGTCGCCCTTCGTATCGTCGATGACGAAGCGTTGGCCGTCGTGCATGACGTGCATCCCGCCGTGGAATGGATGGCCCAGGTCGATCACCGACCAGGCCACGCCATCGGTGCTGCGGGCGATCTTGTAGACGACGTTGCCGAGGTAGTTCCAGCAATAGCCCACGGCCACCACCACGCCGTTGGCGTCGTGGGCGATGCTCAAGGGGGCGGCGACGTCGAGGCCTTGCTGCAGTTGCAAGGGCGCCTCCCATGCCACCGCGGCCGCGGCGTCCGGGGTGCCGACCATGAGGCCTTCGTCCGTCGCGGCGAGCAGGCGGCCGTATGCGAAGTCCAGCGCGGCGACGTCGCCGACGCGGCGTGCCATCCGCGCGACCAGGCCCGAGGCGTCGACGCCGCTCCAGAGCTCGCCGCTCTGGCCGGCTGCGACGAAGGCCTGCGCACTCGCGGCGAATCGCAGCAACGCCGGGTTGCCTGGCAGGTCGTAGGTGGTCCAACTGGCGCCGGCGTCGGTCGAACCGAAGAGGGTATCGGCTCCGCCGGTCCACCACTGCCCGGCCGCGTAGTCCAGGCGCCAGCCCAAGCCGTGGAACGGCGTCGACGACAGGGTCCACGAGCGGCCGTCGGTGCTGGTCAGCGTCTGGTCGAAGAAGTCCGTGGCCATGAAGCGGCCGTCGCCGAAGGCGACGCTCTTGACAGTGAGCGCGGGGGTCGGATCGAGGGCCACGCTGCGCGTCCACTGCGCGCCGTCGGCGCTCACGTACAGGCCGTCGGGGTTCGCGCCGACGAAGACGCCGTTGCCGTAGGTGACGGCCGCGAGCGCGGTGGCCGACGATCTCCAGGTGTGCCCGTCGCCGACCCAGGTCCTGTCCGCGCCCGCGGCGACGAAGCGACCGCCCCCGAAGGCCAGCTGCGCCACGGCCGTCGCCTCGGGGGCGCCCTGGGCATAGAGCGCCGTCGCCGCGGTCCAGGTCGCGCCGTCCGGGCTGGTCATGACCTGGCCGCCCTGCGCTACCACCATCCACGTCGAATTGCCGTAGGCGATGCCGATCCAGTTCGATCCGTCCTGGGTATCGATGATCGTCCAGTTCGTCCCATCGGTGCTGCGTGCGAGGCCGCCGTTGTCGCCGACCGCCACGAACACGCCGTTGGCCTGCGCGACCGTCTCCCATGTGATCGAGCGCTCGCGGCTGGTCGTCCAGTGGTTGCCCTCGAGGTCGCGCGCAGCGAGCGCGATCTGCACGCTGCGCGACAGCGGACCCAGCGTGGCAGTGACGACGACGGTCGCATCGGCGTCGTAGGTGGCCGGGTCGGGCGGCAGGTACCGCACATCGGCCCCCGAGCTCGCGCTGAGCGAGCCCGGACCGGCCAGCGTCCAGACCGGCGCCTGGGCCGACCCGGAGACCGTCGCGTGAACGCCCACCGCGGCACCGCCCACCGTCGCCGAGCCTGCGTCGTCCTGTACCGCCAATGTCGGCCCCGACCCGCCATCGCCGCAGGCCGACAGGGCCGCCAGCAACGTCACCGCGGCGGCCAGCCGCACACCCCGGACCAGTTTCCGGACGCTCAATTCGTCATCGCGCATGGCACTCCCTGCCGTCGTGTCCCATCGATGCACCGGCTCGGCTGCAGCGAGCAGTTCGCCAGGCATCACGGACGATTCTCGAATGATCCGGATTCTGGCCGGCGAAGGTGTCGGGAAGGCCTTCGGCCGACTTGCCCGATGGGGCTCGGAAACCCTCGGTCCGCGGACGGTCGTGGTTCCCCAGGGCGGACGAGCCGTGCCGCCATCGAAAGCATGCCCGGCCCTTCGAGCGGACAATTGCGCCATGCCAAAACCTGAAACAGTGGAACGCTTCGTGGAGCTCGTGGAAGCAGGTCACACGGTCGAAGCGCTCGACGTCTTCTATGCCGACAACGCGTCGATGCAGGAGAACCAGTCGCTCCCGCGAACGGGCAAGCCAGCGCTGCTGGCCCACGAGATCGCTGCACGCACCTCGGTTTCCGACATGAAGGTCCGATGCACTCGCCCGATCATGATTGCCGAAGACACCGTCGTTCTCCGCTGGACTTTCGACTACGTGGACGGCCAAGGACGCGCCGTCCACTTCGAAGAACTGGCCTATCAGCGATGGGCCGGCGAGCGCATTCTGGAAGAGCAGTTCTTCTACGACCCGGGCCAGTTCAAGTCGCGCGAATAGTTCGGTCGGTCGCTCTTCCTGGCCCACGGGAACGCGACCGCATGCTCAGCGCGATGCGCAGAGCGCCGTTTCGGTTCTGCGCTTGAAGCATCGCCGTGACGGTGACGGGCGTGTCAGGGTCCCGACATGCATCCGCCTCGCCGACGAGAGCAGTCGTTGCCACGGTGCATGCCGCATCACCCACAGCATCTTTAACGGGCCTTCGTGATCTGCATCTCGATGTGATCGACCGTGCCGTCGAAGTCGCGCATCAGACGGAGCTTGCGCAGGCCGTCCGGGCTCACCAGCAGGTCGGGGTTCACGATCGTCCAGTACTCCGCCGCGGGGCTCTCCACCAGCACGCGCGCGCCCTGGAGCTCCATGCGGAGGGTGCTGCCATCCTGCATGTCGTAGGTCCATGACACCTCCCGGGCCAGCAGTCGCGGGCTGGCCGCTTGGGCCTCCCCGGCGCCGAGCACCGAGGCGACGAGAGACAACGTGAGGACGGCGAACCTCAGGGGGACGCGAGACGACGTGGAGGACATGTGGAGTTCCTTTCGGGTTGACGCCCGCTCGTGGCGGGCGAAGAGGTCAGTGCAAACCCTATGCCAGGAAAAACACCTCGATCCATCCCGATTTGGCGACGCCCGTGCATCAAGCGAGTGATTCGGCGCCACCGTGCTGCACCGGATTGGCGCCTGGGGACGCCGCGCCGGATCTGGAAGAGTGCGGGCCGCAGCCCGCGCCGCATCCATCTCTCGCGAAGCGAGACGAACAGGTCTCGATGCAGGCGACAGCCGTTCTTCTTCATCCCCTCGACGAAGCGTCCATCCCTGCCGACGTCATTCGGCGCCGTCACGGGATGCGGCCCCCTTGGGATGCAACCACGATCCGGCCGCCGTGCCTTCACCGTACGCCCGGGACGCAGGCGCGGTGAACTCCACTTCGGTGCCGGACTCCGGCGCACTGCGGATCGTGACCTTGCCGCCCACACGTCCGGCACGCTCCCGCATGCCGCCCAGGCCGAAGTGCCCTTCCTTCCCGCCATCGCGGAGCACGGCCGGCTCGATGCCCCGTCCGTCGTCGCGAATGCGCACGCAGAGGCGGCGCGTCTCATAGCGGATCTCGACCTCGATGCGTGTTGCGGCGGCATGGCGAAAGGCGTTGCGCAAGGCCTCGGCCACCACGCGGAAGGTCTCGTCGCGGACGACCGGATGCAACTCTCGCGGCGCCCCGTGCACGTCGACGCGCGCCGACGTGGCGCCGCCGCGCTCGTTCGCGAGTTCCTCGGCGAGTACCCGCAAGGAGTCCGCCAGCGTGTTCGCGTCCAGCGCCGAACTGCGCAGGCCCTGCACGGTGTCGCGGCCTTCCGTGATCGCTTCCGCCACCTGGTCGATGGCGCCCGTGAGAACCTGCTTCGACTCGCGCGGGCGCTCCGGCAGCAGGTTGGACGCCGCCTGGAACTGCAGCAATAGCCCGTGGAAGCGCTGCAACAGCGTGTCGTGAAGATCGCGTGCAATGCGCGTGCGTTCATCGACACGTGCCTCGAGCGCCGCCTCGAACTGGCGATGCAGGCGCCGGACGCGCATCTGCAGCCGGAGGTGGAATGCGCCCCAGGCCAGGCCAAGCAGAACCAGCACGCCCGCCAGGCCGAACCACGTCGTCTCGTAGAACGCCGGCAGGATCGAGAAATCGAGCCGCGCCCCTTCCTCGTTCCAGACACCGCTGTTGTTGGATGCCTTCACTCGGAAGCGGTAGTTCCCCGGCGGGAGATTCGTATAGGTGGCCTGGCGCCTGTCGACGGCGTCCTGCCAGTCGCCATCGTGGCCTTCCAGGCGGTAGCGGAAGTGGGTGTTCTGCGGATCGACGAGGCTGAGGGCCGCGAACTCCAGCGTGATGTCGCGCACCCTCGGCGGCAGGCGCAGCCCGTCGTCCGCCGGGTAGGACTTGTGGTCGGCGACGAGCGACTCGATGTGGACCGGCGGCGGCAAGGGGTTGAAGGGCAGGTGCCCGGGGTCGACCACGTGAACATTGGCGCCCGACACGAACCAGAGCTTCCCATCCGGCCCTTTCGCGACCGGCGGATTGAAGTAGGCCGGCGTGGATGCCAGCAACGGGACACCGTCGGCACCGCCCCAGCGTCTCGGCACGACTCGCCGGCCGGGGTCCGCGATCCACGCCGCCACGTCGTCACGCATGACCCGCACGAGGCCGCAGGCCGCGTAGATCCACAAGTCCCCGCTGTCGTCCAGCGTCGACCAGTGGATCGTGTTGCAGGGCAGTCCGTTGGCCACCGAGAGCGTCGCGACGCGGCCGTCCTTGATCCGGCTCAGGCCGCCGTCTTCCGTGGCCGCCCACATCGCGCCGTCCGCATCCAGGCGCAGTCCCGCGACGTGCCCGGCTCCCAATCCGTCGGCGGTCGTGTACGCCGCCTCGACCTTCCCGTTCCTGAAATACAGGACCCCGCCGTCCTTCCAGAAGGAGAGCCATACACCGCCTCGATCGGCGACGATGACCTTGGCTTGCTGCTGGCGGCCGAACACGCTCCATGGGAAGGTCTCGACGTACCGCCCGTCCGACAGCTGCTCGAGGCCTTCATTGGTGGACAACCAGAGCTTGCCCGACCCATCCCCCGTCATCGAGTAGAACTCCTTGCCCGGCACGCCGTCGACCGCGACGAAGCGCTCGCCCGCGAGATGGGCGAGGCCGCGGGCCGTGCTCACCCAGAGCCGGCCACCCGGGTCCTGATAGAGCGACTGCACGCGCGAATCCGGCAGCCCCTTGTCCTCCCTGTAGACAGACGGCCCGCCGTCCTTCCAGCGTGCCAGGCCGTCGCCGGTCGCCACCCAGACGCTCCCGTCCGTCGTGGCCAGCACGGATCTCGTCGTTTCGTTGGGCAGGCCCTGTTGCGTCGACAGCGTGCTGACCGGCAGCTTGTGGAAACGGTCGATGCCCTTCTCGCTGCCGAACCAGATGTTGCCCTCGCGGTCCTCGAACAGGCTGCAGGCGATGTTGCCCGACAGGCCGTCGGCCCGCGTGAACGAGTCCGCCCTGCCCTCCATCACGTGGACGATGCCGAGGCCCTCCGTACCGATCCACAGCCCGCCGTCGCGGTCACGCAGCAGCTTGTTGGCCTTCAGGTCGCGGTCGGAGATCACGTCGTCGGGCGGAGCGGCCCGGCGGATCGGATAGGGCACGGCGCGCCCATCGACCAGCTGCCTGAGCCCCCCGCCCCGGACGCCGACGAGGACGTGGCCATCGGCGGTCGTGCTCAGGTCGCCGACGCGCATGCCGGGCATCGCGACCCGCTGGGGCAGCCCGGGCTTCCATCGCCAGACACCGGAATCCGCGCCGGCCCAAAGGGTCCCTGAGCTGTCCTCGCCCAGGCTCCACACGAACGCGCCGAACCCGTCCTCGGGCGCGGAACACCGGGCGACGCCTGCGCGAAAGGCGCACAGCCGCCCGCGATCAGCGAGCAGGCCGGCCCAGATCGTGCCGTCGCGATCCTCGAGCAGCGACGTGACGAATTCCTTGTTCGCCGCCGGATGGCGGGTGAGTTGCACCCCGTTCCAGCTGACAAGGCCTTCGAAGGTGCCGATCCACAGCGTGCCATCGCGCGAGACCAGCAGGCTGTAGGGGCCGCTCGGCAGGGATTGGCCTTTGGGCGGCTGCCAGGGAACGAAGCGAAGGCCGTCGAAGCGGAACAATCCGAACGATCCCGCGACCCAGAGGTAGCCGTCGGGCGTCTGTGCCATCGCGAAGACGAAGCCGAGCAGCGCCCCGTCCCGGGCCGTCCATGCGGTATGTGCGTACTGGTTGATCTGCAGCGGCGGATCCGATGCCGATGCAGGCGAAGGTCCGGCGCACGACAACAACGCCGGTATCAGGCGGGCGATGAAGCGGCCTCGAGATCGAGCTGCCTGCAGGGTCACCGGAATTCCCTTTCCGCGGAGCGCACACCTGCAGCGTAGCGCGAATGGTCGCGGGTTGGGCGATTCGCCCGTCAGCGCCCTGGCGGACCGCGCCGGGGACGAGCGCACGCCGGCCGAGCCGCGCGGCGGGCCGCACGGCTGTTCAATCCGGCCGCAATGCGCGATAGTTCCTTCAGTACTCGTCGAAGCGACCGATATGCCTGGGGAGCCTCGCCACGCGCCAGGAAAGCCACGCGCCGCTGCGTGTCCCTCGGGCGCAGGGACGGCCAGCATCGGCGTGCACGTGCAGCGCAGCAAAGAGCCGTTGGAAGTCCGAAGGATCGACCCATGAATGTCGAATCGAATCGTGTGCCGCTTCCCAGCGTCCGGGACCTCATCCACATCGGCTGCCCCCTTCCGTTCAGGGTGCTCGACACCTTCGAGCGCCTGCTGCTGAACGAAGGCCAGGTGATCCAGGACGAGGCGCAGTTCGAGGCGCTGACCGAACGCGGCGCATGGGCCGAGCGCGCCAGCGTGGAGGCGGAGCGCAAGGCACGCGCGGCCGCGGCGTCCCCCCCGGTCGTCGTGAAGCTGTCGCTCTTCGACCGCTGGGAACGCCTGCTCTGGCAATACGACAAGCTGGCGCGCGGACTCGTTCGACGCGAACTGCCCGAGGCCGGCCTGGCGTCCCTGTACGAGGCGTTGCTGGGTCTCCTCGAGCGCGACCCCGACATCGCCCTGTTCCTCTGCACTCGCCAGGAAGACCATCGATTCGCGCTGTACCCGCTGCGGCATGCGATCCATTGCGCGGTCGTGTCGACCTTGACCGCACGCCAGCTCGGATGGGACGAGACACGGGTGCGTCCCCTCGGATGCGCCGCCCTGGCCATGAACCTGAGCATCCTCGAGATGCAGGCGGCCATGGCCGAACAGGGCGAGCCGCCGACGAAACGGCAACTGGAGCAGATCCGCGCGCATCCGGGCGCGGCCGTCGATCTGTTGCGCGACATCGGGACGACCGACGAAGCGATGCTGGCCATCGTCGCCGACCACCACGAGCATGACGGCGGCGGCGGCTATCCCAGTGGCAAGAGCGAGGTCGCGGAGGACGCCCGCGTGCTGCGAGCGGTCGACGTCTACCTGGCCAAGATCAGTCCGCGCGCGAAGCGTCCGGGACTCGTGCCGCACGAGGCCGTCCGGCAGCTGTTCCAGCAAGGCCCTCGCGACCCCCTGGCGATGGCCGTCATCAAGACGCTCGGCGCGCATCCGCCGGGAAGCCTCGTCAAGCTTCAATCGGGCGAAGTCGCCGTGGTCGTTCGCCGCGCGGCGGCCGGGCCCCATCCCTTGGTGGCGACCCTGAGCGACCGGCATGGCCGCCCCAGCGGCGAGACGCATCGGCGCAATACCGCCGAACCCGATTTCGGCATCGCGGCTGCGCTGCCTGCGTCGAAGGACTTCGCGCGCATCACGCCTGAACGGGTGTACGGCCTGGTGGACGCCTGAAGCGCACGTCGCGCAGGCGCGCGCGACGCGGGCGATCGCCATCGCGGTGCAGGCAGGGCAGATGCGGAGGCGAGCGCCGTGTCCGGCGGCGTAAGCTACGGCCCCTCTACACATCCGACCTCGCGAGCCGAGGAACCGCCCGATGAATCAGCAGCCCCCAGCCGCCGGCAGGATGCCGCGGCAGATCCCCTACATCATCGCCAACGAGGGGTGCGAGCGCTTCAGCTTCTACGGCATGCGCAACATCCTGACGGTGTTCCTGATGACGAGCCTGCTGCTGTCGATCCCGGAACCGCTGCGCAAGAACGAGGCCAAGGAGGTGTTCCACACCTTCGTCATCGGCGTGTACTTCTTCCCGCTCCTGGGCGGCTGGATCGCCGACCGCTGGTTCGGCAAGTACCCCACCATCCTCTGGCTGAGCCTGGTCTATTGCGCCGGCCATGCCTGCCTCGCGCTGTTCGACACGAACCTGCACGGCTTCTACTTCGGCCTGTTCCTGATCGCGCTCGGTTCCGGCGGCATCAAGCCGCTGGTCAGCGCCTTCGTCGGCGACCAGTTCGACAAGAGCAACCGCAGCCTGGCGCAGAAGGTCTTCGAAGCCTTCTACTGGATCATCAACCTGGGCAGCTTCTTCGCCTCGCTGTTCATGCCGCTCATCCTCAAGCAGTTCGGCGGCGCGGTCGCCTTCGGCATCCCGGGCGTGTTCATGTTCATCGCGACCGTCATCTTCTGGTCGGCCCGGCACCGCTACGTCCACGTGCCGCCCGCGGCCCACGAGGATCCGAACAGCTTCCTCAAGGTCGTGCGCACGGCGCTGAGCCAGGGGCCGGCCGGACGTGCGGTGGCGCTGGTGGGCGTGGCGCTGGCCGCCGTGGCGCTGGCCTACTGGAACGATCTGGGCGTCGTCGCGGCGCTGTGCACGGCCCTCGTCCTCCTCCTGGGCTTCGGCGGCGCCGGCGCGTGGATGGCGTTGGACCGCGCGACGCCGAAGCATGGCGAGGAGGCGGTGGCCGCCGTGCGCGCCGTGCTGCGACTGCTCGTGCTGTTCGGCCTGGTCACGCCGTTCTGGTCGCTGTTCGACCAGAAGGCCTCCACGTGGGTGCTGCAGGCCGACCAGATGACCAAGCCCGCGTGGTTCCAGTCCTCGATGATGCAGGCACTGAACCCGGCTTTGGTGCTGATCCTGATCCCCTTCAACAAGGTCGTGCTCTATCCGCTGCTCGAGAAGCTGGGCCTGCGGCTGACGGCGCTGCGCCGGATGGGCGCCGGCATCGCGTTCGCCGGCGCGGCCTGGATCGTCGTGGGGCTGATGCAGCTGTGGCTGGACGGCGGCGACAAGGTCGCCATCACCTGGCAGGTGCTGCCCTACGCCCTCCTGACGCTCGGCGAGGTGCTGGTTTCGACCACCGGCCTGGAGTTCGCCTACAGCCAGGCGCCGATGGCGATGAAGGGCGTGATCATGAGCTTCTGGAGCCTGTCGGTGACCGTCGGCAATCTCTGGGTGCTGTTGTCCAACGTCAGTGTCCGCAGCGACGCGGTGACCGCGAGGATCGCCGGAACGGGCCTCTCCGTCACCGCCTTCCAGATGTTCTTCTTCGCGGGCTTCGCGCTCCTCGCGGCGCTGGCCTTCGCGCTCTATGCGCGGCGCTACCAGGTGCGGGACTACTACCGCGGCTGACGCAGACGCACGCGGCGATCGCCGATCGCGCGTGCGCTTCGCCTCGAGGTTCCCGCGCGACGGCATCGCCACCGGTGCGCGGGCATCATAGGGGTCTGCTCGACCATATCGCTGCAGCACAATGCCGGCATGGACAGCGAGAAGTTCGAAGCGATCGGCCCGCGTGGCGAGGCGTGCATCATCCTGATGCGGCGCAACCCGTTGCCCAACGGGCAGACTGCCGAGACCTGGACCCTGGCGACCGGGGACCGGCTGCGCCCCGCGGAGCTGCCGGGCACCTTCATCACCGTGAACGGCAATCGCACGTTCCGCCTGCGCAAGCCGGGTTGAAGTGCGCCGGCGCCGGCGCTCAGGCGCGCACGACCGGCATCTCGTCCCAGCGGGTCGTGTAGCGCGGCGACCGGCGCTCCTGCTTCATCGCCCACACGGCCACCTCGGCGCCGTTCGTGGCCATCGCAGTGCTGCCCAGCCGCACCGAATCGCGGCCGAAGCGATTGTTGAGCGCGTCCATGGCCGTCATCAGCTTCGCGCGCGGGTCGGGCGCGGGCGCGGCCGGCTCCCCGGTTGCCGCGAACAGGTCGAGTTCGCCCTGCTCGTGGCCGGTCGACTGCAGGTCGGCCAGGATCGCACCCGCCTTCGCGTAGCGGAAGCCCGCGCGGAACTGCGTGCGCACGGCCATCTCGGCGGCGCGCATCAGCGCCGCGGTGTCGTCGGTGGGCCGCGGCAGCGGGATGGTCACGTTGACCGCGTGCTGGCGGTCGTTCGTGCGGAACGGGCTGGTCATGAAGTAGACGCCGATGGCGCCGGCGACGCTGCCTTGCTGGCGCAAGCGCTCGGCCGCGCGCGAGGCGAACTCGCTGACGGCCTCGAGGATGCCGTCGACCTGCGTGATGGGCGTGCCGAACGAGCGCGACACGAGGATCTGCTGGCGTGTCGGCGGCGCATCGTCGAGCGACATGCACGAGGTGCCGTGCAGCTCGCGCAGCGTCTTCTCCAGCACCACGGAGAACTGGCGCCGCAGCGTCGTGATGTCCGCGCGCAGCAGGTCGAGCACCGTGTGCACGCCCCCCGCCTTGAGCCTCTCGGTCGTCTTCCTGCCGACGCCCCAGACCGCGCCGACATCGGTCGCCGCGAACAGCGCATCGAGCTCGTCCGGCGCCAGGCGGCCGAAGTCGCACACCTGCGCGAGCCCGGCCGGATAGCTGCCCGGCTTGCGATCCGCCGTCTTGGCGATGTTGTTGGCGAGCTTGGCCAGGGTCTTGGTGGCGCCGAAGCCCACGCTGGTGGGGATGCCCGTCTCCCGGAGGATGGACGCGCGCATGTGGCGGCCGGTGGCCACGAGGTCGTCGCGCACGCCGTCGAAGTCGAGGAACGACTCGTCGATGCTGTAGATCTCCTGGCGCGGCGCATAGCGCGCCTCGACGGCCATCATGCGCGCGCTCATGTCGCCGTACAGCTCGTGGTTGGCCGACACGGCGATCAGGCCCGCGGTCTTCTCGAGGTGGCGCACCTGGAACCAGGGCTGCGCCATCTTCACGCCGAGGTCCTTGGCTTCGTTGCTGCGCGCGATGCAGGCACCGTCGTTGGAACTCAGCACGACGACGGGCCTGCCCAGGAGCCTCGGCGCGAACACGCGTTCGCACGACACGTAGAAGTTGTTGCCGTCGATCAGCGCGTACATGGCGCGGCGTTCAGAGCAGTGACTTGATGACCGTCGTGACGACGCCCCAGACCTCGAGCGGCGCCTCTTCGGTGATCTCGATGGGCGCGACGGTCGCGTCGGCCACCAGCCGGACGCCCGCACGCCGCCCGCGTCCGGCCCCCGTGCGCTCGAGGCGCCGGACGCGCAACTCGCCATCCACCACCGCGATGACCACGCTGCCGTGCTGCGCGGTGAGCGCGCGGTCGACCAGCAGGGTGTCGCCATCGTCGATGCCGTCGCCACGCATGTCGCTGCCCGCGGCGCGCATCATGAAGGTGGCGTCCTGGTGGCGGATGAAGACGTCGTTGAGGTCGTGCCGCCGGACGGTCGAATCGATGCCCGGCGTGCCGAACGCGCTGGACGTGCGCCGCACCGGGGGCGCGGCCGGGCCGTCGCGCCCGACCGGCGCGCCGTCGGCGAAATCGTCCGGGCTGTCCATCGGGGCAGTGTACGCCGGCGCCTCGCGCACCGGCCGGCCGGCAGGGCGGTCGTCCGATCCGCGCCCGCCCGCCAGGCCTTGGCCCGGGCGGCCCCGCGCGGCACCGCTGTCGTTCGATACAGCTCGCGCGCAGGCGCTAATCGAAGCTCGGGCGGTTGTCCGGCTTGGCTTCGGGCACACGCGTCGACGGACCGGCCGTCTGCCGGACGGCGTGCGTGCGCAGGTCGACCTCGTAGCGGCCGCCCACCGTGTTCTCGATGACGACCGCATCGGCACCGTCGGCGAAGGCCATGCGCGCGAACCAGATCGCCGGGCTGCCGACCGGCGAGGCGGCGTCGCACGGGTTGGGGTAGACCTCGACCTCCCACAGCTTGTGGCCGCTGGCGGCATCGCGCGCGACGAGCCAGCCGCCGCGCACGGCGTCGGCGCGGCGCTGGCGTTCGAGGTCCTGCTCGTAGCGCACGCCGTCGCGCACGAGCGCGGCGACCACCGGAGGCGACATCTCGCTGGCGGACAGGGGGGAGGACATGGGCGGTTCCGTTTCTCGGGGAGGTTGGACGGGCTCGGACGCGGCGGCGCCGGCGCACGCGAGCAACAGGCAGGTCGCGCCGGCGGTGATCATCATCGTTCGGCCAGGGCCTGCAGGCGGTGCCCCGCGGTCAGCACGCCCGCGCAGTCGGCCGCGAAGAAGGCCCAGCTGTCCGCATTGTTGATCGCCTTGGACGACGGGAAGCCGGCATGCACGCCGATGCCGGAGTGCGCATAGCGGTCGTCGTGGTCGACCGTGCCCGCGATCAGGTGGCTCAGCTCGTGGACGACGATGCGCGTCCAGTTGTCCTGGTCGAAGATCACGCCGCCCGCGTCGCGCGTGAAGAAGTTCGATTCGATGTAGACCACGTCCATGCCCTCGTAGCGCGACCGCATCGTGAAGGCTTCGGAATCGAAGAAGCGCTTCTGATCCGCCGTGGTGGCCGCACGCAGCGGCACGAAATCTGTCAGCAGGAAGTTGCCGCGTCCCACCGCCGCGACCAGGCTCTTGAAGCCGCCGGCCAGATTGCGCGCCAGGACGTCGGTATCGCCCTCGGTGACCGCATCGCGGCCGACGAACCAGCGCTTGACGACCTCGCGTGCGGCGATCCGCTGGGGCGAAGGCCCGCCGGCGCCTGTCGGTGCCACCGCGTCGGCCAGCACCATGCCGGCCTTCTGGCACCAGGCCATCGCCTGCTGGACCGACGTGCCGAGGCGCTTGCGGTCGAGCGCGTTGAAATGCTCGCTGGAACTCTTCAGGAGGGTTCGCACGGCCGCCGGCGTGGAGGCATCGGCGAGCGCGTACGAGGCCCAGTCGGTGAAGTCGGAGGGCAGCGCGTGCACCCACACCTGGCTGTTGCCCGAACGATTGAGCAGGTAGGTGTGGCGCGCCGCCTTCAGGGCGGCCGCGCGCGCCTTGGGCACCGCGGGAATCGGATCGGCGGCCACCCCCACGGCCGAGAGCAGGCCGACGTCCTCGGCGACGGTCGTCGTCGTCGCGCGGGTGCCGACCGTCGCGGGCGCGCCTTCGGTCGCCTTGCGCCGCGTGCGCACCAGCGCCGCATCGCTGCGCGGGTCGTAGCCGTCGACCGTCATCATGTCGTGGAGCTCGACGACCGTCGGACGCCACGACGCCTCGAACGCGGTCGAATCCTTCAACGCCTTGCGGTTCTGGTCGTAGTCGCTCTTGAAATGGCGGTCGTACCACGCAGCCATGCCGATGTCTCCCTTGATTTGACCCGCAAGCATATCGGCGTGCCGACCCGCTCCGGGCCGCCAACCTAGGGGCTGCGATGGAAGCGCCGGCTCACGCCGGTCACGCCGCCCGGCGCACGAGCCGCGCGGCAAGCAGCTCGCGCAGGTGCTCCGGATAGACCGGCTTCGTGAAGTGCGCATCGAAGCCGGCCTCGATGGCGCGCTGCTTGTCCTCCGGCTGGCCCCATCCGGTGGTGGCGACCAGCAGCATGTCGCGTCCCCATGCGTGGCGGCGCACGTGGCGCGCCACCTCGTAGCCGTCGGCCCCGGGCATGCCGATGTCCACCACCATCGCAGCCGGCGGTGCGGCGTCGGCGCGCGCGATCGCCTGGCGGCCGTCGTGCGCGACCTCGACGTCGTAGCCATCGAGCTCCAGCATCATCGCGACGGAGGCCGCGGCATCGACGTTGTCGTCCGCGACGAGCACGCGCGCCTGCGCGCCCACGCCCGACGGCGCGCTCGCGATGGCCGCCAGCCGCGCCGGTGCGTCGCGCCGGCCCCCGTCGACGACGGGCAGCGTCAGCCGGAACGCCGCGCCCTTGCCCTTGCCGTCGCTCGAGGCGGTGATCTCGCCGCCGTGCATCTCGATCAGCGAGCGCGCGAGCGACAGGCCGATGCCCAGGCCGCCCTGCGAGCGATCGAGCGTGTCCGCGGCCTGGTTGAACATCTCGAACAGGTGGGGCAGCAGCGCATGGTCGATGCCGACGCCGTCGTCGCGGACGATGAACTCCGCCACGTCGCCCACCACCCGCACCGAGAGCTCGATGTTGCCGCCCGGATCGGTGTACTTGGCCGCGTTGGTCAGCACGTTGGTCAGCACCTGGGACAGTCGCAGCGGATCCGCGCTCACGACGGCGCGCGGATCGGCGACCGACGTCAGGAAGCGATGGCGGCGCGCGTCCACCAGCGGCTTGACCGCCTCGACGGCGCTGTCGACGATCGTCGCGAGCGTGACGTCGATGAACTTCAGCTCCAGCTTGCCGTTGGTGATGCGCGCGACGTCCAGCAGATCGTCCAGCAGCATCGCCATCGAGCGCGATTGGCGGGCGATCATCGCCGCGCACTCGGCCAGGTGCTCCGGCGTCAGCGCGACGTTGGCGAGCAGGTAGGCCGCGTTGCGGATCGGTGCCAGCGGGTTGCGCAGCTCGTGCGCGAGCGTCGCGAGGAACTGGTCCTTTCGGCGGTCCGCGTCGCGCAGCGCCTGCTCGGCGCGTTCGAGCGCGACGATGCGGTCGCGCAGCTCGTACTGCCGCCGGCGTGCGCGCAGGGCGGCCTGGATCGCGTTGGCGAGCGTGCGGATCGAGGTCGGCCGGTCGATCACCGTCACGTTGCTCAGGCGCACGTGCAGGGACGTGGCGGCCGAGGACGCATCGCCGCGCATCGCCAGCACGATCGGCACGTCCGACCAATGGGGCTGAGCGTCGAGCGCGCGCGCGAGGCGGTCCAGGCCCGGGTCCCCCAGCGCCAGGTCGGTCAGGACGATCGCGCCGACGCCGGCACCCACCTGCTCCGCGATGCTGTCCAGCCCCGCCGCGACGACCACCTGCAGGCCCAGGGGGGCGAGCGCCAGGGCCGTTGCTTCGCCATCGCGTCGGGTGGCCGGGGCCATCAGGACGCGAAGTTCGGCGCCGGTGGGCGTCGTCAACGTCTCCATCAGGAATTCGCTCGCGACGGAGCCCCGGAAGGCAGATCGGAGCCTGGCGTCTCCACGGGAACGCCGGTGAGGATGCCGCGGAACTGGCGCAGCGGCTCGCTCAGCCACACGCCCTTGCCGTCGAAGCGCAATTCGCGGATCGTGTGCTCATGCGGGCCGCTGCGCTTCTTCAGCACCGAGATCGCCTTGCGCACCTGGCCCGCGTGCTCGAAGAAGCGGGTGTGGATGACCGTGTCGGCGAGGTAGCTGGCGTCCCCGGGCGCGCCCATCTGGCCGGCCAGCATGCCCGTCTGGGCGGCGATCACGAAGGTCGACACGCCGTGGTTGCCCGCGTACGACAGGAGCTCGTGCAACTGCGCGGTCAGGTAGTGGCCATCGACCATCGCGTTGACGTAGCCGTTGAGGCTGTCGATCACCACGACCCGCGCGTGGTCCTCTTCCACCGCGCGGCGGACACGGTGCGCGAACTCGCCGGGCGAGATCTCGGCGGGGTCGACCTGGCAGATCCTGAGGGCGCGATCCGCGTCGCCCAGGGGCATGCCCATTCCCCGCAGGCGCGAGGCGATGTTCTGGCGCGACTCGTCGAACGTGAACACCACGGCGCGCTCGCCGCGTTGCGTCGCGGCGAGCGCGTATTGCAGCGCGATCGTCGACTTGCCCGAGCCCGCGGGGCCGACGATCAGCGTGCTGGTTCCGATGTCGATGCCGCCGCCCAGCATGCTGTCCAGCGATTCGATGCCGCTGGTCAGCTGCGTGACCTCGAAATCGCGGCCGTGGTCGGATGCCGTCAGCCGCGGGTAGACCTCCAGGCCGCCCCGCAGCAGCCGCAGGTGGTGGAAGCCGGTGCGGAAATCGCTGCCGCGGAACTTGACGACGCGCAGGTGGCGCATGGCGCGTCCGTAGACCGGTGCATGGTGCTCCAGCGAGATCACGCCGTGCGCGATGCTTTGCAGCTGCAGGTCGGAGCCGTCGGCCGTGCGGTCGTCGAGGAACAGCGTCGTGCAGGCGCGGCCCGCGAAGAACTGCTTGAGCGCCAGGATCTGGCGCCGGTAGCGCAGCGAGTTCTGCGCCAGCAGCCGCAGCTCCGACAGCGAATCGAACACCATGCGCTTGGGCGAGTGCCGTTCCACCGCGGCGAGCACCTGGCGCGTGGTCTGGCTCAGCTCCACCTCGGCCGGATGGAACATCGTCAGCTCGTTGTCGGCGCCGGTGCTGCCCTCCGCCGCATGCAGCTCGATGATGTGGATGCCGTCCAGCGACCAGCCGTGCGAGGCCGCCCCGTCACGCAATTCCTCCGCCGTCTCCGACAGCGTCACGTACATGGTGGGTTCGCCGCGACGCCGGCCTTCCAGCAGGAACTGCTGCGCCAGCGTCGTCTTGCCCGCGCCGGGGTTGCCCTCGACGAGGTAGAGGCGATCGGCGATCAGGCCGCCGTGGAGCACGTCGTCGAGGCCCTCGAC
>Ga0068857_100000132_pt1 | contig 45188 bp, 42 predicted proteins | sample KBSCornC72_FD_66591 | JGI IMG/M metagenome (GOLD analysis project Ga0068857, IMG submission 66591) | Corn rhizosphere microbial communities from Kellogg Biological Station, Michigan, USA - KBS Corn C7-2 | ecosystem: Host-associated > Plants > Roots > Rhizosphere > Soil ...
TGGCGTGGCGGACCCCTCCTCCAGAGCCTGGTGTCGCCGGCACACCGCTGCCAGCAAAAGAGGAGGCGGTCTCCTATTCAGCGCACCAAACGCGCTGGCTTCTCACTAAAGTCGACGCCGAACTCTCCGAGCGCGAAGGACGCTACCTGGCAACCCTGAAACGGTTGTGTCCCCAGATAGAGGTGGCCAAGCACCTGCTCACGACATTCCAGACCATGGTAGCCGGACGCATCGCTGCGCCGTTAGACGGCTGGTTGGAGCAGTGTGAGCAGTCAGGCATGAAGGAGTTCGTCCGCTTCGCCCACGGCCTGCGGCGCGACTACGCTGCGGTGCACGCGGCCCTGTCCTACTCCTGGAGCCAAGGACCCGTGGAGGGGCACATTGCTCGCCTCAAGCTGCTCAAACGTCAGATGTATGGTCGGGCGGGATTCGCTCTCCTGCGCCGACGCATGCTCTCTCCAACTGCCCGTGCTCCCTGAGACGCAGCAGCCCCTCAGCACCAATTGCGAGGAAGAGCCCATTGTGGGGTGCAGTTCAACCATAGAGTGGCCATAGTTTGAGGCCTGGAATGCGGAAAGTCAAGTTAGAGACGTGTCTGCAGCATCATTCTGTAGAGTGTGCCTGTGACCTGCGCCCTGCAAGTCGGCTCAAACGCACATTTGTTGAAGCTTGGTTGCTACACTTCCTGGCAACAACTCAGTGCGTCTCGAAAGCAATTGAGCTTGTTGAAAAAGCGAAGCTGATGCCGTAAGGTTGGTTGCTCTGGCCGCAGGACAGCTCAGCAAGAGGAGAACTTTGGCAGCCTCATGGCGTGCGCTCAGCCACCGGCCTTATGGGTACGGACGTCGCGTCTCCCGCATTCCCTGGATGGGATCCCACCGCGTGACGAGCATCTCGCTGCTGGCAGGCGCATAGACGATAAACGCCGCCCGTTCGATATCGAGGGCCACCACGTGGAAGGCGGTCGGCGCGACTGCTCCCCAGTGCTCGCGAAAGATGCGCTGGTGTGCTGCCTGAATGGCCGGATCCGGTGCCTCTGCAGCACGCCCGTCGAGTTTGCACTCGCCCTCGGTCCCCTCAAGGCTGGTGATGGCACTATGCAGGGTGCAGCGGGGATCGCGCTGCAGATCCAACGCCTTGGTCGAGCGCCACATGAGGCCTAGGAGCAGGTTCTCTGCCGCGATGAGCGGCTCGACGGGACTGATGCGGGGAGTGCCGTCGCGCCGCAGCGTGCCCAAGAGAGCGACGCCGCTGAGTGCAAACCGCTCCTCTGCCAAGCGAGCCAGCTCAGGCGCCGCCTCGCGGAAGGTCTTCCAATTCATGACCATCGCTCTCCGCTCACCGGATGACGGATGTCGCTGTGCTCTCTCAGTGTGGCCCATGCCGCAGGAGTGCGTCAAGATACAAAGGCCCGCACAGGGTACAGCCTGTGCGGCGTGGCCGGCATGGAACGGCGACTGCTGTGCTGCCGTGGACGTCACCGTGGGGATGCCGCCGCGCGAAAGGAGGCGCTAGATGCTTGGCACAAAGGCACGGGTGTTGACGCCGGTCAACGCTGTCTCTCTGGATGAACTGGTGCCGGTCGACCACTTCTATCGCCATCTAGACCGCACCCTCGATCTCGGCTTTGTGCGCGACCTCGTCCACGACTGCTATGCGGCCGATAAAGGGCGCCCGTCGGTCGACCCGGTGGCCTTCTTCAAGCTGCAGTTGGTGATGTTCTTCGAGGGGATCCGTTCTGAGCGCCACCTGCTGCGTTTGGCGGCCGATCGCCTGAGCGTGCGCTGGTATCTGGGCTACAACCTGGACGAGCCGCTGCCGGATCATTCAAGCCTGACGCGCATCCGTGCCCGCTACGGGCTGGAGGTGTTCCGCCGCTTCTTCGAGGCGGTGGCTGAGCGGTGCCAGCAGACTGGCCTCGTTTGGGGCCAGGAGCTGTACTTCGACGGCACGCAGGTGCTGGCCGATGCGTCGCTCGACTCGCTTGTGCCCCGCTTTGCCGTTGAGGCGCATCTGGCAGCACTCTTCTCGGATGAATCCCCTCAGGACTCAGCTGTTGCGGCCGAGGTAGCGGACACTGCTGCGGCGGTGCGCGCCGCCGTCGAGACGTGCCCGCCCGCCTCCCCGCCACCCACACCACTGCCCGTGGACCTTCCCGAACCAGCGTATGAGACGCTTGCCGAGGCGAATACCACACGGCATGACTGGTTTGCGGAAGCCGGACGGCAACAGCGGGAGGTGCATGGCCTCTACCGGCGCACGGCCGACTTCCGCATCAGTACGACCGACCCCGATGCCACGCCGCTGCGCCTCAAGGGGGGCGGGACGCATCTGGGCTACCAAACGCATTACGTGGTGGACGGCGGCAAACGGCGCATCATCCTGGGCGTCTTGGTGACACCCGGTGAGGTGATGGAGAACCAGCCCATGCTTGACCTCGCCTGGCATGTCCGGTTTCGCTTCCACCTCCAGCCCCAGCAGGCCACGGGCGATACGACCTACGGCACGCTCGAAAACATCATCGCGCTTGAACGCGAAGACATTCGGGCCTACGTGCCATTGCCCGACTGGGAACACCAACGCGACTACTATGGTCCGCACCAGTTCACCTTTGACGCGGAGCGCGATGTCTATGTCTGCCCGCAGGGTGAACTCTTGCGGCGCTACCGGACTGAGTGCACGGCCGAGAAAGTGGAATATCGCGCGGATCCCGCCAGCTGTAACGCCTGCCTGGTGAAAGCGGCATGCACGCCGAGCGAACACGGTCGTGTCGTACATCGTCATTTCGAGGAGGCGTATCTGGATCGCGTGCGGGCTTACCATGAGGGCGAGCCGTATGCGAAGGCGATGCGCAAGCGCAAGGTGTGGGTCGAGCCGCTCTTTGCCGAGGGCAAGCAGTGGCACTGTATGCGTCGCTTCCGCTTACGTCAGCTCTGGCGCGTGAATTGCGAGGCGCTCCTGATGGCCACTGGCCAGAACCTGAAACGGCTGCTTCAGCAGCGAGGCTGGGGGCGCCGCCCGTTCCCAGGCGGGGCGGCAGCCTCGGCCAACGCCTTCCTGTCCTTGTCCTTAGTTGCTGGCTCGTGGCGGTCTGCGACGGAGGTGCCGCCGGCCGATTCCCCACCTTCCCCCCGCATCTAGCAACCTACCAAATACAATTAGCTGCCTAACGGTGCTGAGTGGCATTTTTCAACACGCTCAATTGTTATTGATGGGGTGTGCTCTTCTTCGAAGGCGAGGTCAGGGTTCGCCAAGCCAAACACTGTTCGCAAGAAAGGCAAGAGATCAATGATTGGTCCCTACCATTGTGGCGCCGCACTGCCGAACACGCCGCTCACAGGCCGGTGGGGCGTGTCATCAACTTCTCGTGGATTACCTTACCCACTCAACGCACTCAACTCGCTCAGAGACGTCCTTCAACCGCATTCCCAACCGCCAACTTAGACGGTTTCCAACCGCCAATTTGCAGCATATACTATAGAGAGAGCGCCAGAAGGAATGGCTACTCACATGTTCTGGCGTGCTGACCGCTGGCGCGGGTCGATGCTATCGAAGGTTTCGACGAGTTAGTTGTGTTAGGTAAGGCCGCCTGCTAGCTGTCTATTCCCCGGAAATAACGTCCGCTGCGCATTGAGAGATCGGTTTTTGCGGCTGCAGAGCCTATATGTGTCGTGTTGTTCAGGTCGCTTGACAGCATTCGCGCAGGTGCAGGGTGGAGAATGTGTCCCTGGGCATGGGTTGTTTGTTCTGTTCGTAGGAGCAGGATACATGCTCTCTTCATCTCGATCTCTCTGCAAGCGTGGGCAGACGTGAGAAGGAACCAGACGTGGACATGTAACGTCAGTACTGACGGAGACTGTGGCTACACGAGCAAGTCGTGTTCGGCGCTGAGTGAACCGGATACATCTAGAGCAGGCACCTTGTCAGCTGCGTGCTTGCCTGTCAGAGGTCAGAGGTCAGGTGCAGTGCAGCACCAAGGAGTTATGCCATGGACTCTCCATTGCTTTCCGCTGACCTGGGCGGCATGTCATCACCGGTGTCAGCATCGTCGTTGCTTGTACACGTCGCTGCCATTTCTCGGGCGGTTGGGGCGCCTGAGGACCTCGTGTATCGCTGCACCTTACGTGATGGTGTCGAAGTCACAGTGCGACCGATCCAGAACGATGACGTCCAACGGCTCCGAGCGTTCCATCTTGGCCTTTCCCCTGAGACGAGATTCCTACGGTTTGCGCATTTGCTGGGCGAGTTTCCCGATGAACTAATTGGTCGGCTCTCGTGCGTCGATAGGGATGAACGCATGGCCTTCGTCGCAACTGATGCCGCGCGTGAACCAGTCGAGCCAGACAGACAAGACGAACCAATCGATGAGCAGATCATTGGTGTCGCGCGTTATGATCGGGTACGCCAACAGGTTGCGGAGATCGCAGCTGTCGTGGCTGATCGCTGGCAAGGACATGGTCTTGGTCTCATCTTAATGTACCATCTCGCGATGTACGCGCGCCGGCATGGTTACACGACCTTCATCTCCACGATGAGCCGGTGGAATGACCGTGCCATTCGCGCGCTCATGCACTGTGGGCTTCGTTACACGCTGAAACAACTCGACGAAGATACCCTGTCGGCTGTGATTGACCTTACACAACTTGATTGCGTCGGGGATGTGGTTGGTGGGTGAAAACCAGAGGCGGTGATCTAGCGACAGCCAGCTGTTGTAGCGCGTATACAGATCTTCAGTGCGACCTGGCGCGGGAGGGCCTAGACCCTACCCCGTAAGGATCTAGGCCCTCGTAGTTGAACAAGCGCCAGCGCCAGCGACCGCTTGCCGCCCTGAGTGGTATACCTTGCTGAGCACGCGCGCTCTGCCAGGACTACTCAACACTCCCAAAACTCTTGATCTCATCGACCTCTTCGGGTGAGAGAGTGCGCGGCACCTCGCCATGCGCCAGCTTCTCGCTCTGGACGTGATGGCGGACACTTTCGACAATTTCTGGATTGGCCAGTGTCGTAATGTCGCCAATATCGGTGAAATTGCTGCTCGCCGCCAGGATCCGCCGCATGATCTTGCCTGAGCGTGTCTTGGGCATATCCGCGACAATCCAGATATGCTTTGGCCGCGCAATCGGTCCAATCTCCCGCTCGATGGCCTTGGACACTTTCTCTTCAATGGCGCTACTCGGCTCAATGCCCGGTTTGAGCGCGACGTAGACCTCCACAATGCGGCCGCGCAGCTCGTCCATCAGCGGCACCGCGGCGGCCTCAGCCACTTCATCTACCGTCAGGCATGCTGACTCAATCTCTTTCGTGCCCAGGCGATGCCCAGCCACATTAATCACATCGTCCACCCGACCGAGGATCCGGAAATAGCCGTCGGCGGCCAGCACCGCGCCGTCCCCAGCGAAGTAGGGCCAATCATGCCAGTCTTTACTCTCCTTGTTCCGGCAGTACTTCGCGTAGTAGGTCTCGACGAAACGCTCTGGCTGCCCCCAGATCGTCTGGAAGATGCCGGGCCAGGGATTGCGGATGCAAATATTGCCAGCCCGGCCACTCCCAGCCTCAACGACCGCGCCCATTTCATCGTAGATCACGGGGTAGATCCCCAGAACGCCTGGGCCGCAGCTGCCTGGCTTCATCGCCCTCAGCGCCGGCAACGTACTGCAGAGGAAGCCGCCGTTCTCGGTCTGCCACCAGGTATCAACGATCACGGCCTCACCCTTGCCGACGGTGTGGTAATACCAACGCCAGACATCGGGCTCGATCGGTTCGCCCACAGTAGTCATGTGCTTGAAATGATGGTGGTACTTCGTCGGCCCGTAGGGATCGACCTTCCGGAGCATACGAATGGTTGTCGGCGCCGTGTGGAAGATCGTTACCCCGAGTTGCTCGGCAATCCGCCAGGGACGGCCGGGATCAGGATACAGCGGCACCCCTTCATACATCACACTGGTTGTTCCCAGAGCCAAAGGCCCGTAGACAATATAGGAGTGTCCGGTGATCCACCCAATGTCGGCGAAACACCAGTACGTGTCCTCGGGGTGAATATCCTGGTAATACTTGGACGTGCCAGCGACGTATGCCAGATACCCACCAGTGCTGTGCTGGCACCCCTTGGGCCGCCCGGTGGTACCGCTGGTATACATAAGGAACAGTGGGGCTTCGGCTGGCATGGAGACGGGCGCAACCACGGTTCGGTGATAGTTTTGTAACAGGTCGTCAATGAAGATATCGCGTCCCTCGACCATCGGGCTCTTTGAGGCGTACTGGCCTGGATGACGCCGCCAAACCAGAACTTTCTCCACTTCGACACCTTGTTCCCGGGCCGCGTCCACCGCCTCGTCGGCTTTGGCCTTGTGATCGATCAACTCGCCGTTGCGGTAGTACCCGTCCATCGTCACCAAGATATGGCTACCCGAATCGGCGATGCGGCCGCCACATGCCACGCCACTGAAGCCACCAAACACCTCCGAATGGATAACGCCCAGGCGCGCGCAGGCGAGCATGGACACTGGTAACTCAGGAACCATGGGCAGGTGGAAGGTGACGCGGTCGCCCGTCTTGACGCCGCAGAAATCCCGGAGCAGTGCGGCGAACTCATTGACTCTAGTATAGAGTTCCTGATAGGTGATGGCCTGAGGACGTTCTGATTCTGGCTCGGGTACCCAGATGAGCGCTGCCTTGTTGCGACTGGTCGCCAAGTGGCGATCGACACAGTTGTAACAGGCATTGAGCTGACCACCGACAAACCACTTCCAAAACGGCGGGTTGGTTGTGTCTAACGTCGTATGCCAATAGTGGTCCCAGCTCAGCAGATCCGCGTACTCCTTGAAGCACTCTGGAAAGTGCTCCTCACTGAAGCGCTCATAGATACTCGGGTCGCTGGCATTTGCCTGTCCAATGAACCGTGGTGGGGGAGCGTAGTACTCTTCCTCCCGCCAGTGCACAGCGATCTGTGCCTCGGAGACCGCAACTCCTTCGTCTTCATTCGCCATGGGTTGATCACCTCCTAGCCTTCTGGCATTGTATTCACGTCCTACGATGCGTCTGGCAGCGCTGCAGTAGCCTCGGGAAGGGTTGACAGGGTGGCGAATTCCTGGCCCCAGTGGTTCATTCAGTCCATTAGGGGCTGGGGGTGGAACCGAAATGAGCGGCGCAAGGGGAATGTAATGGCTTGCGTAGACGCTTGTTGTGTTGCGAGCGCCTTGTCTCGTTTGAACAGAACCAATAGGATGCGCATCGGGCTATCCTTGTCTGGTCCACCTGGTCTAGGGAGCGATACAGTCTGTCTGGGCCGTCCGATCCCAAGCCCGCAAGGTCGCACCAGTCGACTTTCTTACTCTGCCACTGGATGCTATAGGATGCGACTGTACTGAGACGCTGCTATGTGAGGAGTGTAGCATGTGGAATCGTCCTAGTCCAGGGTGCCCATGCTCTCGTCTGTGCTGGAATTGGCAGTCGCTCCGCGTACTGGTTCTTAGCCATAGACCACTTCCGGAAAACGCACTTGAGGGCACCACTTACTCTCAAGCCGCTCAAGCGTGCCATAACTGGAGGAAGACGCCCGCTTCCACCCAGATTTGGAACCGATCATGCGCTGTCGAATGGGCACACAGCTCGGTCTGATTTAGGGCTTGCCACTGGCAGCCGGTGCGTACCACAGAGAAGACCGCGTCGGCGCAGATACGATCCGGCACGCGCGGCCGTCCTCCGCCACAGCGATGGGTATTGACGTGGATGGGTAACAGCGGCTCAAGCACGGCCCAGAGTTCATCCGAGATCCGAAATCCAGAAGTCGTCTGGTTATTGGGCGTGCGCGCTCGCGCTCGAGGTTGGTGGTCTTGTTTGCTCATTCCGAGGGCGTTTCCTACCGTAGGAGAATGTGGAAGGCTGACCAAGCTCGAGGCGCCTGACCTGCTCTGGAAGGTCAGTCCTATGCTGCCAGCTCACCTAATGGACTCGGCCCCTACCCCCTACCCCAGACTATTCCTCTAGGTCGTAGGCCGTGGGATGACGGGGCTGGTAGAGCGACAGATCAGCACCGCTCGGAAGCTTGATGGTGGCCCACCGCCCCCAACTCGTGTCCCGCACCGGGTGCGAGATCGTGACGCCCTTGGCTCCCAGGTCCGCGAGTGCCATCTCGAGGTCTGGGCACATCAGGTAGAGTTCCTGCTTCGGCTGGCTCTCAGTGGGGTGCACTGCGGCCTCGGCTGGCGGCAACTTGAAGATCAGCCAGCCCTCTCCCGCATCGACTCCACGAAATCCCAGCACATCGCGCAAGAAGAGCCGGTCGGTCTCTGGATCGCTACTGTAGAGCACGACATGGGCGCCGCTGAACATGGTGCGCTCTCACTTTCGCTCATTTGATATGCCTGCACACGGTGCTCCGGGCGCACGACATCGCTTCTCACTCCTGGGTACCAGGCCAAGTGTTACGAACCGCTCTTCTCACTCCCCCCATTATCGCATGTTATTCGGATACGCACTTAGTGAGAGGAAGAACACATATGGAAATGGCGGACGCGCATCGCCTTGGCATTCAAATATTGGGGTTGCAGAGGGCTGGCCGACCATCAGCATGTTATGTCCGCCGCTGGCCGCCACCTCCAGCGCGCGCTTGACGTGCTCCTGACCGCGCACGTCGGCCAGATCGTAGGGATAGATCGTGTCGTCACCGGAGTCTAGTGGCGAGCCGTCGGGAATATATGGCGCAATGGGCTGCTCGCCACGCAGGTGCGCCACCAGCTGCGCCAGATGCTCGACCGGGTAGACGGCGATATCCTCGACCAGCGCCGCCTCCGCCGCGTCCACCGCCGCGTCCACCGCCGGAACATAGACGGCGGGGATGCCCCGGTCGCGCGCCAGCGCCACCATCGGCAGGATACCGTGGGTGTGGCGCAGGCTGCCGTCCAGGCTCAATTCGCCCAGGAAAAGGGCCTCGCCCGCCTCACCGGTTACTCCTACCGCGCTGGCGAAGGGCGCCTGCTCCGAGGCCATCAGGATGGCGATGGCAATCGGCAGATCGTAGGCAGGGCCAGCCTTGCGCAGATCGGCGGGGGCGAGGTTGACGGTGATGCGGCGCATCGGAAAGATCGCGCCACTGTTCTTGATGGCGGCGCGCACCCGCTCCTTCGCCTCGGTGACGGCGGTGTCTGGCAGGCCGACGATGCTGAAGGCGGGCAGTCCGTGCCCGATATCCACCTCGACCTCGACCAGCGCGCCATCCAGCCCGATGACCGCACAACTACACGCCTTCGCCAGCATTGCCGCCTCACATTCTCAGCTCTCCCGGCTGGATTTGCCGCTTGCGGAAAATCGCTCTCGCTGGCTGCTATTATCCCTGCTTGCGCGCGAATTGGCAACAGCGGGGTTGCCTCATTCCGTCAATATAAGAAGTAGCAGTCGGGCAGATCGGGAAGGAAATGGCATGTGGCAAACACGCTGACGACCCCACGGCGCAGGCTGATCGTCGTGGCGGGAGCCCTGGCGGTGTTTGTCTTGCTGATATGGAGCATGCTGCCAGCGATTCGGGCGTTCACGCTGGTCTACAATGGAGCCGCACGGGGAACACCCAACGCTGCGCAGGCGACCCAGGCAGGCCTGCGGGTGCAGGATGTCAGCTTCACTGCGAGCGATGGGGTGCGGCTGCATGGTTGGCTGGTTATCGCGTCGCCCAACGCGCCGACGATCATCCTGGCGCATGGCTTCAAGGGTACGCGGGTGAGCATGCTGCCATGGGCGCGCTTTCTCTCTGCGGCAGGCTATAATGTGCTGCTCTTCGATGACCGTGGCTGCGGCCAGAGTGATGGCTGGGGCATTGGCCTTGGCAGTACCGAGCCAAACGATATCATCGGCGCGGTGCGCTATCTAAAGAGCCGTAGCGACCTGACGAACAGGCGCTATGGCGCCCTGGGCGTCTCGCTCGGGGCGGGCGTTGTCCTGCTGGCGGCGGCGCGCGAGCCTGCGTTGGTCGCGGTGGTGGCCGATAGCGCCTGGGCGGATGAGCGTCCCCAACTCGACCGCATGAGCAGCGTACCCATTGGGCGGCTCTCACTGCCAGTGTTGCCCTATGAGCCAGCGTTGGTGGACGCATTGATTGGCGCGCGCCTCGAAGCTACCAGCCCGAGCGTCGCCATCGGCAAGATTGCGCCGCGTGCGGTTTTCCTCATTCACTCAGCGGACGACCGGAACACCACAACGCCGCTCACGGGCGAGGCGCAACTCTATGCGGCGGCTGGCCAGCCGAAGCAGCAGTGGATCGCGCCAAGTGGCGGCCATGCGGGCGCACTGGCAGCTCATCCAGCCGAATACCAACAACGCGTGCTGGCTTTCTTCGCGCAATATCTGAGGTAGCATACCCTCGCTGGCTCCTATTATCTCTGCCTGGAAGCAATTTGGCAACAACTGACACATCGGTCTCCGTCATACTGGTAGCGGACATACGATAGCCAGGCGCTACCTGGCATCAGCTTGGGAGGTCAAGCGATGGGTTATCCCATTCCCCAGCGTGACCAGGGCGCTGGTGTCGCACTTGTCGGATTCGTTTGCGGCCTCGCCAGCTGCGCCGCCTCACTGTTCGCGGCAGCCATCTTCGCGCTTTCGTTATTCACAACCTTCACTGGTCGCGGACAAGGCCCCGGCCCGAGTCTCAGTGTGCTGTTGTTGCTGCTCGTTGCCGCGTGTCTCGTGGCGCTGGTTGGCCTGATTCTCTCCATCGCGGGCTGGCGCTCCGTCTCGCGTCGCCGGATGGCGCGGGCTGGCGCCATCTGTTCCTTCATCGCTCTGCTGCCATTTATCCTGGCCATCGTGATCGTGATCATAGGCTGGGCACGCTGCGCCCCTGGCTGTATCTGAGGTGTCCTGCCGGTCTCTTCTGGCGTGCGTTACAATTTGAGCACGTATTCGCATGCGCGGCGCAGGCCGCCCATCCTGGCAGGAGAGAGCATCCCCATGACATTTGATGTCGCGCAGGTTCGTCAGCATTTTCCCTCGCTCGCGCTGGAGCAGAACGGCCAGCCGGTCGTCTTCTTCGACAATCCCGGTGGCACGCAGGTGTCACGCGAGTGCATCGCCGCCATCACCGACTACCTGACCACCGCCAACGCCAATAATCATGGCGCCTTCCTCACCAGCGCCCGCACCGACGCGATGCTAACCGAGGCCCACGCGGCGATGGCGGACCTGCTGCACGCCGCCGACCCGCGCGAGATCGTCTTCGGCCCCAACATGACGACGCTTACCTTCGCGATGAGCCGCGCCATCGGGCGGACGCTCCAGCCGGGTGACGAGATCGTCGTGACCGCGCTCGACCACGATGCCAATGTCGCGCCGTGGCTGGCGCTGGCCGAGGATCGCGGCTGCACCGTGCGTATGGCGGAGGTCAACACCGCCAATGGGACGCTCGATATGGATGACCTGCGCGCGAAGATCACGCCGAAGACGAAGGTGGTCGCGGTGGGCTATGCCTCGAACGCGCTCGGCACCATCAACGACGTGGCGACGGCCATCGGCTGGGCGCAGGAGGTCGGTGCGCTCACCTGGATCGATGCGGTGCAGTTCGCGCCCCATGGGCCAATCGACGTGCAGGCGCTGGGCTGCGATTTCCTGGCGTGCAGCGCCTACAAGTTCTTCGGGCCGCATCTGGGCATCGTCTACGGGCGGCTGCCGCTGCTGGAGAGCCTGCGCGCCTACAAAGTGCGCCCAGCCGACGATGAGCCGCCAGGCAAATGGGAGACAGGCACGCAGAATCACGAGTGCCTCGCGGGATTGGTCGGCACGCTCAGATATCTGGAGGCGCTGGGCCACGCCCATGAGGACGGCGCGACCAGTCAGTTCCCCCAGATGACCGGACGCGCGCGGGCGCTGCATGTAGCGATGGCGGCGCTCCAATCGTACGAGCAGACGCTGGCGCGGCAACTGCTGGCCGGGCTGGCCGAGGTGCCGGGCGCGCATATCTACGGGCTGGCGAGCACGGCTGATCTGGCGCGGCGCGTGCCGACGGTGGCGATCACCGTCGAGGGCCACTCGCCCCGCGAGCTGGCGGAGGCGCTGGGCGAGCGCGGCATCTTCTGCTGGGATGGCAACTACTACGCCCTCACGCTGATGGAACGGCTGGGGCTGGAGGACTCTGGCGGGGCGCTGCGCATCGGTCTGGCGCACTACAACACCGCCGACGAGGTAGACCGGCTGCTGTCAGCGCTCCACGAGATCGTCGAGGGGTGAGCGAACGCTCTGGCAAACAACGCTCTGGATCTGGTTCCCCCTCTCCCACAGGAGAGGGGGTCAGGGGGTGAGGTCGGGGGCAGGTCGAAAGGTCTACACGTTCACAATCCTCACGAATGCCCACTTGCCATTGGTCCCAACGCCGTAGACGCTGAAGACCTTCTGGCCCGCATTATCGCCGTTGGCGTCGAAGGCGAGATGGCCGGTGACACCGTCATAGGAGATGCCAGCCACTTCGTCACGCACGGCGCTCCGAGTCACGTCTTTGCCCGCCTTGATCAGGTTCTTGATCGCCGTGATCTCGATCATCGCCGCATCGTAGGCTGAGGCGCTATAGGGCAGCAGGTCTTTACCCGGGAAAGCTGCCTTGTACGCCGTGATGAACGTCTGCGCGCTGGCTGATGTAAGCCCGGAAATATCAGGCGCCGCGACCGTGCCATAGGTATTCACCGCGGCGGACCCGGCGGTGGTGAGCCAGGCGGGGTCATCGGCAATACCATCACCACCAACCATCGGCATGTTGCCGCCTTTCTCCACCAGGTCTTTCTTCAGCGCGCCGCCGCCACCAGAGGTAACGCCGCCGTAGAACACAACGCCCGGATTCTTGCTGACGATGGTCGTCGCCAGCTGCGGCAGGTTGCTCACCTGGTCCGGGGTAATCGAGGTGCTGCCCACGATGGACCCGCCGTGCGACGTGAACTCGGTCGTAAAGACCTTCGCCAGACCTTTCCCATAGGTCGTATTGTCGTCAATCACATACGCCGTTGTCGCGCTGAGGGGGGCCGCGAGGGCGATGTCGGCGTCCACCTTGCCCTGCACATCGTCGGTGCCTGCGAGTCGGAAATACGCCTCTGGTTTTCCGGCTGGATGGAGCAACTCGAAGTTGATACCATTGGCCTCGGCGAACTCTTGCTTGGTCAGGCCAGGGTTCGTGTTCGTCGGGCTGATGGCGACGATGGTGTTCTTGTTAATGATCGGGATTTCCTGCTTGGCGACGCCGCTATTGAATGGACCGACGACCGCCATGACCGAGGAATCGGCGATCAGCTGCTGGATGTTGGCCGCGCCAATCGAGGGATCGGGGCCGCTCGTCCCCACATCATTCTTATGAACAACATCGAGGGTGTAGCCGCTGCCAAGGTCTTTGTTCTGCTGCACGGCCAGGTCAACACCATACTGGGTGGGCAATCCTACTCCCGCGTCGGTGCCTGAGACCGGCAGCTCTGTGCCAATCTTGAGGGCTTTGTTGCCGCTGCCGCCGCCGCTGGTGCCGCAGGCCGCCAGGCCCAACGACGAGAGCGCGACCGCGACGAAGATGCCGCGCGTAACCAGTTTCTTCATGCTGGAATGGTGCATATGTCTCCCGCTTTTCCACGAAACAACATCGAGTCGGACGCCGCCCGCAAGCAGGACCGCCTCTAAGAGACCGGCCTCCCAATGCCGCTCGGCGCCTGCGTCGCCAGTTTCTTCGTGCCGACGGCACCGTAGGAGGTGTATTGAGTTGTACGCAACATCACATGAGAAACTCCATGCCCCATTTCAAAACCCGTGGATCACATGGAAGAGACCCAAAATACTGCGGTAACGAGAAACGCCTTCCATTGATCAGGCGTTGAGGCAGAGCAAATGCTGATATTTCATGTGTCGCTATTGCTGAGTTGCAAGTTTTGAAATAGCGCATTGCTGCTCAGATTGTTTAGCTGCTACTGTGATGGCAGCGGGGAAAGTCTCCTCGTGCAGAGGCGCGGCCCGGCGGGGAGTGGCATAAAGAGCGGGGAAGGCAGCGGCATGCTATGGACAGCTATCATCATTCGCTGAGCCATCGTACCGGCGGCGCGCGGGCGGCTCTCGTGACGGTTCTCGTCATTCTTGGTGGCCTTGTCGCCTGCGCCACGACCAACCACGCGACTGGCCAGAGCGCCCATAGGGCCGTGGCTGGATGCGCGATGGCGGCCTCCACGACGGCCCAGGACACGCTTGCCCGGCGTGCGTGCGACGCGATTGGCAATCTGGCGCAAACGTCACAGTTGATCCAATCGGTGCAGACGGCCTACGACGCCCAGGTGACCAGCGTGACGGTCACGGTGACAGTTGGCGGCGCTGTGCCGCTGACCGATCAGCAGATCAATACGGCGCAGGAGCTGACCAAGGCGATCAGCCTGCGCGAGCAGCAGGCGATGTGGGGAAGCGGCGTCACGCTCAAGGCAGTGAAGGTGATGGTGTTCGGGCCGACGCAGGACGAGTATGCCAATATCATTCCCCAACCCTATGGCTCCGCGTTGCTCGAGGCGGCCACGGCGGCGAGCTTTGCCTGGGCCAGTCTGAGCGCCGACAGCGCCTGGGATCGCTACGACAGCGTGTATCTGCGGCCCACCTTCGATGTCGTCGACGATGTGCCTGTCGCTCCCTGACCAGCCAACGATGCCAGCTTGGGCAATACTGACGCCCGCTGACGGCGCATTGATATGCGCATCGGCGCTGGTGTACACTCGGCAACAGCGGTGCGGCGCGACGCAGCGCCCACCCATCGAGCCACGACGCAGCCGAGGAGTAGACCGCGATGATTGATTTTACCCTGACCGACGAGCAGCAGGCGATGCGCGACCTGGCGCATACCTTTGCCGAAGAAGAGATACGTCCGGTGGCCGCCGAGCTGGACGAGCGCGAAGAGTTTCCCTGGGAGCTGGTGAAAAAGGCGGGCGACCTGGGGCTGACGAACTTCGCCTTCCCCGAAGAGATCGGTGGCCTGGGCATCACCGATGAGCTGACCAACTGCATCATCACCGAGGAGCTCTCCTGGGGATGCGCGGGCGTCGCGACGGTGCTGGGCGGCACACATCTCGCCAGCATTCCGCTGCTGATCGCGGGAACCGATGAGCAGAAGCAGCGGCTGCTCAAGCCGGTCATCGAGCGCAACGGCCTCTGCGCGATGGCGCTGACCGAGCCAGGCGCTGGCTCAGACGTGGCGGCGATGACGACTACCGCCCGCCGCGATGGCGAGAGCTATGTGCTCAATGGCGCGAAGCGATTCATCACCAACGGCGGCATTGCTGACCTGTATGTCGTCTTCGCCACGGTGGACCGCGCGCTCGGCCATCGCGGCGTGACGGCGTTCGTCGTGCCGGGCGACGCGCCAGGGCTGACCGGCGGCAAGAAGGAGAAGAAGCTCGGCATCCGCTGTTCGCATACCGGCGAGGTGCTGCTGGATGACGTGCGCGTGCCGGTGGAAAATCGGCTCGGCGAGGAGGGCAGCGGCTTCAAGCTGGCGATGACGATGCTCGACCGCTCGCGCCCGATGATCGCTGCCATCGCACTGGGCATCGCGCGCGCCGCCTTCGAGTACGCCCGCGACTACGCCAAGGAGCGAGTGCAGTTCGGCAAGCCTATCGCGGCCAACCAGAGCATCCAGTTCATGCTGGCCGATATGGCGACGAAGGTGCAGGCGGCGCGGCTGATGACATGGTGGTCGGCGCGCGAGACGGAGACGGGCCGCCCATTCCTCTACGAGAGCAGCATGGCCAAGAACTTCGCCTCTGATGTGGCGATGGAGGTGACGACCGACGCGGTGCAAATCTACGGCGGCTACGGCTACATCCGTGAGTATCCGGTGGAGAAGCTCTTCCGCGACGCCAAGATTACGCAAATCTACGAGGGCACCAACCAGATCCAGAAGATCGTCGTCGCCCAGCAGTTGCTGAAGTAGGCGCGCCGCCACCTTCCCTCCCTCCGCCGTGGAAGGGAACGGATGCCTCTTGCTTATGCTTTGTGCCGCTGCGCCTTTCGCTGCGATTTTGCAGCGGCACGATTGAGATTTTCGGCGACGCGAAATTGTACGATTTTGGTAATCAAGTCCAGTGGCATCGGCTGGTCTTTCGGGAACTTCACCGCGCCCTTGGAGCTTTCGTACGCTGATATTTCCTGTTGAAACGCCGCAATCCCGCTCGATGTCGGATAGAGTCCAATGTGATGCTTGAGGGCGGCAAAATAGACGAGGTTGCCCTCCTGCGCGAATGCGGGCATATTGTAGCTGATCCGCTCCACTGCGTCAGGCGCGGCAGCGTGTATGGTTGCACGTACCGCCTGGAGTAGCGCCTGTGTGTCTTCTGGAAAAGCGGCGATATACTCGTCTATGGTGCGAAATCCGGTCTGCTGGCTTTGCATCAATTTCCCCTGAGTGGTGATGAATGGTGATCCTGCCTCATGCGCCTATAGAGGGTTGTGTGCGTCTCTGTTCTGTTGCCGATGCCGCAAAGCGGAAAGTGGTCCGCCGCCTTGCCTCTCTACTCAGGGCATCATTCGTGAAAGACCAATTCTCCCGCGCGAATGGCGACCGCCAGCCGATTCTCCGGTGGAGTGAGCGGACAGACCCAGCGCGGATCATAGGCGCACGAAGGGTTATAGGCGTAGTTGAAGTCGAGCAGCACGCGCCCGCCTGAATAGCCGTGCTCGTCGGCATTGTCGAGTCGGAGTAGCTCGCTTCCCTTGACGGTGTCGTGCAGGTAGCGTCCCGCGCCATAGGTCTCGCCGCCGCTGGTGGCATCGCGGAACGGCACGAAAAGCCCGCCACCATAGACATCGATCCAGTAGACCGCGAGCGTGACGGCGTCCCCGCCGAGCGTGAACGAGGCCCGCCCGGCGCGACGCAGTGGCATGGCATGCGGCCCGCTCGATGGCGCGAGCACCTCGTCTTCCGCCGTTTCCGGTGTGAGCGTCGCGGTCACACAGAAGGCGGGATCATAGGCGAAATACGCCAGTCCGCGAAACGTCGCGTGGGCGGCGTCATCCAGCGGTGACTGTGGATGGTTGGCGAAGAGGCTGTCTTTTGTCGCGCGGAAGGCCTCCCAGACTGCCAGGGGATCCTCGCCCTCGGCGATACGTCGCGCCCGTTCCCGATACATCGCCGCGACGCGCGCCCGCCAGTCATAGAGATCGAGCCAGGTCGGCGGAGTAGTCTCAGCCATGCGATACGCTCCCCCTCACACAGTGTCCATATGCGATTATGTATGTAGGAAGTGCCAGCTACGAGAAGGGTAGCGCAAAAGGCATTCCCAGCGCATCGGTGAAAGGGCGACCATGACGAAGAAGGCGAAGCGGCACACGCAACGGCCTTTGCCTGTGCGTGCGGTGGCGCGCAAGGATGGCCGCCTGGCGCTGGAGGTGGGCAACGTGACGCAATCGGTGACGCTGCCGGAGGACGAGGCCGACGAGGTCCAGGGCTACTGGCCGCTGATGCTGCCAGACCGCTGCCCGCGCCGGGTGCTGCTGCTGGGGCTTGGCGGTGGCACGCTGGCGGCGCTGCTGGTGCGGCGCTGCGCCGGAGCCGCCATCGTCGGGGTTGAGCGCAACACGGAGGTGCTGGCGCTGGCGCGTCGCGAGTTCGGGCTGGATGCGCTGGTGGGGCTGGAGGTAGTGGAGGCCGATGCGTTTGCCTGGGTCGAGGAATATGCATCGAGCGAACCCGCAAGCTTCGACCTGATCTGCCTCGATCTCTTCGAGGGCGGTCGTCTGGCGCCGGGAACGCTGGCGCGACCGTTTCTGCGCCAGGTCGCCACGCTGTTGGAAGCTGATGGCGTTCTTACTGTCAATCTCATGCGGACCGCGCGCCTACCCGAGCAGCTTCACCGCCTCGAAAGCGTCTTCACTATCGAGCGCCAGATGCGGCTCTGGGGCAATGCCGTGCTCCACCTAAGCGTCCCTGCCGCCTCTCCTGTTGCCGCTAATGAGCCGCATGCATCGCAAGCTCGATTTTCCCCAGCAGTTCAGTGACATCGAACGGCTTGGCGAGAAAATCGTTCGCCTCAATCGCGGCGGCGGTCTTCTGCGCGTAGAGGTTGGCGGTCATCACGATGATGTAGAGGGACTGCAGATTGCTGCGCTGATGTACCTCACGCGCAAATGTTGCGCCATCCATGCGTGGCATGCGCAGGTCCAGCAGAATCACCGCTGGTCGCAGCACCTCCAGCTTTTCGAGCGCCTCGACGCCGTTATGAGCCAGAACGACGGAATATCCTTCCATCTCCAGCAGATCATGAAGCGCTTCCAGCAGCCCCTCGTCATCGTCGACAACCAAGACTAAGTTGTCCACTGGACTGGCCTCCCAAAATTTCGCATGCCATTGCGGTATGCCTGTGCAACTTTCCGAGAAGTGAGCGCAAGGAACATGCCAGCAAGTTAACTGATAGCTCGTACGCGGACGTTGGGAACGCTATCAGCCAGATCAATCCGCTCGGGAAATAGCGCGCTGAGGGGGCTAGCCAGCGCTGGCGGGAACGTCCGCGACGAACTGGCGCACCATGTCTGGGGTGAGCGCATTGGCGGTCGCGATGGCGCTGTAGAATTGGCCGCTTGGACGCAGCGTACGCTCCTGGGTGGCGAGATCGAGCGCCGCCAGCCCAAAGCGCGAGTGCCAGCCCTCGGCCCACTCGAAGTTGTCTACCAGCGACCAGTGGTAGTATCCTCGTACATCCAGACCCTGCTGGATTGCCGCGTGCACGTTGCGCACCCCTTGCTCGACGGCCCACGGGCGAATGCGGTCGGTGCGGTCGGCCACGCCGTGCTCGGTGATGTAGATTGGCTTGCCAAAGACGCCGAGACGCTGCGCGATGCGCAGAATGCCGTCGGGGTAGACCTCGCCAAAGAAATCGTTGAGGCCGCGATCACCGCGAGGGGTACCTTCGGGGACAAAGCGGCGGCCAAAGAGCTGCCCGGCGTGGCGCAGGCTGAAGGCGACACGTTCGCGGTAGTAGAGGTTGATGCCGAGAAAATCGCAGGCTCCACGGACATCGCGCAGGTCGCCCGCGAACAGATTGAGCGGGAAAACTGCGCCTCCAGCCAGCACGGCACGCGGGAAGAAGTCGTTGTAAGCGGCGTCCTGGATGCCCGCGATCACGCGGTCGAGCGGGCTGTTCGTCGCCGGGTCGAGGATATTGAAGTTTTGCGCCCAGCCAACGCGGGCAGTGGGCTGACGCTCGTGGATGGCGCGGTAGGCGGCGGCGTGAGCTCGGGCAAGCGTCGCCTGCACCTTGTAGGTATTGCGCGCGTCGCCTGTACGCCCCGGCGGCCAGATGCCCAGCAGGTAGCCCACGACGCTGTACACGTTTGGCTCATTGATGGTGCACCAGAGATCGCAGAGATCGCCCAGCTCTTCGACCACACGCGCCACGAAGCGGGTGAAGAGATCGAGCGCGCTCGGCGCGAGAAACGCGCCCATCTCCTCGAACCAGAGCGGATTGCTGAAGTGATGCAGCGTGACCATCGGCTCGATGCCACGCGCGCGCAATCCCTGGAGCATCTCGCGGTAGCGTGCGAAAGCGGCGGTATCCCACTCGCCCGAGCGTGGCTCCAACCGGCTCCACTCCACCGAGAGACGCAACGCATTCAGGCCAAGCTGCTGGGCGAGATCGAAGTCGCGTTCGGCATGTCGCCACCAGTCACAGGCGACCCCCGCGCTGTCGCCATTGGCGATGCCGCCCGCCTTTTCCCAGGCACGCCACTGGCTGTTCTCGCAGTCGCCCTCATACTGGTAGGAGGCGGTCGCGACGCCCCAGCGGAATCCCGGCGGGAACGTCAGCGTCTCTGAATCTGGTCTGGCTGTCGTCTGGTTGCTCACGGCGCTGAGCCTCCCAACGTCCTAGTGGGCCGCGGTTGGCGAGTTAAACGCGCGTACGACCAGATAGACCAATACCGCGACCCAGTTCAGCGGAATCGTCAGCAGCGCCCAGATCATCCCTGGCTGGCCGCGCCTATCCGCATCGGGCCGCATCCAGATGAAGCCGATGAGAATGGGTGGGAGGAAAAAGAGGCATGGAATCAGGTCGAACCAGTGCATTACAGTCATCTACATAACTCCTTAGCGCTGGCGGCGGGGATCGGATCGCCCCATCATGGGAGTGAGCGCTTGCCGACGCCAGTATACCATGATGCTCACGGGCGTGCGCCGCGCAAATGTAGCGATTCATAAGGAGTGCGGGTGCGCAAAAAGGAGCAGTCCTGCGGGTTGGCGTCTTCAGCCGCGGACTGCTCCCTCCGGTATCTGGTGAGGCGAAGTCTCCGTTGTGTTGTATTGCTTACGGTGAGTAATACGTCGCAACGTAGAGTGTCTGCGAGTCGTATGGCTGCCAGAGCACCGCGCCGCCAGGAATCGGGCTTGCCTCTCCGCCGGGAATGTTATCGGGGTTGAGCGGCGTGGGAATCGTCCCGATGACGTGCGCCGCCGCAGCCGATGGATTGTTGCCGGGGAAGACGGAGAGCGTTTGCACGTCCCAGGCAAGCAGCGACCCATCCGAGAGCATCAGCTGCGGCAGCTCGAAGGTGGCTGGCTTGCCGTTGCCCCACTCGACCGCTGTGCGTGGGCGCCGTGTCCATGACTGGCCGCTGTCGATGGAGCAGTAGAATGGTGCGACATTGTACGCGATGGCGGTCTGGTCGAATACCAGCGCGCAGAGGGTGAAGGGCTTGTTTCCGGCAGGTTGTTGTACAAACGCGATGGCATCGGTAGCGCCGCCTTCGCTGAGCATTTCGCCAGGTGTTGGCGTCAACTCGTTCGCGGGCGGCAGCGATGGCAGCAGAATCCTCGCCCAATGCTGCCCGTGATCGACACTGCGCCACAGCACGCCACCGAACGTCTGCGTCATCATCTCGCCAGAATTGGGCTGCACCCAGAGCGCGAGGGCGCCGTTCGGTCCAATCCTGTTTGTCTGTACAGCGGTGGCGATATCTTCGGCGATCAGCGGCGCGTTGTTCAGTTCATGCCAGGTTCTCATCTGGTCAGTTGACTCGTAGAGGCGTTGTTGCGGCCGGTCCTGTGCCTTGCCGTTCGGATCGGTGGTTGTGGGCGCGCCCTTGTCCAGATTGCCAAGGCCGTAGTACACGTTCCGCCAGCTGGCTACCGACCCCATCAGCTGACCCTGACCGAGCGCCTGCCACTGAGATGCGCCATGAAAGAGCACATACGAAACTCTGCCGTGCGCCGAACCATTCTCCGCCGACCGTACAAATGTCGCAATGACGGTGAGCGGATTGTTGGCATCAAATTCGAGGAAACAGGTGTCAACGTTCCCGATGATGTGTAACGTTGGTAGTGGCGACCATTGCTGGCCCGCATCGGTCGTGCGCCACAGTCGCGGGTTGCCCTGGCCTGCTAGCTGGCAGATGTAGGCGATATTTCCATTCGAGGGAGTCACCTGCAAGGTTGCGTTGGGTGTCGGCGCATTCTTTACGGCGCCTGAAATGATCGGCGTGCCGCTGCCATTCGTCATGCTGACACCGTCGCTATCGGTCAGCACCACGCCGGGGGGCAGGGTGACGCGCCGCCAGGTAAGCTCGCCGCGCTGCATAAGGACGCTCTTGCCGAGTGGCTGCTCGCTCAGTTGATGGAAGAGCGCGAAGGACGAGAGGCAAAGCGCCAGCACGGCGGCAACCGCCAGCAGATTGTTGATCGCCCGGTGCGGGCGTCGGGCGTCACTCGCTCGCTGTCGCTGGTGGCTCCCGTGCACTGGCGGTGTTGGAATGGCGTCAGGGACGACGACCGTGGTCCCGCGTCGGCGTGTCGGCGCGTCAGATGGAGGCGCTATAGTGTCGATTTCCGGGAATACGCGCGGTTCGAGACGTGGAGCAAGGCGCTCCCAGAATGCGTCGCCATCCAGTGGAGCGGTGGCTTGTCTGCGGAAGTGAGTTGCGAGTCGCGCTTCGAGCGTGGGATCGGCGCTGGGGTCGGCTGAATTGTATTGTTCCCTGCTGTCGGGGTCAAAGGGTGTCGTCATCTGGTGGTCTCCGAAGAATCCAGTGCGGCAGGCGCGGCGCTGGTAAGCTGAGCGCGTAACGCGGCAAGCGTGCGATAGAGGCGCGATTTGACCGTGCTGAGCGGTATCGCATAGAGCTCGGCGATTTCCGCGAGCTCAAGCTCGGCCTGATAGCGCAGCTCCAGGAGCTCGCGCGCTTCCGGTGAGAGGCATGCCAGCGCGTCTCGGAGCGCGGCATCGGGCTCGCGTGCAGCGACTTCCGCGTACGTATCATGCGGATCAGGCAGATTATCCGCCAGGTCTTCGCCGAGCGATTGTGTTGGGATGGCATGGCGTCGCCCAAGCATGCGGCAGCGGTTGCCCACAATAGCCAGCAGCCAGGGACGGAATGGGCGCGCCGCATCGTAGCGTGGCAGGCCGCGCCAGACATCTATCCATGCCTCCTGCAACGCATCCTCCGCCTGTTCGCGGTCGGTCATGAGGATCTGCGCCACGCGCCACGCGCCGGGCGCATAGGCCTCGACCAGTGCCCGGAACGCCGCGGTATCACCCTGTTGCGCGCGGCGAATCATCTCCTCATGCATCAATTGATTCTCCTGATACATCCGGCTGCAGCAAGAAAGGAGCTCTGCTACATACTATGCGGGATGCCGCGCGCAAGTTTCAGCGCACCCCAATTGCCGGGGAGTAGCGCGTAGTCGGGCACTGCTGGGCATGCTGGGTATGCTATTGCCGGGCAACCAGGGCGACGGCGACACATGGGCCGGTGTTGGAGCCGATGGCGGGCCCCAGCCAGGTTTTCTGGATAATGCCACGATAGGTGTCGGCGAGCACAGTCTCCAGCTGCCCAATTGACTCGATGCTCGCGCCGCAGATGAGCAGCGTCTCGAGCTCGCCCGCGTTCTCTACCAGCTCGCGCAGCCGCGCCAGCCCACGCGCGCGCGTCCGTACCGTCTCCACGGGTGTGACCTCGCCCTGCTCGACGGTGATGATGGGATGGGCATCGAGCAGTGTGCCTATCAACTCTCTGGCGCGTCCGATGCGTCCATTACGCCGCAGTTGCTCAAGCGACTCGACCAGCGCGTAGAGCCGCGTGCGCGCCAGGATTGAGATGGTGGTCTCGTGGATCACCGGGAGTGGCGCGCCCATGCGGGCAAGTTGCGCAGCGCGAATCACCGCTGGCCACATGCCAATGCCCGCCTGGAGCGAATCGATGATGTCAATCGTGCCGAGGGCGAGGTGATCTCTGGCAATCATCGCGTGCTCGACAATCTTGCTCAGGCGGCTGGAGACGTGGATCGAGACGACGGCGGTCGCGCCCTGGCGGAAGGCCGTTTGATAGACGTGGTAGAACTCCTGAGGTGTGGCTGGCTCGGTATGGGGCGGCGTGCGCAGGTGGGGAAGGCGCGCGTAGAACTGCGACGCCGAAATGTCGATGCCGTCCCGGAGGTATGCGCCATCCATGGCGATCCAGCTCGGCACGACGAAGGCTCCAATCGCCTGCGCGTGGCTCGGCAGGATGTCTGATGCGCTGTCGGTGACGATGCGCACATGCGGGCGATTTGGCGTGGGGCTGCTCTGATGCGTCCAGAGAGATCGTGTGTAGTCGCTCATGGTCCGACACCTCACCGCTCGTCTACCGCTGTAGATGCACTGCCTTGGGCGACCATTCGGAAATGATAGGCAGGATTATATACTCTGAGTGGCAGGTAGTCCAGTGCGCTAGCCTGACATCCAGACGAGGGTCAATCTCTGCGGAAGAGCTCGCTTGCTGGCAGCGGCGCGTCTGTCTCGGCCTGGGGTTTCTCGACCTCGCCTGCACGCCGCCCGCCGCGCCAGAAAAACCAGGCGAAGAGCAGTGCCGCGCCGCCATACCACGGCACCGCGACGAGCATCGGCGCCTGATAGCCCAGCACATTGACGATCAGGCCGCCCACCAACGCGCCTAGCGCCCAGGCAACCTGCCAGCTGACGTTATAGACGCCATTGGCGATGACCCGCTCGCGTTCGGGCACCGCCTCCATCAGGAACGATTGCAGGGGCGGGCCAGGAATATTCGCGAGGGTGCCGCGGAGGAGATAGGCAACGCAGACCACCGGCAGCACGGGAATGGCGCCCATCAGCACTAGAAACGGCAGAGCGCAGAGATGGCAGATGACAATCGTGGGCACCTTGCCGAAGCGTTCGGAGAGCGGCGCGGCGACCAGCGAGGCGATTGCCAGCAGCACGGTACCCGTGGCAATCAGGAGGCCGTAGAGGAAGGTAGACAGGCCCAGCTGCTTGACGACGTAGATGTTGAAGTAGGGGAACCAGAGGCCCGCGCCAACACCCAGCAGCGCCTGAAAGAGACTGAACCGCCCGATGACACCGCGAACACCGACGCGTATCTGAACGAGCAAGCTATCCAGCCGCACCCGCCAGGGATGGGCGATCCTGGGTTCGCTGGCGGCAGTGCGCTCGCGCTGCGATTCGCGGATGAGAAAGATCGGGATGATTGACGGGACCGCCAGCGCGCCCAGTATCAGCAGCGACAGTTGATACGCGCGCGCCTGGAGGTTTGTGGCAAGCAGCGGTATGTGCGCCTGGAGCAGCCACGATTTGCTCATAGCAGACGAGATGAACCACGCGGGAAGCGCGCCGCCGAGCAGGCTCCCGATGATCGAGGCGAGAAATTGCAAGGCGTTATTTAGCCCGTAGAGGGCGGTGCGGTCGCGGGTGGTGCTGTTGGCGGCCAGGAATGGCGCGTTGATGACGAGGACGATGGCGACCGATGCGCCGATGCCAACGGACGTGAGTATCAGCAGCGGTGGCGTGGGCAGAATCAGTTGCAGGAAGATCGCGACGCCGCCAATCATGTCGGACCAGATGAGCATGGTGCGCCAGCCGAAGCGATTGACCAGCCATTGAGAGGGCACGATGCCGAGGGCGCCGCCGATGGTTCCGACGACGGCTAATAGCCCGATGAAACCCGCATTGTAGCCGAGCGCCGAGAGGTACAGGGTATAGATAACGACCAGCGCGCCCGCCGTAATCGCCTGAATCGAGTTCGAGATGAGATAGAGCTGGGCGTTGCGGCTGAGCGCGCGGAATGGATCGACGAAGCTACTGAGCATGCCCATCGGCGCCATTCTGCTGTGGGGTTTGCGGTGGATTGGGCGCTGCCGGGAGGTTCGGAATATTCCCTGGCGCCAGCGTTTCGTCTGTCTCGCTCATGGGTGGCAGCGGCCGTCGCGCGCCGCGCGTGCCAAAGAGCATGACGCGTGCGCCCGTGGCGAAGCCCTCCCAGCGGCTCTGGAACTCGGCGACGCCGCCGACGACGCGGTCACTCCCCTGGACGGCGATGCCCATGTATTGCTGCGCCATTGGGCCATACTGGTTGAGGATGGGCATCACGTTGCGATAGAGCCACCAGGTTCCATACGCGAGCGCGCTCACGATGACGCAGACGAGCAGGAGCACGAAGCACAGCTCCAGCATGAGCAGCGTCCCGGCCATTTGTCCAAGGGTGTGCAGCCACAGTGGCTCAGCGAGAATCATCGGAGGTCCCTCCCGTGGCCATCTCGCGCTCGATCTCTTTGCGGCGCTGCTGGCGCTGCTCGGAGCGTTTGCGCGGGCGACCACGTCCGAAGATTGTGCTGGCGACCTCACCCGCGCCGACGACGAAGCTGGCGGTGCGCACGCTGGGCTTGACGGCGAACGCGCTGGCGGCTTTGGCCGTCGCCTGGACAGTGCTGGTGGTATCCTTCAGCGATTCCAGGACGGGCATGATTTCATCGCGCGTGCCCCGTATCGTGCGGATAAGCATAATCGTGGCATAGGTCAGCGCGCCTAGCATGATCAGGCTGAGCAGCGCGGTAATCACCAGCACGATATCGACGACCACCGGCCACCAGCCAAAGATGGTGGCGAGCACTACGAACGCGATGATGAGAAGGGCAAGCACAATCGCGCCGAGGATGATCCAGGGTCGGTATCGTTCCACGTTTTCCATCAGTGGCGGTCCTTTCGGCACGCGGCGGCACACGCCCGGAAAGCATTTGTCGTACGTGATGCAGTATGTATGCCATAGGTTATAGCGCGCGAGAGAGCCTTGTGGTTGCAAAAATCGCCTGGAGGTCTGATTGCGTCATCGAAGAAGATACGGCAAAACGGAGCCCGCACGCGACGGACCCCGTTGGCGTTGCATTTTGCCTGAGCGAATCTCACTACATCGGTGATTCGCAGCGAAGAGAAAGGCTGTTAGGCGCTCTCAGCCTGGGCTTTGTTCAGCCGGGCCATCAGCCGCGACTTGCGGCGGTCGGCGTTGTTGTGGTGCAGCACGCCTTTGCGCACGGCGCGATCAAGGTTGCTGATGGCTGTGCGAATCGCCTCTTCCGTCTCGGGAGCGTCGGCGTCGCTGGCGATGGCATTGCGTGCTTTGGTCACGTAGGTGCGCACGGTGGATTTCACCGAGGCGTTGCGGGCGCGGCGCTCTTCTTCGATGCGCATGCGCTTCTTGGCCGAGCGAAGATTCGGCATATCTGGAATATTCCTCCTGCGATGCGATGCGGCCACGTAGGCGCAGACGCGCGGAGCGGCTGCGGGCGGTGGGCCGGAATGCTCTGGCAAAATGGAGGCCGTGCGCTCACTGGCATCTCTATGAGTCGTATTCATGCGCGCGCACAGCACCGGAATAGTATATCAGATTGCCTGCGCGGCGGCAATGGTACGATTTGACCTCACCCCCAGCCCCTCTCCTACGAGGAGAGGGGAGGCAGAATTGAAAAGAAAGGCGGCCAGGCATGCGATTCGCGGCGGGCGCGTACGCGGTGATCTTCGACGAAGCGGGAGACGTGTTGTTCTGCCACCGGCGCGACTGTGACTTCTGGAATCTGCCGGGCGGCGGTGTCGAATCGGGCGAGGCGCCATGGCAGGCGGTCGTGCGTGAGGTGCGCGAGGAGACCGGGCTAGAGGTCGAGGTTGTGCGGCTAGCGGGCCTGTATAGCTGGATCGCGTTAGACGAGGTCATCTATTCGTTCGTCTGCCACGTGATCGGCGGCGCGCTGCTCACCCACACCGACGAGACCGACGACGCCCGCTACTTCGCGCTCGACGCCCTGCTCGCCAACACCTTTCTGGAGCACGCTGCCCGCGCCCGCGATGCCGCCTTCGGCCATACGAATACGGTGCTGCGCCTCCCCACCGGCCCAACTGGCAGAGAGCAGGCCAGGCAGTCGGGTGGTGGCTAACCGGACGCGAGATATGGCTCACAGAGGAGGATGGAGAGCGCGCTGAGGCTGTCGGTGATCTCGCCCGCGTGCGCCATCCGCAGCGCTTCGGCTACGGGTACGCTCGTCACATGGATCAGCTCCGTTGGCTCGTGGTCGGCCTGCTGCAACTCAACGTCCCGCGCCAGATAAACCATGCACTGCTGCCGGACGGCGCCATTCGCCGTGTAGAAGGTCGTGATGTAGCGCAGCGACGCTGCCAGTCCGCCCGCCTCCTCCAGAAGCTCGCGGCTCACCGTCGCCTCGGGATCCTCGCCATCTTCGCCCTCTTCGATGCCACCCATCGGGACTTCCCAGCACCACGCGCGAATTGGGTAGCGGTACTGGCGCAATAGCAGCATCTCGCCGGTTGTCGTCACCGGCACGATGGCCACGCAGTCGGGGCGCTCCATGTACGAATAGGTGATCTCGGCGCCGGTATGCGTGCGCACCGTGTCGCGTCGGATGGCCAGCCACGGCGTCACATACGGTCGCTCGCTCGTCAGCGTCGTCCACGGCTGCTCTGGCTCATCCCACGCTCCGGGCCTTTTGTCGCTATCGCTCATGGCTTCCCTCGCCCTCGCGGTTATCTGGCAGCGCCTGGACCAGCGCGCGGAACTGGTCGCCGCGGTCGAACTCGTTGAGGAACATGCCGAAGCTCGTGAAGCCCGGCGAGAGCAGCACCACATCGCCCGGAGCCACCGCCGCGCGCGCGCGTTCGATGGCATGCGGCAGGCTATCATACGGCCCTTCGACCAGATCATCCGCCTGGCCTTGCGCCGCTGCCGCCGTTCTTAGCGCCTCTGCGAACGCATCTGAGGCGTTGCCCGCCAGCAGGATGATATGCTTCGCGCGCGCTATGGCCTCCGCCGCATAGTCTGAGGGGTCGAGATTCTTAGAGTTGCCCCCGGCGATCAGGACGATGGGCTCCGCAAAGCTATGCAGCGCCGCCACGCCCGCCACCGGAGCGGTGCTGGCGCTATCGTTGACCCAGGTGACGCCGTTCAGCGCGCGCACCACCTCCAGCCGGTGCGGCACGCCTGTGAAGCTGGCGACCGCGCGGGCAATCGTCTCGCGCTCCACACCGATCTGCTCGGCGGCGAGCGTGGCGGCCTGCACATTGCCGAGATTGTGGTCGCCGCGCAACCGGATGTCACCGGCATAGGCGAAGGGGCGCTGGCTCTCGGGCTGATCGCGCAGCCAGGCGGTACGCGTCTGCGGGCTGTAGTACCAGACCGTTCCGGCGGGCGCCTCCTGGCCGTAGCGCAGGGTATAGGCGTTGTCGGCGTTGAAGAGCGCGATATCATCTGGCCCTTGATAGCGGAAGATGCTCGATTTGGCCTCGCCGTAGTCTTCCATCGAGTCGTAGGCGTTGAGATGGTCGGGCATGAGATTGGTGAAGATGGTCAGGTGCGGGCTGCGGCGGATGGTGTGAAGCCCCTCGAGCATCCAGTTGCCCAGCTCCAATACCACCCAGTCATTAGCTGTGATTGAAGGCAGCAGCGAAAGCGTCTCGATATTGCCAAGGTTGCCGCCCAGAAATGGGCCTCTGCCCGCGACGGTCAGGATATGGTGCAGCAGCGTCGTCGTGGTGCTCTTGCCGCGCGTGCCGGTGATACCTGCGATCTTACCTTCGCAGGCGCGGAAAAACCAGGCAATCTCCATCTCCACACGCCGCCCAGCCGCGCGCGCCGCCGCCAGATAGGGGGAGTCGCGCCGGACGTTGGGGTTGCGCACGACCACGTCGGCCTGCTCGAAGTCGGCGGTATCGTGGCGGCCCAGCACATAGCGGATGGGCAGCCCTTCGAGCTTCGTGATGCTCGCATCGAGCATCTCCGGCCCGCGCAGATCGGTGACAATCACCTCAGCGGCCCCCTGCGCGACGGCATAGCGCGCGGTTGCCACGCCGCCGCCGAGTATGCCGAGGCCCATCACCAGCACACGTCGCCCGCGTAGCCCGTTAGGGTCGCCTGGTGTCGTCGCGATATCCTGCCAGCCGTCGTCTGCCCTCATGCCTGCTCCTCATCTGCTTGCTGTGCTTGCTGTGCTTGCTGTGCCGTCCATCGTGCGCCATTATGCCGCAGCCGCAGCCTATCCAGTGCATCGGCGCGCGCTGGACGAGCCCGTCTCAGCCATGACCAACCCATTATCAGCGCAACGGGGGAGTGGCGTCCAGCAGGTCATGCCTCATCCGCGCGTTTGCGGCGCTATGCGCACACATGTGCATGGATGAGTGCATGCCAGCGTGCGCTATTGGCCTGGTATGCGTTCGCCGGAAAGGCGCAGAAGTGGCGAAGAATCCGTAAATATTCCGAGCTTAGCAATTGGCACTTGACAAAGTACCCAAGAATCGGTAAGAATTGCGGACAACTTCTCCCGGTGGCTCGCACGAAGACCCCTGCTCCGCTCCGCGGGTGGTTTCTTACACGGGCCAGAAAACGCAGCGTGTGAGATATCTGTCTTACCATGCGTAGTACTGTGAAGTATGACCAAATGTGGCACCGGGATAGCACACATCATCGTCCGTCACATCCACACCGCGACGTTGCGGTGACCGGCATCGAGGCTGGGCAGGATGGAAGCGCGAGGAGACATACGGTGCACGACGAGTGGCCCGATGACGCTTTATACTGGGGTCTGGTCAAGCGGGATCCGCTTGCCCTTGAGGCTCTTATGAGGCGCTATTCGCGCGAGATGTCGTATTTTGTCCGCGTGGTGCTTGATGGTGTCGGCACTTCTCAGGATGCTGAGGAGTGTGCAAGTGATCTGTTTATTGTGGTCTGGCAGGAGATTGGGTCTTTTGATCCGGCTAGGGGGTCGCTGCGAACGTGGCTGACGATGCGTGCGAAGTATATCGCACTGGATCGGCGGCGACAGGTCCAGCGACGCCAGGCGGCGGTGACATCTCTCGATAGCGTGAGCATAGGCAATGGCACGACGAGAGAGCATCGATCGTTCGAATTTCCGCTCGCACAATTGACGGAGAACAGCATGGAGGGGTTGCTCGAACAGCGCGAACGCCGTGAAGAACTGGCGCACGCTCTGGATGCCCTTCCCGCACTCGACCGCTATCTGGTCTACATGCGATATCTCTGCCTGGCGACAACCGATGAGATCTCTGGCAAGACCGGGCTCTCGCGCCATGCGATAGACACTCGACTTTGGCGGGCGCGTAAAGCGTTGCGCGTCATCCTTGAGGAGCGGACACATGAGAGAGTTCGAGCGCGCCAGGAGGGATAGCGCTGGAACTGATCACACAGAGCAGCGATTCCCTGCGGACTTTTCGCTCGAAGAGGAAGTCTTCGCCAGCGAATTGCGCGAGTTGTTTCCACTCGAAGCAGAGATCCTGCCACCTCAATTCGTGCAGACGGTCATCGAAGATGAGCGGCAATCTCCTACGCCTCCTGGCTTCGAGCAGAAGCTGACCTATAACGTGTTCTCCCGCCTCAGTCTGCCACGAGGCCCGCTTTTCCCTCATCAGTCTCGCACGCCCTGGCAAAACGTTCGCCAGACATTGAGCCGCGCCTCACGGCCGCTCTCGGCATCGCTCGTGGCGGTGGCGCTGCTGATGGTCTTTAGCGTGGTGGTGGCAAGCCCATCCTTCGCGGCAGGTGTGCAGCTGTTGCTGACGCATACCGGCGTGCGGCAGGTGAACCACTATCCCGGCGAGGTCAGCGCATCCCTCCCCAAAGTTGCTGTGAAAGCCGAAACGCCGAACCCAACATTCCCTATCCAATGGCTTGGCGCCAAGGCTGACAAGTATGACTTCTCCGGCGCGCGGGTGCTCCCCGCTCAGCGCTGGTCGAATGGGTCAATGGTCGAGATACAATACACCATCCCTGGTGACACGCCAGGTTCGGGCGTGCTCGATATCCGCGAGTTCCAGGTGGCATCGGACCTCGCGGCGGTGTTGCAGATGGTGGAGACTGGCTCAGCGACCTGGCTGAATGTCGATGGGACGCCAGCGGTCTATGTGAACGGTATCTGGTCGGATCGCGCGATTCATCAGCAGCCGATGATGGATGGGCCAACCTGGCAGTTTGGCATCCGCAGCGAGCTGATGATCGAGCGCGATGGGGTCGTCTTCTGGATTGTTGGCGATCAGCGGGATGGTGCCGATGAGGCCGAGTTGGTCAAGTTGGCCAGCACGCTGAGTGTCACCAGCAGTCGCATTCTGCACCCCCATCCGGTGACGCTCCATGTGCTGGGAGAGAGTTTCATGCAAGTATTCCAGAAGCCACATGGGCGCGAGCTCTATTACCTGGTGCCTCGTGGCGCCGCGCTGAGCAGTAATACCGGGTTTATTGTGCCATCTGATGACTTATCCTATTGATGGATACTACATGCTTCGCGCTGCGGATACCTGAGCGATTCCCTATGGAGAGGAGCGACGGTGCGCGTCTGTGTGGCGCGGTCGGAAAGCGTGCAGGCGCTGCGAGTGACTTGATCGGAGCGCAGTCGTTAACTGAGACGAAGGGAGAATGTGCCAGAGACACGCTGAGCCGTGTATGCAGGAAGGTCAGTGCGGTGGCGCTACCCGCTACCGCACCGGCAATCCGACGGAAGCGCTTCTTGGCGATAGACGCTTCTCGATGCGGAGCACCGGTGTCCTACTCGTCGGGTGGACCGACGGCAATTGAGGTTTATCAGAAGTAAGCCCTTGCGACAGATGCAGCGCTGGCGTGCGCATCCACGCGCAATGCCACGCAGTGTCGCGATTGCGAAGGGAGGTGACGCAAGACTCGCGCACGGACGTCATGTCGGGAGACATGCCCACTATCTAGATCTGAAGCCCGCGCTTCCGCTTCATTGGCAAAGGCTTCCAGACGCGAATACCACCACGCGCTCTGTCTGATCGAAGGCATGTGCACCGGCTTAAGACACCGATACCGCTCTTGTTCCATCACCTAGGAGAAAATTGCATGCGATTGGGAAACCGCAAAATTAGTATCGCTGGACTGATCGTCCTGATGGGCACGATTGCCCTTCTGGCGTCGGCCTGCGGTACGTCCACCACGAATGGCCCGACCGACAAGGCCAAAGACCAGACCATGCACATGGGCTGGGCGACTGGTGGCGGCCCGGACATCACCACCCTCGACCCCGCGCAGTGTTCCGACACCTCGTGCGGACCGCTGGAGTCGATGCTCTTCGATGGCCTGGTCACGCTTGACAAGAACCTGAACGTCATCCCGTGGGCGGCCAAGGCGCCGACCGTCAGCTCCGATGGCTTGACCTATACCTTCACCCTGCAGCCGAACCAGAAGTTCTCGGACGGCACGCCGGTGAAGGCATCGGATTATGCCTGGTCGATGGACCGCTCGGCCAACCCGTGCCTCGGGTCGCAGCTGAGCTACTACCTCTCGTCCATCAAGGACGCCGGCGCTTTCAGCGGCGAGACCTGCACCGCCGGGCAGCCGGTGGGCAGCATCACGACGCTGGTCGGCGATTCGATCATCCCCGATGACAGCGCCGGCACGCTGACCATCAAGCTGGCGCAGCCCGCCGCCTACTTCCTCGCCGCGCTGACGTATTCGACGTCGTTCGCGGTTGAGAAGAGTGTGGTGACTGGCGACGACCTGGGCAAAGACGACACCTGGCTGGATAATCTGGCCAAGGGCGCCACTGGCCAGGGCGGCAGCGGCATGTTCTACGTCTCGGCCTGGAATCACCAGGGCGTGCTCACTCTGAAGGCGAACCCGAACTGGTGGGGCAAGAAGCCGAACTTCACCACGGTGGACTTCAAGCTCTTCTCCTCGTCCGACACTGAGTACAGCACCTACCAGACCGACCAGACCCTCGCCTACACCGACACCATCCCCGTTGACCAGATTGCCGCCGCCAAGAGTCTCCCCGACTACCACGCGCAGGCAACCCTGATCATCGGCGGCTTCATGATGAACTGGAAGATTGCTCCGTTTGACGACGTCAACGCCCGCAAGGCGTTCTGCCTCGCCGTCAACCGCGACCAGCTCAACCAGAGCATCGCGAAGGGCACCCAGATCCCCAACTGGCACATCGTGCCGAAGGGCATGCCGGGCTACAACGCGAACCTGCATGGCATTGATGGCGCGCCAACCGCTGGCGACCAGACCAAGGCCAAGGCGTACTGGGCGCAGTACCTTGCCGCCCACAACAACAAGGTTCCGCCGATCAAGCTGTCCTTCAACCTCTCGTCGAACACGGCCAAGTTGAGCGCTGAGGCCTACCAGGCCACCTGGAACCAGCTCTTCGGCATCAACGCGACCATCGACCAGACCGCCTGGGCCACCATTCTGGACGAGGAACAGTCCAAGACCCTCCAGCTCTACCGCTTCGGCTGGGCCGCGGACTATCCGGATCCTGAGGACTGGCTAACGTTGCTCTTCTCGACTGATTCGCCGTACAACGAGCAGAACGCCAGCATCCCCGAGGCCGACCAGCTCATGAAGCAGGCCGATGGTCTCCAGGATATGAGCCAGCGCGTTCCGCTGTACAATCAGGCCGAGCAGATGCTCGTCGACCAGGTCGCGTGGTGCCCAACCTCGCAGTACCAGAACTACTATCGCGTACGCACGTGGGTCAAGGGTGGCTTTGTCCAGACCGCACAGGGATCCTTCCCGCTGCCCGTCTGGCAGTCTGCCTACATCGCGAACCACTAGTCGCATGTAGCCTTCACTGGGGATGCGCTGGAACGCGCTTCGCGAGAAGTCTGGACTAGCGCATCCACACACCGCCTGTCCTTGCTCATTCAGAGCGGGGGCAGGCGGTTCGTGAAAAACCAGCAGAAGAACCGGCCAGAGAATCCCCAGCCAGGCTGCCCGCGTGACCATTATCCCAACGGTAGGCTGCGCTTCTCGCCTGTTTTCTGCGGGTCTGACGAGCCAACGCGAGCCCCTGGCGCGCGGTAACTCGGGTTGTGACGATACGGTACAGATGAGCTGTGTCGTGCGCTGTCTGATATCACGCCGCGAACTCAGGCCTAGCCCTCTTGCGCGCGTGATGCCTTGTGGTACTATGGGGGCAATCAAAGCTTCCCCGTTTCTGGCTAATCGCCTCCTACTCATCGGGGCGAATCCGCCGAATGCTCACCGAATTTTCTTCGGTGGAGGTGCGCCAGATGCGATGCATGTGTAAAACCAGCGAACACAGTTCGTCACTAGCACGACAGCTTAGCGGTGGGTGGTCTGACAAGCTGATCGCGATGTCGTGTGGAGGACAATTCACACTGGTTTGTTGTGGAACCCTGGTCGTGCGCCCGAACCGATTCGGGCGAGCGCACATCGTCGCTCTTCCGTTCTCCTGATTCGCTTGTAGATGACACATCATGTAAAGGAGGCGCCACAGTGGATCAACTCCTCTCCAGCCTGCCCGCCATTATCGTTGTACTGCTCCTCGTCGGCGTACTGGCATATGGGGGCATTCGTGTCGGTCCTCGATTCCTCATCAGACGGCTTGCGGGCCTTATCTTCGTTTTGTTTGGAGTCACGTTTATTACCTTCATCCTCGGTTATCTCTCCCCTGGCACGCCGGTGCAGCTGCTCTGCCAGCCCAAATGTACGGCGGCGGGCATCGCTCAGTTGAACCATCTGTATCATCTTGACCTGCCCTGGTATCAGCAGTACGGCAATTTTCTGAATAACCTGCTGCACTTCGATCTGGGGCTTTCATTTACACAGCGCGGACGCAAGGTCTTGGATATCCTGGGTGGTGGCGTACCGATCTCGGCGCAGCTCGGCCTGACCTCCCTGTTCTTCCAGGTGCTCATTGGCGTGCCAGTCGGTATCATTGCCGCTGTGCGCGCGGGGACCAAGCTCGATACCGCCAGCATGACCACCGCTCTCGCCCTCTTCGCAATCCCCACCTTTATCTCGATCCCGATCTTCCAACTCCTGATGGTGTACCTCTCACTGCACAACCTGCCTTTCCTGCCGGTATCTGGATGGAACGGGCTGTTCGACATCCACGCGGTAGGTCCGATATTGCTCCTTACCTTGCTGGGTCTGGGTTTCTACGCACGTTTAACACGCACGACGATGCTCGAGGTGCTGGGACAGGATTACGTGAGAACGGCACGCGCAAAAGGCGTGCGCGAGCGTGTTGTCGTCGTGCGTCATGCCTTCCGCAACGCGCTGGTGCCCCTGGTGACGGCGCTTGGCCCGGCGGTCGCGTTTGTCGTCGGCGGCGCGTTCTTTACCGAGACGCTCTTCCAGATTCCTGGCATCGGGTTTCTCGCCGTGGCGTCTATCAGCAATAAAGATATGCCAACCGTCCAGGGCACGGTGATGATCGTCGCGATTGCGGTGGCGTTCATGAACCTGGTAGTTGACCTGATCTATGGCATTCTCGACCCACGTATCAAGGTTTCCTGAGGTTCGGGAGCACGCTTTTGAGCCGCTCTTTCTGGAGCGTGTATCGACAGAGAGGTAGATGAAGTAGATGGACACAATCGATACCCCTCAGGGAACGGGTAACATCGACGAAGAGCCGATCGTTGGAACAGCAAACTACACCCAGCTGGAGATGGCGGAGATTGCCGAGTCGCGATCCATCTCGCCGTTGCGCGCCGCTGCCCGGCGGTTTGCGCGCGACAAACGCGCGGTCTTCTGTCTGGCAATCGTGCTGATCATCGTAGTCGGAAGCTTTGTCTTCCCGCCTATCTATCGCCACATTGGGCCGACCGTCGTGGGCGGCATAACGGGAACTCAGCACGTTGGCCCAAATGACTACCACGATCCGCTCAACGTTGATCTGAGTAGCTCTGATACATCCGGCACGCTCTTCCCACTTGGCCCCAACTCCATGGTGCATCCGCTGGGAACAGACACTATCGGGCGCGACATTTTTGCCCGTCTGCTTGGCGGTGTCAATATCTCCATCGAGCTGGCGCTGATGGTGGAGTTTTTCGATATCGGTCTGGGCGTGCTGCTGGGGACGCTGGCGGGATGGTTTGGTGGTGGACTGGGCCTCGTTCTGGATCGTTTCACCGACATTGTCTTCGCATTCCCCGGGCTGCTGCTCATTCTGCTGATGGGCGCATCGCTTGGCCCGCTTTTTGATAACTGGTTCCATAACAACGCCGTCTTTGGGCGCATGCTCTTATTGACACTCGCGATTGGACTGCTCTCGTGGCCGTTGATGATGCGCTATGTGCGCGGGCAGACGCTCGAATTGAAGGAGCGCCAGTTTGTCGAGGCGGCCCATACCGTCGGCACCAGCACCTTCAACATTCTGCGACGGCACATCGTGCCGAATGTGCTGCCGATTGTGATTGTGGCTTCGACCCTTAATATCCTGGCCACCATCGTCGGTGAGGCCGGTATCAGTCTGCTCGGCGCTGGACTGCAGCCGCCTGCCACCAGCCTGGGCCTGATGATCTCCGACGCGCAATCGAAGATTTATTCGCCGACCGCGTGGACGGAAGAGCTGTGGCCCTGCCTGGTGCTGATCATTATTGTCATCGCCTTCTCGTTCATGGGTGATGGTGTCAGCGACGCCTTCAATCCACGCATGAAGGATTAGTAGCTCGGTATGTGACGTGGCGCGGTGACCAGCAACGGCATCGCGCCTGGCGATTTGCATCAGGCGTCTCTACAGCATATGCTGAGAGGTAACGATCTCGTCGCGCGACGGTGATGAGATTTTGATCGATTCGAGGTATACATGGCCGAAACGTTGCTGGAAGTAAAGAACCTCCAGACACACTTTTACACCCGTAGCGGTGTTGCCAAAGCGGTTGAAGATGTGTCCTTTACCCTCAATGAGAGCGAGACGCTCGGATTAGTGGGTGAGAGCGGCTGTGGGAAGAGTGTTACCTCGCTCTCGATTATGCGGCTGGTTGGCCCTCCAGGGAAGATCGTCGGTGGCGAGATCCTCTACAAGGGCGAAGACGTACTGGACATGAATCAGGACGACCTCTACAAACTGCGCGGTGGCCAGATTGCGATGATCTTCCAGGATCCCATGACCTCGCTCAACCCGGTGCTGCCAATTGGTTTTCAGATTGCCGAAGCCGTCAAGGCGCACCTGAAGATGGATGAAACCGCCGCGATGAATCGTGCCGCCGAGATGCTCGATCGCGTGCGTATTCCTGAGGCGCGCAGGCGGCTGAAAGATTATCCCCACCAGTTCAGCGGCGGTATGCGCCAGCGCGTGATGATCGCCATCGCGCTCTCATGCAATCCACAAATCCTGATCGCCGACGAGCCAACCACCGCGCTCGATGTGACGATTCAAGCGCAGGTGCTGGACCTGATGAAAGGTCTGGCGACCGAGTTCCGCACGGCGACGCTGCTCATCACTCATGATCTGGGCGTGGTCGCGGGGACGTGTGATCGTGTCTGTGTGATGTATGCCGGACGTGTGGTAGAAACCGCCCCGACGGCCTCTATCTTTAAGACCCCGGCGCATCCCTACACACAGGCGCTTTTGGCGGCCGTTCCTCGGCCAGAGCAACAGCGTGGGGAGCGCCTCGCCGCGATTGGCGGTCAGCCGCCGAATCTGGTCAACCTGCCGCCTGGATGTCCGTTCGCGCCGCGCTGTCGCAAGGCGCAGCCACGGTGCCGCCAGGAGCTTCCTCTGTTGGAAAACGTTGGCCCGAATCAACGGGCGGCGTGTTTCTACCCATACTAAGATCGCGTGTCGTAGCGCGGCACACGGAATAATCTATCTGGATCCGACGCCGGTGTTGCAGCGGCAATGCAGGTAACGAGGGAGAGAGTTCATGGCGGCAGAATCGACACAATCCGGCTTTCCGGCGCAACCAACCGGAAACACGCTGGTTGATATTCGCAATCTAAAGGTGCATTTCCCGATCAAGGGCGGCCTGCTGGGGCGTGCGGTAGCCTCAGTCAAGGCCGTGGACGGCGTAGACCTGCAAGTGAAGCAGGGCGAGGTGCTGGGCCTGGTGGGCGAGAGCGGCTGTGGCAAGTCCACGCTGGGGCGTGCGGTGCTGCAACTGATCAAGCCGACGGCGGGTGAGGTCTACTTTCAGGGCGAAGAGATCAGCCATCTCAGCACCAGCCAGATCCGCCACAAGCGCGCCAACATGCAGATGATCTTCCAGGATCCTTTTAGCTCGCTTGACCCGCGATATACCGTAGGGCGTGTCGTCGCCGAGCCGCTCGAGAATTTCAATCGCGGCACCCGTCAGGAGCGGTTGGATCGTGTCAAAGAGCTGCTCCAGGTGGTGGGACTCAACCCCAACTATGTGAACCGCTATCCGCATGAGTTCAGCGGCGGCCAGCGCCAGCGCATCGGCATTGCGCGCGCGCTCGCGTTGAATCCACAGTTCATCGTGGCCGACGAGCCGATCTCGGCGCTCGATGTCTCGATTCAGGCGCAGGTGCTGAATCTACTGCTCGATTTGCAGAACCAGTTCAACCTGACATACCTGTTCATCGCCCATAATCTGGCGGCCATCAAGCACATCAGCAACCGCGTCGCGGTGATGTACCTGGGGCATATCGTCGAGCTTGGCAACGCCGAGGAAGTCTACAACAACCCGCAGCATCCATATACCATCGCGCTGCTCTCCGCCAGCCCACTCACCGACCCTGACCTGGAGCGGCAGCGCAAGCGCATCATTCTGGTTGGCGATGTGCCCAGCCCTGTGAATCCACCGGCGGGTTGCCCCTTCAATCCCCGCTGCTGGCGCGCTCAGGCAATCTGCCGCGAGGTCGCGCCGCCGCTGGAGGCCAAGCGCCCCAACCATCTGGCGGCGTGCCACTTCCCCGGGCCAGAGGGACAGTAGCAGCCCACCAGGGCGCCCGAACGCGCATCCTGCCAGTAACGACGTATTCCATTCCCCCATTCTGCGTAGCGCGGAGTGGGGGATATGTTCTGGCCCGAAATAGCTGGACGTTCTATGGCTGAGATGCTAGAATGCGAATAGGGTCGGTCGTCCACAATTGGTGGCCGGTCGCCCGCGCACGCCAGGCAAGCAGCGTGGCTTGTTTGGCTGTGTACACCTCGATGAGGAGGACGTATGAAGTTACGTGGTTTGCGGCAGGTACGGCAACGGAATGGCCTCAGCCTCGGTCAGTTGGCCGAGATGACCGGTTTGCGCCGGGAAACTATTGCTCGCTTTGAGCAAGGGAAAGAGGATCCACAACCCTACGCTGTTCACCGCCTTGCCGCTATTCTGGAGACCAGTGTAGCGGACCTGGCTGGCAATTTGTCTGGCCTGGGGGCGGAACACCTGCGCAAAGCTAGAAAGCAGGGGCAACTGCTGCCGACGGGCTGATTCCGTCGGTGCGGCGCTGTTTCTGCTCTGAACAATCGTACCTTTCGGAGCGTCACTACCTCGGGATGCCACTGTTTGGCATCCCGTTTCTTTGTCGCCATCGTATTGTCGCCGTTGTTTTATCGCCATTGCCCGCTCGCGCGCATCCATCGCGTCGCTTGTCACGCGGGATCGGCGTCATGCTCCTCGGCGGCAGCGGCGTCTTTGTTTCCGTCTGACGAGCTATCAGGCTCGGACGTTGGCTCTGGCGCGGTATTGGCCACGTCATCAGGCGTGGCGTCTGGCGTGGTAGCAGTTGCGGCCTGTCCCGTGGGTTCGAGCGCGGACAGCGGCTTCGTCTCCGCGACACGCAGCGGAGTCGTCTCTGGCATTGCCTCAGCCGTAGATTCTGGCGATTCAGGCGCTGGCTGTTCCATCTGCGCCGCTGCTGCGATCTCTGGTGTCTCCCCTTGCGCCGAGGCCTGCGACTCATCTGGTGCGGTCTGGTCGGTTGTGGCCGCCTCAGCCTCAGTTGGCGTCTCGGCTGGCGCTCCCCCTGGCGCGTCCGGCGCGTCCGGCGCGCCTTGCGTCTCTTGTACGCCTGGCTCCGTCTCCGGCTGTGCATCTGATGGTGGTGGCGAACTACCAGCGGTTCCGTCGTCGAGCGGAGAGATGCGCATCGGCGTGAGCGGACCGCTGCCTGTCGGGAAGATGGGCGACGGCTGAATCGTGGGCATCGGTACGGTCGCCTCCAGCGACATATCGCCGTCTGCTGTGCCGTTTGTCGCAGGCGCCGCACTCGCCTTGGGCGACGATGTGGCGAATGGGTCAGCGGTGGGTGTGCCAGCGAACTGATTGGCGGGATATGACAACGCCGGAGGAGTAGTCCCAGGGTACGACGCTGCCGGGAAGGACACGGCAGGAAACGATGAGGCGGGCGTCGAGGTGGTTCTGCCGGGCGTCAGGCCGGACGACACGCCAGACGAGTAGAGCGGGAGACTGGTCGATGAGCTGGCGGGACCACCATGCAGGCGCTCGTTCAGGCGGAACATCTCGATCTTGGCCTGGAGAATCGCCGCCAGCTCGGCCAACTGGTCCATCGAGGCGCGCATGTTCTCGGCGCTTTCCCAGGTGGCGCCGGTGATGCCCGCGATCGCGTTCATCGTACCCGAGACGGCAGCCGTAGCCTTCGCCTGTTCCTCGGCGGTGCGGTGCACCATGGCGATCTCACCGATAATTTCCTGGATGACGGTGTCGATGGCATGCAGCGCGGTGCCGCTGCGGGTGACCAGATCAGAGAGTTGCACGACCTGTTGCGTCGCGTATTCCACCGTGACCGCGACCTGATTTGTCTCGTTCTGGATGCCTTTGATGCGCGCGTGAATCTGCTTGGTGGCGTCGTTGCTATTCTGGGCGAGATTGCGAATCTCACGCGCGACAATGGCGAATCCGCTGCCGTGCTCGCCCGCGTTAGCCGCCTCGATAGCCGCGTTGAGCGCCAGCAGGTGGGTCTGGCTGGCGAACTCCGAGACGAGCTGGATGACATTGCTGATTTCCTGGCTGCTCTCGCCGAGGCGCTTGATGCGCCGGGCGGCTTGCAGGGTAATCTCGCGCACTGCGCTCATGCCCTCGCCCGCGCGCTCTGCCGCTTCGCGGCCCTCGTTCGAGATGCTGTTGGCCTCCTCAGCGCTGACGCGGGTGCCTGCCGCCTTCGCGACGATCTGATGCATCTGCTCTGAGGTGCGATGGATGACCTGTGAGGCGCTCTGGATCTGCTCGGCCTGTTGCTGGGCGCTGCCCACCAGCTGGAGCGCGGCATTGCGCATCTCGCTAGCCTGCCGCTGGACCACCATACCGGCGTCGCGCACATCCGCCAGCACATTGCCCAGCGTCTCAGATACGTCGTTGAGCGCGCCCGCGACATGGGTCAGCGCGGAGGTGCGCAGGTGCGCGCGCGAGCTCAGGTCGCGCTGTCGCATGCGGTCCAGATGGGCGAGCAGGTCCTCCAGGCCCTGGTGGAGCGCCTGGCGCTCGTGATCGCGCTCCTGGAAGAGCCTGGCGGTGTCGAGCGCGGTTGCCGCCTGGTTCGCGAGCAGCTCGATGACTTCCACCGTCTCAAACGTAGGGATCTTGCCGTCCTCTGGCAGATCCAGCGAGATGATACCGAGCAGGCGGTTCTCGCGCACGCTGATCAGCGGGACGAAAAACACATCGTCCGGGTGCCACGCATTGGCGCTGCGCGGCGGCGCGACAGCGGATGGCGTCAGCAGCGTGATGCCGCCCGCGCCTTCGAGCAGATATTTATGCTCGTGGCCGATGAAATAGGAGCGGGTGCGGGGTACCTGGAAGTCTGGGCGCATCAGCGAGATGATGTGGTCAACCGGCGGGGGATCGTTGAGAAGCCGCTGTCGTTCCGCGTCTAAGATGCCAGCGGTGGCGACGATGGCGAAGTAGCGATTGCCCGGTATGATGAGGTTGACAACGGCTGCCCGGAATCCCAGGGTGGCGTGAATCGTCTGGGCAACCAGCGCGCAGATAGCCTCGGGCGGCATATCGGCGCGGAGGGCGGTGCTGGCGCGCACGACTTCCTTGATTTGCTGCGACCGGTGTTCCAGATCTGACACGGACGCCGGTCGGCCTCCCCGATTCATCATCATCCCCTCCTCGCTCTTCGGTCTTTGCCGCGCCGAGCGCTCTAGGTGCGTTGTTTGTCGGTATCGCCAGCCGTCCAGATGATAATTGCCTATTATTCCGCGCTGAATCAGCTTACCATACGTCCATGCGTGCGGCAATTGGATAGATGCGGAATGAGTACCTTCCCCTCCACTGCGGCGTGTGTCACGTCAGGCCATGGTGGGCCATGCCATACTCTGCGCGCACTCCACCAGTAGTATATCGCTGTACGGCGTCCTCTTGGCGCAGGGCGATAAAATGGGGGTGCAGCATGTGAGATATCATTGTGCCGTCTTCTGGCGCGCGGAGAAGGGAGCGTGCGTGTGCCCTATATCCATACCGTCCCCTATGATGACTCGGATGGGCTGTTGCGACGTGAGTACGACGCGGCCATCAAGCGCGCGGGCAAGGTCTTCAACGTTGTGGGCATTCAGAGCCTGCATCCGCGCGTGTTGCGCGCCTCCATTGCGCTCTACCAGACATTGATGATGGGTGAGGGCGCGCTCCCCCGCTGGACGCGCGAGCTGCTGGCGGTGGTCGTCTCGCGTGAGAACGGCTGCCATTATTGAACGAAATCGCACGGAGACGATCTGCGCGCGGCGCTGGAGGCGGATGGTCTCGATGTGCGACTATCGCAGGTGGCGATGGAAGACTACCGGCAGGCTGACCTGGACCAGCCGCTACGAGCACTGCTCGATTTCGCTGTCCAGGTGACGCGCGACCCACGGACGGGCGGCGAGGCTGCCATTGTGGCGCTGCATGGCGTGGGCTGGAGCGATGCCGCCATTCTCGAAGCAGTCGAGGTAATCGGCTTCTTCAACTACTACAATCGTCTGGCGGATGCGCTGGGCGTCGAGCCGGAGCCAGAATGGGCGGCGGAAGACGACGACGAGGGCAGCGAGGAAGGCGGCAATGAGCCATGATGCGCTATCATATAGCTGTCTCGAACAGACGATGTGATATCGACTAACGAGCCCCTAGTGAAAAACGAAGCAGGTGCACTTGTGTCAAACCCCAATAGCGGACCGCCTCCGGTGAGCGGGACTCCGGGCCAGTTGCCGGGCGGCCTCCAGTATATCGATGTCGTGGTTGGCTCAGGCGCCGAGGCACGGGCGGGCCAGAACGTCTCGGTACACTACACCGGCTGGCTCACGACGGGCCAGAAGTTCGACAGCTCGCGTGACCGTGGGCAACCCTTCGCGTTCCCGCTCGGCGGCGGGCGGGTCATCCAGGGCTGGGATGCGGGCGTTGCCGGGATGCGCGTCGGCGGGCAGCGGCGGCTCATCATCCCGCCGAACATGGGCTACGGCGCCAGCGGCGCTGGCGGGGTCATCCCGCCAAACGCCACGCTGATCTTCGACGTGGAGTTGCTGGGCGTGCGGTAATCAAAACATAGCGCAGTGTGGTAGGGGCCACTTGAGCAGTGGCCCCCAAGATGTAAAAGGACAGGAATCTATGGCAAAGAAATATAGTTCTCCCCCGGCGATGCAGATCGACCCCAACAAGCACTACGACGCGATATTCCATACGCAGCGCGGCGACTTCACCGTCGAGCTGTTCGCGAAGCAGGCGCCGATCACCGTCAACAACTTCGTGGCGCTGGCTCGCGATGGCTTCTACGACAACACCACCTTCCACCGCGTCATCAAGGGCTTCATGGCGCAGGGCGGCGACCCCACCGCCACCGGGACGGGCGGCCCTGGCTACTCCTTCGCCGACGAGCCGAGCGCGCTGGCGCTCAAGCACGAGGGCGCGGGCATCCTCAGCATGGCGAACGCTGGCCGCAACACCAACGGCTCCCAGTTCTTCATCACCTTTGGCCCGACGCCACACCTCAACGGCAAGCATGCCGTCTTTGGCAAAGTGACCAGCGGCATGGATGTGGTCAATAGCATCCGCGAGCGAGACCCAGGCCGCGACCGCCAGCCTGGCGACACCATCAACAGCATCGAGATTCGCGAAAGCTAGCCCATGCCAACATTTGCGGTGATTGCGGATATGCATGGCAACCTGTCCGCGCTGGAGGCCGTGCTGGCTGATCTTGCGGTCGTCAAGCCCGATGCTATCTATTTCGCGGGCGATTTCGTCAATCGTGGACCACAAAGCGGCGCCGTCGTCGAGCGGGCGATGGCGCTGGGGCTGCCCGCCATCAGTGGCAACCATGATACCTGGCTGGCGATGCTGGCACGTGGCGAGCGCATCCCCGAAAACTGGGATGATCCATGGTGGCAGCCGCAGCGGTTAGCACTAGACGAGCTGACGCCTGAGATGCTCGCCTGGATCGAGGCGCTACCCGCGACGCTGCGCATCGAGGTACCAGAGGCGGCGCCCGTCCTGCTGGTACACGGCAGCCCGCGGCACGCGCGCGAGGGCATGGGCCGCATGTTCTCCGACGAGCAGGCGGCTGAGATGCTGCGGACCGTCGAGGAGCGCACGGTCATCGGCGCGCATATCCACTACCCCTGGGAGCGCCATGTCAACGGGACGCATGTGGTCGTGATTGGCGCGGTGGGATGCCCCTTCAACGGCGATATCAACGCGCAGTATGGCCTCTTCACCTGGGATGGCGAGGAATGGCGCTTCGAGCATCGCAGCGTGCCATATGACCACGAGCCGCTCTACGCCGCCTGGCGTACCAGCGGCTACCTCGATGGCGGCTGCCTCTCCGCCGAGCTGATGCAACTGGAGCACCGCACCGCGCGCACCCACTACGTGCCGTTCTGGGATTGGTGCCTGGCGAACGATCTGCCGCTCACCCGCGAGAGCTATGAGCGCTTCTCCGCCGTACGGGGGTAGTGGATGGCGACGGTGATCGTGGGGCATGCATGTCGCAGGCTGAAGCTCTGCGGCTAACCCTGATGGCTCGGCACCGATGTAGACGGCGCGAGGAAGCGCTTCGGAGGGGATTAGCCGCGGCATTCATGCCGCGAAGGTAGCCCATATCAACCGTTCACGGCCAAACAACAACGCCGCTGGAATCATCTCCCGACGGCGTTTTCCTGTGGTGACTCTGGTGGGCGATACAGAACTCGAATCTGTGACCTCCACGATGTCAACGTGGCGCTCTAACCAACTGAGCTAATCGCCCGCGCACGGAAAGTGTACCATTGACAG
>Ga0068857_100000134_pt1 | contig 45030 bp, 34 predicted proteins | sample KBSCornC72_FD_66591 | JGI IMG/M metagenome (GOLD analysis project Ga0068857, IMG submission 66591) | Corn rhizosphere microbial communities from Kellogg Biological Station, Michigan, USA - KBS Corn C7-2 | ecosystem: Host-associated > Plants > Roots > Rhizosphere > Soil ...
GGTGGAGAGAGTGGTCATGGTGGATGGCCGCGTTGACTGCATCGACTGGCAGTAGTCATGGAACTGAGATGCAGAGAGGCCATCGTGCCCGGGTGCGCTACCGACTTCGTTGAGACCGACCATACGGTTGTAGCAATAGAAGGCTGTGTCTTCAACGCCCTTGGCCATGACGGGCGAGGTGAACTGCTGGAAGCGGTAGACGAACTCAGCTTCGAGAGGACCGCGCGTGCGGAGAAGCAGCACTTCACCGATGAAGTCGAATAAACCAGAGTCGATGTCGGTGCGACGTTCGTTGGCGCATTTGACGGCTTCGAGGACTTCGTGGCGATCTTCGTCGGTGATCTCGTCGCGGTCGGGGACGACGTAGGAGCGGTATACGCGGAAGCAGGCGGATGTCTCGCGGATGGCGCGACGGATTTCGGCACGGGTGTAGTCGCGGCGATCGCGGTTGTTCTCACAGATGCGAAGGAAGAGGTCGGCGAGGCGGTTTACGTCGCTGCCGAGGGCTTCCTGCTCGACGGTGAGCTTTTTGTCGTGAGCAATGGCGTTGAAGTCGGTGGGCTCCTGGGTGAAGTCGCGGTAGATGTCGGTGAGTTCGCGGAGGCCATCGGGATGCATGAACAGGCCGTTACAGACGTTGAGGAAGTCGTAGCCGCTGGTGCCTTCAATGGGCCAGTTAGAGCGGAGGAATTCGCCGGGCTCGAGGATTTTTTCGCCGATGATCCAGGCTTCGGGGGCGCGTTCGCGCAGGCGGGTGAAATATTGGAGAGGATCGCGAAGGCCGTCGGGGTGGTCGACGCGCACGCCGTCGAGCACGCCTTTGTTGAGCCAGTCGAGGATGCGGCGGTGGGTGGCGTTGAAGACGTGAGAGCGCTCGATGCGAACGCCGACGAGGGTGTTGATATCGAAGAAGCGACGGTATCCGAGTTCCTGATCGGCCGTGCGCCAATAGGCGAGACGGTAGTGCTGCTGATTTAGGAGGTCATCGAGGGCGTCGTGGTCGGAGTTGAGTTCGGTGATGACCTGATCGATGGCGGCTGAGGCCTTGGGGTGCTCATCGCAGAAGCGATGAAGGAGACCGAAGATGACTTCTTTGTCGCGATGACGGATATGCATGCCTTCGACGTCAGTGGCGTCGGGCAGTGGGAGACGGGAGAGGCTGTCAGCGAAGAAGCCGAGGGTGGGGCTATCCACTGCTTTGCCGGCGCGCTCGAGGATGATGGGCAAGGAGCGCGGGGCGAGCGGATAGATGTTGTCGGCGTAACGAACACGGAGGATTTCGTTGTCGCGTTCTATCTGGATCTGACCGGCGGCGAGGGTTTTTCCGTATTGATCACCGAGGACGGGGATGAGGACTTTGTTCTGGAGACGGACTTCAGAGGAGTGCCAGTCGATGTCGAACCACATTGCGAATCGGCTGGAGGGACCGTTCTCGAGGACGTCCCACCAGTATTTGTTCTGCGGGCCGATGGCCATGTGATTGGGGACGATGTCGAGGACCTGGCCGAGGCCGAGTTCTGCGAGGCGGGCGCAGAAACGCTGATGGGCTTCTTCACCGCCGAGCTCAGTGTTGATGCACTGATGATCAACGACATCGTAGCCGTGCATGCTGCCCGGAGCCGCCTGCAGATATGGCGAGCAATAGACATGCGAGACGCCGAGGGATTTGAGATATGGAGCGATGCGGATGGCGTCGTCGAATGTAAAGCCGGCGTGCAGTTGCAGACGGTAAGTGGAGTGGGGAACTCGGGGCATCGTTTCCTGTTTTTTCAGATTGTTTTGGTTGAGGGGAATGGGCGCACTACGGCGTAAGTCATTTCGATGCAAGCAGGAGGGAGGGGGATGTTTATTGCCGGCCGCCGGGGCGGAAGTGCTTTAGATGAAGGCTGCGGCTAGGGCGAAGAGGAGCGAGATGGGCATGACGAGCATGCCGATGCGGAAGAATTGCCAGCCGCTAACGTGGAGGCCTTCCCGGCGGATGGCGATTAGCCAGAGGATGGTGGCGAGCGAGCCGGTGATGGAGAGATTGGGGCCGAGGTCGATGGCGATGAGGACGATCTTGGCGAAGAGAGGCTGGAAGGGGATGGTGCGGAGGGTGGAGCCGGTGATGAGGCCGAGTGGGAGATTGTTGAAGAGGTCGGTGCCGAAGGCGACGGCGGTGCCGACTCTAAATGCGGCTTGCGAGGGCGGTAGCTGCGTCATGCGCTCGAGGGAGGCGCGGAGCATCTCGGTTGCACCCGCGGTGTTAATGGCTTCGACGATGACGAAGAGGGCAGCGACGAGCGGAAGGACGCTCCAGCTGACTTCGCGGATGAGACGCGTGGGATTTGCGCGGCTCCGTATGGTGGCGATGATGGCGACGGCGAGTGCGGCGAGGCAGGTGGGAAGGCCGAGGTCGAGTTTGAGCGCTGAGGCGGCGATGAGGACGGCGGCGGTGAGGATGATTCCGATGAGGCAGGTGCGGCCGGTCGACGAGAGTGAGATGTGTTTGGTTGAGCTGCTGCAGGTAGCGTCGAGGTCAGTGCGAGAGAGCCAGCGGAGCAGGACGTAGGTGATGAGGATGGATGCGATGGAGGGGAGAGTGAACATGACCAGCCAGCGCGCGAGCGGCGGCATATTGGAGTGAAAGACGACGAGGTTGGCGGGGTTGGAGATGGGGAGGACGAAGCTGGCGGCGTTTGCAATGAAGGCGCAGGCGAGCAGGTACGGGACGGGTCTTGCTTTGGCACGCTTGACGGCGGTGAGTACTGCGGGAGTTAGGACGACGGCGGTGGCGTCGTTGGACATGAAGATGGTGACGATGGTTCCGACGAGGTAGATGAGAGTGAATAGCCGGCGGGATGAGCCGTTGGCGTGGGTGACGGAGATGTTGGCGAGCCAGTCGAAGACGCCGTGATCACGGGCGAGTTCGGATAGAAGCATCATGCCGGTGAGGAAGAGATAAACATCGAGACCCTCGGCGATGGCTTTACCGGCGAGGCTGAGCGGGATGAGGCGGAGCGCGCAGATGAGGATGGCTCCGGCTCCCACCCAGAGGACTTCGGGCAGTCGGAAGGGGCGCAGGAGCATAAGCGCGATGCTCAGTGCGGCGATGGTCCAGATGAGGGCGTGGGAGAGCAGAGGGTGTTGCTCCTGTGGGTGAGGCGGGGAGAACGCGTTATATCTTTTCGAAGTGTAATGCAGGGGCGTGAGTGCTGGTTTTAGGAGCACGAACTGCGGGTCCCTCCACTCCGCTGCGCTCCGGTCGGGATGACAGTCGTTTGGGAGAGGTGGGGTTGTTGGGATCGACAATTACGATCAATCGAAGAGGAGAGGGTCGGGTGATTGTGCGGGGTCGCGGAAGTTGGAGAGGCCTACGCCGACGAGACGGTATTTCTGAGTGGGATCGAGGGCAACTTTGGCGAGCAGCGAGAGCACGTGCTCAGTGAGCTCGTCGCAGGACGACGGAGTGGCGGTAGGCGTGAGGCTGCGGGTGAGGATGCTGAATTGAGCAGTTTTGAGTTTGAGGACGACGGTGCGCGGGATGCGGGTTTCTTTGCGCGAGGCGTTCCAGACTCGTTCGGCGAGACGGCGGATGATGGGTTCGGTTTCGTGGAGGAGGACGTCGGTCTCGAAGGTGTCTTCGGCGGAGATGGATTGCGTGGGCCGGTTGGGCTCGACGGAGTTGTTGTCGATGCCGCGGGCTAGCTCGTAGAGGCGCATGCCGTAGCGGCCGAAGCGCTGCTGGAGTGTGGCGAGGTCGAGGGACCGTATGTCGCCGACGGTGCGGATGTTTATTTCGGCGAGGCGGCGCGCGGTAACCTTGCCGACGCCGGGGATGCGCTCGACGGGCAAAGGCGTGAGGAACTCGAGGACTTCGGCGGGCTTGATGACGAAGAGGCCGTCGGGCTTGCGCCAGTCGGATGCGATTTTGGCGAGGAACTTGTTGGGGGCTACTCCGGCGGAGGCGGTGAGGTTTTGTTCAGCGCGGATCTGCTGGCGGATGGTCTGGGCGACTTCGGTTGCTGTGGGCAGATTGGTCTTGTTCTCGGTCACGTCCAGATACGCTTCGTCGAGGGAGAGGGGTTCGACGAGGTCGGTGTGGCGGAGGAAGATTTCGCGGACGCTGCGGGAGACGGTGCGATAGCGGGTGAAGTCGGGCGGGATGAAGACGGCGTCGGGGCAGAGGCGTTCAGCCTGGACAGCGGGCATGGCAGAGCGGACACCGAATTTGCGGGCCTCATAGGAGGCGGCACAGACGACGGAGCGCTTGCCGCGCCAGGCTACGACGACGGGCTTGCCACGGAGTTGAGGATCATCGCGCTGCTCGACGGAGGCGTAGAAGGCGTCCATGTCGACGTGGATGATTTTGCGGGTGGGCATGATCCTGCTCTCAAAGGAGACAGGATTATTTTCTCGCAGTGAAGCGTCGGAGGGTACATCCCTCAGGGCTGAAGCCCGCGTCATGGTTGCGGCTTTGCGGCACGGCTGAAGCCGTGCCCAGACGCTTCTTGTTTTGGGATGAAGTTGGGTCTGTTGTTGATTCAGTTCATCTTTCCCACCCAAGCAGAGCTTGGATGGGCACCCGCATATGGGATGAGCGAGTCTGGCACGACTGCAAAGATGAGCCCTTTCAAAACGACAATGGTGCGGGCTTCAAGTTTGTTGTTCGTCCATGCGGAGGGGCATTTTGCGGAGGCGCTTGCCGGTGGCGGCGAAGATGGCGTTGGCGACGGCGGGACCGGTGATGAAGACGCCGGCTTCGCCGAGGCCGTGGGGCTTGTCGTGGCTTTCGATGAAATGGGTTTCGAGCGCAGGGGCTTCGGGGATGCGGAGGACGCTGTAGTCGTCGAAGTTCTGCTGCTGGACTGCGCCGTTGCGGATGGTAATGGCTTCTTTGAGGATCGCGCTGAGGGTAAAGAGCATGCCGCCTTCGAGCTGATGGCGCGCGCCGTTGGGGTTGATGACCTGGCCGCAGTCGATGGCGGTGATGAGGCGATCGACACGGATGGTGTCGCGCTCGACCGTGACTTCGGCGACCTGAGCGAGATAGGCGTAGTTGGTGGTGCAGGCGATGCCACGGCCGCGGCTGGGACCGAGAGGCGTGCTCCAGTTGGATTTTTTGGCAGCGAGATCGAGGACGGCGATGAGGCGGTTGATGTCAGGCGGGGGTCCCTCTTCTTCTGAGGAGGCCTGGGGCGGTCGGGATTGAGGTTGTTGAAGAAGACGGCGGCGAAACTGATAGGGATCCTGGCCCGCGGCATGGGCGAGCTCGTCAATGAAGGACTCGATGGCGAATCCGTGGAAGGAGTTGTTAACGGAACGCCACCATGCGCGGGGAACGGCGCTCTGCACGGGCGTGAACCGGTTCTGGAAGTTGGCGACAGGGTAGAGGATGCGGGTTTGGGATTCAGAGCCGTTGGGCTTGTACGGCGGGTGCCATTGCGCATCGATGGGGAGGTCGGTGAGGTGATCGGACCAGGCGACGACGTTGCCCGAGCTGTCGACGGCACCGCGCATGTGGCGCATGCCAGCGGTGCGGTAGAAGTCGTGGGTCAGATCGTCTTCGCGGGTCCAGACGAGTTGGAGGGGAGAGGAGAGATTCTTTGCGATCTGCGCGGCTTCGGTCGGGAAATCCGCAGCATAGCGGCGGCCGAAGCCTCCGCCCATGAAGGTGGTGTGGACAGTGACGTCGGACTCGGCGAGGCCGAGTTCCTTGGCGATGGCGGTGCGCGACCAATCGGCGGATTGCGAGGGGGACCAAGCTTCGCATTTGCCATCGTGGAAGTGGAGCGTGATGTTCATTGGCTCCATGCAGGCGTGGGAGAGGAAGGGGAACTCGTAGACGCTCTCGATGCGCTTGGCGGCAGTGACTGTGTCGGGATCGGAGCCGTGGATGTCGGACGACCACGCGGCAGGTTTGCTGAGGTTGTCGCGCATCTGTGCGCGGAGTGCTTCAGTGGATTCGTTCGCGTTGGGGCCGTGGTCCCAGGTGATCTTGAGGGCGTTGCGGCCCTGGATGGCGGCCCATGTTGAGTTTGCTACGACCGCGACGCCGCCAGCGGAGAAGGCGTTGTCGCCGCGTGGGGGAATCTCGAAAACTTTGAGGACGCCGGGGACGGCGGTGGCGCGAGATGAGTCGACGGTAGCGGGCTTGCCACCGAAGGTGGGGCAGCGGGCGATAACAGCGTAGACCATGCCGGGAAGACGGACGTCGAGGCCGAAGCGGGCTGCGCCTTTGCACTTGTCTGGGATGTCGAGGTGCGGAGCTTCTCGGCCGATGAGGGTGAACTGCGAGGGGACTTTGAGGCGAACGGAGTCGGCAGCTGGGAGAGGAGCGCGGAGCGCGTCGGCTACGAGTTCGCCGTAGCCGAGAGTACGGCCACTAGATGCGTGGGTGACGCGGCTCTTGATGGTGGCGCACTCGGCGGCGGGGACGTTCCACCTGCGGGCGGCGGCGGAGGTGATGGCGGTGCGGACGATAGCTCCGGCGCGACGGAGAGGGAGGTAGTTGCTGCGGACGCTGCCGCTTCCGCCGGTGCCGCGGGTGAAGTCGGACTGTACGACTTCTATGCGGCTCCAGTCGAGGTCGGCTTCTTCAGCAAGGATCATGGGGAGTGAGGTGTAGACGCCCTGGCCCATTTCGGACTGGGCGAGGACGAGACGGGCGCTGCTGTCGGGGTTGATGTGAATCCACGCGTCAAAGGGATTTTCTGCAGCAGGAGTTGTTTTGCCGAAGAGGAAGTGGCCGCGGGTGGTGAATCCGACGACGAGTGCGCTGCCGGCGGCAACAGCTGCGGAGGTTCCGAGGAAGGCGCGGCGGCTGAGCTTCATGCATTGACCTCCTGAGCGGCACGATGGATGGCTTTGCGGATACGGAAATAGGTGGCGCAGCGGCAAATGTTGCCGGACATGGCGTCGTCGATTTGCGCGTCGGTAGGGTTTCTGGTTGTGGCAAGCAAAGCGGCGGCGGACATGATCTGACCGGACTGGCAGTAGCCGCATTGTGGTACTTGCTCGGCGATCCAGGCGCGCTGGACGGGATGGAGCGTCGACGCGCCGAGGCCTTCGATGGTGACTATCTGCTTGCCCTGCGCATCGGAGAGGGTGGTCTGGCAGGAGCGCGTCGCGACGCCGTCGAGGTGTACGGTGCAGGCGCCGCACTGGCCGATGCCGCAGCCGTACTTGGTGCCGGTCATCTGGAGGATGTCGCGGAGAGCCCAGAGGAGGGGCATATCGGGATCGGCGTCGAGAGTGTGACGCTGGTTGTTGATTTGCAGGGAAATATGCGACATTGCACTGACCTCCGTGTATCCCCGGTCCCCAAGGGCGAGGGACCGGGGCACCCACCGCGCTTGGGATTGTGGTGTTCCAGGACCTCGGACACCTATTTGTCTGTTTTCCCACCCAAGCAGAGCTTGGATGGGGCACCCATGATGATGGTGAAGTTTTGGGACGGAGTTTGCGAGTGGTGTGCAGGGAAGGAAGGCGTTGATGCAGGGAGATTGTTGAAGTGGGTCAGGCGCGGCTGGCGGCGAGGAGGTTTTGCCAGCCGACTTTGCTCATGCGGAGGCGATGGCCGTTGTGGAGGACGACGGCTCCTTCCGTGCGGCCTTCTCGAACGATTTCTCGGACGTGGTCGATGTTGACGATGGCGGAGCGGTGAACGCGAACGAACTTCTCCGGGTCGAGGGTGACCGCGAGTTGCTTGATGGGTTCGCGGATGAGGAAGCTTTTGGGGCCAACGTGAAGACAGGAGTAGTAATCGGCGGCTTCGATCCACTCGATGTCTGAGGTGGTGACGAAGGCGTCTTTGCTGCCGTTGTGAACGAGAAGGCGCTTGGGGTAGGTGGGCTGGTCGCTGGAGGGGGGGAGGTTGATGCTTTCGAAAACGGTTTTGAGTTGCTGGTGCGTGGCGAGAGCGGTTTTGGAGGCGATGCGGTCTTTCAGGATGGCGAGCGTTTCTTTGAGGCGTTCGGGATCGACAGGTTTGGTGAGGTAGTCGATGGCGTGGACGTTGAATGCTTTGAGGGCGTAGTGATTGTGCGCGGTGACGAAGACGGTGGCGGGCACGCTGGATGCGCCGAGTTGCTCAAGGACCTCGAAGCCAGAGGCAGCGGGCATTTCGATGTCGAGGAAGAGGACGTCGATGGATTGTTGCTTGAGAGCGGTGATGACATCGCGACCGTTACGGCACTCGGCGACGATCTGGATTTCAGGATCGCCGGCGAGGAGGAAGCGGAGGCGTTCGCGGGCGAGGGGCTCGTCGTCAGCGATGAGGACGCGGAGGTTCATAGGGCGCGTTCGTAGGGGACGTCGATGGTGACTTCGTATCCGCCGGAGGTGAGCGGGCCTGCGTTGATGCGGTGCTCGTGCGGATAGAAGTAGGCCAGGCGTTCCTGCGTGTTCTTGAGGCCGATGCCGTTACCGGGTTTTGTTTGTGTGTTGGCAGCGGAGCCGTGATTGCGGACGGCGATGTGAAGGCGATTCCCTTCTCTCTTTGCGGAAGCTTCGATCACACCTTCGTCTTCGCAGTGAGCGATGCCGTGGCGGATGGCGTTCTCGACGATGGGTTGAAGCAGGAAGCACGGTACGAGGCTGTGGAGAGCGCTGGGATCAACTTTGATGTCGACCCGAAGGCGGTCGGCGAAGCGGACCTGTTCGATGGCGAGGTAGTTATCGACGATTTCGAGCTCCTGGGAGAGGCGGACCTTCTCGGGGGTTCGGCGCTCGAGTGTGGTTTTGAGAATGGCGTTGAGGTGGTTGAGCATTTCTGACGCCTGGGTTTGCTTGCCGAGTTCGACGAGGGTGGTGATGGCGTTGAGAGTGTTGAAGAGGAAATGCGGCTCAAGCTGCATTTGAAGTGCTTTGAGCTGCGCGGCGGAGAGCTGGCGCTGAAGTTCGAGGGCGCTTATGGATTCTCGCTGGGCGCGGATCTGGGACTGGATGGTGCCGACGAGACCGAAGATGAATCCGTAGATGAGAATGTCGAGGCCAATGCGGTTGAGCTGAAGCATACCTGTCAGGGCAGTCAACGTGGGAACGGGTTTGCGCCACTCTGGGACCAGAATGTTGAGGCTGCTGAGAAGGATGAGGTGAATGGTGGCGAGGACGACGGCGAGGGACAGTTGCGTCGCCATGCTGGAGAGGGAGAGGCGCATGAGGGCGGATTGGCGGGGTGCGGCTTTCCAAAGGACGGCGGCGATTAGTCCCCACCAGCCCCAGAGAATGACGCCGTAGAGCAACGACGGAATATGCGCAACGGATTGGCACTCCTGCGCGGTGCCGAGGGCGAGAACGAGAGACGTGCCGGCAATGACGAGGTGGCCGGTGCGCTGGAAGTGTTCACGGGGATCGCGAGATGCGGGTTGTGTGTCGGCCTGGATGGCGGGGTACGAGATCGCATTGAGCGAGCTCATGAGTTCACCTCTTTGCGGACGGATTCGGCTGCTGCGGGGTGGAGCTCAAGGGGAAGCACAATCATCCGTAGTTTGAGGATGGCCCGGTTCGGGCGGGGTGGGCAAGAAGAAATCTGTGAACCGGGCTGCTGGTGCAGCGAACGATGTGTTCGGAATGTCCGTAGCGGGGGGCGGCCGAGAGTTGCGGTCAGGGCCGGTTAGTTGGAGTCGGAGAAGAGGCTCAGGGGGATGGAGTCTGCCATGGCTTTGAATCCGGCGGGAGAGGGATGGAGGTGGTCGCCGCAGTCGTAGGCGGGGAGGAGTTGGTCGGGATGCTGGGGGTCACGGATGACGTTGTCGAAGTCAATGACAGCGTCGAAGTTGCCGGGGGTTCGGATCCATTTGTTGACGGCCTGGCGGTCGGCTTCGCTGAGCGGTCCGGGGTGGTAGTAGGAGGAACCGACATAGGGCGTGATGGTGGCGCCGTAGACGCGGAGCGAGTGAGCGTGGGCGCGAGCGACGATCTGCTGGTATGCGGCGATGATGCGCGGGACGAAGGCGGCGTGTTCGGCGGGTGAGACTTCGCCATCCCGGGCGAGGCCGCCGAGGTCGTTGACTCCTTCAAAGACGATGAGCCAGCGTACGCCGGAAGGGGCGAGGACGTCGCGATCAAGGCGGGCAAGGGCGCTGGGGCCGAGGCCGTCGATGAGCAGGTGGTTGCCGCCGATGCCCTGGTTGGAGACTCCGATGTTGCGCGTGGCGGGTGAGGATTGAAGGCGTGCGGCGAGAACGTCGGTCCAGCGGTCGTTGCCGTTGGTCGTGGCACCGTGGCCGTCGGTGATGGAGTCGCCGAGAGCAACGATCGTGGCGGAGTTCGTCGGGGCTTGCACGTCGATTTCGTTGATCTGGTACCAGTGGTCGATGTGCTTGGGTTCGGCGAACGTGGGAGCGCTGACGAGGTCTCCGTGAACGTAGTACGAGGTGGCGCGGGAGCCGGGGTGACCGGTTTCGCGGGAGGGCGGTGATTGCAGGTGGAAGGAGACGGCGATATCGGAGAGTGGTGCGACGGGGTAGTCGATGGGGTCGGAAAGGAGCTCTGCGCCGGGCGGGATGTCAGCGTAGGGATTGCCAGCGAAGGAGAGAGGACGATCGCTGGCGGGATCGATTGATGGAGATGAGGTTGAAAGCGGGCGCGCGATGTGTACGGAGGAGATGTGGAGCGCTTCGGTGCCGAAGGCATTGGAGAGATGGACGCGGAGCGCAGGGCCGCCGAGGGAGAGATGGACGATCTGGCGGAGGGTGGCGTCGGTGAGGTCTTCAGGGGGGAGCGCGTTGTGGGGTTCGGGGATTTGCTGGGAGCTTCCCCAGGAGGAGACCCAATTAGCTGGTGAAGCTGCGGCGTGCGTCTGCGCGGGTGCTACGTGCACGAAGGAGAGTGCGGCAGAGAGAAAGAGCGGTGCGAATTTCTGTGCGCGTGGCATAGGGGTGGATTTAAGATGGACCGCCGAGTAAATCGGTTTTCGAAACGAATGAAAGCATATCACTGAGGAGCGTGCCGTGACCTCTTTCGTGCGGGTGTCGGTTCTGAGTTGCGTAGCACTGGTCGTTGCTGGCTGTGTTTTGCAGGTGAGCGGACAGAGCTCATCTCCGGCGCCGGTGACATTTACGAGCGAGCAGGATCACCAGAACATGATGGATCAGCTTGGGATCAAGGCGCTGCGGCCGGGACCGAGCGGGAACGAGAACGCTCCAAATCATGCGAACTATGACGAGTCGAAGGCGAATCCGTTTCCGAACGTGCCTGATCCGCTGACGATGAACGATGGGCGGAAGGTGACGTCGGCGGAGATGTGGCGGGAGAAGCGGCGGCCGGAGCTGCTGGAGATGTTTTCAAAATATGTGTATGGCAGGGTGCCGAAGGATGTGCCGGCAGTGAAGTGGCAGGTGAAGACGGTGGATCACGAGTTCCTCGGATTTACGCCGGTGACCGCGAAGGAGGTTGAGGGCGTGGTGGACAACTCGGCGTATCCAGCTATCAACGTGCACATTCACATGATCGAAGTGCTTCCGGCGAGGGCGAAGGGACCGGTGCCGGTGCTGATCATGTTTGGGCCAGCGAGATTTCCAAGTCCGAATGAGCCGAGAGGCGAGGAACTGGCTCGCGTGAATGCAGCTTATAAGGCTTTGCTGCTGAAGCAGGACCCATCATTGAAGGAGGTCTTTGAGAAGCACCCGGCGTGGGAGCCGTTGAAGGAGGCGCCATTCTTTGTGCGACCGGAGCTGAATGAGGATGGAGGGCTGCCGAATACGTGGCAGTTGGCGGCGGCCGGATGGGGGTTTGTACTGCTGGATCCAGCGAGCGTGCAGGCGGACGATGGTGCGGGGATTACACGCGGGGTTATTGGACTAGTGAACAAAGGACAACCGCGCAAGCCGGAAGACTGGGGCGCGCTGCGGGCGTGGGCGTGGGGAGCGGGGCGCGCGCTGGATTATCTCGAGACGGATTCGGCGGTGGATGCGAAGCATGTGGGGATCGAGGGAGTGTCGCGCTACGGGAAAGCTGCACTGGTGACGATAGCGTATGACGAGCGGTTTGCGATGGTGCTGGTGGGGTCGTCGGGCAAGGGCGGGGCGACGCTGCTGAGGAGGAATTTTGGGGAAGCGGTGGAGAGCCTGACCGGAGGTGAATACTACTGGATGGCCGGGAATTTCATGAAGTATGGCGCGTCAGATGCGAAGTTCGGGAGCATGACGCCCGGAGACATTCCGGTAGACTCGAACGAGTTGATTGCGCTGTGCGCGCCGCGATTGACGTTTATCAGTTACGGAATTCCGGCGAAGGGTGATGCGAAGTGGCTAGATCACGAAGGGAGCTGGATGGCGACGGTGGATGCGAACCGCGTGTGGAAGCTGCTGGGCGCGAAAGGGCTGGATGTAGAAGGCGACTACAAAACAGCGAAGATGCCGCCGATGAATACAGGGCTGCTGGATGGAGAGCTGGCGTGGAGGCAGCACGATGGCGGGCACACGGACGCGCCGAACATGAAGTATTTCATCGAGTGGGCGGATAAGTGGATTGGGCATGTGCCGCCGCAGTAGGGCGAATGCCGTCGAAATAAGGGGCGCTGGATTATTCCGGCGCCTTTTTCATTTTGGTTGCGATGTGTGCACAGAGCGGGTGATTACAATTCTCGTGATCTGATAAAGCAGTTTGGAGCGGCGATGATGGCGGGGACTGGAACGTTTGTAAGGCGGATGGTGGAGCAGGTGGTGGTTGCGTCGGCGTTGATTTATTCCGCAGTCGCGCAGGATACGCAGTATGGGCCGAAGGAGCAGCAGATTCCGCCGCCGACGTGCCTTACGCTTCGCGGGGCATGGGAGGGCGGGTACACGCCGTGTACTGCGCTGACGCATGGGCAGTGGCTGGCGGACATTACGCACTGGCGGATGGAGCGGCGAATCCGGATTGGATATGACGCGGCGCGTTATGAGATGCCGGCGTTCAAGTGGGCGCAGTCGGCGTTTATGCAGCCGCAGATGATGGTGCACGACCGATATTTTTACGATCCCGTGGCGAACACCTACACCGTTGATCGGTATCTGGATGATTTGACTAAGCGATATGGCGGAATCGATGCGGTGCTGATCTGGGCGACGTATCCGAATATGGGGATTGATGACCGCAACCAGTTGGATATGGTCCGGTCGATGCCGGGCGGAGTGGAGGGTGTTCGCAAGATGGTGGCGGATTTTCACCGGCGAGGCGTGCACGTACTGTTTCCGATGATGATGTGGGACCAGGGGACGCGTGACCCTGGGCACCCGTGGCCGGAGGCGGTGGCTGCACTGATGAAAGAGATCGGCGCGGATGGCGTGAATGGCGATACGCAGGATGGAGTGCCGCTGGCGTTTTCGCTGGCGGCGGAGAAGATTGAAAATCCCCTAGTGTTTGAGCCGGAGGGCGGTCCGCACGATGAAGGGCTGGCATGGAATGTGTTGACGTGGGGTCAATACACGTTTCAGTTTGTGCCGACGGTAGACCGGTATCGGTGGCTGGAGCCGCGGCACCAGGTGCACATCCAAGGCAGGTGGCTGCGCGACAAGACGGATGATCTGCAGTTTGCGTTCTTCAACGGAGAGGGATGGGAGAGTTGGGAGAACGTGTGGGGGATCTGGAATGGCGTGACTCCGCGGGATGGCGAGGCGACGAGACGGGTGGCGACGATCGAGCGCGCGGTGGCGCCGTTCTTTGCGAGCCAGGATTGGGAGCCGTTTTACCCGATGCACCACTACGGCGTGTATGCGAGCCGGTGGCCGGTGGGCGAGCAGACGGTGTGGACAATTGTGAATCGGAATGAGTATGACGTGAGCGGACCGCAGATGGAGATACCGCACAGGGAGGGGATGCGTTACTTCGATCTTTATCACGGGGTGGAGTTGAAGCCGGTGATGAGAGCCGGGGATGCGGTGCTCGAGTTTCAGACGGAGGGGCACGGGTATGGGGCGGTTCTGGCTACGGCGGGTGAGCCGGATGCGCGCTTGAAGGAGGTAATGGGGAAGATGGCGCAGATAACGACGAAGCCGCTGGAGAGCTATTCGCATGAGTGGACTTCCCTACCCCAGAAGCTGGTGGAGATTGCGGCGACGATGCCGGCGCGGACGGCTCCGGAGGGCATGGTGCGAGTTGAGGGCGGCGATTTCGATTTCAAAGTGGAGGGGATCGAGATTGAGGGGTCGGATGATGTTGGCGTAGACGTGCAGTATCCGTGGGAGGACAGCGCAAGACGGTTCCACGAACATCCGATGCAGGTGAAGTCGTTTTACATCGACAAGTATCCGGTTACGAATGCGGAGTTCAAGAAGTTTGTGGATGAGTCGCATTATCGGCCGAAGGATGATGGAAATTATCTGAAGGACTGGAAGGATGGGAATTTCCCGGAGGGCGCGGCGAAGAGGCCAGTGACGTGGGTGTCGCTGGAGGATGCGCGGGCTTATGCGAAGTGGGCCGGGAAGCGGCTGCCGCATGAGTGGGAGTGGCAATACGCAGCGCAAGGTAAAGACGAGCGGATCTATCCCTGGGGAAATTGCGACTGGCAGAGGCCCGGAGGACGGCCTATTACCCCAAGCGCGCAGACGCCAGCGGCATTGCCGAGCACTGCAGCCCTGCAGGAGCCGGCGAGTGCGAAGATTGCTGCGCCTGCGCCGGGGCCGCAGGCGACTGTTTGTCATTGGGGTCCGGATGCAAAGGACTATCCTGCACCGCTGATGGATTCAGGACGAGTGATGCCGCCGGCGAGCGATGTGGATGCGCATCCGCTGGGAGCGAGTCCGTCGGGCGTAATGGATTTGGTGGGGAACGTGTGGCAGTGGACGGATGAGTATGTGGATGAGCATACGCGGGCAGCGATTCTGAGAGGCGGGAGTCACTATAGACCACTGGGGTCGATCTGGTATTTCCCGCAGGCGTTCAAGAATACGCAGCACGGGAAGCTGTTGATGATGGGCGCGAGCTACGACCGGTCGGGAGCAGTGGGGTTCCGGTGCGTGCGCGATGCAGAGTGAAGGATAGAAACGGCGCAGACTCAAATGAATCTGCGCCGCCGGGAATCGGTCTGCAATCGATTTCGCTAAAAGTAGATCTTGCCGGAGAGCTGGGTTGCGCGTCCGGGTTGAGGATCGCCCGATGAGACGCCGAAGTTCGCGGGCTGGATAACTGACTTGATCTTGCCGAAGTCCCCGTCGCCGAAGTTTCCATCCGGTTCGGCAAAGTTTGTGTGGTTGAAGACGTTGTAGGACTCGAGGCGCAGCTGGACGTAGACGTGTCCGTCCTTCACGAGCGGGAAGTCCTTGTAAAGCTGGAGATTGGTGTAGTTGTAGCCGGGGCCGTGGAAGAAGTTGCGGCCGACGTTTCCGAAGGTGCCGTCCGGTTGCGGAGAGAAGTTCGAAGTGTCGAAGTATCCGTTGTCGTTGACGTCATCTCCGTTGCGGGGATCCAACTTCTTGATGTGGAAGTCGCTGAGGTTGGGAGTGTCGCCGCAACCGTAATAGGTGTAAGCGTCGCACCAACCGGAGTTGTAGGCACCGGCTTCAGAGATTGTTACCGGGAAGCCAGTCTGCAGTGCCGTGGTTCCGGCGACGTGCCATTTGCCCAGGAACTCATTGAGGATGAAGTTGTCGCGGATAGCAGCGAATACCGGGACTTCGTAGGTGTAAAGAGCAACGAAGCGATGGCGGGCATCGTAGTCGGAGTTGCCGTAGTTCAGGTACTCGAAGCCGGGCGTGAAGTTAATGCCGCGTCCGTTGAGCGAGCCGCTGCCGTTTGGAGTGCCATTGCCGTAGGAGGACTCATAGCCCGATGAGTTGTCGAGCGAGTGAGAGTAGGTGTAGGAAAGGGTAAAGTAGAGTCCGCGCGAGAGCTGCTGCTGCAGGCTGGCCTGAAGCGAATGGTAGCTCGATGCTCCGGTTGAGCCCTGTTGAGCAACGCTGAGATACCAGGGGAAACCATTCGACGTGAGTGCCGGCTGAGCCGTGTACTCAGGAAAGAACAAATGCAACTGCGCGATATTTGCAGTGCAGTCTGGATTCGTAAGGCACGCATCGTGACCTGCCGGAGTAATAGGGTCACCCTCGTAGGTGCGGGCCAGTTTGCGGCCGAGTGAACCCACGTATCCGACCTGAGCGACCATCTTGGTGCCAATTGCACGCTGGACGTTGAGGTTGAAGTTGTAGGAATACGACGGCAGGTAGTTGTTGCCAGGCTGACTCAGATCGAGCGCGAAATAATTGTTATCCCAATCGAGTGTGGCGCCGGGCTGCGGGCGTTGATACGGGAATGGATTGTCTCTGGATGCTCCGGGCCTGCCCGCGACATCCGTGAAGGGATCGGCAAGTGACGGGCTTCCGCCCACGTCTGCGGCCCCGATTGATGAGAAGAAGAATGGCGGAGCAGAGAGATTCTGAAGCGCCTCCTCTTCCTGGTCGCGATTGAAGTACACCCCGAAGCCACCACGTATGGCGAGAGCGTGGCCACTCGAATTGCCGACAAGGGCTGAGGGGCCGGAGCTGGGGGACCAGACGAATCCGAGGCGCGGGCCGAAATGAGCCCACTTCACCTGGGCGAGGCCATAATTCGTGCAGCCGGGGTCACCGGGGTAGAGGAGCCCCGGAGGGCCACCGGGGAGGATCTTCGACGTTGCACTGGAGTTTTGCCAGCAAGTGATGGCGATGCCGCCGAACTGATGATTGGCCCATGGGGTTTCCGCATCCCAGGAGATGCCGTAGTTGACGTTGAAGTCTGGCGTCATCTTCCAGCTGTCCTGGGCGAACGCATAGTATTCGCGCGAGGTGGCAGCGATTGCGCTTCCTGACGTCTGGGTGTATTGGTCTGGGATACCAAGGACGAAGTCGATGGCGGGATCGCCCGAGGAGAATTCCCCGTTTCCATTCAGCCTGTAGAGTCCGTCGTTGTCGGCGTTGTAGGGATTATCGACGCCAAACTGCTCGAAGGTAGCCCCGAGCTTGACGCTGTGGTTTCCGTGGACCCAGGTGAAGACGTCCTGGCCGAGGAGGTTCGAGTCGAGGCGGGGCTGCGGGCCCTCGTAGCTGAAGCCCAGATTGAAGTATCCGCTGATCGCAATTACGGGCAAGCCGGCGCCAGGCGCCTGGGGCGTGATGTTGAAGCCGGCGGAGCTGGGCTGCATGATCTGCGCCGGCTCGACGGCAGCGTAGTTGAAACGGAAGTAGCCACCGCGGAGCTCATTGATCATGCGGGAATTGAAAATGTGGGTGTAGTCGGCGTTGAAGATTTTGAAGTGCTCCGCGTTTGTCATGGCGAAGCCGGGCAATGTTGCACCGCCAAAGGGAAGATCGCTGGAGAACGGAGTGGACTGAAAGAGAACCGAGGACCAGAACGTGTCGTTGGGTGTGAGGTGGTAGTCGAGGCGAATGATTCCCTGATCGCTCTTTGTACTCCCCCCAGCGGGGAAGTTGTAGTGAGTGCCGTCATTCGGAGCTGGAACGTACTTGTTGAAGAGTCCGGAAGCGACTGAATCCCACGCCGAGGAGGGGATATTTGCGCTCAAAAGCCCGGGACACGCATTCCACGGAGTCCCAGCTGCGCAACCGGCGAGCGCGAAGGGCATCGGGTTATCTGAGAGGCCATTTACGCCATTTACGATCTCGGAATTCGGACGGTGCGTGGCTTTGTTGATGTCGGCGCTGAAGTCTCCGATACGCTGGGCGGGAGAGAAGACCTGAGTCTGCGTAGTGGTGGCGAGGCCACTCTTCGCTCCTTGATACGCAGTGAAGAAGAAGAGCTTGTTCTTGAGGATGGGACCGCCGAGGGTACCACCGTAAATGTTCTGGTGAATAGGCGGCTTCGAATCGATCGGGTCGAAGAAGCTGCGCGTGTTGAGGAAGGTGTCGCGATAGAACTCGAAGCCATTGCCGTGGAAGGAATTTGTTCCCGTTTTCAGGGCTTGATTAATGATGGCGCCAGAGTTGCGGCTGTATTCGGGATTGATGGTGCTGGTGACGATGGCGAGTTCGCCGATCGCATCGGGGTTGACGGCGACGCCTTCAACCTGGATGGCTGAATCGTTGACGTCGGCGCCATCGAGGAGGTAGCTGTTCTGCTCGATCTGTGCGCCGTTGGCGGAGAATCCGCCGAAGCGGTCGGCGGCTTCGACTACGCCTGGAGCAGATTTCTGCAGGGTAGTGGCGTCGCGACCGAGCAGGGGCATCTGGGTGATGGTGTCGGAGAGGATGTCGGTCTTTAGCTGCGTTTCCGCGGTTTCGACCTGCGCATTGGCTACGGTGACTTCCACGGTTTGCGCAGTGGATCCGACGGTGAGCTTGGCCGGGACTTCGCGATCGTCGTTGACGTTGAGCTGAATGCCCTTCGCTGCGAAGCTGGCGAACCCTTGAGATTCAACAGTAACGGTGTATGGACCGCCGATCTGGAGTTGGCTGAGTTTGAAGTAGCCGCCGTTATCGGACCGGGTCTTGGTAGCGATGCCGGTGCTGGTGTTGAGCACGGTGATTTCCGCGTTGGGAATCACAGCTCCGGCTGGATCCGTTACGGTTCCGTGTATCGCCGCGGTAGTGACCTGGGCAAGCGATTGATCGGATACGAGTGCGACTGCCACGCAAAGAAACAGCGCGGTCACGATAGATGTGAATTTCATCTGAACCTCCTCGAAGGTGCCGGATCGCAGTAAGCGGCGGCGGCACGAAAGCATGATTACGACGCCCGATGCGCGTGCATTGAGTTACGGGGTACATCTGCCGCACCAAGTCATCCGATTTGACCACGCAACGAAATGCATGGTTTCTCGAATGTGACGAAGAGGAGATTTTGAGGACGAAATGCAAGATACAGGGTTGGAGTAGCGTGCGGTTCAAGCGAGTAATTGGGAAGTATCTGGGATGAATGGCAGAGAAATGTATCTGGAAGGGAGCTGTTCAGTTACGAAAATAATGTGTGATGGCTCTGTCTGACCACTAAGTATGCGAACGCAGTTAGTCACTCCCTGGATGCCCTGCAGGAGTGACTAACTTATCGCGGTGCTAAAGGAGTTATGAATTCAGGCGCGATTCAAAAGATCGCCGATGCGTGCGCGATAACTGCGGCTCATTGCGAGCTTCTGGCCATTGACGAGGTGGACCATGAAGTCGCCGCGGGATTCACTGCGGACCTCTTTGACGTAGCGGAGGTTCACGATTGCAGAGCGGTGAACGCGGAGGAACAGCTTGGGATCGAGGCGCTGCTCGAGCGACGTCATAGTTTCGCGAAGGAGGTGCGTTTCTGTTCCCGTGCAGATGCGAACGTAGTTCTCTTCCGCGCTGATCCAGCGGATGTCGGAGACGGGGAGGAAAAGGATGCGGCCGCGAGATTTAAAAACAATGCGTCCGGTATAGGGACCTGTCTTGGCGGCCTCGTCAGAGTGGCTGCGGTCAGGATGGCGGTCGCCGGTCTGAATCTGATCGCGAGCGCGCTCGACTGCTGCGTGCAGGCGTTCTGCGGTGAAAGGCTTAAGGAGGTAGTCGGTAGCGTTCAATTCGAAGGCTCGCAGTGCATAGTGGTCGTAGGCAGTGGTCAGGATTACGCGAGGAAGCTTGATGCCTCCGCGCATGGACAATTCCGCGATGACATCGAGGCCATCCATTCCAGGCATGCGGACATCGAGGAACAGCAGTTGCGGCGTGGTTTCCTGAACGAGCTCGTGAACCTCGCGCGCAGAAGACGCTTCGCCAGCGATTTCAATATCGGGCTCTCCGCGGAGAAGTTGGCGGAGCTTTTGACGGGCGAGCAATTCATCGTCAGCAATCAGGGTCTGGATAGCCATTTGCGTCCTCACAACGTAATGTTTAGAAAGACTTCCGAGATCGGGAAAGCGGATCCTGCTACCTGTTAGCTTTGGCAAGTTTGGTGCCAATGCTTTCTAACGGGCCACGGGTTGATTCGACGAGAGTTAACGGCGACTGTCCAGCGAACTTCGGACGAGGCTTGTTCGGTTTCGCACTTACTTGTCCGAATCCGAACACCCAGAGCGAGCGGCAGTTGAGTCCCCAGTTGCCGAACATTTCCGAACAGTTCTGGCGGAAAAACGAGTGCAACTCTCTCTTGCGATTGAGCAATCACGCCGCTGCAACTCAGGCGACGTTGTCTTCACGACGCATGACCTCTGGGATGGGTTCGCAACTCTTTACGATTTGTGACGAACCGGCTCAGAAGTGGGACGAACCGAAGGTCCATCCAGACAGCCTCCCGAGGAGCGGGGCGAGCGGACGGCCGCAGGCGTGTCTGCGGTGATGACGCTTTGTTAACGCAGAAGTCTAGACAACGTCATCGAATTGAGAGCTTCTGTGCATTTGCTGAAGAGTCTGATGGAAGTCCTCGATGATTCGATCGCATTCCCCAGTGCGAAGACGGCAGACCAATTGCTGTGTACTTGCTTCAGAGCGGCGAAATTTCGCTGCTACTGAAATTGCCGCAGGATCCAGTTAGCCGATCAGCTCCGAGTTACAGGAGCACGAAATTGCGAGTAAGACTACCCGGGCAGCAGTAAGTCATCCAGTTAGTACCCAGTTCTGGTGACAATTCCATTGCAGCAATGTGATATTTCGCGCAGAGCGCGTTGTTAGCTTTGGCGCAACGAGCATCGATCAGCTTCCCCTTTTTGCTCGCTCGTACCGAATCGACCGGTCAACCTGCAACTCAAGCAACACGCTCGCCTAACCGGGAATGGAGGTTAGTATGAAGTGCAATCTTCGTGGTTGTGCATCCGCACGAGTCTCTTTATACGCAGCTGGAGCACTGGCGGTGGCATTGTGTGCGGCGAGCCATGCGACCGCGGTTGAGCCGGATATTCCAAGGATTCAAGCCAAGGCCGAGAGAGGCTCTATTCAGCAAGAGATCGAGCTTGCGAGCGCATACTTCGCGGGGCACGGAGTGGGCAGGGACGAGAAACAGGCGGCCTATTGGTATGAGAAGGCAGCGAATTCCGGCGATTCGGGAGCCCAATTGCAGATTGGATTCTTCTATGAAGCGGGAATTGGAGTGGAACGGGATCCCGCGCGGGCGGCGCGCTGGTTTGAAAGAGCAGTGGCTGGGGGTTCCGTTGCGGCCAAGGTAAATCTTGGGGTGGCGTACATGTGGGGGACGGGCGTGCGGAAGGATCCCGAATTTGCCGCAAAGCTATTTCGCGAAGCAGCAGAAAAGAGAAATGGAGCGGGCGCCTGCTTCCTTGGAAATGCCTACTATTTTGGCGTCGGCGTAGAAAAAGATATGGACAAGGCCAGGCATTGGTTTGAAGTCGCCGCGAAAAAGCACGATCCTCAAGGCGAGTTTTCGCTTGCGATTCTGCTGCTGCGGCAACCGGGCCAGGGGGATGAACAGCGAGCGATGAAGCTTCTGCGTGAAGCGGCGAAGAGCAGCTACGTAGCCGCGAGACACGAGCTTGCCCTGCAGCTGGTGAGAAAGCCGGAGTTTAGCTCGGCCCCGCAAGAAGGGCTTGAGCAGTTGCAGGAGGCATCATCGGAGGGATTCTGGAAGTCAACGGTTGTGCTTGGTGTTCTGTATCGGGAGGGACGCGGGGTGTCGCAAGATGCGGAGACTGCCTATTTGCAATTCCGAATCGCTGCGCTGCAGGGCGGTGATGCGGCGACAAAGATGGTGCAGAATGATATTCGCGCTTTGGAACCAGCGCTCGGCTCTTCTCGTATCGAGAGATTGAACGAAAAAGCCGCTGACTGGATGGCGAGCCACAACCGCAGACTGGAATTCATACGGTATCCGAACGGGGGCAGGGATTTTCCTACTTTCGCCTTGGCCTATCCCGAAGAAGGCATCCACGCGGGACGAATATATCCGGTTGGCGGGTCTGAAGACCTGCCGGGAGAGACTTTTCAGCCGTAGCTAACGTGTGCAACAAGCGCAACGGAGAGTGCGCGTGCGTACTGGCAGACAAAACGTACCAGCGTTCATGAACCCGGCGATCTTTGTTGCCAGCTCGGTTCTTGTGGGGATTCTTTTCGCATTTCAGGAGTGGGTAAGCCTGCGTCACATGGGCTACCACATGCATGCGCCCATCTTTTTCGAGTCATGGGGATTCCAGTTTCTGGTGTGGGGCACGCTTTGCTGGCTGATGTGGCGCTTTTTGGGTGAGTGGATCCAGAAAGCCAAGATAGTTACGATACTCACGATTTTCGTGCCACTGAGTGTCGTTACCAGTCTTGCTCAGCAGATGCTGTTTGTTTTTATTTTTCGCAATTTGCCACTGAATCATCCGGAGATGAGTTACTGGCAGCGGCTGTCGATGTATGTCTATGCCGAACTGCTGGACAACATGCTGATATTTTGGTGCGCCTTTTCTCTTTTCCGGGGCATCGGATATTACCAGCAATATCGCGAGCAGCAACAAGCGAAAGCAGAGTTGGAGATTCAACTTGCCAACGCGCAACTTGCCGCTCTGCGCATGCAACTGAATCCGCATTTCCTGTTCAACACGATGAACAGCATTTCAAGCCTCATGAGAAGCGATGTGGAAGCAGCTGACACGATGCTGGAGCAGTTGAGCTGTCTGCTGCGGTTGTCGCTGGAAAGGGGTGAGTCGCAACTAGTATCGCTCCGGGAGGAGCTCGACTTTATTGAGCTGTATCTCGCGATGCAGGGGCAGCGCTACGCGGGGCGGGTGACGCAGTCGGTGTGCTGCGATCCGGAATTGTATGACGCGCTGGTGCCGAGCCTGATTCTTCAGCCGATTGTGGAGAATGCCTATGTCCACGGCATTTCAAAAACAGATGCAAACAGTACGCTGGCAATTGAGGGCAGGCGGGATGGAGATCGGCTGACCCTCTGTGTGAGGAACAGCGGGACCGGTCTGAAACCGAGGGCGAACGGCCGGCGCGGAGTGGGGCTGCGCAACATCGAGGCGCGGCTAAAGCTTCACTATGGAGCGGAAGCAAGACTTGATATCGGCGAAGTCGATCAACGAAATGTTCACGTAACCATTGTTCTTCCTCTTCAGTATTCGGCGGAGGAGGCGACATCCTTGACAAGGTTCGGTACACGATGATTCGCGCAGTGCTTGCAGATGATGAGGTTCTAGCACGACAGAAGCTACGGCAATTGCTGAAGGACATTGACGATGTTGAGATCGTGGGTGAGTGCGCGACGGCTTCGGAGACCATAGAACTGGTTCGGCTGACCGATCCACAACTGCTATTTCTGGACATTCGCATGTCGGACATGAATGGTTTCGACGTGCTTGAACGTCTGTCGTCCGATACGGCGAGGACTCTTCCGCATGTGATCTTCGTGACCGCAAATGACAGATATGCTGTGAGGGCTTTCGAGATACACGCGATTGACTATCTGCTGAAGCCGTTCACTCCGGAGAGGCTTCAGGCGGCAGTGCAACGAGTTCGTGAGAGGCTTGCCACGGGTGACCCGGCTCAAGGCGCATCAGCGAAGAAGCAGGAACAAGAGCAGGAGCGATACACGACGCGGATGGTCTTCAAATCGCGAGGACGAATTCTGTTTCTTTCAGTGGACGACATTCGGTGGATCGAGGCACAGGAAAACTATGTGAAGATCTGTACCGGCAAGGATTCACATCTTCTGCGGGAGACGATCGGCAGCCTGGAGAACCGGCTAGACCCGAACTCGTTTCTGCGGGTGCACCGCTCGGCGATTGTGAACCTGCATCACGTGAAGGAAGTGAAGAACGAGTCGGATGGTGACGCGACCGTGGTGCTCAAAAGCGGTGAACAGGTTCCGATGAGCCGGAGCTATCGATCGAAGATCCAGAAGTTACTTAAGTTGCAGTGACCTTTCGATTTTGGAATGCGGCTAAGTAGTTCGATAGATGACGCCGCTTACCAGATTTTCGGATCGTCATTGAATTACAGCGCTTCGTAACATTTCTTCCGCGAACAGTCACTAAGTCCAAGAATCTGGAGCTGTGATGCGTCAAATTTAGTTAGTTGGATTCATTGTGGAGTGACAAGATAGCAGGCGAGTAGGGATGCGCATTCCGGCATCGTCGACAGGGCGTTGATCTCCAAATCAAGCGAGTCGTCACAGAACGGAGATTCAGGTGAGGGTGGCACGAGATATGCAATCAGGTGTGCAGAGGTCGAGGAGATGAGTACCGGCAATTTCGTAGCCCGATATGAACGACTGCCCATGGAGTGGGTAAGACGCACGAGTTTCGAAGATGCAGTCGAGGTGAGTGTTCGCAGGAGCGTGAACGCAGACCGGAACCGACTGTTCCAGGCACTTACGGTACCGGAATATATCGATGCGTGGTTTGCGGCTCCTGATTCGGCGCCCGGAAGCACTGTTGTGACGATGGGGCCGGATTGCTTCGTGGTGAGCTACAGATTGCTGGACGGCGGTGAAGAACGATTCGTCGGCTCATACAAGGTTCTCAGGAGGGGCAAGGTTCAATTCGCCTGGAGGCGGGACACTTTCCAGAAGGCAACCTCGTCGCTTGTGAAGATCCGACTGGAGGGTGACTTCGGTCGCACGACCGTGCACGTAACCCATGTGGGGCTCGATGAATCGGAGCAGTCTCACTACCAGATGCTGTGGGAGGCTTCGCTGGAGAAACTGGCGAGCCTGTTCTGATCTAGCCTGCGATGGAGTAGCGTGGGACGGAGACTGCGGGCTGGAGATCGCTATCGTAGGGGCGATCATTCTGCAGTCTGTAGCGGATAAGCTGTTCTACGGAAATCATCTTCATGTTGTGGATACGGCAGAAGTCAACCAGGTCAGGCACTCTGGCCATGGTCCCGTCATAATTCATTATTTCGCAAATCACTCCGGCGGGAGTGAGTCCGGCAAGGCGTGAGAGATCGACGGCTGCCTCGGTCTGGCCGCGTCGCGTGAGGACGCCGCCGGGCTGTGCGCGCAACGGAAATACGTGACCGGGACGAGCGAGATCAGCGGGGCGGGTATGCGGATCGACCGCGCACAGGATGGTTGCCGACCGATCGTAAGCTGAGATGCCAGTGGTGACACCGCGTCCTAGGGCATCGATGGACTCAGTGAATGCGGTGCTGAAGAGCGATGTGTTGTGACGAGTCATCTGGGGAAGACGGAGATGGTCGAGTCGCTCCGCAGTCATGGCGAGGCAGATGAGACCTCGAGCGTATTTCGCCATGAAGTTGATGGCTTCGGGAGTGATCTTGTCGGCGGCCATGGTCAGGTCGCCTTCGTTCTCGCGATCTTCATCGTCGACGACGACAACCATGCGTCCGAACCGGATGTCTTCGACTGCGCTTTCTACGTCAGCAAATGGGTGAACGGGCATCCCTTAAGACCTCTGCAACTAGTTGCGAATGTATGCTTCGGCAACGGCAGAGTTGTCAGGCTTCTGTCACGGGATTGTCAGAAGAAGGATTGCTTCGGAACCGGGCTGGAAACTATCAGTAGGGCTGCTTGGGAATCGGGGTATATGGCTTGCCGAACTTATTGGTATGACCGGTTGTTGAGGGTTCAGAGAACGGTAAGGTGATGATTCCAAGATGGGTGTTGGGGGACGTGATGTGAACGCGACGAGTCTGACGGGAGAGAGTTGACTCGGGAACACCTTCGACCCAGATGTGAAGTGTGTAGTCGCCGAGAGGGACGTTGTGGATGGAGATTGCGTCTGCGCGGTTCGCGATGCCATAGAGAGGCGCGGAGAGAGCAATGACAACAGCGCTCATCTCGGGGTGGATGTTGCAGAAGATATAAGAGACGCCTACGCGAGAGAACGTGACTGACTTGGTGGCTCCGGCCTCGTAGAGGCCGAGATCGAAGCGCTTACCGGCGTAGAGCGAGAAGACGTTGTGGAAGTATGGATCGGCGTTGGGGAACTGGATGACCGAGCCAGCGGGAATTACCTGGAGATGGGGGACGAAGGTGCGGTTCTTCTGGAGGAGGGTATAAGGCCCATGGGCGGGAAATGGAACCGAGGGGGTTCCGGGCTCCGGCTCAAGCCACGCGACAGCGGGGACGGCATGGGACTCTCCGGATTGAGCCGAGGCGATGTGAAGCTGGACCGTTGATGATGGCGCGTCTTCGGCATTGAGCGGCGCGGCATGGGCACCGATGAGAATCGAAGTTAGCGCAAGAGCTCCGAATTTGGCAAGGTTCTTCAAAACTTAAATCCTGCTCCGAGGCCGATTACGTCGCTGGACCAATCGCGATCGACGGACCAGCTTTTGATGCGGCGGTATTCGAGGGAAAACAATAAGTATGCACTCGGCTTGAAGATGACGTTGCCGGTGGCAGTGCGGTTTCTGGCCAGGTTCTTATAGTAGTTTTCGCCGGGAGTCGCAAAGGCCCGGATCTCGCGGGCGAAGGCATTGTCGAGGCCGAGGGCCGCGTTGAATTCGAGGCGCTGATTGATTTGTTCCTTCAGTTCGGCCCAACCGCCAGCGTCGTTGAGAGGGCGGAAGTAGTAATCACCTGTTCCCAACTCGATGTAATAGACGAAATCCTTGTAGGCACCGGCTCCGAGGCCACCCAGGGCCAGGCCCCGATAACCATTTGCTGATAAGGAGAGTCCAGCCGGAAGGAGGAAGTGCGCGTCGGCACTGCCGGCCCACGAGGTGAATCTTTGGCCGGTAGGATCGCGCAGCTGGGCGATGTGGCCGCCAACCCCGATGCGGTTTCCTGCTTCGCGCAGGGTCGGGCCGAGCAGGGCGATGTGAGCATCGACGCCCGGCCAGCGGCTTGCCTCCGCGCTTGTGGGGATAGCGCCGGCCGTACTCGTGTTAGGAAGCCGTGGGGTAACGGGTGACTGGCCGACATCAGTGAGCGCAGCTTCGAACTGAAGATCTCGCGATGGCGAGAGCGGGATCGTTTGCCTGATCCCAACCTGAGGATTCCAAGTCCAGAGATTGCCGGACCACGCAAGTGCGGGAAGAGCGGCGGCGGTGAGGGATGTTGGAGTGTCTGGGTTGAAGATGGGGCGATCGAGCGAGATGAAAGCGCCGGTGTGCTTCCACTGAAGGCCGGCATGCGCAGTGCGCAGGCGGAGGAAGGTGGCGTTGCTGGAGTAGGCGCCGGTGTATGCGCCGTTAGCGGCTTCCTGATGCGGAATTCCAGAGAAGTCGATGCGAAGATCGGCATAGCTCTCCGCGCCAGCGAGGTGAGGACCTCGCGCGTCGAAGCCTAGGATGGTCTGGCGCACTGTGGCTCCAGTGCTTCCCGGACCGAACAAAGACACTGAGGGTGTTGCCGGCACATCGACGGCGCGGGTATTTGCGAAGGCATTGAAGAGGAGCAGGCCTGTGATTTTCACCGGATAGCGGGATTCACTCTCTACTTTGGTCTGATCATGGGTTGCGATCTGAGCGGCCTGCATCGATTGCTGCTCGCGCAGATCATCAACTGCGGCGGCGAGGTCTTTAACTGTGTCCGGTTGTGTTGCAGGCGTTGTCGCAGGAGCATCGGAGACCTGCGTTGCGGCGGCAGCTCCGCCGTGGCCGATCTTGACCTCGAGTGAGTTCAGCTGTTGCTTCATCTGTTCGAGCTGGCGCTGCGATTGCTCGAGCTGGGCTTGCGTGATTGCCATTGCGGACTTGAGATCCTGAATCTGCTGTGTGATGGCCTGTGCGTCTTGCCCCTGCGCAACGAGAGCAGGCGCGCCGGACGCGAGCATTGCAAACACCAGAAGACCAGGGAATTGGTTGGTAAGACGATGCGGTTTCGAATTGGATTCAACGCATTTCATCCGGCTCACCTGCTTGGATCGAACTTTCCAGCGCGGGCGCGTCATCATGGGTGTGGATGTCGCGCGCCACTTTCATCTGAAAGATGGTTTCTCCGGGACGACTGCTCAGAAGCGTGACCTCGCCGCCGTGTTCGGAGGCGATGCTTCTGGCGAGAGTTAGACCAAGACCGGTTCCCTTTTGCTTGCCCTCGCTGACAAAGGGCTCGAAGAGGCTCTTGCGGATGCTGTCGGGGACCCCCGGGCCATCATCGATCACGTTGAGAACGACCTCGCGCTCTCTGACTTCGATTGTGGCGAGGACATGGCCTGCGGATCCAAGGGGCTGGACTGCCTGACAGGCATTGATCAGGAGATTGAAGATGGCACGTTCGATCTGGTTGCCGTCGACGACTACTCTAGTCTCCGCAGGATCACTGTATCGAGTTTCGAGGCGGACCCTTTCTCCATCAGGGTGCGTTCGGGCCAGGGTTGCGGCGCGTTCGAGGAGAGTGGCCATCAATTCGGCGCTTCTTCTTACGCTGGACCCGGTACGGCTAAAGATGAGAAGCGACTCGATCATGTCGGTTGTACCGAGGACGGCATTTCGAATGTCGGCGAAGATTTCAGCGCGCTCTCGGGCTGAGAACTGTTCGCTGGCCAGAAACTCGGAGTTGGCGTAGATCGTGGCGAGATAGTGGCGGAAGTCGTGGGAGACAGAGCTGGCCATGCGGCCGATGGTGGCCAGGCGTTCAGACTCGATGAGAGCGAGATTGGCCTGCTGGATTTCGCTGCGCATTCTGGCGAATGCGTCGCTCAGCTCCATCATCTCGCGGGTTCCGTGGCGGGGGATCTTATAGGTAATGTCGCCCATGCCGAATGCGCGAACGCCTTTGGACAGTTCTTCGAGAGGGCGGGTGACGAGGCGCGAGAGGGTGATCATCAGGATGGTTCCGCAAACGAGGGCGAGCAGACCGGCGCTGAGCACCATGCGGTCCATCTCATCGATGGAACGCTTTGCGGGCTCCAGAGATTTGAGGACGACGAGTTGGAGGGGCGAGGAGGCGGAGGCGGACAAGTCCTCAGCAGCGGCGAGGAACTGAGTGTCGCCAAGTTGAACGGCTATAGGCGCCTTGGCAGTTCCTGAGAGCAGAGATGGGTTTGCTGTTAATCCAGATTGGACGGTAGGGGCGAGGGTGGAGGCGACAACCTTTCCGCCGCTCAGGAAAGTGGCTTCAACACCGGTGGGCTGGCTGATCTGACGTACGGTGCGCTCGATGGAAACGCCGCTGATCACGTAGCCAAGCAGGGTGCCATTCTGATCGGTGCCGAGATACATAGGGCGCAACGAACAGGCATAGAGGGACTGCCCGTCGATGAGGTATTGCGTGCCCTTGGAGGACAAAATCACTGAGAGTCCATCGCGCAGATGCGAGGAGCCTTGTTTTGGAGCCTTGGAGTAGGCCGCGACGATGCGGCCGCTGGAGTTGGCGAGAGCGAAGAGGTCGGTGCCGCTGATGTCCCAGAATTCGACTGCACCGTCCTGAATGGTCAGATCGTCTCCGCTGGTCATCAAGGCTTTGAGGGTGGGGAGTTCAGCGAGGAGAGCGTTCTCGCGTTCGAGAGCTGCGAGGCGCTCGTCCTGAAGATCCTGGAACGAGATTACGGAGTGTTCGAGATCGCGCGAGAGATCATTTGTTATTTGTCCGCGCCAACGGTGACGGATGATGAGAGCGCAGAGGCTGGTGACGATGATGGTGACGACGGCCATGCCCAAGAGCAGGAGAGCATAGGTCCGAATTCCCTTTCGTGAGCGCATGCTGGCAGCGCCGGGAAAGGGGTCTTTGTCGTCACGGAGTGCCGGTTCTAGCGTCAAGGGACAAACTTGTATCCGGCACCGTAGATGGTCAACAGATGTTTGGGATTGGCCGGATCCGGTTCGAGTTTCTGACGGAGCTTGAGGATCTGGTTATCCACGGTCCGGGTTGTAGGATACGAATTATACCCCCATACCTCATTGAGAAGAGCGTCGCGTGTAAGGACGCGCTCAGCTTTTTCCGTGAAGAACTTCAAGAGCTTGAACTCGTGGGCGGTGAGGACGACGGGCTTGCCGCTGCGATGGACGGTCATCTTCTCGAAGTCGATTTCGCAATCGGAGAAGCGGTAAACCGTGGGCAGACTGGTCTTGCGCTGGCGCCGGATGGCGGCGTAGACCCTGGCCGTGAGTTCGCGCGGGCTGAAGGGCTTGGTGACGTAGTCGTCTGCTCCGAGTTCGAGGAGAAGGACCTTGTCGGCGACTTCAGTGATGGCGCTGAGGACAATGACGGGGGTTTCGCTGGACTGGGCCTTGAATCGCTGGCAGAGTTCGCGACCGGAGACGTGGGGGAGGATCAGGTCGAGGACGACGGCGAGAGGCCGCTCGCGGCGAAAGAGCTCGAGCGCTGCGTGGCCGTCAGGCGCAACGACGGCGGTATAGCGTTCCTCGGTGAAGATGCGGCGGAGCACTCGCTGCATGCGCTGATCGTCTTCGACGATGAGGATAGTGCCCAGGCTGGGGGAGGGCGCAACTTCGGCTTGCGGTTCGTCTAACAACTCGAGTTCCTGCATATTATTCCAATCCTTGTTTGTATTTTGATCAATGCGAATCGAATTCGGACTCAAAAAGGATTCGAAATTACAATCCAATGACATTTGCTGGTTCGGGAAATCATGGACCGGCTGTCGGTATTGATGACTTGGCCCTAGATGAAGCCCGGATTGCCTTCGATTTCCGGGGCAAGGGACCATGGTTGCGGGCTTACGGCTTCGGCGGCTTGTTGTTGTGCGGAACGGTGATATTCGATGAGTTCGCTGACGAGAAGTCCGGCCCACATGGGCAGGGAGAGGTCGAACCGTTCTGTATCGGCGAACCCTCGGATGAGAAAGAAGAGCAGGAAGGCGAAGAGGAAGACTCTTATAGGAGAGGATGCGAGCTTGCGGGCTTGTCTAAAGAGGCTCCAGTAGTAGCCCGCGAAGAGGCAGGCTCCGATTGCGCCGTAAGCGTAGAACTGCTGGATTAGTTCGTTGTGGGCGTGCGCGGCTTCGAACTTGTCAGGGCCAAAAGTGGGGACGATGCCCCAGACGGAGTTGAAGCCGTGGCCTAACCAGGGTTTCTGGGCTCCTTCGACGAGGAAATAGGCCCAGATGCCGAGGCGGCCGGAGAGGGTTTCGGACTGGTTGCCGGAATTCAGGTAGATCTCCCAGTAGGAGATGAGCAGGGCTGAGAAGGCTACGAAGGCGAGGGTGGCACAAAGAAGGAGGTAGAGCTTTGTTCTGCGCTTCATGGAGCGGTCTGCGATGAGGAGGAGCGCTTGGGCGGCGAGCAAGGCGAGGATGGTGGTTTTGCTGAGACTCCGGAGGACTGTGAGGCCGAGGAAGGCAGCGTGCGGAGCGAATTTGCCGAGTCGATTGCGCATGAGGTACTGGGCGAAGAGGAATGCGATGGCGAGCGGGTAGGCGATGTTGTTGGGGCCGAGGAGTTCCTCGTCTCCGAGACGGAGGTCGGATTGGGCGGGTAATAGCCACGCAAGGGTCGCACCGAGACAGGCGCCCCAGATGAAGCCTTTCATGAGTGACGGGGCAATTCTGCTGACGGTTCTGGCACGCAGTATGAGGGCGATGGCGGCGAAGTCGGCGGCCATTCCGCACCAATAGACGATGGCAATGGAGAGAGAGGATGTTTCGCTCCAAAGAAGGCTCAGGCAGGAGAAGGCGAGGTAAAGGAGGGCGCAACGGACGCTGGCAGTCCCGGCAATCTGGCGTAAGGAGCGGGTGTTCTGACCGACGGTGCTGAATGCGACGAGGAGAAGAAGGAGGCCGCCTGCTGCAAGGCTGATGGCGGTGCCGGTCTGGGGATCGGTGCCAAGCATACGCACAGAGAGCACCATGATGAAAGCGCGAAAGGCGAAGAAGAAACCGACGACGAAGGCGAGAGGGCTGGACTCGTTTTCGTGGAGATCGAATTTTCCCGCATCCGGGTTTTCAGGCATCGGTGCTGTCCTGCGTGATGGATCAGTGAGTGTACATTTCGGGCACGCCTTGACTGCCCGCTGGGGGAAGGTGACGAAGGAAGACAACGATGGACCAGAGTTCGTCGTCGGAGAGGACGCCTTTGGAGCCGGGCATTCCAGAGGGCTGGATGCCGTAGTCGAGGATTGCTTTCAGTTGGCCGTCTGTGTAGGTCTGAACTTCTTTCGAGGCCAGAGACGGGATAGGCGGCGAGATGTGATCGACGAACGGCACTCCGGTGTTCTGGCCGTCGTTGCCGTGGCAAGCAACGCAGTAGTGCGAGAAAGCTTCTTTGCCGTCGGCCAGGGTGTCGGGATTACTCGGGAGAGGGTTTTTCTGGTTTTTATTACCGATGAAGACGTGATGCTTTACGAAGGTCATCGTCCTGGTCTCAAGCTTTCCGGGCGACTTGGCCTTGCAGCCGGGAAGCGCGATGAGAAGCAGGACGAGAATTGTCATGAGGCAACTGCGCACGTCAATCCACCACGTGGAAGGTGAAAATCATGGAACCGTGTCCTTTGCCACAGAAGACATAGCAATGCGCGACGAAATCGCCGGTCTTTTGGGGCGTGAACTGGACTTGAGCTGTTCCATGTTCGCTGACTTTGACGGCGACATTCAATTCGCGAACGCGAAGGCCGTGGGCTACATCCTTGCTCTTCAACACTAGGAGGACGGGTTGGCCCTTCTTGAGTGTGATTTCGCCGGGAGAGAACGAGAACTGGCTCGCAGTGATCTCAATTCGACGCGGTGCAGACTGCGCAGTGATCAAAAGTGGAAATCCACTGATCACGAGAGACAGCGCTGCGATTGCGAGCCATCTGAACTTCGGTTGCATGATTCTCCTTTTAGTTGACGAGAGTGGCGATGGCACTTGAGCAGGTGTGCGCCTACGGATTCAGAAAGTGAAGCAGGGCTCTGAAATCGGCGTCGCTGAGGTTTGCACGGACGCGCATATGCCGCGCGACTGCACCAGAGACGCTGGGTCCGAGATTTTCCGGCGCGGAGTGGCAGCGGGCGCAATTCTGCTGGAAGACACGCTGGCCGCGGTCTGGTGTTGCAGGGTGGCTGGAGCGGGACAGCTTTGAAGTGGATTGGGCTTGCGATTGGCTGTCGGACTGAGCACTTGGCATGCTCGATGCCGCGGCGAGCGCGGAGATGGAGACTGCCAATCCGAGCGTGATGATTTCGAGAGACTTCATCGATTCTCCTTTGGATCTTGCAACCAAAGATGGTGATGGTGATCGGTATTCAAGCGGTTCGGCAGCGGTGAAGCTGCGGCATCAATGCTTGCTCTTCCAGGTGGGAATGAGGAGGCGATAGACGAGCGAGGTCTCCCAGATGTTGACGTTGCCGTCTGGCGAGAACTGGCGGCCATAGCTGGTGTGGACGCGGATCTCGTGAGGCAAGTGATAGTCGAGGCCGAAATCAGCTCGCTTGGTGTTTACAAAGGGCAGGCCGTCGTTGTTATCGGGAGCATCGCGGAAGGTCTGCTGCATCCTGAAAACGGGCTCGAGCCTGCCAAGCGCGCTGTCTGCGCCGCCGCCGAGTTGCTGGAGCCTATAGTCGGTTTCGAACCAGTAGCCTTTTGCGTGCGGGGCGCGACCGAATTCCGAACGGAAGCGGAAGCCGGTGTCGACTGGCTGCCACCATAGATGCATGCCTTCGAAGTTCTCGTGGACTGCGCCCAGCGAGCGACCGTAGGATGCGCCGATTTCGACGCCGGATTCAGGCAGGTAGACCTGAGCCTGACCTCCGCTGGAACGCTCGGCTCCGAAGTATCCGCTGGTGCTGTTGGCGGAGTAGTAGGCCGCATAGCTAACAGATGCGCGATCGTTTGCGAAGACGTTGCCGCGGACCATTCCTCCAAGCCCCGAGCCGGTGTTCATGGTTCCGACACCGTAAATGAGGGGCAGATCCTGGAAGGTCTGGTTCCAGATCTGCGTGAGGCGCTCGTTGTAGGTTCCGAATGGAGTGAGGAACTCACCGGCGACGATGGTGGCGTGCGAGCCGGCCTTTACGTCGGCCTGAAGATAGTCCATCGTCTTGAAGGTGAAGTGGTCGTAACCGTCGCCGGTGCGATGAAAGAAGTTCGAGAGGATTGTGGCGCGGGTCTCGATCTGGAGATGATCTCCCAGAGGCAACACGGCCACTGGCCGGGCTTCAGGGATGTAGTTTGTGTTGCCACCGTTGGTGGTGGTGAGAAAGCCGATGCCGCCGGAGATGATTGCGGGATCCTGCTGCGCGGATGCGCTGGTTGATACTCCGCATAGCGCGCACAAGATCGCGAAGGCGGATATTGCGTGCGCGAGGCGCTGAGGTGGTGAGGGTTTGTTTACGCGATCAGTCTTCATGATTGCCACCTTACGTAGGTTTAGGTTCCGTGGTGTCTCGACAAGGTCTGATGTTTGTCAAACGATTGTCATGTTCCGTTTCAGCTACATTGCAATGACGCGCCGATGACTCAGGCGATTTGAGCGAGGATTCTGCCGTAACGAGCGCGCATAGAGGGTGAGGCAGCCATGTGCGAGAGATGTTCGATTTCCGCTCGCGAGGGCTGGAAGTTCAGCGGCAGAGACTTCCAGTAGTACTGAAGATTGCGCGAGCGCCAGCTCTGGTAGATCTCATCCCAGGACTTGCCGGAATCGCCCGCGAATGCGAGGTTGGCGGGATTGATGGCGCGAGCGTAGTCCTGGAAGCGGCAGTCGAGAGAGATGCGCATCCTGTCGGACAAGTTGGGAGCGGCTGCATGCACGGTGAGGCTGTGGAAGATGAGCACATCGCCGGCATTGATGTCGCCGCCGGCCCACTCGTCTCCCATTTCGGCGCCGGCCGGGATTTCGGGGACGTGCAGGTTTTCGTCAATGTGAGTTTGAAATCCGAAGTGGTGTGAGCCTTCGAGAATCTGGAGCGGGCCGACTTCCGTGGGGCAATCGTGGAGCGGAATCCACACGGTGTAACACTCTGGATCGCCATTCATGAAGCGGTAGTCCTGATGGGCGTGGACCCGGAGGCGTTCTGAGTTGGGGAAGATGAGGCGGCCGATTGGTTTGGGATGTATCAAGACGCGCTCGCCGACGATCATCTTCATGACGGCCTTGAGCTGGGGATGATGGGGGAGAGCGTGGAAGCTCTCGAGATTGAAGACTTCGCGGTAGGTTGTCTTGAACGCAGGATCGGGATCACCGCAAGCGGCTGCTGCGTTGGCGATTCGGTCGGCTGGATCGTGAGCGGGGTTGAGCCATTCAGCGCGGGAGAGAACCTCTGCAACTTCGCTCAGGACCTTACTGATATCGGGGCGAGGCAGCACATTGCGCACGAGCACGTAGCCCTTGGAACCGATCTCGCGGTGAAGGAGGTCGGAGGTGAGGTGATCGGCCGGCACTTCGCTGAAGGGCTTCATTTCTGTCGCTCCTGGAGACTCGACTGCTCCGACGTGGGTATGCACGGGAGATCAGGTTCGGACAGTTGCTAACGTAGCGATCCGGAGTTGCGGTGGTGTCTTTGGCGGGTCTTCTGTTTGTCAAACGATTGTCATTTCGAGTTGGAGGGTGCGAGGCGGAACTCCGCATGGAGGAGTGAACAAAGGAGTGACATTTGGTTTACGCGCAGGTGACACGGCTGCAAAGGGCGACCGATAGTCTTTCGGGAGCCTGCACTTATATAGAGCGCGCGTGCAGAACTGATTCAGGTGGATGAATTGAGCTCGCATCTGGAAGTCGGACGGATTTCTAAGGCTGACGCGGGGTACTTCGGCGCTGGGACGGGGACTTGCGCGGCGTGTTCAGGTGACCGAGAGCTGGAAGGTGCAACGCAGGGCCGGTCACGTTCACGAAAGCTCAGCCGGGAGCAGACGATACGGCTCGCAGTATTGTCGTTGTTTTGCGATCCGCTGCCGGAGCGGTGTTCGCAATTGGTAGAGATGTCAGTGAAAGATTGGGAACGGCTGATGCGGTGGCTGGACCTGAGCGGACTGGCGCTGTATTTTCTCGATCGCATAGTGGAGCTAAAACTTTGCAATCTGCTGCCGACGGCGGTGTTCACGCGTCTGCACTTGAATCTCATCGACAATACGGAGCGGACCCGGCAGATGCTGCTGGAGTCGATGCATCTTCAAGGGGATTTTCAGAAGGCCGGAATCTCGTATGCCGTGCTGAAGGGAATATCGCTTTGGCCGGCGGCAGTGCCGAAGCCGGAGTTGCGCTCGCAGTTTGATCTGGATTTCCTGGTTGCAGAACCGGATATGGCCGAGGCTCGCGGCATTCTGGAGCGGAGTGGATATCGACAGTATGCGGTAAGCGGCAGGAGCGCGGAGTTCAAGAAGAATGAGCGGCCCGGCGTGTCGCTGAAGGACATTTACAGGCATTTTGATTCTTATGGTGTGGAGCTTCATTCAGCTCAGCGAAGCGCGAATGCCACCATGGTTCTCGATCGGGTGCAATGGCGGAATGTAGACGGGATGGCAATGCCGGTGCTGACTCCGACTGACCTGTTCCTTGGGCATGGGATGCACACGTTTAAACATGTGTGCGGCGAGTTTTCCCGAGCGGCGCAGTTCGTGGAGTTCCGGAGGCATGTGCTGCGATATCGGGAGGACGAGCGATTCTGGCGTGAGCTTCAGCAGATGGCTGAAGGAGGTCATCGGACAAGTTTGGGGCTGGGACTTGTGCTGTATTTGATCGACAACGTGATGGGGGAGTTTGTGCCGGAGGTGCTTGCAAGCTGGACCGTTGATCGAGTCCCGGAACGCCTACGTCTATGGGTGCGGACGTATGGACATCGTGTGATGCTAGGCGATCATCCGGGCACGAAGCTTTATTTGATCCTGCAGGATGAACTGGAGAGATGCGGCGTTGAGGGAAAGAGATCGATGCGAAGCAGCCTGCTGCCGGCTCAACTGCCCCCTCCGGTGATACGCCCGTTTGCGAATGAGGGCTTGGGGACGCGCATTCGGCGGAACCTGATGCAGCTTGCGACGATATTGGAGCGCGCAAAATTCCACGTGATCGAAGGAATCCGCTATGCAGTGGAGGCGCGACGTTGGCGGAGGCTGGGGGGATCGCTGCGATGAGCATGGAGATGCGTGCTGCGGCATCAGCCTTCGACGCGATTGCGCCGCGATTTGATGAACGATTCGGCACGTGGTTGAGCGTTGCAGCGCAGCGGAGGGCCGTGCGGGCTGCGCTTGTTGGGGTATTTCCGAAAAGCGGACGGATCATCGAGATTGGTGGCGGCACGGGCGAGGACGCTGCATTTCTGGCGGGTTCCGGGTACAACGTATTGCTGACGGATGCGTCGCCAAGGATGGTGGATCATGCGCGGGCGAAGCTTCGCCCGCTGGGAGGCAATGCGAAGGTCACTCCCGCGGAGGACCTGGAACACTTTGCAGAGGAATGGATAGCGGATGGGCAAGAGATGTTTGATGGGGCGTTTTCGAATTTTGCGCCGTTGAACTGCGTGGTCGAACTGGAGCCAGTGGCTCGCGGACTTGCGCGGATACTGAAGCCCGGTGCGGCGGCGATGCTGGTGCTGTTTGGCACGTTTTGCCCGGGTGAGATGATCACTGAGCTTTTGCATTGGCGATGTGGTCAGGTGCTGCGACGGAACAAGCGCGGTCCGATCAAGGCTCGGATTGGACAGCAGGAGTTCGAGATTGTGTACCACCGGAAGGCCTATTTGAAACGCGTGTTCGCGCCATGGTTCTCGCTGGAGAGGACGTTGGGAATTGGGGTGGCGGTGCCTCCGAGCGGGGCCGAACCGTGGATTTCCAAATATCCTCCGTTGCTGGCTGCGCTAGAAGCTGCGGATCGGGCTCTTGCGAGGCCGATCGCGATGCTGGGGGATCATGTGTTGTATCAGTTTCGGCGGAATAATGCTCCGGCTCCGCTGACAATTGAATGACGAACTCCGGACATTCGCTGGACACAGCTGAGAGAAGTTGTGGGTAGGCTTTCGAATAGAGCTCCAGGAGTCAGGACCGAAGCTCAACAATCCCAGCCAATGATTAACAAGGTTGCAGAAGTCGGTTTTCCAACGTACTGGGCGGAGTTTCGCCTGTTGGCCTATGAAGGTTTCGACCATCGCAAGCAGATGAAGAAGCCGGAGACGCTGCTGGCGCTTGTTCTGGGCGACCTCGAGCGGACGGTGCCGATCGTACGCATTCACTCGCAATGCACGACCGGCGATGTGTTCCATTCACTTCGTTGCGATTGTCACGACCAGCTTCACCTGGCACTGGAGTCGATTGCCCTGCATGGGTCGGGCGCGATTGTCTACGAGCACCAGGAAGGACGCGGGATCGGGCTGATCGAGAAACTGCGGGCGTACGAACTGCAGGACGAAGGGCTGGATACGATCGAGGCGAATCTGGAGCTCGGGCATCCGGTGGATCTGCGTGACTATTCGCTGCCGGTTGAAGTGCTCCAGGCTTTGAATCTCAGGTCGATTCAGTTATTGACGAATAATCCGGAGAAGATTGCCGCGGTCAGAGCCGGGGGCATCAAGATTGTGAAAAGGCTGAGCGCAGATGTGCCGGGTAATCCGCACTGTGCGCGGTATCTCTCGACGAAGCGGCTGAAGCTTGGGCATCTGTCGAATGCTGCGGGAGATGCTCACGGCGCGATCGCACATCGGATGCGGTGCCGCAACGGGGCGAAATAGCTCTGCGTTGCGAGCATTTGCAAGGTCGCCAACGTATGACATTAAGCTGACATTTCTGGGACAACTGGTATCCGCCACATCGCTAGGCTACGAATCAAGTTGGATGAACGTATCACGCCAACCGATTTGATTTTGTTGCGCTGCCATTGAGGTGCGATGTGGCCCAAGTTTTGCTTTCTCACTCTTATCATCTTGCATTCGATCCGAAGCAGGTGCGCAAGATGCAGCCGTACGTGCCCCTGGGGATGCTGTATGCCGCGACGGCGCTTCGTGAAAACCACGTTTCGGTTGCTGCGTTTGATTCGATGCTGAATGATCCTGCGACGGGATTCAAGAGAGCGCTCGATGACCATTCTCCGCAGATTGTGATCATCTACGAGGACGATTTCAACTTCCTGTCAAAGATGTGCCTGACGCGGATGCGAGAGGTGGCATGGCGGATTGCGGAGGAGGCACGGGCAGCAGGCGCCATCGCGATGGTTCATGGGTCGGACTCGACGGACAATCCTGAATTGTTTCTTGCGCATGGATTTGAGTACGTACTGTGTGGTGAGGCAGAGGACGTGCTGGTGCGGTTGTGCAGAGCTCTGTTGAGGCGCGAACCGGTTCCGGAACTTGCTGGAGTGGTGCAGCGCGACGGTTCGGGCAGGATCGCGAGAAGCAAAGAGCGGCTTGCCAAGAACCCTGCGTGGTCTTCCCTTCCCCTGCCGGCGCGCGACCTGATTGACATGGAGCCTTATCGAAAGGCATGGACCGAAGCGCATGGGTATTTTTCAACCAACATGGTTTCGAGCCGCGGCTGTCCCTTTCGCTGCAACTGGTGCGCAAAGCCGATTTCAGGGAACAAGTTCCATCTTCGGTCTCCAGCCTGTGTTGCTGAGGAGATGAAGAAGCTGAAGGATGAAGGAGGCGTCGAGCATATCTGGTTTGGCGATGACGTGTTCGCATTGGACAGGCACTGGGTGGCGCAATTCGCGCATGAAGTAACGAAGCGCAACAGTTCCCTTCCTTTCAAGATCCAGTCGCGCGCGGACCTGATGAGCGAAGCGACCGTGGGTCACCTTAAGCAGGCTGGTTGTGCTGAAGTGTGGATGGGAGTGGAGTCAGGGTCGCAGGCAATTCTCAACGCGATGGACAAAGGATTGAAGCTTTCGGCTGTCCGGTCTGCGCGACGGTGGCTGAAAGAGGCGGGAATACGCGCATGCTTTTTTCTGCAGTTCGGATATCCGGGAGAGACGGCGAGCGAGTTGCAGGAGACGATTGCCTTTGTTCGCGAGACAAGGCCGGATGATGTTGGGATTTCGTTTTCATATCCTTTGCCGGGAACGGTGTTCTACGAGCGTGTGCAGGAGCAGATGGGCAATAAGCGCAACTGGGTGGACAGCGATGATCTTTGCATCATGTTCAAGGGCGCGTACACGACAGAGTTTTACCGTGCGGTTCGGGACGCGCTGCATGCGGAGGTGGACAGCTGGCGGGAGCCCGAAACACAGTCTGGTAAAGAGCAGGCGGGTGCACTCTGGGAATATGTAGCGGCATTGGAACCGATCAGCAGAGAAGATGGCGCGCTTCAACTGACAGCAAGTGAACTTTCGTATGCGCCGAGCGCGTTTGTGCCTTTGAATCAACTCGCCCCGGCGACGGAAGGGTGAGATGGCGATTGCGCACGAGACCGAGAAGACCGGAGACGTTGTTCCTGCTCAAACCAGCTCGAGTGAATCAGGCGGCTCTCAGCCAAAGACTGCAGAATGGGATGTTCGCATTCGCTGCCCGCGATGCAAGGCGAATTTGCAGACGCTGGAGTGCAAGTTCTGCGGGCTTGCAATGCGAACCAAACGGGAAATTGTGCATGCGCTGCCGCCGGATCGCGCATCGCACTTCGCTCGATTTGTGAGCGATTACGAACACATTCGAGAAGCAGAGGGGCGGGGCAGCGCTTCTGATGAGTTCTATTTGAATTTGCCATTCAAGGATACTTCCGGAGCGAAGGATGAGCACTGGAAGATACGGGCGCGCACTTTTGACCATTTGATGAGCTACGTCTTCAAAGGCGGCCGCGGAAGGGTGCTCGATCTTGGCGCTGGAAACGGCTGGTTGAGCTATCGGCTGGCGCTTGCAGGCTATCGACCGCTAGCTGTTGATTTGATCACGAACAACTACGACGGACTTGGGGCAGCAACACACTTTGCGGAGAGGGTTCCGGAGCTATTTCCGCGATTTCAGGCGGAGCTTGCGTGTCTGCCTTTCCAGGACGAGCAATTCGATGCTGCGATCTTCAATGCGTCCTTTCATTATGCCGAGGATTTCTCCCGCAGCCTGGGAGAGGCGCTGCGCTGCGTGAAGCCCGGCGGACTGGTGGTCATCGCAGATACGCCCTGGTATTCGAGGGATGAAAGCGGGCAGGCGATGCTGGCGGAACGGCGCGAGACATTTCTGCGCAAGTACGGGACTGCTTCAGATTCGATTAACTGCCTGGAGTACCTGACCGATCAACGCCTGCGAGCTTTGTCAGAACAGTTTTCGATTGAATGGCAGATTCTATATCCGCGCTATGGATGGCGATGGGCGATGCGGCCGTTGATGGCGAAGCTGCGGGGACGACGCGAGCCGTCGCGATTCCGCATTTACATCATGAAGAGGCCATAAGCGGATTCGGCTTACCGGTTGAGGAGATTTTCATCTCGTGTGGAGGCAAGCATTGACGGTGCAAGCGGGACATGGCCTGTTTCTGCATGGGGCTCAATGGTTCACTCGGGGCCTGGAATTTGTGCCGGCATCGGTGGAGGTGGGTGGCGGCAGGGTTGTGCGCATCCTTGAGCCGGCGAATTTTGGGAAGTCAGGCGCGAATGCCGGAAGCATTGATCTGAGTGGATTCCACGTGCTGCCGGGATTCATTAACGCACACGATCATCTGCAATATGCACTGTTCCCTCGGCTCGGATCACCACCGTACCGGAACTACGTGGACTGGGGCGATGACATTCATCAACAGAACGGGGCGCTGATCGCTCAGCAGAAGAGGGTTTCTCAACGGGCACGGCTCTGGTGGGGCGGCATTCGCAATCTCCTGTGCGGTGTGACGACGGTGTGTCACCATGATCCACTGTGGCCTGAACTGTTTGAGGACGGTTTTCCAGTTCGCGTGGTGCGGGAGTTTGGCTGGTCGCACTCCATTGCGCTGGGTGAGAATCTGACGGAAGCCTTCGCAGCGACACCGAAGAACCGGGCATTCGTTATCCATGCGGCAGAGGGAACGGATCGGCGGGCGTATGAAGAGCTGGATGAACTAGACCGGCTCGGACTTCTGAATCGGCAATCCGTGCTGGTGCATGGGCTGGCGATCGACAGTGACGGCGCGGCGCTGATTCGCAAGCGTGGCGCTGCATTGATTCTTTGCCCATCGTCGAACAAGTTTCTGTTTGGGATCACTCCGGATGTTTCGGTGCTTGGCGGCGTGGGGAGGATTGCGCTAGGGAGCGACTCTTCGCTTACGGCGCTTGGCGACTTTCTGGACGAGATACGGTTTGCGATTCGAAATTGCAGAATAGCTCCGCAGATGGCATTGCGGATGGCGACGACCGCGGCGGCATCGGTGCTGCGGCTGGAGGAAGGATACGGTTGTATCGGCGAAGGAAGACCTGCGGACCTCATCGCGGTGCGGAACACTGGAGAGTCTCTGGAAACGCGGCTGCAGAAGCTGACGATGCACGATATCGAGTTCGTGATGGTGGGAGGGGAGGTCAAACTGGCCTCGCCCAGGGTGCTGGAACGGCTTCCCTGCTCGTTGAAGCGCGATCTCGAACCGCTGCAGGTTGATGGGTCGGTTCGATGGTTGCGGGCGCCGGTGATGACATTTCTGAAAGCAGCGGAAGATGTCCTGGGAGAGGACAAGGTGCACCTGGGCTATCGGAAACTCACTATTCCAGCGGGTGTCGAGGCACCTCATGGCTGTTGAAGAAAGGCGACATTTCGGGGTGCTCTCGTTCACGGGCGCGGGGCATATGAATGCGATGGTCGCGCTTGGGCTGGGGCTGCAGGAGCGCGGGCACCAGGTTACATTTTTTGAGAAGCCTAAGATCGAGAGACGGATCCGCGAGGCAGGGCTGGGTTTTTATGCGATCGGGCAGCGGGAGTCTCCGTTCAAGGGGAAGGGACCGGGCGCTTCTTCGGCGGGCGGCGTGCTTTCTGAATGGAGAACATTTCGGTTCAACATCCGGCGGATCGCGCATGATCTGGAGAGCTATTTCCAAGAGACGGAGCCGGCGCTTCTCGAGAGCGGCGTGGATGCGCTGATTGTGAACGAGATTGCGATCACGGGGCCGACGCTGGCGGAGTTGCTGAGGTTGCCGTACTTCATTGTGTCGACATCGGTACCGCATAACTTTGGATGGGATGCGTATTCGACATTCTCCGGATACAGGTACCGGCGGTCGTGGTGGTCACATTTTGCGGCTGCGGAACTTGAGGTATCGGCAGTAAGGATGCATGGGCCGATCCGGTCTGTGGTGAATCGATACCGGGCTGAACGTGGGCTGGAGGCTGTAGATGGCGTGCCTGCGACGTATCCTCCGCTGGCGCAGGTTGCGCAATTGCCGGAGTGCCTTGATCTGCCGCGGAGAGAGCTTCCGGACTATTTCCAGTACGCGGGCCCGTTTACGCGAGAGGGAGCGCGATCGGAGGTTGATTTTGCGTGGGATCGGCTGGACGGGCGGCCGGTTATCTATGCATCTCTTGGAACGACTCGGAATGCTCGGGCCGACATTTTGCGCTTAATCGCCGAGGCCTGTGTAGATCTGGATGCGCAACTGGTTATCACTCTTGGCGGACGGTTTGATTCAGCCATCTGCGAATCCTGGCCGGGAGATCCGGTTGTGGCAGAGTTTGTGCCGCAACTGGAGATTCTAAAACGAGCTTCGCTGGTGATTACGCATGGCGGGCCGAATACGGTATTGGAGACGCTGAGGGAGGGAAAGCCGATGGTGGCGATTCCGATTGCACATGATCAGCCTGCGATTGCGACCCGGCTTGAAAGGCAGGGAATTGCGGAAGTTCTTCCGGTAATGAGGCTCTCTGCGCAGATGATTCGAGAGGCGGTGGTGAAGGTGTTGACGATCCCGTCGTATCGGCGGGCTGCCGCGGAGATGCAGCGGAATCTTTGCACCTTGGACGGTGTTGGGCGCGCTGCGGAGATCATCGAAGACTCGCTGAAGCGGGAGGCGAAAGGCAAGTCTTCCCCTAGAAAATTTAATGTGAGTGAAGCGCTGCTGCAGACTCTAACCTCATCAAGAGGAAATTAGCAGCAGGTCGAGGATCTCGATCGCTTCTTCGGTGCTCTGATACTGCAATTCGAAGGTAGGGACGGTCCAGAGGGCTTCAAGTTTCTGCTCATGCCGGGCGCGAATCTCACCCGCAGAGAATAGTTCGCCGCACAAGCGCTTCGATCCGGTTCCCTCAGGAAGCCTGATAATGCGGCCCATCCCGGGAGAGCTGCGGTCGAGATAAACGATGAAGGCGACATCGACTTCAGGGGTGGCGGAGTTGATGGGGAGGGCCGAAGTGGGTACTTCAATGGAGGGTTTGCCCTCCATCCGAGGGCTTATTTCGAATTCGGCGAGCTCGGGAAAAAGGAGCTTCGCCGCGGGACGGAAGCGCGCGCGGTGCGAATGGCCGATGACGCGAGGCGGATGGGAGTCGTTGATGAGATAGCTCGTGTCGTCGGACGTGTAGGTCCAGCCTGCGCGGGCACAGGCGTAGGCGAGGGTGGATTTGCCAGCGCCGGAGCCGCCACAGAGCAGGATTCCGCGACCATTTCTGCTGACACATGCGGCGTGGAGGTCAGTGACAATGGATGAACCGAGAAGCAGGTAGACGACCTTCTCGAGAAAGTTGTAGCGGAAGTAAAGGCGATTTGCGACGACCTGTTCGGTGACCCAGGTGAAGCTGATGCATCGCTGGAGATCGAGCAGAGACTGATTCTCTCCGTCTGCGACGAGGGAGTAGAGGTGATTGTATTCGCGCCGGGCGGGTTCGTGAGGACACGCCGAAGACGTGCCCGGGCTGACCCCGACACGTATGGACAGGGGCGGTCCAGGGTGGGTTTCGCTGGCATGGCCGAAAGTTTCAAAGGCAGCGAGGAGGACATCGAGGCTGTTCGTTTGGATTTGAACCGGATAGCCGAGTGGATAGAAGGTATCCATCAGAGGCAGATCGAGATCGGCAAGCAAAGCGTCTTGAGGGCGCGCGGGGATGTGACCGCGGGCGGATTCGGACTGGAATGTCTCTGAAGATCGCGTGTGCATTGCGTACATGAGAATTGCGGGTGATTGTTGGCTCGATGCTGGATACAAATTAGCGAAGGCGGGAGTCCGGAATGTCAGGGGAATGTATGCACTTTGTCACTTTTTAGATGAGCTGTTGAATCAACAAATGAATGACAATCTCCTGACCGAGTCATGACATGCGGTTTGTGCCGCTTCTTTACGTTCAAGATCTACGAACGGTGTCATGTTGCGATCCGACTTTAGTACCGCCCGAAGAGACGTGAAATCTGTGCCGGGATGGCGTGCGGGACTCTGCGTCTGGCTCCTGCAAGGAACTCGGCGCGCAGCTTTGCTGGCAGTGCTTGGAAGCAGCGTGTGCCGTTTATCTTTGGCTTCCGCACAGACCTTCGCCGGCGGAGGGTCTTCGCAGGGGACGACGGATTCGGGGTCGCAACGAGACAGTACAGCGTTGACACTCGG
>Ga0068857_100000135_pt1 | contig 45022 bp, 44 predicted proteins | sample KBSCornC72_FD_66591 | JGI IMG/M metagenome (GOLD analysis project Ga0068857, IMG submission 66591) | Corn rhizosphere microbial communities from Kellogg Biological Station, Michigan, USA - KBS Corn C7-2 | ecosystem: Host-associated > Plants > Roots > Rhizosphere > Soil ...
CGGAGACGGGAGCGGGGGTGGCGGAGCTGCTGGCCGGGCTGGAGGGTGCTGCGACCCTGCCGCTGGCGGTGGCCGATTCGGGCGCCGTGGTCGAACCGGCCGGAGCGGACGGCTAGAGGGCCGCGGGCCGCTCCAGTACGCGGTCGGCGGCCGGCGCCAGGGTGTCGCGGTCGGCTCCCGTCCACAGAGCGCCAACCGTCGAGGCGCCGGCGGCCCGGCCGGCCGCCAGCAGCGGGGTGGATGCCGCCACGACGGTGATCTGCGGATCCTCCAGTCCCTCGCCGGCCGCCGCCAGGGCTGCCCCCGGGTCCGGGTCGACGGCCTGGAAGGCCAGCCGCCGCTCGAGGCCCAGGAAATGCGCCACGGCGGCCATCGCCTCGGGCGGGCCGGGCGACCAGGCGCCCAGCCGGACGCCATCGCCTGCCAGCCGGCGCAGCGTCGAGTTGAGCTCCGGATCGGGCCTCAGGTAGACCGGGATGTGGTCGTCGTAGAAGCGCGTAACCTCGACCCGCCAGTTGCCGGCCTCGCGCCCGGCCCAGGCGTCCAGGTGGGCGATGGCGGCGGCTCGGGAGGTGGGCACGTCCGCGGAGTCGAGCGGCACCACCCGGCCCAGCTTCCGGGCCAGGTGGTCGACGGCGTCACGCCACAGGCGGTCGACCGGGGCCAGGGCATCGTCGGCGAGGATCAGCACGCGCACGTTGGGCACGGTAGTGAACCGTCACGACCTCCGTGACAGGTTCGCCGCCGACCCGTCACCGCCGGTGTCTGGATTCGTGACGCAGGGACGGCGCAGCATGTGATTCGACCCCATGACATCGCGAAAGGATCGACGTGCAACGACTCCTCCGCGTGCTCGTCTTCGCCTCGACGCTCGGTGCCGGCCTGGTGCTGGGCCCGTCGCCGGCGATGGCGGGCACCTACACCATCGACCAGGTCACCTCCCAGGACATAAGCGGGTGGCAGTACGTGTCCGAGAGTGGTTACGCCGGCTGTAGCCGCCAGTCCCGGCCGGGCGTCTGCGCCGCCGCCGACGTGTCCAATCCGAGCCCGCTTCGGATCTTCGTCTACGGCACCATCGATGCCGGCACCAACGCCAAGTGGCGGTTCGAGACCCCGCCAGGCGTCAGCATCGTGTCGGGCAAGGCCGACGTCGTCTACCGGGTGACGGCGGTCACCCGTGTCTACATGAAGGCCTGGCTGAAGAGCGAACCGGTGTCGACGCAGAACGAGCTCAACCTGACGGGCACGGATGGCAGCGCCACGTGGTCGATCCCCGGCGGCAACGAGGGAGCGACGTTCTACATCAAGGCGCTCGAGACCAGGTCGTTCTCGGACAAGTGGCTGAACACGCTCAAGGTCGACCGCCTGCGGGCGACCCTGCGCGACGACACCGCGCCCAGGGTGACGGTGAGCGGGGCGCTGGCGGATGGCAGCTGGCAGTCGTCGGCCCAGCCCGTCTGCCTGACCGTGTCGGCGACCGATGCCGGATCCGGGGTCAGCAGCGCCCAGCTGACAGGGTCACTGGGCGACGTGATCGATTCCGACACGGCGGCCCCCGGCACGGCGGTACAGCCGGGCCAGACCGGCTACGTGCACGACTTCTGCCTGCCGCCGGCGTCGCTCGGTGACGGTGCACACGACCTGGCGGTGCGGGTGACGGATGCCGCGGGCGAGTCGACGACCGTTCCCCTGACCGTCAGGGTCGACGCCGGCGCGCCCGCCCTGGCCGGCCACACCCCCTCGGCGCCGACCAGCAACCGCCGTGCTTCGGTGGCGTTCACGGTCGACCCCGGGCCGTCCGGGCTGGCGTCGCTGTCGGCCGCCCTGGATGGCATCTCGATGGAGGTGGACGGCTCCACAGCCACGCTCCAGCCCGCAGCCGACCTGGCCTACGGCACGCACACGGTGACCTGGAGGGCGAGTGACATCGCCGGCAACACCCGCGATGCGTTCTGGACGTTCCAGGTGATCGATACCGACCTGCCCGTGCTCTCGCAGGCCGTGCCCGTGGCCGGCGCCGCGTTCGAGGACCGCCGGCCGCAGATCGGCTTCCGCCTAGAGGACGCCGGCTCCGGTATCGACCCGGGAAGCCTGCGTGTCCTGCTGGACGGCGCGGACGTGGCGCCGTTGGGAACCTTCGCCGACGGGGTGTTCGCGATGACGCCGGCCGGCGACCTTCAGTTCGACACCCACGAGGTGCGGGTGCTGGTGTCCGACCGGTCGGGCAACGCGATGCCGCCCGCGGTGTGGCGGTTCTCCGTGGATGACCGCACGGCCCCGGTGCTGGGCGACGTCCGACCGGACGACGGCGAAGCCGGATCCGATCGCACGCCGGCGATCTCGGTGGCGGTGGCGGACGCCGGCGTCGGCATCGATCCGGCCGGGTTCTCACTGACCCTCGACGGAACGCAGGTGGCCGACCTGGCCGCGTTCGCCACCGGCCGGCTGACCTACGTGCCCGCCGGCCCGCTCGCCTTCGGGGAGCACGTGGTGGTCGCGACCGCCAGCGACGCGGCGGGCAATCGGTCCGGCCCCCGGGCATGGCGGTTCACCGTCCGCGACGAGGCCGCCCCCGTGATCTCGAAGCAGGTGCCGGCCGCGGGGGTCACGGTGGCCGGCGCCACGCCGATCGGCTTCGACGCCGCCGACACCGGCGTGGGCGTCGATCCGGCAAGCCTGATCGTCACTGTCGACGGCTCCGACGTGACCGCCTGGGGCAGCTTCGCCGGCGGCCGGTTCGCGTACAGCCCGGGGAACCTGGGCGCCGGCGTTCACACCATCGGGGTGACGGTCGCCGACCTGTCAGGCAACGTGGCCGGGCCGGTGCTGTGGCAGTTCGCCGTCGCCGACCCGGCCCGGCTTGACCTGGTCGCCGCGACCGCGCCCGGCTCGCTCCTGTACGGCCGCCGTGGCGTGATCACGGCGATCGCTCGATCGAACGGCGTGCCCCTCGCGGGCGCCGAGGTGCGGGTCTCTAGCCGCCCCGCCGGATCGGCCACCTTCGGGCCATCCCGAGTGCTGGTGTCGTCGGCCGGCGGAGAGGTGCGCTGGGAGATCGCACCGTCCCTGAACACCGAGTATCGGCTGGAGCTGGCGGCCGCCGCGGATGAGGTGCTGACGCGGACGGTGACCGTGCGCCAGCGGGTGTCGCTGCGTGCCGGCTCCCTGCAGGTGAGGCGCGGAATGCCCATCCACCTGGCCGGAGCGGTGGCGCCGCGGACGGCCTCCAGAGTGCGCGTGCAGCTGCTGACCGCCAGCGGCTGGCGCACGGTCGCCACGCCGCGGCCGGGCCTGCGGGGCGGCTACTCGGCGGTCGTCGTGCCCCGTATCCGGGGCAGGTACCTGTTCCGAACGGTCGCCCCGAACACCGCCCGAAACGCCGCCGGGACCAGCGGCGCCATCGCCGTGCGGGTGCGCTGAGGGGCGGGGCAACCGGTGGGGCCGGCCCCCTCTCCGGGCAGGGCGGGGCCGGCCCCACCCCCGGGTAGAATCCGTCAGGTGACGACCTCCCCCGACCATGCCATCATCCTCACCGTCGGGGACGAGATCACCTCGGGTGACGTCGCCAACACCAACGGCACCTGGCTGGCACAGCGGCTGGCCGCGATCGGCCTCACGGTGCTGATGCTGGCCGCGGTGCGCGACGACGTGGTGGAGATCGCCGACGCCGTCCGCGCGGCCCGCGAGCGGTGCGCCCTGCTGGTGGTCACGGGCGGCCTGGGCGGCACGCCCGACGACGTCACCCGGGAGGCGGTGGCGGGGGCCTTCGGCGTCCCGCTGGAGCTCCATCGCGGAGCTGCGGACCTGCTGCATGTCAGATTCCCCGATCGCACCCACTCCTACGTCGACCGCTTCGCCCAGCTGCCCGTGGGCGCTCTGCCGGTCACCAACCCGCTGGGCGGCGCCCCCGGGTTCCGGCTCGGGAATGTGCTCGTGCTGGCCGGCGTGCCGGCCGAGATGAAGGCGACGTTCGAGGCCTGCGAGGACGCCCTGCGGGCCGAGCACGGCCGTCCGCCGATCCGCTCGGTGCGGCTGGCCTACAGCACCACCGAGTCCGACATCGTCGACGTGCTGGAGCGGGCGTCGTCCGGGCACCCCGGCGTGTCGGTGGGCAGCTACCCGCATTACGAAGACGGGCACAAGCGGGTCGAGATCGTCCTCAAGTCGAGCGATCCCGGCGCGCTCGAGGCGGCGAGAACATGGCTCGAGAGCGCCGTGGGAGAGGCGCTCGCCATCCGATGATCGAATCGCGGACGCAGGCCCTGGAGACGCTGAACCCCCAGCAGCGCGAGGCCGTGCTGTACACGGAGGGGCCGCTGCTGGTGATCGCCGGCGCCGGCTCCGGAAAGACGCGTGTGCTCACCCACCGCGTCGCGCACCTGATCGCCGAGGACCTGGCCGACCCGCCGCAGATCCTCGCGATCACCTTCACCAACCGCGCCGCCACCGAGATGAAGGAGCGGGTGGAGCAGCTGGTCGGCGGCCGCGTGTCACGGCAGATGTGGGTGATGACGTTCCACTCGGCCTGCGGGCGGATGCTCCGCCGTGACGCCGAGCTGATCGGGTACCGGTCGAGCTTTACGATCTACGACCAGGCCGACCAGGTGCGGCTGGTCAAGAACTGCATCGAGGATCTGGGCAAGGACCCCAAGCGGTTCGTGCCCCGCGCGGTGCACGGCGCCATCTCGCGGGCCAAGGACAGGCTACTGACTGCCGGCGAGTACGCCGACCAGATCGGCTCCTTCTTCGAGCAGTCGGTGGCCGAGGTGTACGACCTCTACGAGCGGCGGATGCACGACGCCAACGCCATGGACTTCGACGATCTGATCATGAAGACCGTGCTGCTGCTGGAGCACGTGCCCGATGCCCGCCGCCACTGGCAGAACGCCTTCCGCTACGTGATGGTCGACGAGTACCAGGACACCAACCACGCGCAGTTCAAGCTGGTCTCGATCCTGGCCGAGAAGCACACCAACCTGGCCGTCGTGGGCGATCAGGATCAGTCGATCTACGCCTTCCGGGGCGCCGACATCCGCAACATCTCCGAGTTCGAGCAGGACTTTCCCAACGCCCGCGTGATCGCGCTGGAGCAGAACTACCGCTCGACGCAGACGATCCTCGATGCCGCCAACTCGGTGATCTCGCACAACCGCGACCGCAAGCCCAAGAACCTGTGGTCCGACCTGGGCAGCGGCGACCCCGTGCGGGTGGTCGAGGCTGAGGACGAGCACGCGGAGGCCCGCTACGTGGCCGGCCGCATCCAATCGGCGCTGGACGAGGGCTACGGGCCGGCCGACATCGCGGTCTTCTACCGGATGAACGCCCAATCGCGGGTGCTGGAGGACCTGCTGACCCGCCAGTCGATCGACTACCGCGTCGTCGGCGGCCCGAAGTTCTACGAGCGGGCGGAGATCAAGGACGCCATCGCGTACCTGCAGGTGCTCGACAACCCCGCGGACGAGGTATCGCTGCGGCGGATCGTGAACCAGCCCCGGCGGGGGATCGGCAATACGACGCTCGACCGGCTGGCGATGGCGGCTCGGGCCCGCGGGATCGGCCTGTGGGAGGCGGTCGCCGACGTCGAGGGGGTCGGACTGGCCGCCGCCGCCACCGGCAGTGTGGCCCGTTTCCGCGACATGATGGCCGGCCTTCGCGAGCGGGCGGCCGAGGCGTCGGTCGCCGACCTGCTGGAGCAGGTGCTCGCCGACACCGGCTACATGGAGATGCTGGCCGCCGAGCGCACGATCGAGTCGCAGGGCCGCACCGAGAACCTGCAGGAGCTGGTGGGGGTCGCCCGAGAGTACGAGGCACGCGGGGAGGAGGTCGAGACGGGCTCGCTCTCCGACTTCCTGCAGGAGATCTCGCTCTACACCGACCAGGACGCGATCGACGAGGAGCGCGGCCGGGTGACGCTGATGACGCTGCACAACGCCAAGGGGCTGGAGTTCCCGGTCGTGTTCGTGATCGGGCTCGAGGAGGGGCTTTTCCCCCACCAGCGCTCGCTCGACGAGCACAACGAGGAGGAGGAGCGCAGGCTCTGCTACGTGGGCATGACCCGCTCCCGGGAGCGGCTGACCCTGACCTACGCCCGCTCGCGGACGATCTTCGGCGCCCGTGGGTTCAACATGCCCTCCCGGTTCCTCGACGAGCTGCCCGCCGACGCGGTCGAGTGGGAGCGGCAGGCCTCGAGCTGGGGCACCCCGTCGCCGGCCGCGGGCGGCCGCGGTTCCTCTCCGTCAGCGGCCTTCCGGGCGCCCGACATCGACCGGCCTTCGCTGTCGATCGGCGATGAGGTGCGTCACACGACGCTCGGTGAGGGGATCGTCACCGGCGTCGACCGCGATGGCATCGTGGTCGTGCGGTTCCGCGACGACCGATCGGAGCGCCGGCTGGTGCTGGGTTACGCGCCGCTCGAGAAGATCTGAGCGGCGTCAGCCGCCGATGCGCACGGCGCCGTCGTAGTGTTTGGTGTACCAGCCGCGCATCTGGCTGGCCTTGACGACATCGCCGGTGCGCGGAGCGTGCAGGAACCAGCCATGGCCGATCCACAGCCCGACGTGTCCGCGATGGTGGAAGAAGACCAGATCGCCGGGGCGGAGTTGGCGGCGGCCGACGTGGGAGCCGGCATACCACTGGGCGTATGTGACCCGGGGGATCTCGACGCCCAGCCGGCGGTAGGCGTACCAGATCAGTCCGGAGCAGTCGAAGCCCTTCGGGGTCGAGCCACCCCAGACGTACGGCACGCCGGCGTACTGGCGCGCGACGGCGAGGGCGCGGGCGGCGAGCGAACGGTGGTGACCGCCTCCCGACCCGCCACTGCCCCGATGCGTGAGCGCCGCCCAGGTCGCGGGCCCCACCTCGCCGTCGACCAGCAGCCCGTGGCGCCGCTGGAAGCCGCGCACCGCCAGCCACGTGCGGCGGTCAAACAGCCGGTTCACGCGGATGTGCAGGAGCCGCTGCAGCCTGCCCACCGCGTGGCCCTTCTCGCCGCGCTGGAGCACGCCGTCGCCCTTGCGGCCGCGGTGCTTGCGTCCGCCCTTGCCGTGATGCTTCTGCTTGCCCGCCCGGCCGGTGTGCAGCGCCCGCCAGGTGTGGGGGCCGACCTCGCCGTCGACGAACAGCCCGCGGCGCCGCTGGAACGAGCTGACGGCCAGGAACGTGCGCTGGTCAAACAGCCGGTTGACCCGGATCCCCAACAGCCGTTGCACCTCGCCGACCCGGGTGCCCTTGTCGCCCTTGCGGAGGATGCCGTCCGACTTCTGGTGCGCCCGGGATCCACCCGATCGGTGCCGGAGCGCCTTCCACGTGCCGGGGCCGATCTCACCATCGACCAGCAGGTGGTGGGCCCGCTGGAACGAGCGCACCGCCTTCGCCGTGCCACGGCCGAAGATCCCGTCCGCGGGAACGTGGAGCAGCCGCTGGGCCTTCGTCACCGCCGGCCCGTGCGAGCCCAGGTGGAGCAGCGGCATGCGCGCTGCCGATGCCGGCGCCGCTGCGAGCGCCAGCAGCAGCAATCCGGCCACCAGCGTCGCGAGTGCCAGCCGCGACGGCCTGCTGAGTCGTGTGCCCGTGGTCATGAGACCCGTCGGCAAGGTAGGTGTGTCCTTCGAGAAATGAATGAAATGGCGGTTAGAAAACATTGAGCGACAGGTTCCGGTGCTCGCGGGCTCCGAGCCCGCGGTGCACCGCGGCGGCGGTTGCTAGACTCACGGCCCCAGGGCGGTTAGCTCAGTTGGGAGAGCACCAGCTCGACAAGCTGGGGGTCACTGGTTCGAGCCCAGTACCGCCCATGAAGGCGCAGATCGTGCGCGCGTCCCGTTTCGTTCCAAAGCCTCTCGATCGTTGCCCCTTGCGGGCTCGATGAAGGCTTTCGGCAGGCCCCGGGAGGGCCTTTAATCCCCAGCCGCCGAGAACCGGTCATCCTGCCCGCCGGGCCCGTGGTTGACGCGGCCGCAGGCCTCGTGATTGGGTCGCACGAGGCCCGTGCAGGCCAGGAGGGCGTCGAAGCCCGGGAGGCCGCCCAACGCGGCTCCCACGGTGGGCATCTACCGTGAGTCCAGGCGGTTTGACCGACAGGGAGGCAGCGGATGGGCAAGGCCCGGCGGGAGCGGGAGCGCAGGGAGCACGAGGAGGCACGGCGCAGGCGGGCGATCGCCATCTGGGTCGCGACCGGCGTGGTGGCCGTTGCGCTGGCCGCGACCGCGGGCATCCTGTCGAACCGCACGGACTCGGCGCCGGTGCCTTCGGCGGCCGATCCCACCAGCGCCGACGCACAGGCGCCGCCGGAGCTGGTGGCCGCGGCCAAGGCCCTCGACTTCAGGCCGCACACGGAGCCTGGGGTGGGTTTGATGGAGGACAAGCCGGCCAGCGCAGCGCGGGCGGCAGCGAATCCCGACCTGCTGGCACCGGGCACGCAGGCGCCGCCGTTCAGCCTGCGGACGCCGGAGGGCGATACCGTCAGCCTCGCCGACTACCGCGGCAAGGCCGTGCTGCTGGAGCTGTTCGCCACCTGGTGCCCGCACTGCCAGGCGGAGGCTCCACATCTGGAGCGGCTGTCCGACCAGCTCGATCCGGCGAAGGCGGCGATCCTCGCCATCGACGGCTCATCCGGAGACGCCGCCAGCGTGTACGCGTTCCACCGCTACTTCGGGCTCACCTACCCGGCGCTGCTGGATCCCAGCGGCACACCGGGCAGCTTCACCCAGCCCGGGCCGGCCGGCCCGGTGTCCAGGTCATACCGGCTGGGCGTGTTCCCCACGTTCTACGTGATCGGCCCCGACGGCACGGTCAGGTGGGCGGGTGACGGCGAACAGCCGACCGCCAAGCTTCGCCAGGAGCTCGAGCGGGCGGCGAATGCCTGACCGGCTGCGGAATCCCTGGCTGGGGCTGGCGGTACGGCTGATCGCCGCGGGCATCTGGCTGGCCGCTGGAGTGGCCAAGGCGCTCGACTTCACGGCCTTCCAGACACAGCTGCAGGGCTACGACGTGCTCCCATCCGCCCTCGTCACCCCGGTCGGCTACCTGCTGCCGCTGGCCGAGATCGTGCTCGGCATCTACCTCCTGGTGGGCGCCCTGGTGCGGCCGGCCGCCATCGTGTCGACCGTGCTGATGGCAACGTTCGTGGCCGCCCAGGCCCAGGCCTGGGCACGCGGCCTGGTGATCGACTGCGGGTGCTTCGGCAACCTCGACCTGCAGCGGGCCGGCGGGGACACGATCCTGCGGGACCTGGGGCTCGCGGTGCCGGGGGTGGTGCTGGCGATCTGGCCCGCTCGCCACCTGTCGGTCGACCAGTCCTTTCTCGGCCGGTCGGACGCGTTCAGCCCTGGTGCGGCGCCGCCCAGCGCTCGTACGCTCGCGTGAAGGCACCGAGCAGGGCCGCATGCAGGTCGTCGGCGCCGGCCTGGCGCAGCCTGCGCGCCCAGCGGCGCCGATCGAGAGCGCGCTGGCGGAGATCGTCGGCATCCAGTGCCGCGGCCACCGAGCGGCCGACCTCGGCCCGCGCCTCGATCGCGGTTCGCACGCGGGCTGCCTCGGCCGGCCGCTGTTCGAGCCTGCGCAGGTCGCGGAGGCACTCCGGGCACGGCCGCACGACGTACCTCTCCCGCTCAGGGCCTGCGCACTGGCCACAGACCGGGCAGCTGTAGGCGGCCAGCCGCACACGCTCGGCGCGCTCGGCGCCGCCCTCGCCAAAGGTCACCCAGACGCCGCCGGGCCCGGCCTCGACCTCGGTCCCGGCGACGGTCACCGGCTCGCCGTCATAGGGCCAGGTGCGGACGACGTCCCCGGCGCGAAGCCCGGTGCGCGTGCAGATCGGCCGCACGCGGGGCTCGGGCGACGCCGGCCGGGCCGGCCTACGGCTGCCCGTGGGGCCCCCGGCGCGGCCCGACGACGGCCATTCGCGGCCGCTCTCGATCCACTCGGAGACCACCTTGCGGGCATCGTTCAGGGCCGTGGTCAGCAGGGTTGCCGCCGCGGAGCGCGATTCCGACGCGATATGCCGGTCGGGGTGGGTGCGCGCCACCCGGCCCCGCCACGCCCGGGTCAGGTCGGCGGCCGATACCGGCGGCTCGAGGCCGAGCAGCCAGAGCGCCCGTACGCAGTCCTGGGCATCGGGGATCTTGGTCGGCATCGTTCCCAGAGTAGTCGAGCCGGTCGGGGACTTCGAGCGCCCGACCACACGTACACTGGCGGCATGTCGGAGCTCGCGGACGCCGTTGGGATCGAGGTGCGGTTGACGCCGCAGGAGATGGCTGCAGAGCTCCGCAGGGAGGCCCGGGCGGGGCTGTCCCAGACCCCGCGATCGCTGTCCGCCAAGTGGCACTACGACGATCTCGGCTCTACGCTGTTCGCGCGCATCACCCGGCTCGAGGACTACTACCCGACCCGGCGGGAGCGCGAGATCCTGGAGGCCCGAGCGGGCGAGATCGCCACGGTGTCGGGGGCCGACACGCTGATCGAGCTGGGCTCCGGATTCTCGGAGAAGACGCGGTTGCTGCTGGACGCGTTCCGCCAGGCCGGCACGCTCGCCTGCTTCGTTCCCATCGACGTGTCCGAGGAAGCCCTGCGGGTGGCGGGCCGGCAGATCGCCGCGGCGTATCCGGGCGTCGTCGTGCGGGCGATCGTCGCCGATTTCGAGCGCGGACTGCACGATCTGCCCGGCGGGGAGCGGCGGATGATCGCCTTTCTGGGCAGCACGATCGGAAATCTGGAACCCGAGGGCCGTGCCGCCCTGCTGGCGGAGGTGGCGGCCGCTCTGGCCCCCGGCGGGAGCTTCCTGGTCGGCGCCGACCTGGTGAAGGACCCGCGGCGGCTGCAGCAGGCCTACGACGATCCCGGCGGCGTCACCGCGGCATTCAGCAAGAACGTGCTGGCGGTCATGAACCGCGAGCTGGGGGCCGACTTCGACCTCGCCGGCTTCCGCCACGACGCCCGCTGGGACGTTGAACGGGAGTGGATGGAGCTGGGGCTGGTCTCGCTGAGGGCGCAGACCGTCACCGTGCGCGAGCTGGGCATGACCCTTCGCTTCGCCCGCGGGGAGAAGCTGCACACGGAGATCAGCGCCAAGTTCCGCCGCGAGGGGATCGAGCGCGAGCTGGCCGCTGCCGGCCTCGCGCTGACCCGTTGGTGGACCGACCCGGCCAGCGACTTCTCGCTCTCGCTGGCCGTCCGCCGGTGAGCTTCGAGGTCCGCCCACTTGGGCCGTCCGACCGCGGCTGGGTGGCGGCGTTGGCGGCCGAGCGCTGGGGCGGGGAGGCGGTCGTGTCCCGGGGCCGCGTGTGGATGCTGCCCGACCTGCCCGGCTTCGCGGCGGTCGAGTCCGAGCGGGTCGTCGGCCTGCTCACCTACCGCGTCGAGGACGCCGAGCTGGAGGTGGTGTCGATCGACAGCCTGACGGCGGGGCGCGGCGTCGGGTCGGCCCTGCTGGAGGCGGCTGCCGCGGCCGCCCGCCGGCATGGCTGCCGGCGGATGTGGCTGATCACGACCAACGACAACCTGCGCGCGCTGCGCTTCTACCAGCGCCGCGGCATGCGGCTGGCGGCGCTGCATCGCGACAGCCTGGCTCGGGCCCGCGAGCTGAAGCCGTCGATCCCCGACACCGGATACCACGGCATTCCGCTGCGCGACGAACTGGAGCTCGAGCTGTTGCTGCCGGCCGAGTGACGGACGCCGGTCAGAGCGGCCAGTAGCGCTTCATCGAGCCGCGAGCGGCTTCGATCGAGCGATCGGCGCGCGTGGTGTCGTCCGGCAGAAAGGCCATCGGGTCGGCGAGCAGGCCGGCGGTCACCCCGAGCACGCCCTCCAGCGTCGCGTGCATGCACAGCGCCGAGTAGGAACGGGCATATCCGCCCTCCTGCACGAGCACCATCCGGCCGCCGCAGTGGCGGTCGGCGATCCGCCGGGCGATCGCCCCCAGCGTCCGAAACCCGCCCATCGTCACGGCCTGGCGGCCGTTGGGGTCGAACTGGTTGGCATCCTGTCCGGCGGCGACCAGCAGCAGGTCGGGGCGGAACAGGTCGACGACAGGCTCGACCACCCGCTCCATGGCCGCCTGGTGGGCCAGGTCGCCGGAGCCGTAGGGCATCTCGACGTTCAGGTTGAAGCCCGTCCCGCCGCCCAGCCCGGCCTCCAGCGGCGACCCGGTTTGCGGGTGGGCGTCAGACCAAGCGCCGTGGGGCATGTGGAGCGAGACCGTGAGCACGTCGGGGCGCCGGTAGAAGCACTCCTGGGTGCCGTTTCCGTGGTGGACGTCCCAGTCGATGATGGCAACTCGCTCACAGCCGCGGCGGATGGCCAGCTCGGCGGCCAGCGCGGTGTTGGAGAACAGGCAGTAGCCGTCGGTCATCGCCGGCTGCGCATGGTGGCCGGGCGGCCGCACCAGCGCGTAGGAGATCGGGCACTCGCCGTCGATCACCGCCTGGCAGGCGGCCAGCGCCGTTCCGGCAGCGGCCAGCGACGCCTGCCAGCTGCCGGGCACGACCACGGTGCTCCAGGCCACAACGCCGCCGCCCGCCTCGCAGAACTCCCGCACCTGGCTGACGTATGCGGGTTCGTGCAGCATCTCCAGCTCGTCGACCGTGGCGTGCCGGCCGTCGCGCCAGTCCAGCCGGGGCGCGATCGGGCCGTGCCTGAGAGCGGAGCGGATGTTGCGGATCCGCACGTCGTTCTCGGGATGCAGCTCGGACACCTCGATCAGGGGCGACGGCGGATGCTCGAACACGCCCTCGCCGGTATCGTGAAGCAGCGCATCCTCGTGCCAGAAGACGGTGATCTCGCTCATCGGCGGGAGAGCTTACCGGGGTTCCAGCGGTACCAGGCCGGCAACCATCCGCCGCACCAGCCCGGTCACCTGCTGACGCGAGTCGTAGGGCCGGTAGACGTGCATGCTGACCACGTAGACATAGCCGCTGTCGTGGAACACCGCCGCCACGTGGCCGCTGTGGGAGGCCTCGTTGCGGTCGTACCAGGTCACCTCGTGGCCGCCGATCCGCTCGGTGCCGACCTTGTCGGCGAAACAGGGCATGCCCTCGCAGTCGGGCGGCCAGCGCTTCTCGGGATACCCCTCGAAGACGACGTGCACCAGGTCGTCGTGTTCGAGCCACGCGTAGCCCAGCTGCCAGACCTTGCCCGGCGCCTTGGCCGTGTTCCACTGGCCGTCGATCTCGCCGGTGATCGGGCTGGGGAGGAAGCTGGGGCAGAACACCTTGGCGCCGATCCGGTCGGCCCAGGCCTGCCAGTCAGTCACCCAGGCCGCCGGGCATGTCGCCTTGGCAGGCGACTGAGAGGAGGGTGCGGTGGCCGCCGGAGAGCCGTCATCGCCGCATCCAAAGCCGAGAATTGCGATCGCCAGGGGGAGCACCACCCGGCCGGCGAACGCGCTCCTGGTCACCGTTGCCGTCCGATCCGGGTGTCAGATTCTCTTGTGGCCACTGTGCTCAGGTGGTAAATACTGCTATCGCGCTTGGGAGAGACTCGTTGTCGCGATCGTCAAGGTCAAACCACTTGCGAGGAGGAAGGCTGATGGGACTGGATAAACGTCGCGTCTGGATCGCGGCGGCGGTCCTCATGATCGCGTCGTTCGCCGTGGCATGCGGCAGCGATTCGAGCGGGGGGAGCAACGGATCCGGAGGAGGGTCCGGAGCAAAGTCGGTGGACACGTCGACCTGTGGCCCGGTCAAGGGGAAGGGCGACTACACCATCGTCTCCGATCTCCCGCTGCAGGGATCGTCCAAGCACCAGACGGATCAGATGAACCAGGCGATCGAGATGGTGCTCGAGCAGCACGGCTGGAAGGCGGGCGACAAGACCCTTCAGTTCCAGGCCTGCGACGACTCCACGGCCCAGCTGGGATCGTGGGACTCGGCAACCTGTAGCTCGAACGCCAACGCCTACGCCAGTACGGAGAGCGTGATCGGCGTGCTGGGGACGTTCAACTCCGGCTGCGCCGAGCTCGAAGCGCCGGTGTTGAACCAGGCCCCGGGCGGCGCCGTCGCCATGGTCAGCCCGGCCAACACGTGGCCCGGCCTGACCCAGAAGACGAAGGTGCCGGGCGAGCCGGACAAGTACTACCCGACCGGTGTGCGCAACTACGCTCGCGTGATCCCGGCCGACAACTTCCAGGGCCCCGCCCTGGCGCTGCTGGCCCAGGACCTGGGCGTGAAGAGCGTCTACATCATCAACGACAAGCAGGCGTACGGCGCCGGCGTGGCCAGCTACTTCGAGGATGCCGCCAAGAAGCTCGGCATCACCGTGCTCGGCAACGACGCCTACAACACCAAGACCGGCACCAACTACCAGTCGCTGTTCCAGAAGATCGGCGGCAAGCATCCCGATGCCATCATGGTCGGCGGCCTGATCTGCGAGAACGGCGGCCAGCTGATCAAGGACAAGGTGTCGGTGCTCGGCCCCAACACCGGCAACGTCAAGCTGCTGCTGCCTGACGGGTTCACGACGCAGTCCACCATCGACGACTCGGGTGCCGACGTCGCCGAGGGCGCGTTCATGTCCGTGGGCGGCGTGCCGGTGGAGCAGCTGAAGGGTGACGGCGCGAACTTCATCAAGGAGTTCCAGGCCAAGTACAACCCGGACGCGGTCGACCCCTACACGCCGTACGCGGCTGCCGCCGCCGAGGTGCTGCTGAAGGCCATCGAGGCCTCCGACGGCTCTCGCTCGTCGGTCGTGGAGAACCTGCTGAACCAGGACCTGACCGGAACGGTTCTGGGTGACTTCTCAATCGATGAGAACGGCGACACCAATCAGGGATCGATGACGATCGACGTGGCCAAGGGCGGGAAGCTCGAGACCTACAAGGTCATCACGCCTCCTGCCGACCTCGTCGTGACCCTGTAGGAGAACGACAGAAGACCGAGGAGCACCGCCAGTGACTGCAACCGCTCGAACACGAGGGCCGGTCCTGGCGGTGCTCCCGATGATTCAGCGCCAGGCCAGAAGGATCGCATCGGGGATCCTCCTGGGCGGTCTGGCGCTGGTGCTGCTCGAGAACCTGGTCCGGTCACCGGGCCAGTTCGTCAGCGTGCTGCTGCTCGGCATCACCCTGGGCTCGATCTACGCGCTGGTCGCGCTCGGCTACACGCTCGTGTACGGCATCATCGAGCTGATCAACTTCGCCCACGGCGACGTGTTCATGTGGGGCACGATGATCACCGTCACGTTGTCCGCGCACTGGATCGGCCTCGACGGCAGCCAGGCCTGGTACGTAACGGTGCCGCTGGTTGCCGTCACGCTGCTGGCGGCGATGGCCTTCTGCGGCACCATGAACGTCGCAATCGAGCGGTTCGCCTACCGGCCGCTGCGAAACGCGCCCAAGCTGGCGCCGCTGATCACGGCGATCGGGATGTCCTTCATCCTCCAGAACCTGGCCCTCGCCATCTACGGGCCGCGCGAGCAGAGCGCAAACAACATCTTTCCCACCAACGTCCTGTTCGACGTCGGCGGCATCCCCTACCGGGCGAAGTCGCTGCTGGTCGTGCTGATCTCTATCCCGGTGCTGGCGGCCCTCGTCTACCTCGTCCGAAGCACGCGACAAGGGAAGGCCATGCGGGCGGTGGCCCAGGACAACGACGCCGCCCGGATGATGGGGATCAACGTCGACCGCACCATCGGGTTCACGTTCCTGCTGGCCGGAGCGCTGGCCGGCGCGGGCGGGCTGATGTTCGTGATGTTCCAGACCAGCACCCGCTACGACCTCGGCTTTCAGCTGGGGCTGTTCGCGTTCACCGCGGCGGTGCTGGGCGGAATCGGAAATCTCACCGGCGCGTGGCTGGGCGCGATGACGATCGGGCTGATCCAGGCCTTCAACGAGGGCCTCGAGCACCACGTGCCGGGATCGAGCTGGACGCAATCGGTAATCTTCGCGATCCTCATCCTGGTGCTCGTCTTCCGGCCCCAGGGCATCCTCGGCGAACCGGAGTCCGACCGGGCATGACGGCCAGGCTTGCAGACCTCTGGTACGAGCTGCCCTGGGCGGTGCGCAGGGTGGTGGTGCCGGCGATCGCCGTCGCCGCCCTGGTGCTGTATCCGAAGTACATGTCGAACCTGCCCACGCAGTTCCCCGAGATGAGCACCGCCGTCGTCATGTGCGTGTTCATCGTGATGGCGCTGGGGCTGAACGTGGTGGTCGGCTACGCCGGCCTGCTGGATCTGGGATACGTCGCCTTCTACGCCGCCGGCGCCTACGTCGCCGGCTGGTTCGCGACCCTCCAGTTCGCCCCTCACGTCCACCATCTGTGGGCCGTCGGCGTGCCCAGCGACCTGCCCGGCGTCCACATCAACGTGTGGCTCTTGATGCTGGCCGTGGGCGCCGCATTCGCGGCGCTGCTGGGCGTGATCATCGGGCTGCCGACACTGCGCCTGCGCGGCGACTACCTGGCCATCGTCACCCTCGGCTTCGGTGAGATCATCCCCCAGGCCGTGAACAACGGCGACAACTGGTTCGGCCACAACGTCACCAACGGCCCCAACGGCCTGACGCCGATCGACCAGCTGGGCTTCGGGTCGGCCATCCACAACACGTTCGGGTTCCTGCCCGAGAACTACCGCCGCGAGTTCGACGTCAACAACTACTACTACTGGACCGGGCTGTTCCTGATCGCGGTCACGCTGTTCTGCTGCATCAGGCTGCGCGACTCGCGGCTGGGCCGGGCCTGGGTGGCGATCCGCGAGGACGAGATCGCCGCCGCGGCGATGGGCATACCGCTGATGCGCACCAAGACGCTGGCCTACGCGATCGGCGCCTTCTTCGGCGGCGTCGCCGGCTGCTTCTTCGCCATCTACAAGAGCTCCACGTTCCCGCAGGACTTCACGCTCAACATCTCCATCTTCGTGCTCTGCATGGTGATCCTGGGCGGGATGGGCAACGTCTGGGGGGTGATGCTGGGCGGTGCCGTGCTGGCCTACCTGAACTACCAGGGCCTGAACTCGATCGGCAGGACGTTCAACGACACCTTCGGCACCCAGATCAGCGTGCCCACGTACTCGTTCGGCATCTTCGGCACGGTGATCGTGATCATGATGCTGGTGCGCCCGCAAGGGCTGATACCCAGCAGACGCCGGCGTGCGGAGTTCGCCGCCGCCGAGGAGGGCGTCAGCGTGGGCAAGGCGGTGATGGAGGAGTGAGCGACGCCATTCTCGAGGCCCATGCCGTCCGGAAGGAGTTCGGGGGTCTGGTGGCCGTCAGCGACATCGACTTCGACGTCCCCAGGGGCGGCATCGTCAGCCTGATCGGTCCCAACGGCGCCGGCAAGACGACGTTCTTCAACATGCTGACCGGCGCCTACACGCCGACCTCTGGCCAGGTCACCTTCGACGGCCGCGAGATCATCGGGCTGCCGGCCCATGCGATCACCCAGCTGGGCGTCGGCAGGACATTCCAGAACATCCGCCTGTTCCAGACCATGAGCTCGGTCGAGAACGTGCTGGTGGGGATGCACTGCCGGATGAAGGGCGGGATCTTCGGCAGCATCCTGCGCACGCCCCGGGTCCGGCGCGAGGAACACCGGGCGCACGACCGGGCGCTCGAGCTGCTGCGCTATTGCGGGCTGCACCAGCGCGTGGACGAGGAGTATGCGATGAACCTCTCCTACGGCGACCAACGGCGGCTGGAGGTGGCCCGGGCGCTGGGCACGGATCCCAAGCTGCTGCTGCTCGACGAGCCGACGGCCGGCATGAACCCCCAGGAGAGCGCCGACTTCACCGCCTTCGTCGGCCGGCTGCGCGACGAGCTGAAGCTGTCGGTGCTGATGATCGAGCACGACATGAAGGTCGTGATGGGCGTCTCCGATCGGGTCACGGTGCTCGACCGGGGCGAGAAGATCGCGGAGGGCGCACCGGCCGAGATCCAGCGGAACGAGCGGGTGATCGAGGCGTACCTGGGCTCCGGGGCCGCCGGTCAGGCGGGGGCGACGCCATGAGCACGGAGACGCCGAACGGCGGCTCGGCGGCCGCGCCGCTGCTCGAGCTCGACGACATCCACACCTATTACGGCCGGATCGAGGCGGTCAAGGGTGTGTCGCTGACGGTCAACGAGGGCGAGATCGTGACCCTGATCGGCGCCAACGGCGCGGGCAAGTCGACGACGCTGCGCTCGATCCAGGGCATCAACCGGCCGAAGCGGGGCACCATCACGTTCAACGGCCGCGATCTCAGAACGGCCGCACCGCATGACATCGTGAAGATGGGCATCGCCCAGTCCCCGGAGGGGCGGCGACTGTTCCCGCGGATGTCCGTGCGCGAGAACCTCGAGATGGGCGCCTTCCAGCGCAACGACCGGGGAGAGATCGAGAAGGACATCCAGTACGTCTACTCGCTGTTCCCCCGGCTGGAGGAGCGGAAGGCCCAGAAGTCCGGCACGCTGTCGGGCGGCGAGCAGCAGATGTGCGCCATTGGCCGGGCGCTGATGGCGCGGCCGCGGCTGCTGCTGCTGGACGAGCCGTCGATGGGGCTGGCGCCGATCCTGGTCGACAAGATCTTCGAGATCATCGAGCAGATCAACCGCGAAGGCACCACAATCCTGCTGGTCGAGCAGAACGCGCGTACCGCGCTCCAGATCGCCAACCGCGGTTACGTGCTCGAGACCGGCCGGGTGGCCCTGTCGGACACCGCCGCCAACCTGGCCACCAATGAGCGCGTCCGCAAGGCGTATCTGGGCGAAGCGTGATCGGAGAGGGAGGAGGACGAGGTGCAACGGCTGTCCGCCGTCCTCACCCTGGTCATCGCCCTGCTGGTGGTCGTGGTGGCGTCCGCCCAGCCGTCGGAGCCCGCCCGGCGGGCAGCCTCCCCGGCAAGGGAGTTTGACCGCCACCCGCGGGTGACGCGAGCCGATAAGCAGCTGCTGGCGCGCGCCGGCGGCTGGCTGTGGTGGGTGGACGGCGACTGCAACGCCTCGGCGATCAACCTGGCCACGCTGCGTGTGAGGCACGTCGAGGGACAGCACTGCCGGGTGTGGCCGAACCCGCAGGGAACGCTCGCGCTGGCCCCGATCGGGGGGTCGGCCGACCTGGTCGCAGAACGGCGGCTGGCGGTGATCGATCTCAATGACCCGCGCGGGCTGCGGCAGGTGGCGACGATCCACCACCAGGACGGGGTGCTGGCCTCGCCCGTGGCCTGGGACGCGGGCGGGGAGAACGCTGCCTTCTGCATCGCATCGCCGGCCGGCACGGAGGTGATCGGGGTGACCGCATACGAGTGGGAGCAGCGCGTGATCCCCGACGCCTGCGACCCGGTCTGGCTGGGGGGCGACCGGCTCGCGTTCGTGCGCGACGACCGGGTGGTGGACGCCCGTGGCCGCGCCCTGCCGCTGCGAGAGCTTCTGCTGCGGACACTGCGCGGCGGGCACGCCAAGATCACCGCACTGGCGGCCAACCGCTCGCGCCCCGAGCTGGTCGCCATCGGCGTCGCCCGTCGGACCCAGTACGGGCGGGCGGTGCCGCCGGCGGCCATGGTCGTCGCCGACCTGCGGGGGATCGGCGTCAGCTACCGGCGGGGCGACTCCGCCGCGGTGCGGGAGACCGGCATCGCCCCGGACGGCCGGGCAGCCTGGTTCGTCGATGTCGAGACCGGGCGGTCGCATCTGGAGGCCGGCCCGCTGCCTCCCGCCTTCCCCGGCAGCGTTCCGATCGAGGCCTGGCGATATGCCTGGAGTGACGGCGGCGCCTTCCTCGCCGTGGCGGAGGATCACCGGGTTGAGGTGTTCGACTGGCGCACCGGCCAGTCGGCAGTGGTCGACAACATCTCGGCTCGGGATCTGGCCTGGGTGAGGTAGGCTTTTCGCATGCAGGAGGACCGCCAGCCCGCCGTCTACAGCTGGGGTCAGAGCATCGGCCTGGCCGTTGCCTGCGCCGTGGGCGCAGTGGCGCTGATCGTGGTGTTCACGTACCTGGTCGACTGGGTCGGCCAGTTCTGGTCGCAGGTGATCTACTTCACGGCCGTGTTCGGAGCGATCGTCGTCCTGGCACTGCGCAGCCGCCGCCGCGACGAGGCCGACCTGTCGCGGCTGGGGCGGGCCGGGAATCCGATCACCCCGGCCGGGCTCCCCGGCCCGTTCGTGGTCACCCAGGCGGTCGGCGTTCTGGGGATCGTGATGGTGATCGTCGGCCTGTTCCTGGGCGGCTACGCCGAGCTCCTGTGGGTGTGGTCGGGGATCGTCCTGATCCTGGTCGGCGCGGTCGGCCTGGTGTTCTGGCTGAACGGCATCCGCGGTATCCGCGGGCGGCTTTAGCCGCTCGTCGGACGGCGGTGCGGAGGCTGCTGCAGGCCGTGACGGGCGGACGTGACGAGCGGCCGGTGCTCGCAGCCGGCGCGGTGCTGCGGCGCGGCGACGGCCTGGTTGCCGTCGTGCACCGGCCCCGCTACGACGACTGGACGCTTCCCAAAGGCAAGCTGGAGGCGGGCGAGGACGACGAGCGCGCCGCGCTGCGCGAGGTGCTCGAGGAGACCGGGCATCGGGCGACGATCGCCGGTGAGCTGGGGGAGACCCACTACCGGGTGACCAGGCGGGGCGTCGACCGGCCCAAACGCGTGCGCTACTACGTGATGGACGTGGTGGACGGCGGGTTCACACCCCACGCCGAGGTCGACGACCTGCGCTGGCTGACCATCCAGGAGGCCAGGCAGCTCCTGACCTACGAACGCGACCGCGAGGTGCTGGACAGGTTTTTTTCGCAGTTTGCGGCAAATGGCCTTGACGGCCGCCGAAGCATGTCGTAACTTCCTGCGTGCGCCGCCTGGGGCAACCGAGTAGGACGAATCCGGGCGTACGGGCTGTAGAGGCGACTCGAAAGTTTGTGCGTCCGGTGGACGAAAGGTCAGCCGAGGCGGCGAATCCATTTAAGCCCCCGATCGGGAAGCCGGGGCGCGCGGGGACGGCTGACCGTACGATGGTGGCATGGCACGGGTACTGATCGCCGAGGACGACCGGGTGATCGCCAACGCGATGGCGACCCACCTGCGGCGAGCCGGGATGGACGTCGAGATCGCCGAGGACGGCGAGCGGGCGATGCGAAAGCTGCGCTACGAGCGCCCGGATGTGGCCGTCGTCGATCTGATGCTGCCGGGAGTGGACGGCTGGCGGATCACCGAGACGCTGCGCAGCGAGGGGATCGAGACGCCGATCGTGATCGTGTCCGCCCGGGGCTCCGAGCACGACAAGGTGCATGCCCTGCAGATCGGAGGCGACGACTACCTGGCCAAGCCGTTCGGCATGCGCGAGCTGGTGGCCCGGGTCGAGGCGGTGCTGCGCCGGGCCGGCATGTCCCCCGTGGGGGCGAAGGCGCAGGCGATCCAGGCTCCGGGCCTGGCCATCGACCCCGACCTGCACGCGGCGCTGCTCGACGGCGCCGACGCCGGCTTGACCCCGACCGAGTTCCGGCTGCTCTACGTGCTGGCATCCGAACAGGGACGGGCGCTGACCCGCGACCAGCTGCAGCAGCGGGTGTGGGGGATGCCGCACCGGCACCGCGATCGCACCGTCGACGTGTGCGTGCGCAAGCTGCGGGAGAAGCTCGACCGCCGATCGGCCTCGCACACCTACATCCAGACCCACTACGGCGTCGGCTACCGCTTCGACCCGGTCGAGAAGACCTAGCCGATCGACTCCGCCCGCCTGGCCGCCGGCGAGGCCAGAATCACCCGCACGGTGGTGCCCCGCCCCTCGGCGCTCTCGATCTCCGCCCTGCCGCCGTGGGCCTCGGCCACGTGCTTGACGATCGCGAGCCCCAGCCCGGTGCCCGGCCCGCTGCGCGAGCCCTCAACGCGGTAGAACCGCTCGAACACGTGCGGCAGGTGCTCGGGGGCGATGCCCAGACCCGTGTCGGAGACCAGCACCTCGACCGCGCCGGTCAGGCCCCGCGCCGTCACCCGCACGTCGGCTCCTTCCCCCGCATGCCGGATCGCGTTGCCGGTCAGGTTGTCGAGCATGGCGTCCATCAGCGGCGGCGCAATGGCGGCGATCAGGCCCCCTGGCGCCTCGCCGGACAACGTCACCCTGGCCCGTTCGGCGCGCTCGCGCCCGCGCTCCACGCAGCGGGCCACCGCGTCGGTGACGTCGGTGCTCTCGCCGCCGCCGGCCTGCTCGCCGGTCTCCAGCCTGACCAGCAGCACCATCTCCTCGATCAACCGGCGCATGCCGTCGATCTCCTCCCGCATGCCGTCGAGCAGGGCGTTGTGCTCGCCCTCGTCGAGCGGCAGGCCGAGCGTGTCGACCAGCGCCAGCATCCGGGCCAGCGGCGTCCGCAGCTCGTGCGACACGCCCGCCGAGAACAGGCTGCGGGCGTCGCGGAAGTCGGCCTCGGCGCCGCCCTCTGCCAGCACCACCGCGCACCCCTGGCCGTCCCTGGTTGCATAGCCCTGCAGGTGCGCCGTGAAGCGGCGGCGCTCGGGCTCGTAGACGGTTACTTCGGCCGTTCGCGGCGACCGTCCGGACAGCACGTCGCGGACCGCCGCCGCCAGGGCGGCCGGCTCTGGCAGGCCGCCGGTGCTGATGCCGGGCAGCAGCCTGCGGGCGGCCACGTTCGCGCGCACCAGGCAGCCCGAGCCGTCGAACAGCAGCACCGGGTAGGGCGCCGCCCCGAGCACGGCGTCGCGGAGGGCGAGCGCCTCCGACAGCTCCTCGCGGGGGACGCGCTCGCGCACCGTCCGGCGGGCTGCCGCGACCAGCGAGGTCTCGCCGTCGGCCAGCACCTCCAGCGCCTCCCGGCGGTCGCGCTCACGAAGCAGCAGCAAGCCCAGCGCCAGCCCCAGGGCGACAACGAGGACGACGATGGCGACCTCCACGCGGATGAGCGTATCAGCGCCTGTCGATATGCTCCGCGCCATGCAGGTGGAGCTCCCAGACGGCACCCGGCTCGAGCTGGAGCAGGGTGCGACCGGCCTCGATGCGGCCACTGCGATCGGCCCCCGGCTGGCCACGGCGGCGGCCGCCGTCGAGGTCAACGGCGAGCTGCGCGACCTCCGGCTGCCGCTGGCCGACGGCGACCGCGTGCGCATCCTCACCGACCGCGACGACGAGTCGCTGGCCGTGCTCCGCCACTCCACGGCGCATGTGATGGCCGAGGCGGTGATGCACCTCTGGCCGCAGGCAAAGGTGGCGATCGGGCCGGCGATCGCCGACGGCTTCTACTACGACTTCGAGTTCCCCGAGCAGGTCTCGGCCGACGACCTGCAGCGGATCGAGGACGAGATGCGCAGCATCCTCGCGCGGGAGCACGAGTTCGTGCGCACCGACGGCGTGTCCAAGGACGAGCTCCTTGCCCGGTTCTCAGACCAGGGCCAGCCCTACAAGAGGGAGTTGGCCGAGGGCCTGCCCGACGGCGAGATCAGCCTCTACACCCAGGACGGGTTCGAGGATCTGTGCCGCGGCCCGCACCTGCAGTCGACGAAGCCGATCAAGGCGTTCAAGCTGCTGTCCCTGGCCGGCGCGTACTGGCGCGGCAGCTCGGACAACCCGATGCTGACCCGGATCTACGGCACCTCGTTCTTCAAGCAGGCCGACCTGGACGCCCATCTGCACCGGCTGGAGGAGGCGCGCCGCCGTGACCATCGGCGGCTGGGCCGCGACCTCGACCTGTTCCACACCGGCGACGTGTCGCCCGGCTCGCCGTTCTGGCACCCGCGAGGGATGGTGATCTGGAACGAGCTGACCGACCTGTGGCGCGAGCTCAACCGCGAGCGGGGCTATCTCGAGGTGCGGACGCCGATCATCTACTCCGTCGACGTCTGGAAGCAGTCCGGGCACTGGGACAAGTACCGGGAGAACATGTTCTTCACCGAGAAGGACGGCCGCCCGTTCGGGCTGAAGCCGATGAACTGCCCCGGCCACGTGTTCATCTACGCCGACGCCCGGCGAAGCTACCGCGACCTGCCGCTGCGGCTGGCCGAGCAGGGCCTCGTGCACCGGGACGAGCCCAGCGGGACGCTGCACGGGCTGATGCGGGTGATCCACATCACGCAGGACGACGCGCACATCTTCTGCACCCACGACCAGGTGGAGCAGGAGGTGATCGGCTGCCTCGACCTGGCCCGCACGATCTACGACCTGTTCGGCCTGGATCTGCGGATCGAGCTGTCGACGCGGCCCGAGAACCGGATCGGCTCCGACGAGCTGTGGGACGCCGCCGAGGCCGCCCTCGAAGGAGCGCTGCGCCGCACGGAGGCAGCCTACGACCTGAACGAGGGTGACGGCGCGTTTTATGGACCCAAGATCGACCTCCACATGACCGACTCGATCGGCCGTTCGTGGCAGATGGGCACGATCCAGCTCGACTACCAGATGCCGGAGCGGTTCGACATCACCTACACCGGCGAGGACAACGCCGAGCACCGGCCGGCGATGATCCACCGGGCGCTGTTCGGCTCGTTCGAGCGGTTCATCGGCATCCTGATCGAGCACTTCGCCGGCGCCTTCCCGGTCTGGATCGCTCCACTGCAGGTCGCGGTGCTGCCGGTCGCCGACCGCCATGCGCCCTACGCGTCCGGGGTCGTCGATCAGCTGCGGGCGGCCGGCCTGCGGGCAGAGGCCGACCTACGCGACGAGTCGGTGGGCCGCAAGATCGCCCACGCGGAGACACAGAAGGTGCCCGTGATCCTGGTGGTCGGCGACCGCGAGGCGGAGGACGGCACCGTCTCGGTGCGCCGTCGAGGCGCCGGCAACCTCGGCCCCCGCCCGCTCGAAGAGCTGCGTCAGGAGCTGCAGGCGGAGGTACGGGAACGCCGGCCGTGAACCTTCGGCAGCTGCGCGACCGGCCGCCCGAGGTGCTGGCGGCCGCCGGCGTGATCGGCTTCACGCTGCTGTTCGCGCTGGTGCTGTTCGTGCTCGGGGGACGGGCCTACGACTCTGATGTGCGGGGCCGGCCGGTGCCGAACGTCGTCGGCATGCCGGTGGCCGCCGCCCGGCGGCTGCTGGAAGCCGGCGGGCCGGTCAAGCTGCGGATCGTCCACGTCGGGTACGGCCGGGCCGGCGTCGTCCAGCGGGTGCAGGGGTTCGAGTTCGACGGCACGTACAACAGCCGCACCAACCTGGTGCTCCAGGTCGGCACCCGGTGAGCTTCCCGCCGGCCTAGCCACCGACCCGTTCGGCGAACAGCGCCAGCTCGCAGAGCAGCCGATCCTCCAGCCGCGACAGGTCGAGCCCGGTCAGCTGCTCGATCCGGCGCACCCGGTAGTGCACGGTGTTGCGGTGGACGTACGTTGCCCGTGCCGTCTCGGCGATGCTTCCGGCCGACCCCAGGTAGGCCCGCAGCGTGTCGAGCAGTGGCGGCGGCAGCGGGTCGGTGACCCGCGCCCGCAGGCGCGCCAGGCGCTCGCCGTCGAGATGGCCGACCAGCGTGTCGTAGGTTTCGACGTCGGCGTAGCGGTGGACGCCGCCACCGCCGGCGGTGGCCTCGCCCAGCCGCCAGGCGCGCCCGGCCCGGGCGAATGCTTCCGGGAACCCCTCGATGCCGGTCGCCGCCGCCGATCCGCCCGGCCCCTCCAGCCGGCCGGCGCCGATCTCGTCGGTGATCACAACCGTCTCCGCGTCGTCGGCGGCGACCAGCCCAGCCTCGTCGCGGCGGCGGCCGGCCAGTCGCACCACCACCGGCTCGGCAGGCAGCTGGACGCCGAGCACGGTCGCGGCGCGCTCGGCGGCGGCCCCGGCCATGCCCCCGGCCAGCAGCTCGCGGACGAACCCGGCGACCAGCTCCCTTTCCGCCCGCAGCTCCTGGTCCGACCGCGCAATCTCGAGCGCGATCACCGTCGCAACCTGCTCGAGCGCCTGCGAGTCGTCCACGCTCCAGGGGCCGTCGCCCTCCAGAGCAACCTGCCCGTGCACCACTCCACGGGCGATTACCGGCACCACCAGGGCCGTCGCCCCGCGCCCGGCCGCCGGGGCCGTTGAGGCGGCGCCGCCCTGTGGCCGGGCGCCGGCCAGGCCCTGGCCGGCTGCATCCCGCACCACCAAGGGAGCCTCCAGCAATGCCGCCGCCCGGCGGACGATGGTGGCCAGATCGGCACCCTCCACCACCAGGCGCACCAGCTCCCGATGGATGTCGGCTGCCCGGCGCAGACGCGCATACGACCGGCTGACCAGCCGCTCGTAGACACTCTGGGAGATCTCCACGAACGGCACCTCCCGGGGCAGCTCGAACACCGGCAGCCCGATCGCGTTCGCCTGCCGGCGCACGGCGTAGGGGATCTCGTCCAGGTAGTACCCGCACTTGACGACCATGGCGACCACTCCGCTGGCGGCCATCTGGCGAGCCAGACGGCCCTGGAGATCGGTGTCGCCACCCAGGTTGTAGGCGGTGGTCAAGAGCAGGTCTCCGGCGGCCAGGTAATCGGCGAAGTCGTCGAGCACCTCCATCCACTGCACCCGCTCGACCGTCCCGCCGAGCCCCGCGCCGCCCGCGCGAAGGGTCGCCCGTCCCAGGGCGGTGGTGTCGATCAACTCTGCGACCGTGACCCCGGTGTTGTGCAGATGCTCAACAGGCGTACTCATATTTGGTCATTGTGCCAGTTCCCGACCTCTGAACGGCTGTTTAGTCTTGTGGATCCGTGCAGAGGACCAGCTCACCATGCCCCTGAGCCCCGCGGCCCGATACGGCCTTCACCGTGTGCTGGACGGGCCCGGGGTGTTTCCTCAACCCGCCTGGCGGCTCGACAACAGCCCCGACATCTCGGACGCCGAGCTGCTGGTCGACGTCGAGCGCCTGAACCTCGACTCGGCATCGTTCCGTCAGCTGCGGGAGGCTCAGCGGGACGATCCCGCGCTGGTCGCTGCCGAGATCGAGCGGATCGTGGCCGAGCGGGGCAAGCTCCACAACCCGGTCACCGGCTCGGGCGGCATGCTGATCGGTCGCGTGCGTGAGGTGGGGAGCATGGTCCGGGAGTCGCGCGACGTGCGTCCCGGACAGCGGATCGCCAGCCTGATCTCGCTGACCCTGACCCCACTGCGGCTCCACGAGGTGCGCAGCATCGACATGCGCCACGGCCAGGTGGAGGCCACGGGTAGCGCCGTGCTGTTCGAGTCGAGCCCGTTTGCGGTGCTTCCCGACGACATCGAGGAGCCGATCGCGCTGGCGGCGCTTGACGTGGCGGGGGCGCCCGCGCGGACGGCGGCGATGGTGACGCCAGGCGACACGGTGCTCTTGGTCGGAGGCGGCGGCACGTCCGGGCTGCTCAGTCTGCACGAGGCCCGCAAGCACGCGGGGCCGGGGGGGACGGTGATCGTCACCGACCTCGCCGAGGGCGCGCTGGCGGACGTCCGGTCGACCGGCCTGGCCGATCACGTGGTCGGGGCCGATGCCACCGACCCGCTGGCGCTGTATGAGGCGGTGATGGAGGCCGCCGGCCGCGAGGCCGACGTGGCGGTCAACCTGGTCAACGTCGGCGGCAGCGAGCTGGGCACGATCCTGCTCACCCGGGAGTCGGGCGTGATCCTGTTCTTCTCCATGGCCACCTCTTTCACGGTGGCGGCGCTGGGCGCCGAGGGGCTGGGCCGGGCAACCACGATGCTGATCGGGAACGGGCACATGCCCGACTGCGGTCTGACGGCGCTGAGCGTGCTGCGCGAGAACCCGACCATCCACGAGATCTTCCGCCGCCGCTACCTCGAGGGGGCGGGATGACGCCGCCGACGATCCCGGTGATCCGCGTCGAGGGGACGCACCGCGAGGCCGGCCGACAGGTCGGCGAGGCGACCGCCGAGGCCGTCCGCGATCGGGTGGGGCTGTTGGGGGACGCCGCGCTCCAGGCGGCGGAGCCGTACCGGCGGGTGACGGCCGAGGAGCTGCCATGGGTGGTCGATGAGCTGGACGGGGTGGCCGAGGCCGCCGGCGTGGACCCGCTGGCGGTGTTCGCCTGCTCGGTCGAGGAGATCTACGACCTCTACCCGGGCGCAACGGCTGAGGTGGGCACGGGCTGCTCGGACATGGTGGCCTGCCCGCCGGCCAGCCGGGACGGCAAGCTGTGGGTGGGCCACAACAACGATCTCAGCGCCGAGGAGGAGCGCGACGTGGTGGCCGTGGAGTGGCGGGTGGCCGGCGACCCGGTCGTGTTCACGATCGGGATCGGCCCCTGGCTGAGCGTGGGCTTCAACTCGGCCGGCCTCGCACTGACTGGCAACGAGGTCTCGCCCAACGACAACCGCGTCGGCATTCCCCGGCTGCTGCAGGTGCGCGACATCGTCCGCCGGCCGACCCTGGACGACGCGGTGGCCTCGGCGCTGCACCCCCGGCGCGCCTCCTCGTACAACAACGTGCTGTCGCACCGCGACGGCGGCGTGGTCAACGTCGAGGGCTCGGCCACCGACGCCGAGCTCGTGCGGCCCGGCGCGGACGGCACGCTGGCGCATACCAACCACTACGTGACCGAGCGGATGAAGGCCTATGAGGCCGACGCCGGGTACGCCGCCCGCTCGGAGGTGCGGTATCGTCGCGCCCTCTCGTGGCTCGCACCCGGCGGGATCACACCCGACCTGATGCGGGCCGCGCTGTCGGATCACGAGAACGGCCCCGACAGCCTGTGCAGGCATCCGCAAGCTGGGTCACAGACGAAGACAATCTTTTGGTGCATAGCAAACGTCACAGACGGAAAGCTCCTCTACGGGAGGGGAAACCCCTGCGATTCCACCGAGCAGCGCTATGAGTTCTGACCGGCGCGCCTACCGCTATGCCCAGCTGACATGGCCGGAGGTGGCCGAGCGCGCCGGCGAGGACCCGGTCTGCGTGATCCCGGTGGCCACGCTCGAGGATCACGGCTACCACCTGCCGATCGACACCGATGTCGTGATCGCCGAGACGCTGGCCGAGCGCGCCGTCGAGCGGCGGGCCGAGCGCGCGCTGCTGCTGCCCACCGTCACGCACGGCTACACGCCCCACCACATGGACTTCCCGGGGCCGATCACGATCGACTGGAAGCGCTTCGTCGACCACCTGCTCGACATCGGCAAGAGCCTGCTGCACCACGGCTTCCGGCGGATCCTGTTCGTGAACGGGCACGGATCGAACGTGCCGCTGGTCGATATGGCGGCGAGGCTGCTGATGCTCGAGCGTCGCGACGTCACGGCCGCAACCTTCTGGTATCTGTCCACCCCGGAATCGGCGGAGCTGCTCGCCCGCACGAGGAGCTCCGACTCGCCCGGCGGAATGGCGCACGCCTGCGAGCTCGAGACGTCGCTGTACCTGGCGATCCGGCCCGAGCTCGTGCAGATGGACCGCGCCGTGCGCGAGATCCCCGAATGGGGCTCGGACACGGTGTGGATGGACTGGAACGACGGTCCGCTCTCCGTGAAGGGGCAGTGGAGCGGCTGGACGGAGTCGGGCGTGATCGGCGACGCCACCGTGGCCACCGTCGAGAAGGGCCGGATCTGGCTGGATCAGGCCGTTAAGGAGGTCTGCCAGCACATCGATGAAATCGCCCGCCGCCCCCATCGGCCGGGCCGGGATCACCACGACGGCGCGATGGTCGCGCCGCGTACGAGGGAGGAGCGCACGTGAAACTCCACAGATTGCTGTGGGCGGCCATGATGGTCGCTGTTCTGGCAGCCGCCGGCTGTGGCGGCGGCTCGTCGTCGCCGTCAGGATCGGCGGGCACCGGCGACAGCGGCGCGTCTGTCAAGAAGGGCGGCCTGCTCCGCATCGGCACCACCGACGGGTACGACTCCATGAACCCGTTCGTCGCGTTCAGCGCGGCGTCGTATGTGGCGTTCACCAACACGTACCCGGTGCTCGTGCAGTACGACGAGAACTTCAAGATCGAGGGTGACTGGGCCGAGAACGGCTGGCAGACCTCGGCCGACGGGCTGACCTGGACGTTCAAGGTCAAGCCGGGCAAGTGGTCGGACGGCCAGCCCCTGACCGCCGACGACGCCGCCTGGACCGGGAACACGATCATCAAGTACGCCGACGGCGCCACCGGCGTCCTGGCGCCGTTCCTGACCCACGCCACCAAGGTGTCGGCTCCCGATCCCCAGACCGTCGTCATCACCTACGACAAGCGCGTCTCCAACGTGTTGCCCCAGCTTCAGCAGTTCTTCATCCTCCCCAAGCACATCTGGGAGAGCCACACCGGCAACAACGGCAAGGACCTGAAGGCCTTCAACCCGGCGGCAGACGGCCCGATCGTGGGCGGCGGCTCGTTCTACGTCGACAAGTACGACAAGAAGGGCACGACGATCTACAAGCAGAACCCGGGCTACTACGGCTCCCAGAAGCCCAACGTCGATGCCATCGGCATCCAGTTCTTCGAGAACTCGGACGCCATGCTGGCCTCCTTCAAGAGCGGCGAGATCGACCAGATGGACACCGTTCCCTACCTGGCCGCCGACGACATGAAGAAGGACCCGAAGTACATCGTCCGCTCGGGCGACGGCACCGAGGTGCGCGACTTCGGCTTCAACTCCAACCCCAAGAAGACCAAGCACCGTGAGCTGCTCGACCCGAAGGTGAAAGCGGCGATGGCGATGGCGATGAATCGCCAGGAGATCGTCGACGTCGTCTTCGCCGGTTATGCGAAGCCGGCGTGGAGCCTGTTGACGCCGCTGTCGGCGCCGTATCTGAACACCGACCTGAAGCCCGAGACGTACGACATCGACGCCGCCAACAAGGCGCTCGACGACCTCGGCTACAAGAAGGGCTCAGACGGCATCCGGGTGGTGCCGGCGACCACCGGCCAGTACGCCGAGCCGGAGCACAAGATGAAGTACGAGATCATCACTCCGAGCTCGCTGTACGGCGTCAGTCGTGAGTTCAACATCATCCGCGACGGCCTCCAGCAGATCGGCATCGAGGTGACGCAGAACTCACTCGACGGCACAACCGCCTTCGAGGAAATCGGCGCTCCCGATTGGAAGTACCTGAACTTCGACATGATGATGTGGGACTGGATCGGCTACATCGATCCGGACTTCGTGCTGTCGATCGTCCAGTGCAACCAGTACGGCAGCTGGAGCGATACCGGGTACTGCAACGCCGAGTACGACAAGCTGTACAAGGAGCAGGGCGTCGCCAAGTCCGACGCCGAGCGGAAGGACATCGTCTGGCGGATGCAGCAGATCCTGTATGACGAAAAGCCCTACGTGCAGCTGGTGCAGGTCGACCTGGTGACCGCATTCCAGAACAACTGGGGCGGCTTCACGCCGCCGTTCCTGAACGGCCTCTCAAAGCGGCCGTGGGTCCAGATCGGCCAGACCGGCTAGGCCCTACAACCCGACCAGTGCCCGTGCGGCACGGAAGTGAGACGATCGAGCTGACGAGATGAGAGGCAGTGACTACATCATCAAGCGCACCGCGTTCGCGGTGGTCACCGTCTTCGTCGCGATCACGCTCAACTTCATCATCTTCCGTGCCGCACCGGGCGATGCGGTGACCGGCGAACGGTGCCGCAACTGCACGAAGGAGTTCAAGGCCAACCTCCGCAAGGAGCTGGGCCTGGACAAGTCGAAGTGGGAGCAGTACGTCATCTACATCAAGCAGCTGGCCCACGGCGACCTCGGCTACTCGTTCGAGGACAAGCAGCCGGTCGCGCCCCAGCTGTGGGGGCCGCTCAAGAACACGCTGCCGATGCTGGCCCTGGGCACGGCGTTCTCGATCGTCTTCGGGATCCTCACGGGGGTGATCGCCGCCTGGAGGCGGGGCACATTCTGGGACCGCTCGAGCGTGCTGGTCGGGCTCGGGTTCTATTCGCTGCCCACCCAGTGGCTGGGGCTGATGCTGATCTTCTTCGTGGCGCCGATGCTGTCGCTGCCCTCGTCGGGGATCAGCGACCCGTTTCTCGAGTTCACCGACCCGGGCTGGTGGCCAGCGCTGATCGACCGGCTGAAGCACATGGTGCTGCCATCGGCCACGATCGGGCTGGTGATCTACGGCGAGTACACGCTGATCGTCCGTTCGGCGATGCTCGAGACCCTCGGTGAGGACTACATCCTGACCGCCCGGGCCAAGGGACTCGCCACCTGGACGATCGTCCGCAAGCACGCCCTCCGAAACTCGATGCTGCCGATCACCACCCTGATCTTCCTGTCGCTGGGCTACATCGTGGGCGGGGCGATCCTGATCGAGTCGGTGTTCAACTACCCCGGCATCGGACTTCTGACCTACGACGCGGTGTTCGCCAAGGACTACCCGATCATGCAGGGCGCCTTCCTGGTGCTGACCGTGTCGGTGATCTTCGCAAACTACGTCGCCGACCTCCTCTACTTCAGGCTCGACCCGAGGATCACCGAATGAGCGCCGAGCTCCCGGCAGCAGTCAGTCAGCCCGCCGACCTGGTGCGAGCCGGGGGCGGCTACGACGCGCCGCCGCCGGCCAGGCGGACGCGCCTGCGGGTCTGGAAGGTGATCCGCGAGCAGCCGATGGCCACCTTCGGCGCCGTGGTGCTGCTGCTGGTGATCCTGGTTGCGATCTTCGCTCCGGCGCTCGCGCCCTACGACCCCCGGGAGAAGGTGGGCGACGTCTACCAGCCGCCCGACAGCTCGCACTGGCTGGGCCTGGACGACGGCGGCGTCGACATGGTCTCCCTGCTCATGTACGGCGCCCGTGTGTCGCTGATCGTCGGCTTCGCTGCTGCCGCCGTGGCGATGCTGGTCGGCGGGGCGGTGGGCGTGCTGTCCGGCTACTTCGGCGGCAAGACCGACACCGTGCTGATGCGGATCACCGACTACTTCCTGGTCATCCCGGACGTCCCGCTGATGATCGTGGTGGCCGCGATCTGGGGCAAGAGCCTCAAGAACATCATCCTGATCATCGGCCTGATCTACTGGACGAGCACCGCTCGGCTGATCCGATCACAGGTCAAGTCGATCCGCGAGCGCGTCTACGTCAAGCGGGCGCGGGCGCTGGGCGCCGGCAACAGCCGGCTGATCTTCAAGCACGTGATGCCCCAGGTCGCTCCGCTCCTGATCGCCAACACGGTGCTGATGATGGCGATCGCGATCTTTGCCGAGACCGCACTTGCCTTCCTCGGGCTGGGCGACCCGCAGAAGATCTCGTGGGGACTGCTGATCGAGAACGCGTTCGCCCGCCAGGCGATCTCGCTCGACGCGTGGTGGGCGATCGTCCCCCCCGGGGTCTGCGTGGCCGTGCTGATCCTGGCCTGCACGATGCTGGGCACCGCTCTCGAGGACTCGCTCAACCCGCGGCTGCGGGTCGGCCACCTCTCGGTCAAGCGCTTCCGGCTCCGCCCGCTGGTGGGCAGGATGGACGCCGAGTGAAGGCCCCGGTGCTCGAGGCGCGCGACCTGCACGTGTGGTTCGACCTGCCCGACGACCGCGAGCTGCATGCCGTCCAGGGGGTCAGCTTCGGCCTCGCCCCGGGTGAGCGCTTCGGGCTGGTGGGCGAGTCGGGATGCGGCAAGACGACCACGATCCTCGGCCTGATGGGGCTGCTTCCGCCCACCGCCAGCGTGGCCGGCCAGGTGGTGCTCGAGGGCGACAACATCATGGCCCGCGGCGAAAGCTCGGTCGCACCGCACCGCTGGAAGGACATCGCGATGATCTTCCAGGGTGCGATGAACGCGTTTAACCCGGTCAAGACCATCGGCGACCAGATCGCGGAGCCGATGGAGGTGCACGGGATCTCGGAGGGTGACGCCGCCCGCCAGCGGGTCGGCGAGCTGCTGGAGATGGTGGGCATCTCACGCGACCGCGCCGACCGATATCCGCATGAGTTCTCGGGTGGTATGCGCCAGCGGGCGGCGATCGCGATGGCCCTGGCCTGCGAGCCGAAGGTGCTGCTGGCCGACGAGCCGACCACCGCGCTGGACGTGATGGTGCAGGCGCAGATCCTCCAGCTGCTGGTGTCGCTGACCCACGATCTGGGGCTGGCGATGGTGCTGGTCACCCACGACCTGCCGCTGATCGCCCAGGTCTGCAACCGGGCGGCCGTCATGTACGCCGGCGAGATCGTCGAGCAGGGTGAGACGGAGACGCTCTACCACGATCCCGGCCATCCCTATACCCGGCTGCTGTTCGCGGCCACGCCCGATCTCTACGACGAGTCGAACGTGACCTCGATCCCCGGCGGCCCTCCACGGCTCGACCGCGAGATCATCGGCTGCCCGTTCGCGCCGCGCTGTGATCGCACGTTCGAGCCCTGCCCGACTGTGCGCCCCGAACTCCGTGACCTGGGAGCCGGGCACACGGCCGCCTGCCACCTCAACGACCCGGTGATGAGGGCCGCCGCGTCGTGAGCACGAACGGCCAGGTGCACCCACTGCTGGAGGTGTCCGACCTGGTCACCCGCTACCCGATCCCGCGCGGCATCCTGGGTACCGTGGCCGGCCGGCCGCAGCAGCAGGTGCACGCGGTGGAGGGCATCAGCTTCAGCCTCAACCAGGGCGAGATGCTGGCGCTGGTCGGGGAATCCGGCTGTGGCAAGACCACCACAGCGCAGAGCGTGATGCGGCTCGTCCAGCCCGACTCCGGCTCGATCCGGTTCGAGGGCTCCGACATCTCGACGCTCGGCTTCCGGGAGCTGCGCCCGCTGCGCAAGCGGATGCAGATCATCTACCAGGATCCCTACGAATCGCTCGACCCCCGGTTCCGGGTCCGCCAGACGATCGAGGAGCCGCTGGTGATCCACGGCGTGGGAACGCGGTCGGACCGGCCCCATCGCGTCAAGGAGGCACTGGTGCGGGCCGGGCTGACCCCGCCCGAGCTGTACATCGACCGCTACCCGCATGAGCTGTCGGGCGGCCAGCGGCAGCGGGTCGCGATCGCCGCCAGTCTGGTGCTCGACCCGAAGCTGCTGGTGGCCGACGAGCCGGTCTCGATGCTCGACGTCTCGGTGCGGGCCGGCATCCTGGGCCTGCTCGACGCGCTCCGCAAGGACGGGATGGGCATCCTGATGATCACGCACGATCTGTCGACCGCCGCCCATTTCGCCGACAGGATCGCCGTCATGTACCTGGGCCGGATCGTCGAGGAGGGCCCCGCCCGCGACGTGGTGCGAAACCCGCAGCACCCATACACCAAGGCGCTGATCTCGGTGGTGCCCAAGCGCGATCCGCGCGACAGCAGCGAGCCGCAGATCCTGAAGGGGGAGACGCCGAACCCCGTGCACATTCCGTCCGGCTGCCGTTTTCACCCGCGGTGCCCGCTGGTGACCCCGGAGTGTCCGCGTATCGACCCGGAGTTGCGAACGCCCAAGGACGGGACGACGCCCGACCACCGAGCCGCCTGCATCCTCGTTTGATCGTCGATCTCCACCTCGACCTGCTGCTCGATTCGGCCCTCGAGCGCGTCCGGGGCGAGCGCGACGTCTTCCGCCGCCGCCACCAGCGGGCGCTGCGCGACGGTGGGGTGGCGGTTCAGGTGCTGCCCATGTACCCCGACGACGAGCTTGGCGGCGACCCCTGGCAGCGGATCGTCGCCCAGCTCGATGCCGCCGCCCGCGAGGAGGAGGAGTCCGGCGGCGCGCTGCGCATGGTGTCGACGGTCGCCGAGCTGCGCGCCGCCGTCGGCGCGGGCGCGGTGGCCGGCGTGCTTGCGCTCGAGAACGCCGCCGGGCTGGAGGGCCACCCGGAGCGGCTGTCGCAGCTGCACCGGCGGGGCCTGCGGATGGTCGGGCTGACGTGGAACGACGCCAACGCCTTTGCCGACGGTGTCGGCGACGACCGCGGCCGCGGGATCACCGCCGAGGGCTGGGAGCTGCTTGCGCGGATGGAGGAGCTGGGCATCGCGCTCGACATCTCGCACCTCGCCCCAGCAGCCTGCACGGCGGTGTTGGAGCGGTTCTCCGGGACGGTGCTGGCATCCCATGCGAACGCGTTCGCTGAGCATCCCAGTCCCAGGAACCTTGCGGACGACGTGCTGGCGGCAGTCGGGGAGCGCGGCGGAGTCGTCGGCCTGGCCGCCATCCCGGCGTTCGTCGGCGCCGGGGACTACGCCGAGCGGCTGGCCGGCCATCACGCCCGGATCCTGGAGACTGCCGGGCCGGGCGCGCCGGCCTTCGGGGCCGACTTCTGCGGCTACTTCGAGCCGGGTGACGGCCCGCTGCTGCCGACCACGCCAACCGAGGAGGACCGGGCGCTGGCCACGGAACCGGAGCCCCCGCGGGAGGCCTTTTACCGACGGGTGTGCGAGGCCGTCGAGGGGCGGTCCGGCCCGGCCGCGGTCGATCCGCTCCGCGAGCAGAATGCGCTGCGGCTGCTGGAGGGCGTGCTTCGATGATCCCCTCCGGGCTGGAGCTGATCGACGGCTACCGGCGGCGCGAGCTGTCGCCGGTAGAGGTTGTCCGCTCGGTGCTGGAGCGGATCGACCGCCTCAACCCGGAGCTGAACGCCTTCGTCACGCTGACCCCGGATCTGGCCCTGGAGGCGGCCCGGGAAGCCGAACGCGCCTACGCCGACGGCCGGGCCGGGCCGCTGGCCGGCGTGCCGGTCTCGATCAAGGACCTGACGCCCACCAAGGGCGTGCGGACGACCTGGGGGTCATTGCTTCACGAGCGCGACGTGCCGGATGCCGACGCGCCGTTCGTCGCCCGCGTCCGCGAGGCCGGCGGGGTGATCATCGGCAAGACCGCCACTCCGGAGATGGGCTGGAAGGGCGAGACCACGAGCCTCGTGCACGGCACGACCCACAACCCCTGGCGGCACGGCCGCACGGCCGGCGGCTCCAGCGGCGGAGCCGCCGCGGCCGTGGCCGCCGGGCTGGGACAGCTGGCCCAGGGTGGCGACGGCGCGGGCTCGATCCGGATCCCGGCGGCGTTCTGCGGGATCGCCGGCCTGAAGACGACCAGAGGTCTGGTGCCCCGGTTCCCGCCCAGCGGGTCGGCGCTCTCGGTGGTGGGGCCGATGGCGCGGACGGTCGCAGACTGCGCCCTGCTGCTGGACGCGACGGCCGGCACCCGGACTCTGGCCGGCGTGGACGAGCCGGTGGACGGGCTCCGGGCGGCCTGGAGCGGCGACCTCGGCTATGCCGCGGTGGAGCCGGAGGTGCGCGAGGCCGCCGAGCGGGCCGCGCGCCTGCTGGCCGAGGGAGCGGGGCTCGCGATCGCGGACGACCACCCGCAGCTGGACGACCCCTGGCCGTTCATCGACGTAATCTGGGCGGCCAACCAGGCCTCCGACCACGCTGAGAACTTCCGGCAGGTGCGCGAGCTGCTCGACCCCGGCCGGGCGGAGGTCGTGGCCCGCGGTCTGACGATCCCGGCCACCGCGTACGTGGCGGCGCAGGACGCGCGGGCCGGTTACGAGCTCGCCTGGGACGGGTTCATGGCCGGCTACGACCTGGTGCTGACCCCGACCGTGCCGGTGACGGCCTTCCTGGCCGGCACCGACAATCCGCCCAGCGTGGCTGGACGGCCGGTGGCGTACCTGTCCTGGACCGCCTTCACCTATCCCTTCAACGCCACCGGCCAGCCGGCCGCGACGGTGCCCTGCGGGCTGGTCGACGGGATGCCGGTGGGGCTGCAGATCGTGGGCCGCCGCGGCGAGGACGCGCTGGTGCTGCGGGCGGCGCGTGCATTCGAACGGCTTTCTCCCTGGACCTACAACGAGATGGAGTGTGGATGAGCAGACGCTGGCGTGACATCGGAGGCCCGGTGGGGTTGCTGCCGACGGGGCGGCGAAATGCGATCACCGATGTGGCCGGCGTGCTGGTCGGCCACTCCCAGGCCGCCAGCGGCCAGCTGACCGGCGTCACCGTGGTCGCTCCTCCGGCGCTGCCGGCGCGGGCCGGCGTGGCCACCGTGAACGGCGTCGGCGAGCTGACCAAGAAGCTTGAGATCGACGAGTGGGGAATCATCCAGACCGCCGTCTACCTGTGCGGCACCCATGCGGTCGGCACCGTCTACCACGCCGCCGTGCAGCTGGAGGGAGGCGATCAGGAGCACACCCTGATCCCGGTGGTCGGCGAGTGTGACGACTCCGACCTCGGCGACTCGCGGACCGTGACCGTGGACGACGTGCGCGAGGCGCGCTCGGCGCTCGGCCCTGAGGTGGCCGAGGGCAGCGTCGGAGGCGGCACCGGCATGACCTGCTTCGACTTCGCCGGCGGTATAGGCACCGCCTCTCGCGAGGCGGACGGCCACACGGTGGGAGTGCTTCTGATGTGCAACTTCGGCGACCGCGAGCGGCTGACGGCCGGCGGCCTTCGCTTCGACCCGGCCGACGGCGCGCCGCCGCCGGAGGGGTCCTGCATCGCCGTCTGTGCCACCGACGCCCCGCTGTCCGCTCTGCAGCTGCGGCGGCTCGCCCTCCGCCCGTTACTGGGGCTGGCCCGGGCCGGCTCCTACGCGGCCAACGGCTCGGGGGAGATCGGGCTCGCGTTCACGACCAGCGACGACCAGTCGTTCCCCAACAGCCGGCTGAGCCCGTTGTTCGCCGCTGCCTATGAGGCCGCCGAGGAGGCCGTCTACAACGCGCTGGTGGCCGACCGGCCGCCGATGCGCAAACGGGACGGGCGCGAGCACCCGACCTTCCCCGTTGACCACGTACGGCGTCCGTGAGGCTCGCCGAGCGGCTGCGTGGTCGGCGATCGGTGGCCGTGGTCGGACTGGCCAAGAACGCCGGTAAGACCACGGTGGTCAACCATCTGCTCGGTACCGCCGGCGGCCGCCATGGCCTGGCCTCGCTGGGCCTGGACGGCGAGGCTCGCGATCAGCTGACCGGCCTGCCGAAGCCGCGGATCGCGCCACCCATGGGCACCCTGGTGGCCACCACCGACGAGCTGGTCGGCCCTGGCCTGACGGTGCGCGCGCGGCTGGGGTTCCGGACCGCGGTCGGCGAGGTGGTGATCGCGGAGGCGGACGGCAGCGGTCCGGTGATCGTGTCTGGCCCGGCCCGCCTCGACCAGCTCGACGAGACACTGGCGGAGCTGCGGCGGATGGGCGCCGAGCGGGTGCTCCTGGAGGGCGCACTGGGCCGGCTCGGCCCGGCGGCCCCGGGCCGCGCCGACGCCGTGGTGCTGGCGGCCGGCGCATCGCTGGCCAACGGCCGCGAGGACTACCCGCTGCGCGTCAAGCTGGCGCTCGACGCGCTCGACCTGCCGCTGTTCGCCGGCGAGCCCGAGCTCCGGGTGGAGCATGCGGCCGGCTACGAGGAGGAGGTGGCCGCGCTGGTGGCCGAGCGGGGCGCGAGCTCGGCCGAGCTGGCCGGCGCGCTGACCGGGCCATTGCTGGAACGGCTGCTCCGCGCGGGGCTTCGAGTGTCGGTGGTGGTGGCCGACCCCACCCACGTGCTGGCCAGGCCGCAGCAGGTGGCCCGGGCGCGACGGGGTGGCGTCGAGCTGGTGGCCCGCCGGCAGCTGGCGATCTGCGGCGTCACCTCGAGCCCGTTCCATCCCGACGCGCCGCTGTCGGCCGAGGAATCGTTCGGGGCTCTGGCCCGCGCGGTGGCCGGGCGATGGCCTGTCGATGACGTGATTTCGGGGATGATCAGCGGATGAGGCTCGAGCTCGATCGCGGACTGACGGAGGAGGCATTTGCCCTGGCCGGCGACATCGCCTCGCCGGTGGTGGAGTTCGCCCGCGTCCACACCACGGTGGCCATCGAGCGCACCGTGGCCCGGCTGTTCGGCGTCGACGGGGTTGACGAGCTGGGCGTGCCGCTGCCCAACGTGCTGGTCGACGCGTTGGGGCCGCGGTTGGCGGAGGGGGTGGCGCTGCCGCTCGCCCAGGCCTGTGTGGATTCGGGCCGCTCGCCGCAGCAGGTCGCCGAGGCGGTGGCCACCGGCGAGCCGCTGGGCAAGCCGGGCTCGCCGGAGGCCCGCGAGCTGGCGTTCCAGCTGGCGGCCGAGGGCGACCGGCGGATTGCCCGCCAACGCGGCGAGCGGGACGCGATGGTGGCCGCGCACGGCGACCCGCCGACTCCCTGGGTGTATGTGATCGTGGCCACCGGCGACATCCACGAGGACGCGCGCCAGGCTCAGGCCGCGGCCCGGGCGGGCGCCGACGTGATCGCGGTCATCCGCTCCACGGCCCAGAGCCTGCTCGACTACGTGCCCTACGGCGAGACCACCGAGGGGTTCGGCGGCACCTATGCGACACAGGCGAACTTCCGGCTCGTCCGGGCGGCGCTCGACGAGGTCGTCCCCGAGGTGGGGCGCTACGTCCGCCTGACCAACTACGCCTCCGGGCTGTGCATGCCCGAGATCGCGGCCTGCGGTGCGCTCGAGCGGCTCGACATGATGCTGAACGACTCCATGTACGGGATCCTGTTCCGCGACATCAACCCGCAACGGACGTTTTGCGATCAGTACGTCAGCCGGATGATCAACGGCCGGGCGGGGGTGATCATCAACACCGGCGAGGACAACTACCTGACCACCGCCCCGGGGCACGAGGCCGGGCACACGGTTGTGGCCTCGAACTTCATCAACCGGGCCCTGGCGCTGGCCGCCGGCATTCCCGAGCGTCAGATCGGCCTTGGCCACGCCTTTGAGATCGACCCCGACCGCCCGGGCCAGCTGATGGAGGAGTGGGGGATCGCGCTGCTGATCCGCGAGCTGTTCCCGGACTGCCCGATCAAGTACATGCCGCCGACGAAGCACGTCACCGGTGACATCTTCCGCACCCAGTCACTGGGCACGATGTTCAACCTGGTCGGCGTCGCCACCGGCCAGCACATCCAGCTGCTGTCGATCCTGACGGAAGCGGTGCACACGCCCTTTCTGGCCGACCGGCTGCTGGCGATCCAGGACGCACGGCGGGTCTTCGACGCCGCCCGGCCGCTGCGCGAGTCGCTGCAGGCGGTGCCCGGCGGCCCGCTCGACCGGCGAGCCGCAGCCGTGCTCGAACAGACCGTGGGGCTGCTGCGGGAGGTGGCCGGCGTCGGCATGTTCGAGGCGATCGAGCGGGGATGGTTCGCCGACACCCCGCGGCGCCGCGACGGCGGCCGCGGCCTTGAGGGGGTGGCCAAGCGCTCGCCCGGCTACCACAACCCGTTCCTCGAGCTGTGGGAGCCGCAGCTCGCCGGCTGGTCGGCGGTCGGTGCGGATGGCTGAGCTCGTTCCCTACGGCGACACCTTTGGGGACGGCATGGTGCAGCTCAGCTTCACCTTGCCGGTGCCGGCCGACGCCCGGGCGCGGGAGATCGGTTTGCAGTTCCTCCGCAACAACGGCTTTCGCGAGCCGCAGGTGGTGCATGCGACGGCGGCTGACCGGGACATGACGTTCTATGTCGCGTATGCCAGGGCCTCTGCCGGTGTCGATCCCGCGCAGGTTACGGCCACGGATGTCGAGGCCCCGGCCCTGGGGTTCGCCGAGGTGAACACCCTGATCGAGGGGCAGCTGGGTCGGCGGGTGGTCGTGATCGGAGCGGCGATCGAATCCGACGCGCACACCGTGGGAATCGACGCGATCATGAACATGAAAGGCTTCGCCGGCGACTACGGCCTCGAGCGCTATCCCTGGATCGAGGCGGTCAATCTGGGCGCGCAGGTGCCATGCGAGCGGCTGCTTCGCGAGGCGCAGGAGCGGCACGCGGACGCCATCCTGGTCTCGCAGGTGGTGACCCAGAAGCAGGTGCACACCCGCCAGCTGACCAAGCTGGTCGACCTGCTCGAGGCCGAGGGGCTGCGTGACCGTTACGTGCTGGTCTGCGGCGGGCCCCGGCTCTCGAACACGTTCGCCAAGGAGCTTGGGTACGATGCCGGCTTCGGGCCGGGAGCGACGCCCTCGCGGGTCGCCGCGTGGATCGCCCAGGAGCTCGTCAAACGCGTGAGGACGGAGGGGTGATGGAGGGACTCAACGTCGAGCTTCGCATGCGGTTGTCCGCTGCGGATGCGCACTACGGCGGCAACCTGGTGGACGGGGCGCACGGCCTGGAGATCTTCGGCGACATCGTGACCGAGCTCGCCATCCATACGGACGGCGACGAGGGGCTGTTCGCGGGCTACGAGAAGGTGGAGTTCCTGGCGCCGCTCGCCGCCGGCGACTTCGTGCGCGCCACCGGGACGATCGTCCGCATGGGCAACACCAGTCGCACCGTCGACTTGGAGCTGTGGAAGGAGATCGCCGCCCGGCCCGACATCAGCAACTCAGCGGCCGACTACCTCGAGCAGCCGGTGATCGCCACCCGCGCCCGCGGCACCTACGTGGTGCGCAAGGATCACTCGCGCGGCCCGCAGGGCAGGGCGGTGGCGGCCGGCGCCCGATTCAACCCACCCGCGTAGCGCGGACAATGGACGACCTGATCGTGACGGTGGCACCGTGCGGTGCCGAGACGACGCGCGAGCAGGCGCCCGCCGTGCCCTTCACCCCGGCCGAGATCGCCGCCGAGACCCGCCGGGCGTTCGACGCCGGCGCGCGGATGGTGCACGTCCATTCCCGGTGGGACGACGGTACCCCAACCCAGGACCGGGTCCGCTACGCCGAGACGGTGGCGGCAATCCGCTCCCAGGTGCCCGAGATCATCATCCAGGTGTCGACCGGCGGAGCGATCGGCATGTCGGCCGAGGAGCGGCTGGGCTCGCTCGATGCCCGGCCGGAGATGGCCAGCCTGACCTGCGGCACGGTCAACTTCGGCCGCGGGGTTTTCGAGAACCCGGCGCCGCTGATGCTTGAGTTCGCCCGGGCCCAACTGGCGGCGGGGGTGAAGCCGGAGCTCGAGATCTTCGATGCCGGTCACCTCGACAACGCCGCCTGGCTGATCGCGAAGGCGCCGCTGGCCGGCTCCCAGCATTTCGACCTGGTGCTGAACGTGCCCGGGGGCCTGCGCGGCACGCCTGCCAACCTGCTGATGCTGGCCGGGCGCCTGTCCGAGGGCTCGACCTGGTCGGCGACCGGCATCGGCCGCGCCTTCCTGCCGATCTCGGCCACCGCGCTGGCGGCCGGTGGCCATGTGCGCTGCGGCTTCGAGGATCAGGTCGAAGTCGAGCCGGGCGTTCCCGCCCGGTCCAATGCCGACCTTGTCGACCGGGTCGTCGGCCTGGCCGGGCTGCTGGGCCGTCGACCCGCCTCGCCCGCTCGGGCGCGCGAGATCCTCGGCCTTCGGCCGGCGGAGTGAACCCGAAGCGGCCGGCGGGCGTCAGATGGGCATGAGACCCATCATCCTCGTGCTTCTGCTCCTGGCCGCGGCCTGCGGAAGCGCCTCCGGTAGCGGACGCTCGCAGACCAGCTCAGGGCCTGGCGCCGGCCTCACGGGCACGGTCACGGTGAAGGTGGTTTCCGGCCCCAGCTGCCCGGTCGTTCGCGATGACAACGATCCCCAGTGCCGGCCCCGGCCGGTCGACCACGCCGAGCTGTCCGTGCGGGCCAAGGACGGTACCGAGGCCGCCACCCTGACCGTCGTCAACGGCCGCGCCGCGGGCACCGTGGCCCCGGGCAGCTACCTGCTGATGCCGCAGCGCGTCGCCGGCTTGATGGGCGTGGCCAAGCCCGTCCCCTTCCGCGTCGCCGCCGGCCAGACCGTCCACCTCGAAGTCGTCTACGACACCGGCATTCGCTAGCCCGGTGGTTCAGGGGCCATGGCGAGCCTGCGCTCGATCTCGCCCACCGACCACCGGTGTCCGGCTCCGTGCCTGGCGCCGCCACCACCGGTCCTCGGGTGCGAGAGCCCGTCGCGACGCGTGCCTGGCTCGGTGCCGGGCACCCCAGTGCCCAACCCCGCCTAGACCTCGACAGCCGGCTGATGTTCGAGCAGCAGCTGGCGGACGCGCTCCTCGGACACCGCGGGAAACTCCTCGTAGAACTGCCCCACGGCGCGAAACCGCTGTGGAGCGCGCAGCGTGACCAGCCGGTCACACTCGCGGGCCATGCGCTCGGCCGCGGGCTGCGGCAGCACCGGCAGGGCGATGATCAGCTGGCGGGCCATCGCGTTTCGGACGGCGGCCAGCGCTGCCCGCACGGAGGCGCCGGTGGCCGCGCCGTCGTCGACGATCACGGCGATCCGGCCGGCCAGGTTGAGGGGATGACCACCGCGCAGCCGCTCGTCCATGGCACGCGCCTCGGCGGTGGCGGCGTCGTAGGCGGCCTCGATCTCGCGCGTGGACAGGGCGGAGGCGATCCGGCGGTTGGTGAACCGCTCCCCCTGGGGGGCGACGGCGCCCATGGCCAGTTCGGGGTATCCGGGCATCGGCACCTTCTTGATGCAGAGCACGTCCATCGGCAGCTCGAGCAGCCGCGCCATCTCGGCGCCGACCTCGACGCCACCGCGCGCGAGGCCGATGATGGTGGCGTTGGGCCGTCCCCGCAGATCAGGCAGGGCGGCCGCGAGTCCCCCTCCGGCCTGGATCCGATCCCTGAACACGCGTCCGATCATTCCAACCTCGATGCCTCAGGTCAAGGTTGTCAACCGGTGACTGTGAGCGATGTCCTTCTGCTGCCCCGGCGTCCCAAGAGGCCGCCGGTGCCGTCCGCTATACTCCAATCCTGGCAAAGCAGAGGCATCAGCTTCTCACCTGCCGGGGCTCACGGCACTCGCGCAGGTTCAACCGAGTTTCATCGGATGGGTGACCGCATTGGCGGTCGCGAGACGGGTGCCCGCGTGGCGCCCGTTTTCCGTTTACGACGAAAGGACACCGCAAGCTTGTATCAGATCGTGACTGGGCACATCTCTTGAGGCCGCGAAGGCGTTTCGATCAGCGGCCGCAGGAGCCGACGACCCGGATCAACGAGGCCATCCGCGTTCCGCAGGTGCGCCTGATCGATGCCGATGGGTCACAGATCGGCATCAAGAGCACGGAGGATGCTCAGCGGTACGCGTGGGACAAGAACCTCGACCTGGTCGAGGTGGCCCCCGACGCGAAGCCGCCCGTGTGCCGGGTGATGGACTACTCGAAGTACAAGTACGAGCAGGAGCAGAAGGCCAAGCTCGCACGTAAGCACCAGTCCACCATCACGATCAAGGAGATCAAGCTCCGGCCGAAGATCGACCCACACGACTACGCGACCAAGAAGGGCCACGTCGTCCGCTTCCTGAAGAACCGTGACAAGGTCAAGGTCACGATCATGTTCCGGGGCCGCGAGATGACGCATCCCGAGCGGGGTCGGGCGCTGCTGCTGAAGATGGCAGAGGAGGTCGCCGAGCTCGGGGTCATCGAGTCGAACCCGCTGCAGGACGGCAGGAACATGGTGATGATGCTGGCGCCGCACAAGGCC